>JADMIO011721409.1_pt1 | contig 81492 bp, 63 predicted proteins | sample 8958161 | NCBI WGS metagenome assembly JADMIO01 (sample SAMN16585339, study PRJNA669376) | soil metagenome | isolation source: Crop rotation soil | place: USA: Cullars Rotation, Alabama | collected 2011
GCGACTTCAAGTCACGTGAATTCCAAGCTTCGGATCCCACTGTGCTGGAAAGAAAACCAACAAAATCCATCCTCAAACCAACTCCTGTTTCAAAACAAGTGAGGCGACTCGAAACATTTGTCTCTCAGACAAACCATTTTTTCTTTAGACCAAACCACCATCAGCTCCTAAATATGACGATGATGATGATAGTGTACGTTAATCACTTTTCTTTTTCAAGTTAATTTCTTTTTTTATCAATACAGGATGATGACGACGACGACGACGATGATGATGATGATGATGATGACGATGAAGAAGAAACTCCTTCACCACCAACTAAATCTGCATTAAAACAACCATCATCAGCTACTACTACTCCCTCCAAACAAAAATCGACATTACCAGCTACAAAATCTGAGACTAAACCAACACAACTATCAAATAAACAAAAACCTTCTCAAGGAACTCCAAGTGAACAATCAGCTAATAAACCACTTGATAAAACTCAACTTTATATTAATTCCATAAAAGAAAGTGTTACTGTATCTGATATGAAATCACTTTATCCCAAATCGACATCTGTTAAAATGCAAAAACGAAAAGTTGGTCCAAATAATAAAATTATGCAGTAAGTTCTATATGCATAGTTCTCATTAACATTGTTTTTCTTAGATTTGCATTTGTTACATTCGGAAATGAATTAGACTGTGCTGATGCATTAAAAGCTCATTCGCAAATTGGTGGTGAAAAAGTTAGTGTATCATATGCATTTGCAAAAGCAAATAATCAACAAAAGCCAACAACACCAAATTCTAATAAAAATCAACCAACTCCAACAGAAAATGTAAACAAGAAACAACAACAGCAACAACAAACTAAACCAGGTTCGTATCGAATTTTGTTTCTTCTCGTTTGTAAAACTCAAACTAAAAGCCGTATTGAAGTATAGAGTTAGATGCGATCATCACTGATAACGTTTCACCTTCGCTAGTAACAGAGCATAAGTGACATACACCTGAAAAACGAAAATCTAATGCGAAATTCGCGTGAGATATAGTTGAATTGGAGTTACCTATCCTTCACTCTTCGTTCACATTCACTGTACCCTATTAAAATCTTTCATTATCGGTAGAGATTAACTATAGTAACAATTCATAATAGAAATATATTGGTGAATTTTTTCATTTACAACTTGCACTAATATCTTCTTTTTCTAGTTGAAAAACAAACTGTGACGAATACAATATATGTTGGTCAATTACCTGAAAATGTGGAAGAATCTGATATAAAAAAACTTTTTCCAAAATCAACTAAAATCGATTTAATACCTGCTAAAACAAATGCTAAAGGTGTTCGACCTGGTTTTGCATTTGTAACTTTTTCTGATGATAATTTAGCTGCTGCTGCTATTAAACTTGGTCCAACATTAAAACTTAAAAATACACAATTAAAAGTCGCTTATCAAACAAAACGACCAACAACAACTTAAAAATTAAAGAATTTTTGTTTTGTCTTTATGCATTGATAACAGAATGCAAATGTATTCAATAGAAATTTTTCTTTGTAGTTTTCTGCTCTTTTTTTAATTGTATTTACTGTGTTCTTCTTTTTCGAAGATAAATAATCATCACCGAAAGATTAATAGAAAAATTCATTAAACTGTTAAGTGATTACGTTTATTGTTTTGTAGGATTATCTCTCTAGAAGTTCTTTTTGAAAATAAATCATGAAAAACTTAGATTTTATCACTAATATATAAATCAATAGAGCATTGCTTGCTCATTCAAAATTACCTTTTCTCGTAGTGTGTAAAATCATAAAGCTTGAATTTCGTTCGTTTGAAAACAGACAACTGGTGTAACTGGTTTTTTCTCGTTTAGCTCGAATCAATTTATTGAGTAAATCGTCAAGCGACTTTTCAGGTATATTCAGTATTACGCGCAAATTGTTTATTTAAGACCATGAGAGTATACATGTAGACAGTATCTCTTAAAGAAATCTTTCTGATGTAATTTATCCGTGAAGGACGAGAAATATGAATAAGTACAATTTTATCTTATAAATTGTAATTTTTCTATACAAGCAAATGAAAATTTTGTATGAATGGATGACTCAAGTCTTTTAGCAGATGTGGCTCGAACTCGCTCAGGTCTAGATTTACACAAGTTTCACGGCAATCTCATTCAAAGCCGATCGCACATATACGTATTCTGCTCTCAAAGGATTGAATAATAAGTTCTTATTTATTGTTCGCAGATTATTCCGACAATAAAGCTAGCTTCCATTTATTTTTGCGATTGGTACTAGTCTGAAAAGTCAGACTGAACGGAATTTGCATTTACGGATATACCGATAATTGATTAATAGATATACAGTTCATCGATGAAATTCGTTGTCTCTATTCAGTTTCTATACGAGTAGATCAATTCCAGTTAGACATGTAGTTTCATTAGAATCAGGCAATGAAATAACATGTTATCAACCAATAAATCGACGGCACTAATTTCATATCTATTACTCAATTAATATATGGTAGATAAATTTTGTCTTTAGCACCAATTATTCAAGAAATTTATCGTCAATAATTAGAAAAACACTGATAACAACAACGAAGATAAAAATGTTAAGCTCAATGTTATCGACAGTAGAATCTATTTCATTGGTGTATTGTTCTATCCAATGATGAGAATTATTGCTTAATCATCTGACATCTATTCATTCATCTCACATTTCTATTCTATTCATTTTCAGATTAAACAAATGGCACCTCCAGTGACAACAACAACATCGGCTAAGCCGACCGGTGATGAACAAAATCCAAATGAAAATGGTTTATCAACGGATAAAAATCTCTTATCAACAATATCTCCATTAAATAAAATTGAAAAAGTTGTCGTTCATCCACTTGTTCTTCTCAGTGTTGTCGATCATTTTAATCGTATGGGTAAAATAGGAAATTCTCAACGTGTCGTTGGATTATTACTTGGTTCACTTAAAAATAAAATTCTCGATATTTCCAATAGTTTTGCATGTAAAATTTTATTTTTTTTTAAAGAATTTCTTATTTAATATTTATTCTCTTTCTTATTAGTACCATTTGATGAAGAAGATAAAGAAAAAGATGTTTGGTTTCTTGATCATGAATATTTGGAAAATATGTACACTATGTTTAGAAAAGTTAATGGTAAAATAAATTTAATTATTTATTTTAATTAAAATTTATTTTTAAATATTAGCTCGTGAACGTATTGTTGGATGGTATCATACAGGTCCAAAATTACAAAGAAATGATATATCAATTAATGAATTAATTCGAGAATATCATCCTGATTCAGTTCTTGTAATTATTGATGCAAAACCAAAAGATTTAGGTTTACCAACAGAAGCTTATATTGCTGTAGAAGAAATTCATGATGTAAGAATAATATTTCTTTGATTAAAGTTTATTGTATTATCGATAGGATGGTAGTCCAGCATCGAAAACATTTGAACATTTACCATCAGAAATTGGTGCAGAAGAAGCTGAAGAGGTCGGTGTTGAACATCTACTTCGGTATGAAAATTAAATTTTTTATTGTTTATGTCATCTAATAAGGATGTCGGAGTATAAGAGTCAAAAGATCAAGAGTGCATTGGTTAGCCTAATCGATTCTACAGAAATTATATTCATCATATAGTTTTAAGAATAGTTGATTGGATTGTACCAAAGCATTCCTTAGTCGTTATTGCACAATGGATAGGATTAACCATTGTAGTACTAGTTTCAACATTGGAAATTTTCTAGACCGAATAGTTACGATTCAGCTATAATCACAGTTTGTCATGGCCATTGGCTGTGACATTCAGCTAAATGCTTTGTTTTTAATCCGCCTTTTTTCTTTGTGTACACGTTGTTTTTGTTGGTTCAGTATACACAACTCTTTTGTCGTCTTTATTTTCCTCCTCTCATCTCATATTTCTTTTCTTCTCCGCCTCTTAACTATTGATATTTAAATGAGTGGAGGATGATCATTGGAATGCGATGTATGCATAAGGGAGTCGTTGGAACGTGATGTGAGGGCGAACGGATGTGTAAGAAGAGTAATGTATAAATTGGGTTTATGTTGATTGTAGAGTGTGTAGATTATCAACATTCTTTTGTACTTTAGATTTTTTCTTAGTTTTACAGAGAACCCTAAAGATAGGACTCTTCGTAGAATACAACAGCAGCATTTTTTCTTTGATATCATGTAAGACGAAAACAATCTTGAGTACATGAAAGGCATTCGTCATTTTGATGAAATTTTGATTTTGACATGTGTTTGAAATAGAGGAATCTTTCTATGTCATAATTGTCTAAAAAATTATAAATTGTCTATTGAATCCTTCGCAAAAATATTTTTTTTAGTTTTTATACAATATACAATATCGGGGACAAAGACGTTCCGAAGTCTTCTCTTCTCATTACCGAAAACGCCTGACATATAGTTACTGCTGTACAGAAAAATATTCGTCTTGCACCCATTCCTATTTTAATTTTGAGACCGAGAAAATTGAACATTTTACTGAAGCTGCACAATCGCAATAGTCCCAGTTAACTTAAAAATCTTTGTTTTATTTTAGTGATATTCGTAATGCAACAGTTGGTACATTATCCCAACGTATCACAAATCAACTGATGGGTCTTAAAGGATTAACAAAAAGTTTATATGATGTTCGATCATATCTTGATAAATTATTAACAAATCAATTACCAATAAATCATCAAATATTATCTCATATACAAGATATGTTTAATTTATTACCAGATGTAACACATCAAGATTTAATTAAATCAATTTATGTTAAAACTAATGATGAAATGTTACTTGTTTATTTATCATCATTAATTCGTTCAATAATTGCTTTACATAATTTAATTATGAATAAAATTCAAAATTCTGATGCTGAAAAAGCAGATAATACAACAACAACAACAACAGCGACAACAACAGCAGCAGCAACTAGCGGTGATAAGAAAACAGAGAAAGGAAGTGGTGATAAATCAACAACAAACGGCAATTCTAGTTAAAAACATCTTTTTTTGTTGTTCTTTTTCTTTTATTTGAATAAACTCGAGCTCGTCAGAGTCAAAAAATAATGACTACATTGAAGAGTTGATTTCTCTAAAGACAGAACGATAACGTAAAACATTACCTTGTATATTTTTAGATAAAATAAAACATGCAATTACGTGTTCTTACATTGAATATATGGGGTGTTCATTATTTAGCAAAATTGATTGATCAACGTATTGAAGCATTAGCTAAACATTTAATTAGTCCTGAAGGAAATTATGATATTATTGGATTACAAGAAGTAAGTTAAAAACAATAAACTTTTGTTCAAATTTTTCCCTATATTTAATAGGTATGGAGTAAAACTGATTATCTTTATATACGTGATCAAATAAAAACAATTTATCCACATAGTTATTATTTTTTAAGTGGCCTTATTGGTTCCGGTTGTTGTATATTTTCAAGACATCCAATTATTGGGGTTTATGAACATCGATATACATTAAATGGTAAAAACTAAGTTGTCATTGAGAATTACTGGATGAATCCGGTCTTGAAATCAAACCGGATCTCACTGATTTCATATGATGTGATTAAATCCGCCGATAGAAGATGTAGCAGTTAATGAGATCACACAGAGTATTTGAGACGTCCTGTACCTCTAATACTTCCTCTACCTTCGTTAGATGGACTTAATAGAGTTTCAAAGACATTCATAAAAAACATGTAATACTAATCAAACAACCATGACTATAATTCTTTTAGGTTTTCCACATAAAATTCAACATGGTGATTATTTTGCTGGTAAATTAATTGGTTTATGTAAAATCTTAATAAATAATCATGTTGTAAATGTATACAATACACATTTACATGCAAATTATCATCATGTTATACCAAAAGATATTTATTTAGGACATCGTATATGTCAAGCATATGAATTAATACAATTTATTGAAAGTACATCATCAGCAGATACAACACATTTAACAATACTTTTAGGAGATTTAAATTTAACAACAGATGATTTAGGTTTTCAACTTATTCGAGGTATACTTCAATTTCATGATTGTTTTCTTGATCGTATAAATAAAGTATATAAAACGAAGAAAAAAATAAATTAAATATAGAATTCATTTTTTTTTCTTTCAGGATATATATGATCCAACTGTTGGCAATAATGGTTTAACATGTGATTTACTTGATAATCCATATGTTATTCCACATCCACATCAAGGTGAAGGTGAACGAATTGATTATATACTTTATCGAGCAAAAAATGGTTTGTTATGATTTGATTTGATTTAAGATAAAATTATTTTGTTTAGATAATGTCAAATGTCTTGAAGCTTATCCAACATTACATAAAGTTCCAAATAATCCAAATGGACTTTATTATTCTGATCATTTAGCTATATTTGCATTATTTGATTATGATGAAAATGCTCCTGAAAAACGAGTTAAACCACTTGAAGATGTTGAAATAGCTGATGAAAAAACACGAGAAACACTTCGTTCAGCTTGTATTATTGTTGAAGAAACTATTCAACGTATTCAACGTGAACGAATATTTTTTACTCTTGGCGTATTTATTCTTGTTTTTATTTTATTTTCATTAAATGGAAATCCATTATCAAATAGTTATTTATATATAGCATTTACAATTTTTAAAAATCTTCTTTGTGTTCTTGGTATAGCAATATGTATGTGGTTTATATTTTTAGGTAAACCTGTTGAACGAAATGCTCTAAGTTCAATATTAAATGCAATGCGTTTAAGATTACGAGCAGCACATTTTTCCTATTAATCAGTTCTTTTTTTTTCTTTGTAAATATGTTTAATAGATAAATAGTTGCAATCTATGTATATAACTATAGTGTACATGATTATTTATTCGTTTTTAAATAAATATTGAACAACTATTTGCACTGAACTGATCTGTCGTGTTGATATTAGTCTTCAAAGACATACTTATCATGATGTTATTTATTAAAGTCATCCTCTCGCAGAATAAGAGATGTTTGATAACGTCGTTTTATCATATAGAAAAATGACACCATCGTAATTCTCATAAAATAGTACGACAATGAAAAACTAAAGGATTAAAAAGATTCTTCAAGGTTATTTGAAAATATCTTTTTGAATGTTTTGAAAAATTTAGTTTATCAATAAACTCAAAATAATCATGTCATATTTTTCCTACCTCCAGTCTTAATCATATATCATGGTGATTATTGATTGTATAATATAAAATACCAGTATACAAGTACAAGTATTATTAGATTAATATATGTCAATAGAAGTGGTTTATGATTCATTTTTTTTTCATATGACAAGCTTTAGTGTCAACATTTGAGAATGAGAGAAACGAAAATCGAATAAAAAAATGTAATAAAGTCATAATACGATAGAGAGATTTCATTGTCGAGTGATTCAAATATAAAACATTTCAACCTTGTTACAATCGCAGTAAAATAAAAATGCCAACATCACATTATCAATCAATTACGGAAACAAAATCAGGTAAAAAATATTTCAAGATTCATTCGATAGATATATTGAAATTATTGTTTCAGAATATTAATCAGGAATTTTTTCCCTCTTCCATTCTTCTTTCCATGTAGTCCTCATTTTGATAGACATCACATTTATTTTTGCTATTCTGTCAGAACGAATGGAATACAATCTTCCTCTTTCTTTATATAAAAATGGCAGGAAAAATAACAACGACATAGCAGGGGATAATACTTTAGTTCGTTTTATATAAGTTACATTCCTTTTATTTTTTTTAATCATGAGCCAGACAAAAAACCAAGAGAATGGTAGATTTAATGATTTTATTTTAACAAAATCGAATCCAGTATTTTTATTTAAATATAAATAGAACCACAATTAAAACGTAAACAACGTCGGGTTCTCAAACGTTTATTTCGATATAGTCGACCAGATTGGCCATTAGTCACAATTGGAACAATACTTTTATTAGGAGCAGCTTTATGCAAGTACTATCATATTTCATCTTTCTAAAATCGGATATTTCTTTTTTAGCTGAAGTTTTTGTACCATTATTTACAGGAAGACTTTTATCCAGTGTTGCATTTAAAGATGAATGGAAAGATTTTAAACATAATTTAATTATGTTTGTTATTGTTAATTTTTCTGGGTATGAATAAATAAAATAAAGAAAACAAAAATATATTCTCCTATTTTTAGAGGATTTCTTGGTGGATTTCGTATTGGAGTATTTGCAATATGTGTATCACGTCTTAATATGCGTCTTCGAACAAAATTATTTCAATCATATTTACGACAAGAAATTGGATTTTTTGATACACATGAAAGTGGAAAATTACTTTCACGACTTAATCATGATACACAAATAATGAGCTCAACTGTAGCAAATAATATTGCTCAATGTATTGGAGCAGTTGTAAAATTTGGTAAGTTGAGAAAAAGATTTTAACAGATTCCTGAGCAGTTTTTCTCTATATTATTCTATAATGACGAGGAAATCGACACGTTTGATTCAGAGTTGAAACCAAAATAACTGAGTTTGACAACCTGTTACTGACAAGTTTCTAGAAATAGTGAACTGATGGTTTTTCATTGTCCAAGAAAGTCCTCGGGTTATTCTGAATGCATATATTAAGGTTATGAAAAAATAACACATGAACACGAATGAGAGGTATTGATACATCCATCTATATCAGTAGTAGACCTAACTAAAATACATTGTGCTACACGACGCTGAAAGTCGCGAAATTAGTTCCACTTCCGAAATCGATTTCTCTTGGACCTAATTCTCAGAATTTGGCTCCGGTATTACTTTCCACTTTCATCGTCATACACAATAGTGTGGTCAAATGTTAGCGTCTGAAATGAGAAATTGATTTCGGCTGGAAATAGTCTCAATTTTTGAGAATTGCTAATAGTTTGATCCCAACTCGATTCCGGAAATTAGTGTCGATTGTGCTTATTATTTTGAATGATGAATGAGTTCCGGAGTTAGGTGGAATGGATTCTGGAAACGGAACTCATTACACAGTGTCCATCATTACGCAGTAGGATGACTGTTTCCGTTAGAACAGACTTAAGCACGTGGTCTGTTTTCTGACGGTGAGAGTGGAAACACACATAAATGTAAAGCATGGTACAGTCACAACTGTACTCCTCTATCGAACCAATAAGATCTTAATTAATTCTATATTGGAATATCAGCATGACTTGAAAAATTGATGTTGTTATAAAATGAATTAATTTTCAACACGAAATATTTTTTTTTCTTTAGTGGGTACATTTATAATGATGATTAAATTGAGTTTGCATTTAACAATTGCTTGTCTTATTGGTGCACCATTGATATTAATTGTTGCTAAAATAAGTGGCAATGCTCATAGGCGTATATCAGAAAAAGTTCAAGATTTATCAGCTGAAGCATCAGAAATTGCTGAAGAAACGATTCAAACAGTACGAACTGTTAGAAGTTTTGGAAATGAAGATGGCGAATTAAAACGTTTTGCTGATATTCTTCATCAAGCATATAAAGTATCACTTATACAAGCTGCATTATCAGCAGCACAAAAATGGTTTGTTGAAGTAAGTTTAATACGATACAATAAAATGATTAATTCGTTTTTTTTATTTAACAGTTAGCTCAACTTGGTATGAGTGTTGTTATGCTTTCTTATGGTGCTAAACTTGTGCATGACAATAAAATTGCTGGACCAGATTTATTAGCATTTGTTATATATCAATTAACGCTTGGATCAATTTTAAGTGTAATTAAATTTATATTTATTTTTCAAATGAATCATATATTTTTATTAAAGGATATTTCTCAAATTTATACATCACTTATGTCAGCAGCTGGTGCTAGTCAATCAGTTTTTGATTATCTTGATCGAAAACCGTTACAACATCCTAATGGTACACTTCAACCAAATGAATTTCGAGGTGAAATTGAATTTAATAATGTTTCACTTGTTTATCCAGCAAGACCAAATGAAATTGCTATTCAAGTAAATTAATTTTTATGTATTCATTAAATATTATTCTATTTTTTTTTATTGAAGAATATGACATTTAAAATTGAATCAGGACAAACATGTGCTTTTGTTGGACCATCGGGTTCTGGTAAGGGGAATTACTTTTTTTTTATGAAACACGATCTAAAAGGAGTGTTGAAGTGTATAGCGATAGAAATTGAACACATCTTCTCTCTACAGACCCTTCCCATACTCATTGTGAAATGCTATAATCAATACCTTTCATCACGGACACAGATAGTAAGTCAGAAACTGATTCATATAATGATGAGTTTTATCATTTGCAATATAAGAAATTTCATCGTTAATCTCATATAGATTGCTCTAACAACTTTTTTTTTATTTAGGAAAATCAACATGTATTAATTTACTTGAACGTTTTTATGATCCAAGTAGTGGAACAATATTAATTGATGGTCGAGAAATTCAAGATTATGAACATAAATATCTTCATAAAAAAATCTCTATGGTTGGTCAAGAACCGGTTTTATTTAATCGAAGTATTAAAGAAAATATTATTTATGCAATAGATAATAATGACGAAAACAATAATAAAGATGATACAGCAATGATTCGTGCAGCTGAAGAAGCAAATGCACATGGATTTATTACTGATCTTGTCAATGGATATAACACGACATGTGGTCAAAGAGGTGGACATTTATCAGGTTAGAATTTAAGTGAAATAATTTTATATGAAAATTTTTATTTGATTAGGTGGTCAAAAACAACGAGTATCAATTGCACGTGCTATCATTCGAAAACCGACAATACTTTTGTTAGATGAAGCAACATCAGCTTTAGATCCTGTTAATGAACGATTGGTAAAATTTTTATTGAATTAATTCTTCATTGATTTGTTTTCTATAGATTCAAGATGCTTTATTTTATAATAAAGATAAACAAGACAGAAGAACTATTATTATATCAGCACATCGATTAAGTACAATTGAACGATGTGATAGAATATTTGTTATACATAAAGGTCATTTAATTGAACAAGGTACACATGAAGAATTAATGGAAATTGAACATGGAATTTATCGAGAACTTGTTCGACGACAGAGAATGGATATAGATACAGATAGTTGATTGAATAAACGAATTTTATTTTATTTATGTATTCAAGCGTTTTGATATTGTGCAATTGAAAGATATTATAATTAAAGAATATAAATATTGTATTATATGGTTGTTTAAAAAATCTTGCAGAAATAAATGATGAAAAAGTATTGAATTCTGTCTGATCTCCAGCTGATAGTCCATCAATACAGAAGATCCTGATGATGATTTGATAAAAATAAGGTTATAATTGACTGCTACTGTTAGAACATTAACTGTCGGATGGGACCGAGACTCGTTTGACACAACTTTTTAGATCTGGCTTTCAATCGCCCACCAGCAATAAACATTAATTTTATGAAAAAGTCTGTGGAAGGATCGACTTTTACAGGAATAAACTACGAACTATGTATCGAGGTAGATTGTATTCAGTTTATTGAGTACGTCATATTTTTTCTAATATAAAAATTTGACCTTTCATTTTCTAAAACAATTGAGCTTTGCAGTTCGATATTCTTCCAAAAACTTTTTAATTGCTTGTAAGAAATATGGCGAGTCGAAGATATTGAATTAATCTCATAAATAAATGAAACATGTCAAGAATGAGATCGGAAATGTCTGATGGACTGCCATCCTTTAAAAATTTGCATTGCTTATCACGAGTGCATTAAGTGAAGCCCTGGAAGTTAATAACAAACATATTTATGAGAAGTTTAAAATATGCTTGTTATCATTTATTTATCTAATGAGATTTTTAGGCAGATGATCATTTTCCGAAATTGGCACTATAAAAACATGTTTGTTGTCAGTATTAATATAAGTATTTTTTTTATCAATATTGTACAATTAAATCAAATATGTTGTTTCGTGCTTTATTTGTCTTTTTGGTTGTTATTATGATTAATATGGCATACACCATACCCATGGCTGATGATGATTCTGGTGAAGAATTATTTCCTGCACCGCGTGTTACATGTGATGTTTTATCATTTTCATTTGGTGGCTTTAATGCTGGTAGTAGTGCTTGTGCTTTGAATTGTATTGGTAAAGGCAAAAAAGGTGGTTCATGTAACTCAAAGAAAGTCTGTGTTTGTCGAAATTAAAAGATTTTTGTCATTTTTATTAAACAATCAAGAAAATATAGTTTTTAACAGAAATGGGAAAAGGTTTATTATTACATAATAAAGATATTTAGTAAATGTAATCAAGCTATCTATGCAAAAGTCGATCTTTTCTCAGACTAAGATGATCTGTTGAAAAAACATTCAATCATAACGGCTGAGAATAGCTTGGGCAGGCGTTTTAATCAAACAAAAAATGCAAAATATTCAGTTTGATTAGTTCTTTGTATGACAAGTGAAAATATGATTTAGAAAAACACGTCTCGTAAATATATCAGAAACAACATCCTTTATTTCTATAAGAAAAAAAAAAGATTAAATGTTTTTTAATTATAATATGAGCATACTAAGATGTCAAAATCTGAAATTTTGTGATTATCCTTTTTTCATACTCAAAAACCTCGCTTCGGCTTAGAATTAATAACTACATAAATTTAATGATAAACTCTTATTATATTTCCTGTTCATCATGACATCTTCAAATATTTGATTTTTTTTTTCATAAAATTAAATAACCAATGGCGCGATTTATAAATAAAAATATAAGAAAAAAAAGGCGTTCTGTGATTATTCATCATGAGATGTTATTATTGTTATTGCACAACGTTAATGCAATATGTTAAAAAATTAATATAAATACCTCTGAAAAAACATTAACCTTGAATTGTAGACGCAAACAATGTCTAAACGTACAGCAACAAAACGCAAAGCCGCTACAACAGCTGAAACTGAAATAAAACGTGCAAAAGGTGAAACAAATGTTTTTAATTTAAAATGGTATGAACATGGTGAACCATTATCCAAAGGTTTTGTTCCATTGGTTTATCTCTATGATGATACATTATCCGGTTGTTCAAAAGTTGCTGCATTTGATATGGATTCAACATTAATTAATGTTAAATCTGGAGCAAAATTTGCTAGAAGTATATTTTACATAAAAAATTAAATTTTTTTAATTATTTCGCATTTTATAGATCATGCAGATTGGGTATGGTGGCATGAAACAGTACCAAAAAAATTAGAAGAACTTCATAAAAATGGTTATCGTTTAATCATATTTACTAATCAAGGAGGAATAGAAAAACATCATACAAAATTAGATGATATAAAACGTAAATGTGAAAAATTAATTGAAGAAACTAATGCACCTATTTATGTATTTATTGCAACTGGTGAAAATCATTTTCGAAAACCAGCTACATCAATGTTTGATTTCTTTGTTGAAAATTGCAATCAAAATGTTGAAGTAAATTATTAGAAATTTATTTAATTAAATAAAAAATTTTTATTTTAATAGATTGATAAGAAAAATAGTTTTTATTGTGGTGATGCTGCTGGTCGAATAAATAATTGGACAGCTGGAAAGAAAAAAGATTTTTCATGTGCTGATAGAAAATTTGCTCATAATATTGGTTTACGTAAGTTTAAACACAAAATATTTTCTTTTTTTTTGAATAAAAAAATTTATTTTAGCTTTTAAAACACCTGAAGAATGTTTTCTTGATGAAGCACCAACAACAAAATTCGAATGGGGTTCAATTAATCCAAGTGAATTTGTCACTAAATTAACTAAAGGAAAAACTGCAAGTGCAACACAAACTTATCATAAAAATGTAAATAAAAAAAATAATAATAATAATTCATTTTTATCCCTTTGATTGTTTTTTTAGACACAAGAAGTTGTTATTTTACAAGGTCCACCAGCATCAGGTTTGTTTAAAGCAGAAAACTTTTCATCGAAATTGTTATTATTTTTTAGGAAAAAGTACTTTTTCACGTCGATATTTTAAACCTCATAATTATGAAATAATCAACCGTGATACACTTCAAACACCTGCTAAATGTATCAAAGTATGATTTTTCTTATTCTATAAATTTTTTATTGACTTTTTGTTTTTATTCAGGCAGCTAAAGAAGCTTTAGATAATGGTAAAAGTGTCGTTATTGATAATACAAATCCAAGTGCTGATGCAAGATCTGAATATATTGCTTTAGCTAAATCACATAAAATTCCTTGTCGATGTTTTATTCTTAATACACCACTTGAATTATGTCATCATTTAAATTATGTTCGTGTTCATCAAACGTCTGGAGACATTCGTCGAATACCCGGTAAGTTCAAAAATTATTAATATAAATTTCATAGATATATTTGTTTTTTTTTTTATTAAAGATGTTGGATATAATATGTATAAAAAAAATTATGAAGCACCAAAACAAAGTGAAGGTCTTGAAGAAATTATACAAATTGATTTTGTACCAAAATTTGATTCAGATGAACATGAAAAAATTTTTCATTATTATACAGAATCTTAAGAAAAAAAAAGTGTTCTGCTTTTTGTCTTGTGCATGAATAAATATTAAATTATGAAATAAAGATTGATTAGATCATATTTAACGAAGAGAACAAAAGGAGATTTATATTTTTACGAGAAAAAAACATCAGTTTAATCCTAAAAAATGATTTGAAAAAAATCTATATTAAATATTCTTCATGATTTTGAGTAAATTGAAGAAAAAAAAAACGATGAAGATTGCATGACGTATATGTAACTTATGCACTTTATTAATAATAGTATATGTCAGAAGGAAATATATTAGAAGAAAAAGATAGAAGAAAAATCCTAACTTAATTTTTCATCCATTCGGGAGAGAGACAAGCATTATAAAAAAGGACCTATACTCGCTTGCGAGCATTTATATTTTTTGCTCTTGTTGTGATTCAAGTTCTAAGTAACAACCATAATCGTGTGGAAAAAGAAAAGAAAGAAAAAATCTTATTAGTTTCTTATTCCCTGTCGTGTTCTACTATTGTAAAGCTAATAAGGACGTCTAACATTCTTTTTTTTTTGTTTTCACGTGAACATCTTCGTCTACTATTATGAGATAGATTTTCTTCTTGTTGATAAATTTCATAACAAAAAAACATATATAATCGAATAATATATATATAAATATAAACAATTGAGTCGACTCGAGACAATACATATATCGATAATTAAAGTATGAATAGTCACGAAGAAACCAGATATGAACAAAAAAAAAGCCGAGGTAATTATATATAAGATTAAAAGTTTAATTGTGCTCATTTTTCTTTTGATTGAGAATACTTCAAAAAGAAAAAAAAAAGGAAACTCTTGCGCTTTGATCAGACTTTATCATACTTCCTAATGCTTTTTTTTTCTTGTTGGCAGTTATAAATTATGATTTACTGGAGTACCTATTATTATAGAACTAAATACAGATGTAAGCGCGTTGGTTAGCATAAGCAACCAAGCAAATTTTAGATGAAAACAACACGCTACACAACAGACACCCACGTTGTAATCAGGATTTCTCTTTTTTTTCTCGAAAAAAACGCATCAATTGAGTCGATTAGAAGTAGTTTATTCTTGTCGTTTTAATGTATATAAAAAACCCCTAGTGTCTCTTTCTTTTTTGAGTACTAAGTTACACATGTTTAGTTAAGAAGTTTTTTTCATCATAGCGTTATTAAGCGGTTTAATATCTAGAAGAAAAAAAAATATCTACGAAAAAAAAGAACTAAGTATCATTATTGTCGCTTCCAATTTTTTCCTTTTTCTCAAAGAAGACTATCGACACAGGAACTATTGATGATGTGAGTAAGTTTATTAGATTTTCAGTCTTCTTATATATACAATCCCACGAGCTAATGTCATTATCAGTATAGCGACAAGTTGCCAGGAAAGAAAACAGAAGAGAGTGCAATGCAACGTTGATTTTTGAGTCTGTTGATCGTATCGTCGTTTTTTCCTTATCCACTACAAAAAAACAAGGAAAACTGAGGAAAAAAAAAGGAGGAATGAGGGTCGGAGAAAGATATTTATCGTGCAAATTGAATGTAGATAGAAGATAGCATAACATGTTAGATGTTCTTTTATACTACATTGAATATTTATTGATTTCTTATAATGATAAGCATTTGCATTCGACATAAGTCCTGGATGTTTTTATGGGATAATATAATAGTGCCAAAATAAACTCATGTATATATATATATATATATATGTCTAAGGTATTTATAAGTGACACAAATATCTGTAGGAAAAAAAAAATTTTTTTGCCATATTCCATTCCTACACTCATCATATATGTAAATTAAGCAAATAATAAAAAATGGAATTTATATTCTATTACAAAAGTTGTTTTATTTTTATTTAAACCATATCATAGACAAATACAATAACTTCTTTCTGGATATAAGGTTTTACAGGTAGTAAACATTTTAATAGTGTCGATATTTATTTGTCGCTTTAGTTCCAAGGCCATTTCATGACCTTTTTTTAGTCAACGCATACTACTGTAGTTGTTTTCCTCCTTTTTTTTTCCTTTTCTCTTTTTTTTGACTAACATATTATCGACAATCGTTTCTAGAGATGCTCGTTCGTAAGAAATTTGTCTTGACTAGAGACAAAATATATATGTTATGTTATAAGAAGTCAACAAAAAAAATATGTTCGATATTGAAGCAAGAAAAAAAAAACATGTCTGTCTATCTGCATATTATTCGATATTTCTATTTTGTCGTCTCTCGTCAATTCTCTAGATTAGTTTCTCTATACATCTGTATGTTGTCTGCTTTCCTCTTTTTCTCTCGATCAAAGATTAGTCTTCGTTGATAGTTAGACGCGTAAGACACTTAAATAAATGATTTACGCGTGCTTATATCTACCCCTAGTTTGACATGCATTCTTCTCATCTTTCAGAATTCCATATAATAAATTAAACTATGACTGAACCTTCGAATGATTTACCAACTTATTCATTATTATCATCTGATCAAGATCGTTCAAATAATGATAATACATCATCATCAAACATTCCTATTTCGGATTTTCGACGAAATGAAATGCGTCCAATAATTTCAGATGATGGTATTTGTTTTTATAATAAAAATTGATTGATTTTTATTTGCATTTTTATTAGAACGACATAAATCAATTTATCATCAACCTAGTTTAACAAAATATGATCCATCAGAAAGACGTAGAAAACATCATCGTCGTTCACATCCATCAAGAGAACGAATTGATACAACATCTAAATCAGAAACAACTAATGAAACTAATGAATCATGTGAAATTGGTAAAAAGCTTTTTTTTTTTATTCTATGATTGAATCACAAATAATTATCATTTATAGATAATCCAAGTGCACGTATGCATTTTTTACTTGGTGGCGATGATGATCAAGATGATGATGATGAAGAACATAAACCACATGATTTATTTATTGAACTTAATGAATTAATCTTTGATGGAGAAAAAAGTCATGATACAGGTGACTCATTTGAACAAGGTTGGAAAGAAACAGCAAGGTAAATTTCAAATTAAACTTTTTAAAAAAACTATTTCTTAATTTTTTAGATGGGTTAAATTTGAAGAAGATGTTGAAAGTGGTGGTCGATGGAGTAAACCACATGTTGCTACATTATCATTACATTCATTACTTGAATTACGTAATTGTATTTTAAATGGAACTGTTATACTTGATATGCAAGCTGATCAATTACCAGTCATTGTTGGTAAGTTCTTTTTTTTTATTTTTATTATTTAAAATATTAAAGTGCTTTTCGAAATTTAGATATGATTCTTGATGATATGATTGCTAATAAAACATTATCAATTGAAAAACGTCAAATTGCACGTACTTCACTTTTACTTAAACATATTCATCAGGTTTGAAATGTTATTTTTTGTTATATTAGAAAAAAATAATTTCCTTTTAAAATTTTATTAATTAAAGCATGAAAAAGAATTTTATCGACATTTACATACACAAGAAAGTAAAAAACCATTACCATTTACACGGTCATTAGCGGAATTAACAAAAAGTCGTTCACAAAAAGATGTTACAGTTTTAAGTAGTGATCAAATGACAACAGTTGGTGCAACTAATCCTAGTCAAACTTCCATTCCTAAAGGTTAAATTATTAATAAATAAATAAATAAATAAATCAATATTACATTATAGGACCAAATGATCCTTCGTCTCCAGATAAATTTCTCTCAGGTATGTTTATATGTATAATCATGTTTGATGTAGACAAATTACTATTCATCCAAAGAATCAGTAGAATCAATTTTATAGAGTTCGAGTTTTTAGTGATGTGAATATCGAATTGATCAACATCTTCTTGGATACGAGACTTCGAAAAATCAGTACTAGATTTTATTTATATCACCTCTGATAGATCTCTGTAATCCCCGGAAACTTCTAAAATTAACCCATTTTCATATATAGGTGTTTCTCTATGTTGTCTGAATAATCACTAGAAAATCTACTTACTGATTGTCGTAGGACTATTTATTTTCGTTCCTTGATGTCTATAAGATGTATTCAAAAAATTCTGTTTGCCTATAAAAGTTTTATAGAAGATCAAACTTTCATGATCTACTCATAATTATATATATATATTCTAGTACTTGATGAATCGGTAAGGATTCTATACTATATACAATGCTCCTATGTCATTATGTCCTGCTAATGATTGTTATAAGTTCACATTCTTTCTTTCATGTTATTATAGTGACATTATTTTTCTGTTCTCTTTTGTGAATAGTTTGTAATATGGAGTTGTTGTTTCTTTTATTCTATTGTTGAGGATTGATAAATGAGGTGCAAAAGTGCAGCTGACACCAGTCTTTCTCGCTTACTCATCAAATGTTATAAATAGTCTCATTAATCAATCTTCAAACGAATTGTTTTTTGATTTTTCTGAGAATTTATTATTATTTGAAATGACATTAAATATACTTCTTCAAGTTTTTCAAAGATCATCGGAGTCTACTTATGACCGAAAGATAGAAACTCACATAACTATGTCATCTTAGAAGCGGCAGAACTACTAGTCTTTGTTTAATGTTATAGCTAGTGAAGTAGTTCATGAGCTTTGTCATCTAATTTTATTCATTTAGTGGTTGGTGTTGGTGGAGATCAACCAAAAGTTCGTACAAATGAAGGTGAAGAATCAGGAACTAATTTGATAACAGCTGAATCTCGTGCTAAAGTAAGAAATGTATATAAATAACTTATATTCTTATAATAATTGTTTATTTTTTTGTTTATAGATTAATTTGGCTTTTATGAAGAAAGTTCCACCAAATGCTGAAGCAACAAATGTTTTAGTTGGTGCTGTAGATTTTCTACAAACACCTGTCTATGCATTTGTTCGTCTAGCTAAAGGCGTTACAATTCCAGATTTAATTGAAGTGCCATTACCAACACGTTTTCTTTTTATTTTACTTGGACCTTGTAGTGAACATTTACGTTATCATGAAATTGGACGTTCTATAGCAACATTAATGTCTGATGAAGTATAGTTTTAAATATAAAATTAATAAGAATATTTTTGTTTTCTTTTAAAGATTTTCCATGATATTGCTTATCGAGCAAGAAATCGTCAGGATTTACTTGCAGGTAGAAGAGTTTGAAAAGATTTTTATTGAAAAAAACAATTTTTTTTTTGAATTCAATAGGTATTGATGATTTTCTTGATCATGTTACAGTTTTACCACCGGGTGAATGGGATCCTAAAACACGTATTGAACCACCAAAAAGTGTACCAAATAAAGTAACAAAAAAACGAATCTATTAATTGAAATTTAATTTTTACAATCATATAGGAAGATCGACTTGATAGAAATAAAATGAATGGTGTTACACAAATGACGGAAATGGAACATTGTGAACAACATGAATTAGATCCATCATTAACAAGAACAGGAAGGTATGAATTAATAAATAAATTAGATTAAAAATATATTTCTTTTTTTATTAGATTTTGTGGTGGTCTTATTAATGATATAAAACGTAAACTAGCATTCTATCCGTCAGATTTTACTGATGCCTTTTCATTTCAATCTATTGCTGCAATTATATTTCTTTATTTTGCTTGTTTATCACCGATTATTACATTTGGTGGACTTCTTAGTAAAGCTACTGATGACAATATGGTAAGAAAATAACGATATTTTATGAAGCATGATTTAAATGAAGAGTTGATAATTTAAGGCTGCAATTGAAAGTCTTCTATCGGGTGCAATATGTGGTTGTTTATATCATTTATTTGCTGGACAACCATTAACAATTCTTGGTAGCACGGGTCCTGTATTAGTTTTTGAAACAATTGTTAATGTTTTTTGCACGTAATGAAATTCATTTTATTGAAGAAATTTTTAATGACAAATGTTCGTTTTAGTAATCATGGTTATGATTATATGAATTTTCGTTGTTGGATCGGTTTATGGACTGCATTTATTCTGTTAATTATGGTCGTTACTGATGCAAGTTATCTTGTAAAATATATAACAAGATTTACTGGTAAGTTGTTAGTTTCTTTCGGTTAGAATATTGTAAGTATCTTTGACTCTGTACGAAAAAAATGGAATCAGATGGAAAAAAGATACTTTGAATGCATTAAAGTGATTTTAAAGGAACTCACGGATACTTTAAACATGTGAACTAAAGAGAGATTTCCCACGCACTCTGCCTTTTCGTCCTACGAACAATCACTCAATAGTTAAGTTGCGTAGTACGTATTACTAAGAATAGCCTTAATAAATTGCCAACGACTATCTGTCCCAGATCACTCCTACGACACCGTACTGACCACATTGTGGCTTATCCTGTCCCTGATAATTAGTCAGTGTTTGTGAAGAACAGGCAAACTCTGTATCAGGTCAGTCTTCTATTCAAAGCTATAACTAATAGTAGTTGTAGGAAAAGTATTGGGTCTTCGAAACTGTTTCCGAACAATATCTTACTCCGTAAGGTAGTCGAAAGGCAAGATATTCAAAGTGTTCGTAAGTATTCCTAAAGTCAGCTCGATTCGTTCGATACACTAAAGATCTATCTTTTTGGCCTTAGGATAATCATGATTGATCACGTCTTTTACAAGCACTCGACTGTCCATATCTTGAAGTTTGAGGATGCCAATCCTTGCTCACCATTAGCAGTATATACCACAAATTTGGTTATTTAGCTGGAATATGCTCAAGATAATTCATTGATAATAAAAATCCTTCTATTGTCAAGTAAAAACTGCTTAACTTTCACGATCATTAAGTACACCTAGGATCGATTCATATGAAAATAGGATGTCTCCTATACTGAAAGTATTATGATAATTAATGGTTGCCAGCTGTACTAATTAATATAATGATCACCAAAAATAGACATTGCCAATAGTGACATTATCATCAATTAAAATAAGTAAAATACATCGTCTTTCACTTACCTTAAGGTGCCAGATGCTGTTCAGATACAGTTTCAAAAGCCTCACATTTTCCCCTCGACTATCGCTAGTTGTAGTCTTCGATAGATGACCAACCTAATTCAAAGCTGTTCTATTCAATCGCTTCAACTTCCCATGCACCACCCAAGAGATCTGCTATATGACATAACACAATTCATATGACATCGCACAAGCAATCCGAGACAAACACCTTTTAATCACTCTGTCAACGATTAACTCGTTGACTTAATAGATCCTATACAAGCTCAGTACAATGTCAATGAGATGTCTAAGTTATTTCTCGAAATCAACATTCACTAATAACTTAACTTAAATAATTTATTTCTAGAGGAAAGTTTTGCTGCACTTATTGGTATTATTTTCATCTATGAAGCATTTGATAAAATGATTGAAATCAATAGTCGTCGACCCGTTCGATTACATACAACTAATATTTTACCATCAAATTGTTCATGTATAAATTCAAAAACACAAACTTGGCAATCTCCTATATCAATAGCCGTATGAAAAAAAAAAATAAAAATTTAATATTTTCAAATAAATTTTTTATCTTTAGGATTGTTATAAAAATCAAGCATATCAATTTGATGGTATAGAATGTGACAGTATAAATAAAAAAGCATACATCCCAGATGTATTTTTCTTTTCATTAATTCTTTTTGCATCAACATTTGTTATGGCATATACATTAAAAAATTTTAAATTTAGTCGATTTTTACCAATGACGGTTTGTATTAAATATTTTTATTTATTTGAATTTATTTTTTAAAATTTAGATTCGATCAAAAATAAGTGATTTTGGTGTTGTTTTAGCAATATTTATCAATGTCTTTATTGATTATACAGTTGGTCTTGATACACCAAAATTAACTGTACCAAAAAGATTTGCTACAACAAAAGAAGGTCGTGGTTGGGTTATTAATCCATTTGGAAAAAATCCAACTTATATGTATATTGCTGCTTTATTACCTGCATTATTAGCAACAATATTGATTTTTATGGATCAACAAATAACAGCAGTTATTATAAATCGAAAAGAAAATAAACTTAAAGTAAATATAAAGTTTTAAAAAAATTGAAAATAAAAATATTTATTTTTATAGAAAGGTTGTGGATATCATCTTGATTTATTAATTGTGTCAGTTTGTATTGGAATAAATTCTGTTCTTGGTTTACCATGGTTTGTTGCTGCAACAGTACTTTCAATAAATCATGTTATTGCACTTAAACTTGAATCAGAAACAGCAGCACCAGGTGAAAAAGCAAAATTTTTAGGTGTTAGAGAACAACGTGTCACTGGTTTTATTGTATTTTTATTTATTGGTTTATCTGTATTTTTAACAAAATTTCTGGGAATTATTCCAATGCCTGTACTCTATGGAGTTTTTCTTTATATGGGTATATCATCAATGAAAGAAATTCAATTAATTTCACGTATATTATTAATATTTATGCCGGAAAAATATCAACCAGATTATGTTTATCTTCGATATGTTCGAACACGTCGTGTACATATGTTTACAATTATACAATTAACTTGTTTAATTTTATTATGGGTTATTAAATCAATAAAAAGTATATCAATATTATTTCCTATTATGGTTTTAGCTTTAGTTGGAGCAAGAAAAGTTATGGATTATATATTTACACAACGTGAACTTGGATATTTAGATGATGTTATGCCGGAAGTTGTTAAAAAAGAAATTGAAGAAAGAAAAAATAGTATTATACCTGAAAATATTGATGATATAAATAAGGTTAGTTTGAAAATTTTACTTTCATTTTCTTGAGGATGTTATGACTAAAGAGAATATAATGATTAAATTTTTTGCTTTAAGAAAGAAATTCTTATCATTAAAAAGAAATCATATTGGATAATCTTACCCTTGAATGATATTTGTTGGAAATATTTTTAGGTTAATGAAACAATCAGATTTGGTAGTGGAGAAATTCGTATATCAGTTGGTGATGGTAAAGTAATGAAAGTTCCAACAGAAAATGTTCAAGTAAATATTAATGATTTGAATTTAATTAATTAATTTTTCTTTATATTTGATATTTTTAAGATAAATCCATCAACAGGTGTGATAAATTTTTCTGAAGAAGTTGGTAAAACATTTTTATGGAAATCAATAGCTAAAACAAAAGATAAAGAAACAATAACATCAGATAAAAAATCATCAACTAATGAAAAACCATCAAAAAGTTCAGGAATTAAAAACAGGTTTATTATTATTTAAGATAATAATTGATAAAATAAATTCTTTTTATTTTTATAGAATTCGTAAATTAAGTTTAAGTTTACTTGGACCAGATGAAGATCGAGCCTTAGTTAGTTTGAACAGTCCACAGTTACCAGCTATTGTTGTTGAACAACCTGAACCATCAATATCAAGTGTTGATCAACAGAGTCGAAGAACTAGTTTAAATAAAAGCAATATTGACATTAAATTGTGATTGTTATTCTATTTTTATTTATTTTTTCACCCTCAGATAGTTATTTCAAACAGTGATTGTCTATGTTAAGCAAAAGTCTTTCTGAATAGAAACATCAAAGACCCGGTCAATATAATATTATTGTTTGTTCTAAAACTTCTATTAGTTTCTACATAGAATCCTCATGAATAGTTCCATATGACCTCAGTAGTTTTTATGCGTGTTTGTATTATTTTTGTTGTTGTCATTGTTGTTTGCTTTGTGTCGATTGTAATTATATTTTATCGATAAAAAAAAACAAATAAAAAACGAAACTATTAATGGTGAAATGAATATTACAATAAAATGGTTTATTTATTTGTTTTCTTACAATAGAATCTTTTGTATTATATTGCAAGAAAATTGACAATAGTAGTGATTGTAGACCAAAATATTCAAATCTATTTTTTGTGAAACACAATTGAAAAGCAGCTATGGGAGTGTCACACAGTGTGACAGATAGAGTTCATCGGATTAGTTCAGGTCTGAAACTTTTCTATTGATCGGATTTGAGTCTAGAGGCGATTCAATGGATGCTGCTCTTCAAAAAGAGTCAATTGTAACTTGATTCTTATATGATCATCATCAAGATTAGTTGACAAATTCTGAGTATGTGTTTTGAACCGACTATCAGTTGTGGATTAAAAACTTCATGAAGTATCAAGAGTATGATTCGGGTTCAAAAATTTGGACTCGATGAGCCGTAGTGACAAACCAATTAAGTAACGCCTTCTTCCAGGATCATAGATGGTAATTGACATCTTATTATTGGTGCTTCCTGTTTACGGAAGTTGATTCACACATTCAAGAATCTATCATCATCGATATTAATGATACGAACGAACATGTTTTTCTCATACCAAACACATATTAGGATCGATGCTAATCTTCAAGGAAAACTAAATAAATTAACGACGTGATTTAATTAGCTTTCTTATGATTGATTTGTTCAAACGCTTACATTATAAAATGAATTCATTTACTTTTAAAATAAAGTATTTTCAATAATAAATCGGTCAATATAAACAAAACATAGACGAAAAGTTTGTCATTTTATGATTGTAAACTCTAAAGTGATTCAACAAGAACTTCAAACATTTGATTTATTTTACATTTTTATCTTAAATAAAATATTGATTTGTAATATTTTTTGATCAGCACAACTCAGAGATCAAATGTGTAGATTTTTAAAATCATTATTAATAGTTCAATATATTTTTTAAAATTTTTTCATCATTGTTGTGCAACATAATGGTAACATCTATATTCAGTATTGTCAAACGGTGGTCACAAACAAGAAAACTCCAAGAAAACATTGTCTATCATCTTCTGATTCTGACTTGTAATGTATTTATTGAAATGAATAAATTCTTTCTTTGATCCTTTGTTTATTGCATACACCAACCAATATTAATGACAAAGATGGCGTGAGAAGTGTATGGAGTAGAAACCAATCCTTCATCTTCGTATTGAGATTGTACGGTTGAAATGAAGATCATTAGAACTTAACTAAATTGAAATCTTTAATCCATGATACACCGATGTTGCATGTAATGTTAAGAGAATTCTCAACAGATGTCATTTTTCATCATATTGATGCACGGACTAACACTATGAATTCAAAGTCACGCCGATATACGCATACCAGATCAAAACAATGGATTGTATTATATTCGTTAAATAAAGCGTATCATTCTGAGCAGAATTTCATTTATTATCCCTTAATAAAAAAAACTGTTATGAACCAATCAATAGTTCACACACAGACTCCAACATATTTTCTTGGTAGAGTGTACAACACTATTACGGCACATATTATTTTAGTGTGCTCAATACAATGTTTATATTGTGCTGTTCAATAAGAAAAATTCGAGTTTTTAACATTAATGAGCATAAAATATTTCAATCAAAGGATATAATATTAATCTTTTAATCAGCAGAAAACATGAATCTCATCTTTTAAAAAATCATGCCACAAAAATTCAATCGTGTGTTATTTTTAATGATGCCTCGATGCAATACTGGAAATCGCCATTGATATAATTATCACTTAGATCCAGTATGATGAGTGTCTGTGAAAAAATGTACGTGAATGGTTCTATAAAAGGAAGATTAATATAAATCAATTACTTTATTTTGCTGCAGACAATTGGCTAAATGTTGTGCTCCTTTATAATCGATTTGGTTTTCGAACAAGTTAAGAGTAGTGAATGTTTGTGGAAAAGTGTACGAATAGTTGAAGAAGAAGAATGATCAGGATTATTTTACACTGTCGTGCTGTAAAGCATTGGCTAGATGTTGTGCTCCTTGATCGCCAATATAGTTGTAGCGCAAATTAAGTGAGGTGCATGTCTGTCAAAAAAAGTGAATGAATCATTGAGTAAGAAAAATAGTGGTCAGGATTGTGTTACCTTGTTGTGTTGTAGAGCATTGGCTAAATGTTGGCTCCTTCCTAGGGATGTACCGAGACCACGCAGTAACGAACAAAGATTCATATTTTTCTCCTGCCAGAGCCCCCGAGACCTCGCGAGATTCTCATTGTAAACTATGCAGTTTTGTTTGGTCTAGCTATTCATGCACTGAAAAAGCCTAAGTTAAACAAAACATATCGAACTCTCGGCTGGTCTCGGTAAAACACTCAAAAAATTGAGAGTCTTGACCGAGACCGGCCGATACTTGGACATTTGTTGCTTACCTTATTCAATTGGAGTACATGAATAGCTACGCCAAACAAAACTGAATAGATTACATTAAGAATCTCGTAAGGGCTCGGGGGTTTTGGCAGGAGAAAAATATGAATCTTTGTTCATTACTCTGTGGTCTCGGTACACTCCTACGCCTTCCACATGAAACTCGTTATCGGTCAAGCCAAGTGATGTGAGTGTCTGTAAAGAAAGGAAATGGATACTTATTGAGAAGAACAGTAGTCCGAATGATGCTACATCATTATGTTGCAGACCATTGGCCAGTTGTTGTATTCCTTGATCACCGATTTCGTTATAACCCAAGTTTAATATGGTAAGTGTCTGTGAAGAATAGGGAATGAATAGCTGAGAAAGAAGAGAAATGATTAAGATTGTTTTACATTGTTGTGCTGTAGAGCATCAGCCAGATGTTGTGCTCCTAGGTCACCGGTTTCATTAGAGCTCAAGTTCAGTGTAGTGAGTGTCTGCGAAAAATAATGAGTAAAACGTTGAATAAGACGAAAAGTGGGCAGAATTGTTACATTATTGTGCTGAAGAGCATTGGCTAAATCTTGTGCTCCTTGATCATCGATTTGGTTAAAGGCCAAATCAAGTGTGATCAATGTCTGTGAACAACAGTAAATGAATAGTTATACAAGAAGGAAAATGATCAGGACTGTGCTACATTGTTGTGTTGGAGAGCATTAGCTAGATGTTGTGCTTCCTGTTTACGTATCTGATTATAGCTGAGATTAAGTGTGGTGAGTGTCTGTCATCAACAGTGGGTGAATTAGAGAATAAAAAGAACAGTGGCTAGGATTATGCTATACTGTTGTGTTGTAAAGTATTGGCCAGATATTGTACTCCTCTATAATGAATTCTGTTATTACTCAAATCAAGGGTGACGCGTGTCTGTAGAAAATAAGTGATGAATAGTTGATAAAAAGAAGAGTGGTCAGAAAGGTGTCACCTTGTTATTTTCTAGAGCATTAGCTAGATATTGTGCTCTCTACTCATCGATTGCGTTATAGCTCAACTTAAGTGTGATGAGTGTCTGTGAAAAAATAGTAGGTGAATGATTAAACAAAAGGAAGAATTTTTCGGATTGTGTTACGTTGTTATATTGTATTGCATTTGCGAGGATTTGTGCTCGTTCATCATCGTTTATTCGGTTCTCAAGGTCTAGAGTAGTAAGTGTCTAGATGAGAGCGATATATTGAAATAATGTGATTGGATGAAGTCTCAGTTTAAAAAAGCCTCAATGAACAAGAAAAAAATAGCGGCACTAATTGTTTTTATAGAGATATAGCACATAGTAGTCATTACTCTCAACAGTTGCTCGAAACTCACAGTCATAAATGGCGTTATGGAACTCTACATGTGCGAGACATACCTTTTTTCTTGTGACTGTTCTCCCGTTCGCTTTTTTTCTCGCTTCTCTGACAAGCTTCTTCTATCTTTTCAAGGTTGTAGTTACCAAATCAAACTGAATTCAAATTCGTAAAATTACCAAATTTATAGTATGCACTCAAGCCAAATATGATATCCTAAGAAATGAATCTCTCCACAACTAAGAACAGAAAAATTAATTCAACTATTTTCTTCGTAAAGGTGACAAGATTGGAACTTTATACTATGATCAATCATTACCTGATATCGATGGTATGTGTCTATGATATCATTAAGTCTTGAACAGACGTTACGACATGACAGAAGAATTGTTAATTTATCTAGATTGTCTAGAATTCGATAAATCCGTTCAAGCGGTAACATATGGAATGACGGTGCCATTTTATTGGACAATGCAATTGTTTCTTTTGACATGTGTGTGTTTTAGAACGCTGGTTTTTTTATTTGGTCGTTTACATATAATGCATCACAAGATATCTTGTGACAGTGTAGTTTCTTTTTTTTTATATGAAACTGTAATGGTGAAAAGAGAATGATGAAATAGAAGCTTTATTAAAACAAATACACGTTTTTTTTCCTCTTGTATTTTATGTAACGAATCGAAAATTGCGTTTTTTCCTTTGTCTTCAGTACTTCAATGAATTCAGTTTATCTTTATTTCTTTTGTCGCCTTTAATGTTAAAGCAGTGAGATTGAGAAGAACAGAATGACGAATGAAAAATTTTGAAGCAACAGAAAAAAGGGAGAAACATATTTATTTGACTGCATCAGTTAGTTTTGATAACTAAAACAAGTTATCGAAAACGTATTTCTCATATGAAAAGTCGATCAATCACCATAATAAAGACATTATTTGACTTTTGCTTTCGATATTCACATATTTATTATAAGTTACAATGTATAAAGAACGCTTACAAAAATCTAATTAGAATGGTGTAAACAACTCATTCTCAAGATACATAGATATACATTTTTTATCTCTAAATTTTAAGCAGGTTCAGTAGAAGAGAAAGAAGTTGAAAGGAAAGACGAAAAAAGAGCGTACATAATAAAATAAAAAGAATGAAAAAGGTGAACAAGAAGAAATAATACGAAATGCATACGGACAACATACGAGGTAAGAACTTACCACTACCATCACACCTCTCATTATGAGAATTATCAGTAAGTTTATGTGAGTCCTTATTCTACTGTTTGAGTAGGTCTTTCATTCCAGTCTAGTTAATGTCGCATTGAATTTACAGTTACAGATAGAGAGTGACATGCTCAAGATTATTATCATATTCTATAAACGAAAGATGTCGCTCTCTACTAGTTCGAACGGAACAAGAAATTTATCAATGAGACCATCAAGCAATTTTTCATAGGTTAAAAGAAAGAAGAAGCTTATGATGGATGTTTATGACTGATCGATTTATTATAAATATCGATACCATATATTAGGATATCTCTGTCATAATCTTCATCATATAAACTCATCGATTTACTTAGATATCCACGCTTTCTCAATGTCGATTATTTCTCAGCCAGATGAAAGTGAAGATGAATTCGAAAGTGCAGATGAAGGTGAATCACTACCAACTCCTATTGTGAAAACCATCATTCCACCTCCATTACATTCAATAGTAACACCTATTAATAACAATCAAGTACAACAAACATTGTCTCAATCAGTCACTGATGGTTGGGGTGATTGGAATATTGATGATGATGATGACTCATCGCTAGAAAAATCAACAGAAACTTCAAATCCAACTATTTTACAACAAGATTCCACATTACTATTATCAAAAACAGATAGTAATTTACCACAGAATGGATGTGATGAAGATGATCAGAATCAATCATCGGAACAGCAAAGATTACAAAGAAAAAAAATTCGTAAAAAACAACTTGAAACAAATCAAATTAAAGAAGAAAATAAAATAAATACACGAATCTCTCGTCCAGTTGAACGTCGTGAAGAAGAATCATCATCAACAGTAGTACCCAAGCATAATGTCAATGAAGCTCATGCTGTATTAGATCGACTAGCTGCTCAATCTCCAACACGAACAGTATATTCTAATAAATATATATTCTTACTTTTTAATATTCTTCTTTTCAGCCAAACTGGCATTCACCGTGGAGCAATTTTGGATCCTTTTTATCCACAGCAAAACAAAGTGTTACAACATTGACAAGTACTGTTAGTATGTATTTTATAGTTAATTTCAAGATTATGATTTTATCGATTTGAAATATAGGTGAAGGTTTTAGTGCAGTGATTGAATCTGTTGAAGCTGGTCTTGGCGCACCTGATCCTCAACAATTAGCAGAAATGAATCGAATGGCTTTTAAAATAAAAGGCGAAACATCTGATAGTGAAGATGGTTTGTCAAAGAGTTTTTCATTTTAAATTCATATGAAATTTGTCTTTTCAGAACCTGAACCAGCAATTGATCAAACAGATAAAATTGATTCAGTTACAAATCAAGATGGATGGCTTAATGCATTAAGTTTAGAAAAACTAACAAATACAGTAAATAAAAAGATACAGATTAGAATATTGGACATCACTAAAAACTTGGACTCAGTCTTGATTTTCTTCTTTTAAAGAATCCTTTTAAGCATTGTGTTCTTTTCATGCATCAAAGTCAAATTTGTTTCACGCTTTCTTATACAGATATTTCAGCCTGAAGTATGCATTATCTTTTCCAACTAATCAATGTTGCTTGCAGAGAAAGATTAAAACTAGGTATACTTCTATCGCTATCGTATATGTCAACATGATCTTGATTTGTACTTACTTTTAATACCACTATAATTGTATAAGAATGAATTTTACGTACAAAAACAATGCAGGGTTATTCATACATAACAGTAGAGAATTCTCAGAGTCAATTGCAGATTATCGGATTTTGTAGATCCTATTGTAGTATTTAGAGTACTAGTCATGTAAAGTTAAGTCGTTCGGTACGTGCCACCAAGGCACTGTATCTAAGCCATAGCTCTATAAAGCATAAAATGGCTTCGGACAAGTTGCTAAAAACTGCTTGTCTTAGATCATCCGTACGGCAACGTACTGACGATATTGGGACATAGATTAACTCTTGTGACTACTATTTGAAGCTGAAGTGACTGAGCAAAAGAACTCGGAGTCAGACCAATTTTCTGTCGACATGTGTTCAACGCCGTGACAATATCATTATCGACTATTTATATATGTGCATTTCTACATTAAGATTGAGAGACAAAAGTTGATTATTTGCTTCATTTTTAAAGAGCAGAATTATGTACCTGATCCCTTTTCATTATACCACATCTCGTCTAAAAAGTTGAGAATGGATAACACCGTTTTTCTACTCTCAAAATATTTAAGCTCTTTCATTAAAATCAATCCAGCGACGTCATCTCATGTCACGATCAGACTCATCTATGGACTCGACAACATTTTAATCATGAATATAGGAATACTAATCTTGCGAGTGTTTTGCCTAACTCTGTTTTGTAATAATTGTAGAACAATATCGATCTTTCAAGATTATCTGTGGACAGCGGTTTATACAGTAAAGTAAACGACAGGCGAGGTATCTTTCTTCAGTTTCAATAACTCAAGCCTAACCATAAATGTCTATGATGTCTGAAAGTTTGCCGCTGACGCTATGCATATCTCTGCATTTGATGTACTCTATCTATTTTTTAGGGTATGAAAGTCGTCTCAGGTAGTCTTGATGTTCTTGAAACAGTTGGCAAAAAAACATTTGATGTATGTATTACTAATAAACTATCATTATCATTATTTTTCTATAAATATTTTCAAAGGTAATCAATGAAGCTGATCCAGATTTCAAAGGTACACGGCGTTTATTAAGCAAACAAAATCGACCAACATTATCTGAAGTTTGTTTTACTTTCTTTTTTTTTCTATATACAATATTTTTTGTTCCTTCAGATAATTCGTGAAGCTCAGCATGAAAAAGAAACGAAATCAACATTAATGAAAAATGAACCTGTGACATTTTTTCATTTATTCGAAAAACATCAAGGTTAAATAAATTTAGAATATAAAACTTATTTTGATTCGTTTTCTTTAGGACTTGTTCATTTTGAAGCACTTGAATTATTATCAAATCAATCTTCCATTATTCTACAGACTATGAGTCATGGAAATGAAAAATTAATTGAAGAAATTTCAAAATATTTTCTAGTAGATGATGAAGATGATGAATTAACATTAAATTCTTTAGTAATTAATGATGATAATCAACATGATATTCCAAGTTTAGGTATTTTATCACAAAAATTTACTGCATATCAAACACAACTACGATCAACAGTACCAGTTGATAAATTACTGGAAGTCTATGAATCAGAAAATCAATTTCTTAAAGAATGGGAATGGACAGATACAGAGCTTGATCAAAAAGTACAAAAAAGCGACTATAAGAATTTGACTCCGGAACAGGATATATGTAGATTTGTAGAGAAAGTCTTCCTCTACAAATCTACCTATGCTCCTTTCTGGGATCAAATTCTACCGTGAAACTGATAGTCAGCTTCCTTTTCCTGTAGAAATAATTTTTTTAATATTTTTAGACTTTATCTGATGAAGCTATTGATTCATTAGCCATTCTATGTGCATCTATTATTGAATATTATCATAAAACAGCTGAATTATTTCTTATGGGTTGTAAAAGTTTAACATCATTTTCAATTGATATTGAATTATTAGCAATTTATCGCAAACAACAACAAGATTTTTCAAATATGCTTGCTGGTATACCAAACTTATTTGCTAAACATATGAAACAACTATCCAATTTACCAATAACAACAAATGATAGGTGTGATTTAAAATTAAAACAAAAACTTCTTAATCAGATGTTTATTCAATCATCAAGTTCACAAACGTATGCGTCCGATGCTTATGTGTTATTAAAACCCATTGTTAGTCAATCGATTTTGTATCATACATCAACAACACGATAGATAAAAAAATATTCCTTTTTTTCTTTTGTTGTATATAAACTTAAATACATCGATTAGAAAGTGTTTTTTACTTTTGTTATAAATTGTGTTAATGCGGGGAAAGAGATCTCTTCAGCAATTTATAGGAGAGAGGATAGCTTGGAAATAAATAGTAGATCATGGATGGAAGACAATGAGATGTTGTCTTTTGGACAGTTTCAAGGATGAAAGTTTTCCACATGTATTTGTGAATCTATAAATGAAATTTTCTTGAGATTAAAAATAATATTTCTGAGTAACAAAGTTTCAACGGAGTTGGGCTTGGATCATATCAGCTATAAAGCTTGAACCCAGCTCAAGTCGTGTGTCATTTCTCGAATCAGAAAATTCTTCCTAAAGATAATGGATAGACCAAAAATAATAAGGTAAATTGCTTATTTCTTTTTCGCCTAAATGAAAGTATTTCAAAAACTAAGGGTTAGGTTCGAAATTTGATGCTTTTTCGAAATATGAGCTCAACAACTATTTATGAATTTTTGTTAACGAACAAGTTGAAATAAACCAAACTGAAACTAAATACAAGCATAAGAATATTTTACACCATATTTTTATTTGATTAAAAACATGAAAAATTCTTGATTGAATTTTTTTATGATTATTATTTTCATAAAACAAAGGGAGTGTTGGAAAGAGTAGCAAAAAGATCAAATAAACTCTCAAGATATTTGTTTTATAAATTTGAGTCAATCTTTTACAGATATATTGAAAATATCAAGTTTTTGTTAGATCAAAAACTGACTAACATTTGAAACACTACCATCTTAACAATAGATTCTGAGACTGATCTTTCAGAAGGTTTTTTTCAGAAAAATTCGTTTCGGCAATATCCACTACTAAATTCTTGTATTTTTAGGTCTCCTACTAAATTGAGTTAAATCAGTCAGAAGCATTAAAAATTTGAGTGTTGAATTAAGGGCAGTTAACATCAGAATACTACAGTATTACTGACAAGTTCTCTAGTAAACGAAGAAAATAGCAATTAATGTAGAAGTTTTATGTGTTGAAAAATTTTTAAAAGTCTTTATATACTTGTATTTTTCTTGTATAATACCTTTTAAATATAAACACGAAGACAACGATAAAATATAGCGAATTAACGGCATGATAAAAAACAAAAGTACGATACTACAATTAGTCATAAGAAATATATGCATCTGGTTTAACTAATATCATGTTTCTTTAAAACCTTTTTATTTTGAAAGGTTACAGTCTTGTTTTCGTATACGATTGACGACAGTTAAAATACGGCGTTGTATGCTGTACCGTAATTCTGCACCAGATATTACGAGAAAATACAAGTGATCATATTCATCAATCTGGGCAGTTGTTGATCAAAAAGTACTTGTTGTTTGCGTAAATTTAATTCGATCTTTACTTGTTCTCGTAAAGGAGAAATTACATTAGGCAACACATTATTTTGCTCGGTCAATACCGTAATACTAGCTGATTTGAGAGAATGATTCTATAATACAGAACTGTTGCAATCATAATTTCAATTAAGGTAAGGTATCATATGAGGATGTATAAAGAATTATTATCGTATCCGAGGTAAATTATGATGCGGCATTTTCGTTTCTTGAACTGGACGTTGATCGGTCATAATAAAATATAATCTTGATTAAATAAATGATCTTCATCGCTTTAAATAATCAAGTAAATGAATGAATATTTGGAAATTAATATTAATACCACTAGAACTTTCGATCCAATATTAACAATAGTATGTTGTTCCAAGTTGAATATAATCTTGTACAATTATTTCTATTAAATATGACTCCTGGTATTGGATCGAAATTTCTAGTGATATTAATAGTAATTTCAAATTTTCATTCATTATAATTTATTAGATGATCTACTACATACAGAGAATATACATTGATTTGTTTATTTTAAAATAGCAGTCTTAAATCGAAAAAAATTCAATTTTATTTAATCTGATTCACTAAATCAGAATGTAAATGCTTGCAAATGCTTGATATTTCGATAGCTATTGTCAGGTATCATCATCGGAAGCAAAACATTAATCACAACCAAATTTAAGACTGCTATTTTGAAATAAAAATTTAATTATTGTAATTTTCACCCATAATTATTATTATTCATTCATTTATTGGATAATCTTGTATTCACTATAAATCTTTTTGAACCGATCACATATGATAATTCACAACCTTTTTACACCCAGAACATTCATCCTAACTGTCGGAAATAGCCTCTTGAGCAGCCTAAAATGACTGTAAAACGATATATTACTGCTTTTATTTTCACTGCATTTCATTGATCATCACATTCTACGAGGCATTTTTCCACACCATTTTCTAGGGTGGCAGATTACGGCGACGTATTGACGCCAATATCTATCGTTTAAGGCCGTTTACGATACCAGTTTTTTGGACTTCAGTGCGAATGAATATAGCTGAGAGCATGAGAAAAAATGATGTGAATATGAATAATCATAATTTTTTTAGCTTTCGACAATATATTAACAAATTTTTTCGAAAAATACTATATATGTCGCTGTAGCGTGTGTTTCTACATGAAACTATTGTTCAGATCAAAGTTAGAAACGAAACAGGATGAGGCAAGTGTTAGGTTTTTGAAATTTTTCCATATGCGTGATAAAAGTTAAATTGTTTTTGAAAGTGTGCAATTTATAACTCTATTAGACTTATAAAATCAAATTTTTATAGGTATTATCAAGATTTGCAGGGATCATAAACGGTAACAGGTATATTATCGCACTGCTTTCGATTAATAGAAGCTGAAAAATCAAGATTTTATAAATTTTAAGTGTTGATAGATATGGTTATCGAAGTCGACGGTATATTAGATTAGAACATATAAACTGGTCATTAAAAGATATCAAAAACGTTTTTGCGTTATTAATAATGAAACAGTGTTAGTGAGTAAATATTCGAAAGTATCTCTTATCTTCTATCCAACATCATATTTCATGACATTATTTTTGTGCATCATTCTGTTTTATTTTGCAATTTTAAGTTAAATCTATTCTCGGAACATATAGCATTTCGCCATTTTTATAACAAGATTACTATTTTTTGAAACACATTTTTGCATTATACTCCTAAAAATCCTTTGTTTTCGAACGTACTGCTTAAAGAAATAAACATTTATATACGATCTATGAAGAACATACGAATTTTATTTCAAAAAAAAACTAAAGAAATTCAAGTCTATGATGAACTAGTTGATAAATGAAAGCATTCAGTTGGTTTCCAATAAGTTTTTGATCATTACCAATTCTACAGTAACATTCATGTTGAATCTCTGATCAATATTGTTCACATAAATCATCTTCAGTTGATGGTAATTTATACAATAGTTCATACAATGCTCTAGCCATAGGTGCGTTGCTTCATGTCCATCAAGTTTTAATTTGAGAAGTGCATAAATTCATTTCTGAAGTTCATGATTAGGATGATGAACAGATGGTGGTTCACGATGTTCCAAAATATTTCTATTGACACTAACCTATAATTGTATGAAAGATCGCTTCTAGCGATGTGCAGCTTTGGTAAAAATACTGACTACATGGGTGTTGGTGTTCACTGAAACAGTGACTACACTGATATAAGGATTCACCCAAGCATTAATGCGCTGACTCCATCAAAGTATGCCTCTTTCCTGCTTCTACTTATAATTATCAATGACAAATGGTGAAATAAGCACATCTATTCTTCAAAAAAACAATGTTGATTTAGGCAATGGATAATTTTGAATAATAAGTCCAGTTTTAAAGAAATGCATCACTTGTAGTTCTAATGTTGCTACATATTCTGATCTTTTAAGGTAGTCTTTCTACGAAGCATCCATTTAATTTCGTTATTTAGATACATAATGTACAACTACTCATCTTATCGAAGCATTGCAAAAGTATACAGAGTTACTTAAAACTTTGAAGATAACGAAATCTGCAATCAAATTGAAGTTTTTATTTTGGACTGCAATGAGAATTTAGAGCGTATCTGCTAATCTGTTTCTAACTTATGCGTCGACATGTATATTTCTGTTGCGAATAGAGGATTGAAAGTAATAGGTAAAACATGCTTTAAATTATATGAAAATAGAGAAAGTAATGATCCTCTCAATTGCTAAGACAGTAATGTTGAAATGAAATCACCCCATAAATTTTATTATGATCGAATTGCATCGCAGTTACGTGCAGTTACGACGTAAATAGCCTCTACTTGTATTTATGACGCAGTTGTTAAAGATTAATCGGCATGAGCAACTCGCCGAGAAAAAAATCTGAGATAGTATTAAGTTGATATGTTGGCATCCAATGATAATTTGAGATAATTATTATCAAAATATCATTCGATAACAATTATTCACAATCCTCTTTTTTTCTTATTGTCTTCAAAGAAATAAAATAAAATAATAATTTCTATTTATCCTTTTAATCATTCTCTAATCGTAAACATAATCTATCTTACAACTATAATTGTTGATGGTTTATATTTCATTGATAAACACTTGGAAACCTTATAATCACAAAAATATTAATATTTCGAAAAAAAAGGTGAAAATAAACACTTTTAACAGGGCATACATTATTTTCATTTAATGTCATTATAAGAATGTTTTTTTTCATGTCAAAAAAAGAACACACTTTTTTTCTTTTATAAGTATATGTCTACCGATTGCATTTTAATCTTTGACAAGAAGTAAGGTAGCAGACCGTTGATTTTTCTTTCTTTTTTTTCCTATGATAAATTCCATTCATACAACATACTTTTTATTTTGATCGGAAAGACTATGTTACTTGAGAAAAAACAGCAATGATTAGAGTTTCTTTGTCTAATACGCCAACGTAATTTGTTTAATATCATTTATTGTTCGATGTTTTTGAGTAATATGAAACTCAAGTTGTCGTTATTTTTTTTTTATTCTTATCAAATGAGTTTTTTTTTCTTTTTTTCTTCTCATATACATCGTCTGTTTTTTATTTTATTCTAACTTTAACGTCATCATTGTTGTCAAGCGATGAGTGAGAGAATATCCAAAATGATACAATAATGTTGTCATTACTATTATACTTGTAACAAACAGCAACAACTTTAGATATGAATACACCGGAACAAATTTTACAGGTTAATGAGATTGATGAAAATAAATCAGAAGGACAAAATTATATTCGACGAATACAAGGAAGAGATTATGGACGAATTTTAAGAGAATATAATACACCTGCTCAATGGTATAAAGCATCGCCAACAACACGTTCGATTTATTTTTATGATCCACATTATCAAAAATATCTTCAACAACAATCAAAATTCTTCACCAATATTCGTGTAAGTAGAAAAAAAAAGTCTTTTTTCTTATTTTTATTTTTATTTATGCATATTCTAGTCAACTCCTTCACCAATTCCAGTAATTAATTCAACTACACCACGGAAAAAATATACTGGAAATCCACACCATGTATGTAATAATCAGCAACATAAAACAATAATTTCATCTCGATTACAATCTGTACCAAAATTACCTCCAATTATTACAAACAAAAAACCAATTGATAAACAATCACCTTGCACAAATTGACTCTTTAAGAGTGCAATACGTATTTTGCTATTTTTTCTGTTTTTTTTTCGTATATAAATACATTTAACAATAAAATAAAAGATAATTATATGTTTATTTTTGACAATGCATCAAGACGATGATAAAAGAAATCAAATTTATCAATATCTGTTTCATTGCTTGAACGAAAAGCTACAGTATTTGGACTACAACAAGTATCCTAAAATGAGGAAAAAAAATTTGATTTAATAATCATTGAAAAAAAGATAAATAAAATATTTTAAAACAAAAAGCTTACGACACTCGGTATTCCCAGGCGGTCACCCATCCAAGTACTAACCGAGCCCGACGTTGCTTAACTTCAGTGATCGGACGAGAACTGGTGTATTCAACGTGGTATGGCCGTAAGCATTTGTTCCTCGATCAATTTTACCTTTAATCGTTTATCCATTTTATACATTGATAAATTTTGTGACAATATTAAATTCTCATTTCCAGGATTAAGATTTATACCAATTCCTTTCATACATGTAGCAAATTCATGATCATATATCATTGTATATAAACATTTATATTTTTCAGCATCTGTATCATGTTCATTATTATCTAAATCAGCTGGCATAATTAAACTATTTAATGCTTTTCGATTAAATAACATAACTGATCCAGTTGCTGAAATTTGATATTTGTCATACATTTGTTCAACATCACCAACATATGCTAATGGTTTATTATATTCTTCTGTATTTAATTGATTAATAAGTCGCCGAAGATTTGGTATAATAACATAAGATTCATCACTAGCACGTAAAAACCAATGATAAGATGAAAATAGTTGTTCTTTTTGTAAATATAAAAGAACATTAAATGTCTGTGATGTTATTGTCGTTGGTGTTACATCGGATATATCTTGAAAATTCTCTAACATCATTAATTGAGCACTTGTATTTTGAAGACGAGTTACAAAATAAAAACGATCACATCGTCTACCCCATGTACTAACAATTGATCGAGATGCTGTCAAATGATATTTATTTGCACTAAGTACAAAACAAAAAATTAATGATGATTTTTGTATTTCGACTCGATTTTTATTGATTGTATCATCTTCATTAAACAATAATATATGATAGGCAGACCAAATAAATCCGATAAAAAGTGCTAAAATAAATATATAAAAAAATCGACTAAAAGGTCTCGAATAGCGACGCCACGATCGATAATAATACAACATTTATGTGATACATTAACTCATATGAATCATTTTTTCCTTTATGCATGATTGATTTTCTTTTTTCTCTTTTTTTTTACTTTATAAATTTACGAAGTATATTTATTCAAGGATAGTCTATCATACAATATTTATCATTCAATTTAATTCTTATACACATCACCAATAAGTAAAAATTTCATTTATCTCTTTTACTAATCACATCTGCATGAAAAAAAATATATATATAGAACACGCTGTCAATTACATCATCTTTTACATATATTTTTTGTGTCTCATCATATAATTATTTATTTATATACGAACATCAACAATAGGCAAAAGGCTATACATATGATGATGTAAAATGAACCGAAGCATGATTTTACATCTATACTATATAAATATACTTATTGTCCCATCATAATACCTCATCTATGTTCGATTTCATTGTGAACAAATAGCACTCTTATCGACAAATACATATCACCTTATACATAGTTATTTATGTTAGATTTATATAAAGGGCGAGAATTAGATTGAGAATAGTTCGATTATCGCTTGACTAATTTTAAATATATGAGTATAAATTGTTCACTTATACTATTTAATCATAAAAGGGTTGAGACATATTAAGCATATTTAATGAAGGCTTTTGTGTATATTCATAATAAACAAATGACCTGTTATATCTATTTTTGTTTTTTTTTTATCTGAGTATGATCATATAAAACAACGCAACAAATGCGCGTGAGCATCATCACATCGCATCACATGAGTAGGATGGTAGTAATCATACTAAAGACAAGAGAAAAGAAGAAAGACAGAATGAAAAAAAAAGGATAGAGGAAAACAGCAGCAGCTGATCAAGGGTAAGTTATAAAGCGCGTTTTTTTTCGCGACGTGAGTAGCGCATTTTTTTGCGAGACGAACGTCAGGCGAAGGATGTTGTTATTTTGCCTTTCAGATGCTCAAACAACCATTCTCATTTCTCAACAACAGAAGCAGAAACACAACAAGTCGACAAGATTTAACCATCAACAACAATAATAGCAACTAAGAAAAATAAAAAAACAATACAATTCTATCCATCGACTTTCGACCCAAAAGGTAATTCGAAGGCTTATAATGAATTTTTAGAAGAGATGGCAACAGGACACACATAAAATTCAGTGATGACTTAATCACTACTGTTGAACAGCTGCTTCATATAAATACAAAAAAAAAGATATTTCGACTTGTATTGACCTTGATTTGTTGAAATTATCTAAAGATAACCAATACTCCCACACTTATCTATATATAACTTAATTATCATAGAACACCAGAAACAGAACCATCTACATATAGTTATCGTAGACGACAGTTTAGATCAATTTCTCTATTTACTCCTATGCTGACTTGTGTCATACACATGAAAAAAAAGTTGTTCGGAGAGGTAAAAAAAAAAGAGAGAAAGAAAAGAAGTAGAATAAGAGGAGGGAAAGAGAATCATGCAAACACATACACGCATACAGCAGAGAGACAGTGTCAATCCTATTCTGCCGTTTACTTGCTTATACGCCGTTACTATTACTAGATTGTCGTCGTTGTCATCCTTTCTTTAATTATAATCGATTGTATATAGTCATCGAAAACTTCTTTACATTTTCCCTTTTTTTTTTAGACTGAAAAATGAATCAACAAATGTAGGTCAACAGATGCATTTTTTTTAGATATATTTAAGCAGAAAAGCATGACATAATTCGTCCTTCGAGATGTGTTATGACACGAAATGGAAATAAAACAAAAGACAGAATATATTCCATCGTATGTACTATAGGGAAACATTAGTCGCTTGTTATGATATTATGTAGGAAGCAAAAAAAAAGAACCTAGAGGAAAAATTAGGTTTATATTGCAACAATATCAAGGTTAATATCTTTCATCAACGTCTCATCTTCATAAATCTGTCTGTCTATAGATTGCGGTCAATTTGTCTCCTGAGGAGGTATAGAAGAGAAAGAGGAAAAGAATATAGTACCACTTGAAGCAGCAAACAAATGTCATCTGAACTATCTTATATATATGTATATATATATGTGATGTAATCTAGATTTATATAAAATATTTGACACAAATATTTAATTTTTGTTAAAACAATGAATCCTTGAAAATTTTTTTTTGTTTCTTTCAGAAAGTCGTGTTCGTAAATACAAAAGATTTTCGTTTTCTTCTAAATTAAATTCGTTAATTAATCATCGGGGTGGCAAGCTGTTGGACTTTTTTGTCTACTGTAAGTGATTTCACACATTTATGTTTAATTACATTCAATTATTTGTTCGTTGTTTAATAAGAGTGTTGATGATGTTTTATTGAGAAGAAAAAATAGATAAATATCTCTGTCGCGTCAGTGATACGTTTGTGTATTTAGCCCCCTGCTTGACTAGTCGATCGAGTTATTCTTCTCCATCAGTTTTTGTTTTATTGTCTTATCAAAACTTTGAGTAAATGTCGTGTATGTGTATAGACTATCTCTATACGGCATTGTCCTTCAATATACAGACAAAAGAATGATTAACAAGCATGAAGATGTCGACCTTTAGAAAAATTTTTCTTTTTTTTTAATTGTGCACAGTCAAATTTACTTGTGAAGTTATGCAAGCGATTCATCATTATCGGATTAGAACGGGTAAGGGGACTCAACAAATATATAATATATTTATAATAATTTTTGTGTGCGCCCTACTGATGAATACACATCTGTATTTGTTCGATTGCGCAAGAAGTACAAATCTAGATCAGGAATGGTGTTTGATAGAAAGAAAAGAAAGAGAAAGAGCGCAAATTGGATACGCTCAATCAATTTTTATTTCTTGTCATTTTCTTTTGCGTATATGAGAGTTCAATGATCGATTGGATCGTTGTAGTAGTGACATATGTGTATGGTCATTAAATTCAAGTTGTTTATTATATTGGGTTGAGAGAGAGAAAGAGAGACAAAGAAGGAGGAGAGAGAATAGACAGATAGATAAGTGGTCGTGTCTCGTCATCACAAATTTCGATGATACCTTTCATGTGTGAAAAGAGAAAAAAGTCAAAAGAAAAATAATCGATACTTTTTTGGAGTTCATGACGACATTAAAGAATCAGTGGAGAGTAAACTAATGCAGGAAATAAGGGATATAGAATAACCTTGTGTGAATATATATTATTTTCATGGTTATCTATTCTGTTAATAAGACACGAATAATTCTTATTCCCAGAGAGTATTCTTTTCTTGATAGATTTTGTCATTGCTCTATAAAAGAGAATGAAGAAAATTAGAGTCAAGAACATCTAGCAAAGTAACACGTGGTATTTCTATCTTTGTCTTTGACGATGTATTCTTTTCTTTTCTATTTATATATGTATATATAAATCTTTGTTTTGATTATTTTCTATAGATTCGCCGAAGGATGGTTAAAAATAATCATCGCAACGGTTCGAAAGTACCTGGAAAATTATTTCAATTTTATTTACCAGCTAAAACTCATCGAATATATTCATGTCTTCACTGTCGGGCTCAATTGGCTAATCATGATGAACTTATTTCAAAAGTATAAAAAACAAATATAAAATTTTATTTTTATTTTTTTTCTTCTTTTCAGTCATTTCAAGGTAGTCAAGGTCGAGCATATTTATTTAATTCTGTGTATGTATTCTGATTATTTTCTATAGGATATATTTGACATTATTTTTCTTTAAAGTGTTAATGTAAATACAAGTGCTGCTGAAGAACGAGTGTTACTTACTGGTCTTCATGAAGTTGCTGATATTTATTGTGATTGTTGTAAAACCTTACTTGGTTGGAAATATGTGAGAATGATTTATGTCAATAAAAAAATATTTTTCTTGGATATTTTGTTTAGGAACATGCATTTGAATCAAGTCAAAAATATAAAGAAGGAAAATATATAATTGAACTTGTACATATGATCAAAGAAAATGGTTGGGATAATGATGAAAATATTGATCATTCAGAACAATTAAAAAAATAATATTCAATTGACCCGCGTGCAACAAACAGTGATGTTTACAGTTTTCTTTTCTTCTTTTTTTTTGAAACAAAACACAAATCAACTATGTAAATACCTTTTGTTTTTCTTACTATTTGTCTAGTCATGTTTCCATATATTAATTGTCGATTAGTATTATTATTAAGACAAGTAGAAGAAACAAAAAAAAAAATGTTGATTTGTGTCATTCTATCCTTTTATTTTTTTTTTTCGTTATTTATTGTATATATAGCAAAAACATTATTGTTAATTTCGTGTATATATATCAGATATGTAAACGTCATAGGAGTGAGCTCTTTGTTGTTTTTTTCTATTATTGTTTCGATCGGTGTCTGTTTCTCCGGCGCGAACTTTGTTTTTTTTTGACAAAAGAAATACAACGTGACTATGACGACCGTGTGAAATAAAATGAAAATTTTTTTTTTCTTGTCGTCAAAGAATCAAGATTGAATAATCAATGATAAGAAGATTTGTATGTGTGTAAAAAAAAGAGAATTGTATAGGTCATGAATGATCATATGCAAATAACACTTGACTATTCGCTTGAGAAATAGATGGTAAATATGTACGAAGGACGAATATTGCCTTGTCAAAACGATAACGTATATTTCAAGTTATGATGAATGATAGTTTATCAGTTGGTGTATTAGATGTTTTAACAGATATCTGACTGTTGATATTCTGTTCTTGTAATCTTGTTAACAATCAAATGACAGGGAATAATAATAATATAATTATTAAAAGTGGATTTCTTTCGTTAATAAAGATTATTTACTGAAGTACTATTAATTCATATTTGACAAGTATAAAACTTAAGACACTGTTGATTTTAGACTTTATTTCATATTGCAAAGTCAAACGATACTAATATGAATAAATCATCAAATAACGGTTTAAACAGAAGAGTAAATAGGTTTTTGTATAACTCATCACCGATGATAATCTGTGATCTAATGTTGGTAGAAAATCCTCTTCTTTTTTTTTCTACTTATTAATCTAAAAGTTGTTTTCAGTTGAACTTAAATCTCGAATTCTGTTCATACTACAAGATACTTTCGAAACAGTTCTTTATCATTATTGTGACTAGTATTTTCACTCTTACTGCAGATTAGACACGTCGACGCATTTAAATATCACATTGTGTACTTAAACTACAGTTATATTTCATATTAATCGTTGTGTTCACTCAGCCTGCAAAATTGGAAAAATTTGTGGCGCAATCTACAAAGGATCAGATCAAAAACCAACTTCAGATTAACACGTAGAAACAAAACAAGAGGATTTCCTATCAAAATTTTATATATTAAAATGAATTTTATCTTAATTACTACTATCGATATTTTTGAATTGAAAAATTTCGATTTGTTTTTTGTTATGAAAAGCAAACGACATCAATTACCGTCACGGTTGGTTACCTCGTCGACATGCTAATAAAAACCTAATGTTTGATCATCAAAAAAAACAAAAACCTTGTGCACGCGATTGATTACCATCATATACCACCAAATGTTGCTGCCGTTATTTTATTATCTAGTAGCTTTTTTCATTTATGTTCTTTTATACGAATATTATCGAAATACATTACGAAAGAAAAGTGTTAAATCTGATTTTCTTGAAAGTCTTGATTCAACACAATTTAATTTAGTACCAACATCACATAGAAAGTAAGATAATATAGAGAAAAAAAAACTAAAAATTTGTTTATATTATTTTAATATAGACCATTTGATGAAATAAAAAAAGAACTTTCTTTAAATTTTTATTTTAATCATATAAAAATTATATTTGGTATTGATTTATCAGCAAGTAATGAATGGCAAGGTCGAAAAACTTTTAATGGACAATCATTACATAAAACTCATGGAAATAAAATTTTTAATCCATATCAAAAAGTAAAATAAAAACGAATAGATAAATTATTATTTATTTGATGAATTTCGTGTTTGATTTTAATTTAGGCTATTAATCAATTAGGTCCGGTATTTGAAGAAATATTTTCATCAAAAGTTGAATATTCTTCTTTTGGTTTTGGTGATCAATATACAAAAGATTTTGCTTTTTTTCCAATCGCTGGTAGTGGTGAAGAATTTCATAATTATAATCGAATTCTTGATGCGTAAATTTTTTCAACAGAAAATCAAAATTTATACGTTTGTTTTTTTTAGTTATTTAGAACAAACAAAAAATATTGTTTTTAGTGGTCCAACGGCCTTTACACCAATAATATATAAATTAATATCATATGGTATTCACTGTAGAAAAGATTTTACTATGTTAATCATTTTAACTGATGAATTAAAAATTTCACATGAAGATAAAACATTAGTTGAAGCAATTCGGTTGTTAACAAGTTTACCTAATGTATGTTTAATTATCATTGGTGTTGGTGATGGACCTTGGCAAAGAATGTCACATGAAGAACATCGTCTTAGGGAATTAGCTGTTAGAAAGAAAAACTTTAAAAATTATTTAACTCAATTAAACGTCTCCTATGATAATTTTCATTTTGTGGATTTTAATGCTTTTCAACTCAAATTAGACAAAACTCAAAATGAAAATCATTTCGCACGAGCCGTTCTACGAAAACTCCCAACACAATTCAAACGTGCATTTCAATATAATCAAAACACTGCATTTTTTTAAAGGAAAACAAACATTTTTTTAAATAAAAATAAATATCTATCTTTTCTTATCATAATGCATCAACGCCATCTATCATATAGAGGTCATGTTAGAACTATGATTGGTAAATAATTTTCCATTTTTTTATTGGATTATCTAGCATAAAACACTAATGATAACCAATAGAAAAAAATTAAAATAAATGATTTATCCATTCGATCTGTTACAACAACGTTAATCAATCATATTTTTTATTTGTAAATTATTCTTATTCGTTCATTTTTTATTATATAAACGGGAAAAAACCAACTTCATTCATTGTTTCTAGAAATATTTATTTTTTGTTTTAATAAGATGTATCAGGTGGTTGATATGCCACCACCACCATTACTAAAATCTGAAGTTATTGAACAACCAATACCTATTTCAGTAACAGAAACACCAATTACACAAGCGCAATTAATTAGCGTACCAGTAGCATCAGCACAACCGTTGTTAACAAGTGCTCCATTAGGATCAACGAAACGAGCAAAACGAGTGAGCAATTTTAATTCTTGTTTTGAATAATTTAATATTAATTTTAGGGTTTTCGAACTTATTTAAACAGCAAAAAAATCAATCGATCAAATTCGAAAACAGTGGCATTACTTGCGCGACCTGCTATGATAAATACTTCGCATTTACAGAAACCAATTGTACTTAACAATCAAATTGGTATATAAAATATTTTTCAAAAAATCTTTTCATTATTTATTTATTTTTTTCTTAGCACCAATCATTCCAAAATCAGTACCAGTTCAAACAAATCCATCTACAGGATTTACGACTTATTTAGTTGTTGATGGAACTCAAGGACAAGTTAGTTGAAAATGTTATGTTTTTTAAAAATATTTCTTTTTGATTCTTTTAGCTTGTTCAAGTTGCTAATGATGGTCAAAAACCAGTTCAATTTCGAAACCAAGCTGGTCATTTGCTTCAAGCAACACCTATCACCGTTGTTTCAACAGCTAATCAACCTGTTGTTTCTTCGATTCCAGTCAATGGGGATTGCTCACTCCGTACGTTCATAAGGACTCCTGAGTCCGAGTCCAGACATCTACCTTCTTCGGAATTGGATCGAAATGACACACGAAGGTTTTCGTCTTCAGAAAATATTCTGCATATATCACAAGCAATCTTAGTAAAACGAATTACGATTGATTGTTTTTTTAAGAATAACGCTAGACCAAACTGAGAGACTCTACTGAATATTACCTTTAGGGTGTAGTCAGACAACGAATATAAGTAAAAACCAAGTTCTAATCTCGCCAAATTTTAGTACAAGTTTACGGATTATATAACTAAGCAATAAAAAATCATATACTGACGACCTTCTATAGTCCTAACTTTTCTATAAAAAAATTTATTATAATTCTTTCTATTAGTTTCAAATTCATCACAAACAATTACAACCGTTCGAACAAGTTCTTCGATTGATATGCAACAACAGAGTAAATCCTATATCTAATATTAAATAAAATTCCAATTTTTCTTTCTAGCAACTTTAACAAGTGATACAACAACAACGACAACACAACAAATTATCCATCAACCATCAAATTCAATCGTACCAACAACTATTATTAATGGAAATAATTTACCAACATATGATATCAATTCATCATTAGATGAATCAAATGTATCGAATAGTAATCTTTCACTTTCAATATCACAAATAGCTCAAAAAGTTAATCATCGTCATCGTCGATTAAGCAGGTAAAATAAAAAATTCTCTTACATATTTTCCTATTTCTATTTTCATTAGTTCAAGTTTATCGAAAAAGAAACGTGGACGACCAAGGTTAGTTTAATTCAAATAATTATTTTCATATAATTTCTATATTTAGATTATACGAACGAGATCCATTTACAAATAAACCAATAAAAAGTGATTTAACTCCTGAATTACCAAATACAACATTAGTAATACCTGGACAAACAACAACATTTAATACACTATCCACACATTCAAATAGTTCTAATTCACTTACTTTTCCAACTCAAACGGTACGTTTCAAAAAATTTATTCAATGAAGAAACCATTTTTTATTATGTTGTTACTACGATTCAGTAGATTCTGATAGTACAATAATTAGTAGACGTATATCAAACTTTAGATTAAAATAAATTAGATAGATTAATGCAGAATAATTAAAGACCTATTTTAAGTACATAGGATCAGCTGTTCTGTTATTGAGAAATAAATTATGCAACTTTAATACTGCTGGTTGACAATTAACCGGATAAGTCATGGAGAATTGCGATGATCGACCTTTGTCGTCGTATTTGAACATAGGATTATGACTGTCGTTTATCATCGTATTGATGTAAGGTCCTCGTGTAATAACTTTCTTCTTGTCGATTAGAATGGTTCACTGGTAGCACACCGTCATCTTTCACCCCTAATCTATTCTGGGATGATGGGTTAGTTATTTGCATTTTGCTGAGACTTCGACAGAAACTAGCCGAAATCGAGCCTAGACATGAATTCATGACCAAGACTGATCTTAACCGAAAGTCTCAGCTTGATATGTACTTCAAGAATCCTTTCAATCTATTTGCATCCTGGTCAAAAACTTCTCCTGAAACCAAGACTTTCTAAATTTATTCAACTCTGATTGTGTCCCAAGGAATTCTGCGTCCATCGAGCTAGTTAACATTACCAAATATACGTTGAAGTAAGTCCTCATTGAATATGTAAGGAAAAAAAGTTACAACTCATTGTAAATCAAACTTCACTCAACAAAGATAAAAGTAGTAAAAATAAGAAGATTCATTTCTTTGTTATCTATCTTTAAAAAGTGTCACCCACTAGGTCTTCTTTGCCATCACTCTCGGTTAGATAGCTACTCTCAGCCTAATTCGCCCGTCTGATAATAGAATATATCGTAGGATTTTATAGTAAATCAAGATAAATCTGGAAGTTGATGAACACAGCATGTCTCTGCTCTCCAAAACTGTCGGAGTTTGCATTCAATTTCGACTCTAAATATAGAAAGATCGAAGTTACTCGATAATACTGTCTATATTGAATCACCTATATATTCACTGTTGTGCTAACCAATATGTATGATCGGAAAAAACCATCTTTCTACTACTCTATTAAACATATATAATATGTACTTTTAGACTACAATTCCTCTGACTAATCCTTCATTATTACAACAACAACAACAACAATATTCATATCCATCCTTACTTAATGGAACTACATCAACAAACATTCTCCCTCCGCCACCATTTAATACTTTTTCTAATAATCCAAGTACAACCTTATCATCTCCTACTTTTTCTTATTCATCTCCATCGATTACAAAAGATTCATCTCTTCCTTCAATAACACCAACACAAAATTTACAAATATGTTCTACGCCAAATATTGTTCAAATAAATTCATCACCTAGAAAAGTATCAAATAATGATATTTCTGTTCATTATCTAGGTGGTTTTGTAATACGTGAAAGTAATCAATCATTTGTAAATCAAAAGGAAAATAATGATTATCTTCGATGTATTATTTGTCAAAAAGTTGATTCGTGTGAAAATTTTTTTGATCGAACCAGAAAGTTTTGTTCAAAACCATGTGTAGTTTCACCAAATGAAAATCCATTACCGATACGTGTAAGAAAAAAAATGCTCTATATCAAATACTCTTTTTATTAAAACGAAATTTGTTTTTCAGGTATTTGAAAATGTCATTCCACAACAACCAGTTGAATCAAATATTGATGAGCAAATACCATTAGCACCTGATCATGGTCTTCCATCTGATCCGAGTAAATGGACGGTAAGAAATAAATATTTTGGATAGAAAAATTTAGATATATTTTTTTTCTATTAGGTTTTACAAGTAGGTGAATTTATTGGACGTTTAACAAATGAAAAAATTCGTGAAGCATTTTATGAAAGTGAAATGGATGGTCAAGCATTATTATTAATGACACAAGAACATTTACGTGATACCATGAAAATAAAATTAGGACCTTCATTAATTATATCAAGTGAAATAAGTAAATTACGTGAACGTATAAAAACATTATCTTGATTTAGTTGTATTATGTTAATTAGATAATTATTGTGGAGTGTTTTGTTTTCTATGTAGATATTTTCGATTGAATGAAACATACATGTGTTTTTTGCTGTATTATTTATAAATATATAAAAAGTAAGATTTACTAATTCAGAGGCCAGAGATGATCCCAGCTGTCCGAGCAGAATGGAATTATGGCATCGGGTGTGTACCGTGTGAAAGAGTCACATGCAGTGCATCTGTCTAAATAAAACAGCCACACTAAAAGAGATACAGCATAATGAACAAATATACGTCATCGGATGCCTATCTTACGTTTAGCTGTGAGGTAAGGCAGCGGTTACTTACACCAGATTTGTTTGTGGCTTGTACATAAGATACGATTAAAAATATTTTATGTATATGGAATGGCTTAAAAATCATCGAGCAGTCATTCATTATGAATAAATTTTGATGGAAAAAAATAGAGAACTATGACTTTGATCATTCAAAACAGTTTGTTTTAATGCATAGTTTAATATATTATCCAATAGTATTGGTCAATAATTGATAATTCAATGTTAATAAGTACGCAAAATCCATGCCGTATCAGTGTCGTACTAGAGAATTAACGCAACTGATTCTGAGCCGTTGACTTTATCTTCTGACTATAAGATGGCTTCAGTGAGGCTAAGAATACCTTAAATATTATTTCACTGCAATTGTAAAAGTTCGGACGTAAAATACATCTGTACAATTAATTGATTCACTTATAATAATCATGTGAAAATTTGCATCAGTAAATTCATAACATGAATAATATCATGAATCGTCTGCATCAGCTAGTCGATGAATATTGTTACACATAATTATCAGCAAATCTAGCAAACACTATGTAATACAAAAATACTGAGGCAACAACAGAAAAGTTTAATAAAATTATACAATTCGAATAATTTTCATATGTCCATCGGTTATGAGATATAAACTTTTCTTTCTTTTTATTATTATTTGTAATAGAATTTGTTTATGTAAATATATAATATAACTTTGAAAATATATAACCAATAATCTATGATCAATGTGTAGACAAGAATGTGTATTTTTCTTTGTCGTTTTCTTTTACTTTCTTATTTAAAAATTAAATAAATTTCTTTACTTTTTTTTTTTTACTCTCGCTTCTCGATCAATGAATCCACTTTAGGCGTTGTTCACTCTCACTTGTTTGAATAGCATACAATCCATTAGTTGAGAAAGAAACAAAGAGAAAAATAAAAGATTATAACAATGCCACCAATTGTAAGACCAACAACAACAACCAATGCTCATAACCGAAGACAACGAATCGTCTTACCTCCAACGTATAAATCAAATCAACTCGATGCGGATTATCTTCAAGCTCTGAAGGTTTCTTTTTAAAAATATCGTCCTTTAAACTCTTGTAATTCAATTCATATAAAGTTGAGCAAATATAAGTGCGTGCTTGTAGTTGAGAGATAGATTGTATTAATAGATATATCCGAGTGTTTTTATAAAAACTCTGTTATGTGAACATTTTCACATTCATAAGAAGTAGTAGAGAAAGGTAAACAATACTTATAATTCTAAAAAAAACTGAGTACGTCGTTCAAAGATGTGATACAAGTTCGTCTTTTCATTATAAAAAATAATTATTATTTATTCATGTTTATTTTAGGTAATTGATCAAACTCGTCGACAAGATGAAACAACAATTCCTATAAGAACAAAAAAAAAGACTCGTAAATCTGATGATATGAAAGAAAAAAAATTTAAATCATCATCATGTCAATTTTCATCAACATTAACACCAATTGGTCAAGAAGCAATGATAAAAACATATGAAGATACACTAATTTCTCATTTAACTAATGTTTATTCATCAAAACGTATTGGTGCTGTTTTACCTCGTCTTCATACTGCAGTATTTCGTCAACGATTACCTGTTATAAATAATACTAGACAAACAAATTTAGATCATATTCATCAAGCTCAATTAATAATTGATAATATTCTCAATAATAATTGTCATAAAGATGAAATACTTTATGATTATGTTAGATGGCAACGACAATGGACAAAAAATTGTTCATAATTTATAATTAATTTTTATATATAAAATAAAAATATGTTCTTTTCTTATGTTGTTTTATTATGCGTCTTACTTTCTTATAATGTAATTTACAATATAGGTGAATATTAACATATTAAACAAAGAACAAAATACTATTTTGCGATTCATATCAATCCATCAAACCAAAATATGGAAGTTGTTTTTGAGATAGATGTCTTGAGAACGATAAGAAAATTAGTAGAGAAATCATGTCAATATGAGTGTACAATAATTTAAGAAGATTATGATCCTATGACTGAGTTAGAAGCAACTCATATCAGCCGGTGTGTAAAAGTGCGCGCACATACGCGACCAGTGCTTGTGACGTACAAGACGCACGATCACGCGCACGCAATTATTACGTCCTATACACGGAGTGCGATGTAAGCACAAAAGGTACTACATTACAGAATACCTTTGTGTACACCCTTCTTGCTTACGTGATGCTGCTCCGCGTGATGTGCGCACACACACAGCGCCATGTTGTAATTAACTCAACATAGACAATTTTTCCATACTAAATTCAAACAAAACAAATAATCTTTTGGTCCTGTATCTGAATAAATTTCGAACTCTGGCAAAATAGCGATTAAGATGATATTCAGTCAATGTACCTAAAATATATTTTTGTTGAAGTATAAAAATGAAGCATAATTACATATCTTCTTGAATATCATCAACAAAAAACCTTTTAATATCAGTTGATTCCGTCTTCTCCTCGTCAAATTTACTGGCAACTTGATCTTTCAACAAAGAATATTTTAATTTTAACAATGTTTGATAAATATTTTACCTTTTTTGATGAGGCACCACATGTAATTATTGGTGATAAAGTTGATGAGCCGTATGATGACATGTTAAATAAGTTTTCAGTATTCTTAACAAAAAAAAGCATATCAATTGAGACGATTGATTAGTTGAGCAAACTGTTAGCAAACGGCAAACATACTTACCACTATTATTCTCGGTTCTTCATGTGAGTCAAATAAATTATTCAACATTCTTTCGATCATTTTCATAACTTATGCATTATTGATTCTATATTCATCTTTCACATTGGCATGTATATTTTTTGCCAATTATTTAATGGTCTTCTTACAAAAGGCAAATGAAAATATACGAGAGGAAGAAAAGAAAACACAGAGATCGTTGATCAATATTTCTCTATTATTAACGAACCAACGAAAGATTTGATGGAGGGATATCTTTCTCCTTTTCGTTCTATGCATTGAATCGTATACGTGAATGAGATCGCTGGTATTATTACCATTTAACAATACTTTTGTTTTTTCGCGAATAATATATAAAAAACAAAATGAAAATTTCTCAATAGACCTCTTCTTCCCATTCACTATGTCCAACAAAAACATCAATTTTGATAACAAAAAATCACATGGAATATCACATGAATTTGTTCAATACGACATTCGAAGCGTAAACTCGCTAATCACAAGCTACACGAAATAGAATGTCCTGGTTGCAATGTCCGAAGACATTGTGCTAGTTACTACGAGAAAATCAGCAAATAAGAATCGAGAGAAGCAAGTGTGATGGCAGCAAAACGAATAAAAACTTTCTGTTCTGATTGCAACAATTTTTTTTGTTTTGATCGTTTCAACGAAAAGCATTTCTCTACATAATAAAATGATTGAAAAATTTGCAAACACAGCATAAGTGTAGGACTCACCATTGCTCTTTGCTTAGGAAAGAAAAGGGAAAGAACCATTTTTTTCTCAATTTCCTCGTTAGAATACAGCGTGAGCCATCGGGGACTCATATCGTGCCGAATGTGTTAAGTTACAAGCGTCGATATATTGAAATTTTAAGTCTTTACTAGACTAAATTATGCAAGATAAATCAGCTTTGAAAAGAACTATCTCTCGAGTTAGTAATATAAAGAGACAATAACTTTAAAAAAAATGATACAACACCTATTTTTGTGACATACATTTGGGGATATCTCAGGATGGAAGAGCTATGGAGACGAACACATTTATGGTTGTCTTAGTCTTGGTGAAACCTACTCTTAACCAGAAGATGAAGTCAAAAGTTCGGCATTAGTTGTGGTAGGTAGGTCTCTCATCAGTGATTTCCAGTATTTAGTGAACATCGGTCCAGTGAACTCCCTGTGAGTTCTTTAGTATTTTCGCCGACTTTGTTCATTCATAGTTTCAGACAGTCTTTCAAAAACATAGATTAGTTCTGTCTTCTCAAGTCACTTTGACCCTTTCGGGACAGGAGACGCATCTATGCGTCAGGAATGTTTTCTTTAGATATAGAAGATGGATACATGGATTCACCACTGAGAGATCAGTTGGTATACATTAGAGTATGGTCTATATGATAAGCCTTTGTCATTGAACCGTTTCCTTCATAAAATGCTTGCATTCAAGTATATAAAAATCAATCATTCCTAATAACTTTTGTGTCTGATAATTTTTTTACGAAAAATAACCCCGTCTTGAAAGGATAAGCCTAATGATTTCATAATCTACGATCTTTATCTTTTCGTAGCAGTTGGATAAATCGAAAAGATAATTGTTATCATTTATTATTCAATCTATAAGGCCAATCTTTATTATTTACGTGTCACTCTCACGCTTTTGCTGTGCTGTGTGTGAGTGAATCACTGCCATATTGTGGAAGTGAAAAAGAACCCTAGTAAATCCAGAAAATCAGCCATTTTTATATTATATTACATCGCGATAAACCTCAAACTCGATACCCACTTGCCTACAATAAATCACCTAAAAGAAAAACTAATTATCTATTTTATAAAATAAAAATTTTCAAATTTTTTTAAATCTTCATTAACGCCATCTTCTTTTTCTTCATAAAAAGTTCTCGAACAATACCTGTCGATAGTTCATTGGTTATTTAAATCGATCATTCCAATCTGAACAGAACATTATGTGTTGGTCGTCGTCTGTTTAAACAGTCGTACAACGATCAGAAAAACAATTTCATTTATTCAGATAATTAATCAGTGGTTATTTGCTGCTTTCTCTTTCAAATTTTTGTGATGTTTAAGTGGCTTCGATGTATTGCTCTTCTTGGAGCATTACTTCTCACAAGTAAAATATAACTTTACTCTCTTTCTTTCAAAACATTTCATCTCATTTAGATACTTGTAAAGCCGAAGATGAAACTGAAAGTGAAACATCAACACCAGTTCCACCAAAAGTTGATGATGATATAGGAAAACATACAGATGGATCAAAAACTGATGATGAAGTTGTTCAAAAGTAATATTCTGAGAAGAAAAAAATTTAATTTAAACAATTCTTTTTTTTTAATAGAGAAGAAGAAGCGATTAAATTAGATGGTTTAAGTGCAAAAGAATTTCGAACATTAGTTGATGCATCTGAAAAACATCAATTTCAAACAGAAGTTAATCGTATGATGAAATTAATTATTAATTCTTTATATAAAAATAAAGAAATCTTTTTACGTGAACTTATATCGAATGCATCGGATGCGCTTGATAAAATTCGTTTTCTATCTCTTACTGATAAAGGTGTACTTGGTGATAAAGAAGAATTAACAATACGTATTAAAATTGATAAAGATAGTCGAATGTTACATATAACAGATACTGGTATTGGTATGACAAAAACTGATCTTGTTCAATTTCTTGGAACAATTGCTAAATCTGATACATCAGAATTTTTAAATAAAGTTCAAGATGCACAAAACGAAGGTACATCAATGAGTGATCTTATCGGACAATTTGGTGTTGGATTTTATTCAAGTTTTCTTGTGGCTGATAAAGTTATTGTTACATCAAAACATAATGATGATGAACAACATATTTGGGAATCAGATTCAACTTCATTTAATGTATTTAAAGATCCTCGAGGAAATACACTTGGCCGGGGAACAACTGTCAGGTAAAGATAATAGAATTGATGTTGTGAAACACGATTTGAAAAGAGTACTAAAGTATAGAAGCAGAACTTGGGCCTTTCATTCCACAGAGTGTTACGGACAACTTGAGAGACTATGTCCGACAGTCTTCCGAACAACATCATAGACCATAAATGACACCTTAGTGATATCGTTTCACCATTATGTAGGGTAACTAGGAAACACGACTGAACTTAAGATATCTATCCTCCTTTCACACTCGCTCTACCATCTTTCATCATTGACATGGATAAGAGTTCTGCGTTGGGTCAAGTTTTAAAACTCGATAAGTCCTCCTTTAAGCAGGATAGTTTGCTTGGCTTCACCATACCATTGAATCAGTGTGCGTGATCAGCACGCTCAGCGAACCAAATATACGAGTTAGCTACCGAAGATGATATGGTTATTGACAGATTTCTGTTTCACATATTAATTCTATGAAGATTGCAACAATAGATTTATTTATTTATGCTAATTTATTTCTATTTTAGTCTTCATTTGAAAGAAGAAGCTGGCGAATATTTAGAACCATCAACATTGGATGAAATTATTCGTAAATATTCACAATTCATTAATTTTAATATTTATTTATGGAAATCAAAAATGGTTAAAGAAGAAGTACCAGATGAAGATGGTATGTAATTTTTAAAATAGATTTTAAAATATCGAATGTGATAATATTTAGCCGCTGCTGCTGAAGAGAAGAAATCTGATGAAACTGAAAAGAAAGCCGATGATGATGCTGCTGTGGAAGATGATAAAGAAGAAGAAAAGAAAAAGAAAACAAAAACTGTTGATAAAACTGTTTGGGATTGGGAATTAATGAATGAAAGTAAACCAATTTGGCAACGAAAGTAAGTTTCATAAGTTTAACAAATAATTTAGGCTAAATCTAAAGATTAATGATGAGAAATATACGATGTTCGTACACACAGTGGAGCATCTCAGACACTAATCTGAAAATAAAAGCTAATTGTGACTCGATATTTAGGAGATCACCACTAAAGTTGCTTGAGAAATGCGTATAAAATTTCAAGTATAGCTCGAACCTGGGCTTGAAATATTTTTGTGTCGAACAGAGTTTAAGTGAAGGTAGCGATAAGATCTGAACTCAAATTTTTTTACTTTAGTGCAAAGTACAGAGAGTATTACTTCATACATTTCATTAAGATCAGAATTATAAAAGTTGAATCGGAGAAGTTCGTGACTTCATTTACTTTCAAAGAGGTATAACCCGATCAACTCAGACATTGCTGATGGTCACAAAGCGTCTAAAGTATCTCATACACTGCCATGACATGCAGTTTAAAATCGGTTTCTCAAATGTTATTGCACAGTCCCTTATCAGCGACTTACCACAAGTATTTAGTCGCTGAAACTCAAAGATGTTCAGTTGCCATCACCGAATCTGATACTTTTGTAGTCACTGTCCAATTAAAAGGCGTCTGTAATCGCTAATACTGATCGATTCTCACACCTATATACTCTAGAGAAAACTCCAAATATTCACGCTCTACTTTTTTTAGATTGTCTATTTTTTTTATTACAAAAAATTTCCATTTTTAGAGCATCTGAAATTACTGAAGAGGAATATACTGCATTTTACAAATCATTTACCAAAGAAAATGAAGATCCAATGATCTATAGTCATTTTACTGCTGAAGGTGAAGTAACATTTAAATCAATTCTCTATGTTCCAAAAGCTGCACCATTTGATATATTTTCAAATTATAATAAAAAAGCTGATGTTATTAAACTCTACGTTCGTCGTGTATTTATTACTGATAATTTTGAAGAAATGATGCCAAAATATTTATCCTTCATACGTGGTGTTGTTGATAGTGATGATTTACCATTAAATGTTTCACGTGAAAATTTACAACAATCAAAATTACTTAAAGTTATTAAGAAAAAACTTGTACGAAAAGCATTAGATATGTTAAAAAAAATTTCTCCTGAAGATTATACAACATTTTGGAAAGAATATGGTACAAATATTAAATTAGGTGTTATCGAAGATACAGCTAATCGTACACGTTTAGCTAAATTACTTCGTTTTACATCATCATTATCAAAAGATAAACAATATAGTTTAACAGAATATATTGAACGTATGAAACCAAAACAAGAACATATTTATTTTATTGCTGCTATGTCATATGAAGAAGCAGAAAAATCCCCATTTGTTGAACGCATTTTAAAAAAAGGTTATGAAATTCTTTATTTAACTGATCCTGTTGATCAATATTGTATGCAATCATTACCTGAATATGAAGGAAAAAAATTTCAAAATGTTGCTAAAGATGGTCTTGAATTAGATAAATCAAATACAAAAAGAGAAGAACAAAAAAAACAATTAGAAAAAACTTATGAACCATTATTAACATGGCTTAAAGAAAAATTAAGTGAAAAAATTAGTGATGCGAAAATATCTGATCGTCTTGTTCAAACACCTATGGCACTTGTAGCATCACAATGGGGTTATGATGGTAATATGGAACGTATTGCTCGTGCACAAGCTTATCAAAAAAGTGGAGGAGATACAACAATGAATTATTATTTAAATCAAAAGAAAACATTAGAAATTAATCCACGTCATCCACTTATTAAAGATTTACTTCATCGTGTTGAAGAATCAAAAGATGATAAAACAGCTTTAGATTTAGCAAATGTTATGCTTGAAGCAGCAACATTACGATCAGGGTATGATTTAAAAGATTCAGCTGGTTTTGCTGATCGTATTGAATCAATGTTACGACGTGCTATGGGAATTTCATTAGATGAAAAAATTGAAGATGAACCAGTTGATGAAGAGCCTGATGTTAAACCTGATGATAATCAAGATGAGAATGTTATTGATGATGATGGTGATGATACTAATTCAAAACCAAAGAAGGTATATTGAAATAAGAAATTTTATTTCTATTATTAATATTTAATTTTTTTTTTATAGAAGTCACATAAACATGATGGAGGAGACCTGTGAACAATAAAATGACCAAAGATTAACAATCAATATAGAACAAATTAAATGAAATATATAGTGTTTTTTGTTTGAAAAAAATTCCGTCAAATATAAATGTATTGCTTGTCCTAATGAACACATTCCTTCCGCACTTATATTCATTAAACGCATGTGTGATAGTTCTTGTGTTTGTGCATTTTTAGTTTTATTTTATCACAACTCTCATATACATTGTTCTCTCTTAATTATTTCCTTTATTATTGATGCTTTTTTTTGCAAATTGTGACGAATAAAAGTGCTGCATAGTGATTGTCTTATATAACCAGACATTCATCAGGAGCTATAACAAACTACAATAAGAATAATTCGAGACTATCACAGGTCGCAATATCACATACAATATTCAGAAGTCAATTACAGACTGTGATGACATACAATAGTCAGGAACCGTTATAGACAATATGAAGATAGCATCATCGACGATGATAGACACAGTGTTGTACGCAGAAATTTTCCAAAGGAGGAGCCCAAATTCTCAAGGAGGAGGTCCGTAATGAAGTTTTTCAAAAACTTGTATCGTAGTACTTTTTTTACCCTTACTTCCCCCACAGGGAACTTCTCTCCAAAGGCGGCCCGGGCCTCTCTCGGCCTCTCCTTGCGTACGCCACTGGATAGACATTAGTTCGAGATCATTACAGATCGTGATCAAGATAGTCTCAATAAGTTTACTTCGTAATTCTCATTGGGGTTACTGAAAAGGAAAACAACAGAAGCAAATTGTGTAGAATACTTGCCATTTTTTCATTCACACTTTATTTTACACTTTCGAGTTTTTTATTTTCCATTTTGTCTCAACAGATTTGTTTTTGTTTTACTTATCTATTTCGTTCACTGTCTTTTTTGATAATTTAGAGGATTACATATTTAATTGTATTCTGTATGGGAATAAATTTCGATAAACATGGACCAGTTATGGGACATAATTATCCTCTTTATGTCCTCAATGCACATTATATTGGTGGATGTTATTTATGTGTTCATGATCAAAGTGAATTAATTGAAAAATCCAAACATCATAGTCTTTTCGTTGATGTTGCTAGTGAAAGTCGTACTAATGCTATGGGAGAAATAGATCAATTATGCGGGTTGATGCTGCATGTAACAGCAAATTCCACTGACAAAAGAGAATTCTGTCATGGAAAAGCGATAGTTAGTGGAAAAAAAGGCTCAATTCATTTAATCGGTCAATTGACTAATATTTAATACAGAACACCTCGTCAATGGGCATCTCATCTTCAAAATATTGGCAGTGATTTTGTTGTTTCTAAACACTGTTCGATTTTTTTGTTTGTATTTATAGGGTGAACAAATTTATATTGACCTCATTGAAAACAATAATCATAAAGAAGAATGGGCGACGAATTTGTATTGTCAACTGTTTGCACAAAAATTGATGGAACATCTTAATCTGGATTATCCATCGAATATTTTTACTTGTTGTGATATTCCATCAACACTTGTGAATATATCTATGTTATCACTTCGTTCGTCTGCCCATTCGCGAGAAAAACTACGGTCAGCACGACATTCGACAAGTCAATAATGTCGATGAGGATGATGGTTTCGATCAAATGACAATTTCTCTCAGATATGAAATCGAAAAATACTTGTCAGATTTTTTTTATCTTAAAGTAGTTTTTTTATTGTCAGTATATGTTTTTTTCATATCATTAAGAAAGAGATACAGTAAATCTAGAGTCATCAAAACAAAAAATAAAGGTTGTGAAACAAAAAGCTATATAACGGTGCCATTGACAAGTAGTGATGCTTATTGCGGTAGTGGCAGATTTTCAGTCTTAATGAACGTCTCTGTTGCAAAAACGCTTGATGATGATTATTCATTGCAGACATACGAGCTGGAATGATTAGAGAAATTTCATTCAAATGTTGCTAAATATAAATAAAATTCTTGACCAATCTATGGTAAAATTTGTTTTGATGAAAAAAGATAAATATAATAATAATATGAATTAATCGAGAAGTTTTTAGTTAAAGTAAAACAATTCATCAGAGAGAAAAAAAAAGAATTTTGGAAAAAGTTTGGTTTTAATTATAAATATAGACTGCCTTTCTTGACGGACCAGCTGTAGAAAAGTTATAGTTCATTCTTGAGAAGTCCCATTGCGTTGAATTAATTTAAGCGTCATGTATATGTTTAGTGTGAAAACTTATAATTACTAAAAATGATAACAACATTTCGAATTTATATAAAATTCTTGAAATATATTCTTGATTCAATGAATAAAACATCGTTATTATGAATTCATCATTCATTATTAAAATACAATTTTTAATCTGTTAATTATATTTTGGATATTCAGAAATGTTTCCCTCAAAATTATGCGAAATTTGATATGTAACAAAATTGAAACATACGTATAGATTATGCCTTGGATGTTGTCTATTCATCATTACAGATATTATTTACGAAAGTTATTCAGGATGGATGAATATAATATCGACTCTAATCGAATTTCGTAAGATCCGATAATAATTGAATTGATGAGAGGAGTTAGGAACGTGGCAGCGATAACAATCAATATGAATCGATATTTACTACGGAGTGCATCTGATAGAATGATTATCGATCAGTGATTGTTATTGATACAATCTCAATTATAATTCAATTAGATTTGACAGAAGTGGATAGTCAAATGTGAGCCATTTTCTACTTCGTTTTATATCGAACTTTACTTCTTTGATAAACAATAACCAAATAGATTTGCATCAAGAGTGTTCACACACAGTCTATCGAAAAATTCAGTTATTATCAAACTATTTTTTTTTTGATTATGCAGATTTTATCGATATACATGTAGGTATGTGTGAGTTAGTGAGGTAAATCTCAATGGGAAATAAATATATAACTCTTACTCTCATTTATGCATCTCATCAACCTACGCACATCTTCATCTACTTTGATATTGATTATTTTATCGAAATTTTACATCATCGTCTATTATAATCAATTTATAATACCCAAATTGATCAAATATTGCTAATATAACTGTTAACTACGATTATTTCAGATTGGTTCAACATCGTAACGTCAATCTATTCTTTAAATAATAAATAGTAATGATTTTTCTTCGTTTATTTTATGAGTGAAATAAAAATTTAACCAAATGTGACTGTTATATGCCGGTACCACCGGTATAAGGGAAGATCCTATCGGTCACAACTCTGCATTCTAGGAAATTTTAAGTGTCGTCTTTTGATTAAAGAACAATATTTTAATCTCAGACATAAGAGAGAAGGAATTTTAAAAATATCAGCAGAGTAATTATTTATGATCCATTCGTTAATTTCTAGAAAATCTGTTTTCATAGTGACAATATATTTGAAGTACATTCTGCAACTAGTCTTTCTAGACGTATATGTATCAATGACGTTTTCAAATTATTTTATGTATATTGATATTTCGAAAAAGCTTGATGACAAAGCTCTGGAAAATCATATCGATGGTTGTCTTCAGACTAATTGATACATTACTTTTATATCTTATTTTACTGATAAATATTCTTCGATACTTCTCTCAGCTATGGGTTCGAAACGATTAAGTTTACCACTATTAATAGCTTCTTCAACTTGTTCTTTTAAACGATACTTATACTCACGAATAATTTGATATTGACTATTTAGAGAATGATGATTTTCTTCGAATTGAGCACACTTCGGTTCATTTTTACACACGTATTGAATGTTGTCTGTAAGATTTTCAAGGCAAACTCCATATCTCGTTGTGATGTCACACTTGGTTCTTAAATAACCGATGCATCAACAGCTAGTACAATACGTTAAACGATTACCAGGAAAAGACAGTGTAATCGATAATCACGAGTGACCAATTACGGTACGACCGAGGCTTAGTGCAGAGCTATACTCTCAATAATCTTTTACGTCAAATCGAAAGCCATTTGACCTTCTTTGATAGGAATATCAAACTCCTTTTATACGATCAACAGACGCAATTATTCGTCTAATTTCATTTCCTACAAAATCTTTATCGAGCTCTCGAGGAACGTAACGAACAACGATTGCGAATGAATCGGATGTGTATAGCGGTTTAATAATCTTGATATCGATTTCATTGATTGCCGTGTTAAATACCTTTCATTACGTTAGGAAAAACCATACTAGCTGATTAAACACTTTCCAGCTCATATTTTGCCTATAAGTAAGATTTGATGAATATAAAATACTCTCGAAGAGTGTGTTCCATGAAGTCTATCTGGGTAATCCATTATACCTGATCAGATAGGTGTGGTGTCCGGTTGAGTCATTCGGAGTCTGAATTAATCATTTGATAAGATCGCGCTGTCTGATTAATTGTTTACTTTTCGACAGTCAAATTTCTCTTCTTGACAAATTCTATACTCATTTAAGATATTTACTTTTAATCTTTCTATTAACGCCATCTATCATATTCTTTTCATAGATTGGTTAAAGATATAAACCGATAAAAGATTCAAATCGCGACCCCTTTCACAACGATTATTTTTTTTCTCTTACAGTTCACTTGTCTCTCTTATTCGAGATTACTTCAATCAAGTACAATCTTTTTTATTAATATCTCATAATGGCATCTTGTATAGCATTAAAACGTTCATATGAACATGATCGAGATTCTTCTAATAATAATCATCCATTTGAATCTCGAACATCATCACCTTCATCAAAGCGTCAACGTCGTTGTTTTCCTATGACAGTTGTATCATCACCAACAATGACTACTGAATCAACCGAATCAACAGTATTTCCCGAAGTTCAACCAATTTTATCTACTGGTAAATAATAATCTTGTTTCAATAAAATATTATTTATTATTTTAGATGTTTTATTAACTCGAATAAAAGAAGAAGTTCGTCGTCTTCAACGTCGTCATCAATTAAAATCTTCTCCAACATCTGATACAAATGATGATGATGATAATTTAAATTCTCAACATCTTTTATCACTTAAACAAGTTAATATGATATGTGCACGAATATTAAAAGAACATGAAGAAAAAATTCGTGAAGAATATGATAGAATTTTATCAACAAAACTTAATGGTAAAATATTATCTTTAAAATTAAACTCAATAGTTTTTTTTTCCTCTCCTTCTAGAACAATATGAAGGTTTTGTTCGATTTACTCAAGATCAACTTACACGAAGATTTTCTGAATTGCAATTTTCTTGTAAGTATTTATTCTATATAAAAAAAAATATTATTTATTTTTCTTTTTATTTAGATGTTTCATGATCGTTTGTTTTTTGTTTTTTTGTTTCGTTTATATTTAACTTGGTGCTGGTTAATAAACTTCTCCATCCGTTCGTTCGTTTGTTTGTTTTTTTTCGTCTGCTATTATTTGTGTATTATTCTTTTGTTTTTCTCCTTAAAGGTGATGCGCAGATAGACAATAGTAATACACTTGCAGACACATATCTTCTTTTCTTGTATTTTATGTTTATTAGTTTCGATTGGTTTTTTTCTTCTTCTGATGTATATATGAGGACAAAACGTTTTCTTCTTTTTTTTGCGATTAAATAAAGTTATTTGAAAAGAAAATTTTTGTACTGAATAGTCTAGATAATTGATTTAAATTATCGGCGGATGAAAATGAAAGGTTAGTTTAGGTCTTATCATTTTAAATCATTTAAATAGAATTCAATTGTTAATATATAAAAAAATAAAAGATGATAAGGTATGTTCGATTGATTGATAGGACATGTGCGTGTATATAGGGAGAGGAAAAAAAAGACGAGCTGATGTGTTTGATAAATATAAATGAGGGTTAAAACATATGATGAGATGATAATGATAGTAAGAAAGACAAGAAAATGTGCTAAATAATTGAGAAGGGAAAAGAAAAAGAAGGAAGAAAGAGTATTATTATGCACGCCCATTTCTTTAACTGTCCAAGCGATTAGCGAAGGCTAAACATCGGTCATATATGTATTACGTGATTATTCAGTTTTCTTATTTCTTTTTCTTGATTCCACAAAGAACTTCCATATAACAATAGATAAATAGTAAGTTTGTTTTTTAAGAGAGAGAAAAAAAAACTAGGAATGAAATAAAAATATGATAATACACGTATATTTTGATGGGTAGATTTGTCACATAGAAGGTTACAAATAACAACACATCGAAATATCGTTATAATCACCTAAAGAGAAACAAAATTATTGCTATTTGTACAAAGTAACAAACGATTATTGCATAAATCTAAAGGTTACTTTATGAAACTCTTGTTCTAAAAATAAAATCATTCTTATATTTACTGTCAGTTTCATCTACAATAGTCTATGCAATAAAAGACTTACTGTCTTTATAAAAAGATGAATACTGCCTACATTATTTTCTTTTCTTACTGATGATATTTAACAAGATTATATCGAAAGAAAAAAAATCTGAATAGAATAATAATCATTTGTTATTGTGTATCAAAAGACAGTATAGAATGGCAACTGAAAATCAAGATATAATGGCTAATGAACGTAGGTGATCCGTAATTTATTCAATATTTTTTTTATTCTTATCATATACATTTGTTTATTTTTTTTTCTCGTTCTCTACGAATAAATCGATACATTCTCTTTATTACTCTTTATGCCTCTAGGAATATATATATCTACGAATAATTTGTTTTTTTACTCATTAGACTACCGATACTCTTCAGGCACTCGTCTTTTCCACAATAATATGTATATAAATATATGTACGAATAGGAAAAAACACGCACAAGAAAAGAACGGACAAAAAAGAGGACAATAAAACTTTCTATATTTGAAAGGCAGTATTCGTAATAAAAATATGTCCGCATTTTTGTCCTGTATCAAACGATCGAAAAATCAACCAGGCATTGCCGTTCTCTATCCTTTAGTATTTAAAACAATACACCTTTAAAAAGCTACTACCATAACAGCGTGTCAAATATACACATACAGTGTTTACATATATATTGATCGGTATAATGATGAACGAACCTCGTTATCGCAAAACTCATGCAGTCAGTTTTTCGATACCTGATAATCATTATCAACGCCGACAAACATCCAGCTTTGTTGATTCCGATTGGGGTGATTATGGTCAGTAAGAGTATGCATTTTTGCATGTAAATATATTACTAATACCAAAAAATTGTCAGTATAGAAAAGAAAAAGTAGATACAATTTATTTTTGAAATTATTTAGAGCCAACTATTTCAACAATTAATCCAGCAGGTTTGGCGATGATTAAAGCATTACGACATGTTAAAACATATAGAAGAAGTTGGGATTCAGATAAAGCACTGAAAAGTACATACAAAGGCTTATTTGGTAAACATCAAATACGTGCTTATATATTTTTGGTACTGGGCTATGCTATTGTTGGAGCATGGTTGACAGAAATGCCAACATTTGCTTGTAAGAATTTTTGAATAAGTTATATTTTTTTAACATGAACTATTTAGTATTATCACCAAAACATCTTAATTGTACACCATATTATCCAAATACGTCAAATATAACTAATGGATTGAATAGCACAACTTCGAAAGTATTCATTGGAAACATTACATATATTGTTATGGATAACCAAATACGACGGATAGAACCAGTATATGATTATAGCCAAGAATACGGACGAAGTGTTCTAACTGATGTGAGAAAATTTTCTTATCTATTTTTGAACGAAAGTAAAAGAGGAGTTCTATTGATTAGTTGCAAGATACTATAGAATATATTTGATATAATTTTAATGAAAATATTTTTTCTAGTTTAATGCTGTTTGTGATAAAACACGATTGAAATTACCTCACATAGCGTATATAATTGGTTTAATACTTGGTGGTCTTATATTTGGTTACATGGCTGATTTTTCTGGAAGAAAAATGGTTTTACTCGGTAAATATTTTTCGTTATTTTCTTTTGTAATTTTTACTAAACTAATTACAGGTTCAATGTGGACAGCATGTGTTTTATCAGTATTTCAATTATTAAGTGATGATTATATTTCGTATGTTTTTTTTATATTCTTTCTGGGAATAGCCATTGGTGCTGTACATGTTATTACTGTACCATATGTTATGGAAATGGTAAAATATTTGTTATTATTATTTTATTTTTGTTTTGAAAACTGTTTTTTATTTAGTTTCCAACTGAATCTCGTGTTATATATGGTTTATTATTATTAGGAGCAGTATTTTTATTAGATTTAATTTTACCATGGCTGGCATTTGGAATAAGAAATTGGAAAATTTTACAAGCAGTTGTTACTTTACCATTGATTATTACCGTTGGTCTTCATTGGTATGTTGATTAGATTAAATAATATAAATGATCTTTTTAGGAAATTGTCACATAGAAATAAGTTGTAAGACAACTACTAGTTCCACAAGAATTTCTGAGTACAGAATGAGGAATATGTAGGCTTTTTCTAGTTAATGGTGGTTCTAGTAGACATCAGTCAAAGACAGACTATCAGATTAATTTTTTAACATTAGGTTTGCAGAGGAATCGATGTTTTGGTATGCAAGTCAAAAAGACTATATCACCGCGATAGAATCTTTAACAAAGATTGCTCAATACAATGGTATAAAGTTTGAAGAGGTGTTTCGTGAAGCCAAACTTTTTCTTCATGGTAAATCATCTAAAGAAACTCAATGTGATTTTCAACCATTACTTCGACTTGGTTTGTTTGAATAAAATTTTTTTTTCTCAAGAAAAATATTTCTATTTAGAGGATTTAAAAAATTTAACTGCAAAATATGAAGAATTTGATATGATAGATTTACGAGAAACAATCGCTAAAAAGAAAAGTTTAACACAACGTTTATTAAAAATATTAGCTGGTCATGATTATGAACCAACATTATCAAAATTTTATCCAACAGATTTTATTCATTCAACGATAGTAATTATTTATTTACTTGTTATGTGTGGTCTATGGTTTGTATTTTTTCTAACAATCAGTTTTTTTGTTATTAATTATTTGTTTAAGGCTTGTTAATTCTTTAACAGAATATAGTCTTGATGCTCCAGAATTAACTCAACATTTAACAGATGATTTTTTTCATAATTATTTTTATTCAAGTCTTATACAAATTATTTCATTTATTATTGCATTTCCGTTGGTTCATAAGTAATAGATCATTAAATTTAAAAAATAAAATGAATATTATTATTTAGATGGAGTCGTCGATGGCCAACATTTTGTTTTTTTCTTCTTGCAGAAGTTTGTCTACTTGGTTCAGTTGCGGTTAAATTAGGTAAACGATTTTTGTTTATTAGTTTTTATTTTATTTAATATTTAGATGATGAACAAACACATTCGATAATGCTGGTTGTTTATTTTACGGGTAAATTTGCAACTCGTGCAGCATTTATAACTATAGTTGTTTATACATGTGAAATATTTCCAACTGGTTTAAGGTTAATTTAAAATAGAATAAATTTAAGTTTCTTTTTTTATTTGAAGATGCACAACACTTGGAATTTGTTATACATTTCGATTGATTGGTATTGCACTCGCTTCTTCAGATGCGGTAAGAAGAAATGTATTAAAATATTTTATTGACAGAGGTTAGAATACGAATTGAGCTTGAATACTAAAAACTTTGGACCTGATGGATTCTACTAAAAGTTATTCACAAGATCAGTTTGTGTTTTTTTCCCAAAAATGTATAGCTTTCAAGTAATAGAAACAAGAAAAGCATTAAGTTAAGTATTTTGGATAGTGTGTCCTGTGGAGTACCGTACGGTTCTTGTAGATCTAACAAAACTTGATCACTTATATGTAACAATCATATGAAGTTTGGTTAGCTGATTAGCGTATAACGCCTCTTTCAGTAGAGAGGATCACTGTACTTGAGTGATTCAGTTGTTTGGTCAGTACTACTAAGGTACTGTGTTCGAGTCTCAACGCCATCAGATATGGAACAATCTTGGACAAGTCATTAACAACTATTTCCCTTGAATCATTTTTACGATAGTATACTTACTACATTGTGGCTAGTTTATGCTTAATTAGTGTATGTAGGAAAATGAAGTGATTGAGCGAAAGAACTCTGAATCAGATTGATCTTCTGCCCGGAATTGCAAATTGTAGAAAAAAAGATTAGCCTTTCGAAGCTGTCTTCGCACAGCACCCTATACCACAAGGTCTGGAAGTCTAATGAAGCCTTTGAACTATAGCTTTTAATATATGTTGAAGTCTCATGCATAAAAATATACAGGATCACGACTTTTTTATGACCGATCCCGGCATCTTTAGTTGTTAGTCTCTTCTGACTTAGGGAAAACTTTTTAGAATTGATTTATATAAAATCTAAACAAATTCGTTGATATTCGCTTTTTAACTTATTTAATCGACGAACATCATTCTTCTAAATGATCTCTTGTAAAGTCTGTTTTGAATGATAGAGTGTACACGGTAATCCGACCTAACTGATAGCATAATCTTTAGCTTCTATTTGAATAAGTGTTTTTCTTAAAATTGATCTCACACAAATCTATCCATGAAATTTGCTGTTCCTCTCTTATCGTTAGACGAGCAAAAAACAGGATATCTTTCTTTTGGTTGATATCACTTTTTTTTGTCTAATAAAATTTAAATTTAAGGGTGAATTAAATGGTTGGATGTCTCGTCTTATCTATGGAATTCTTTCATTAATTCTTGGTTCAATGGCACTTTTATTACCGGAAACAAAAAAATATCCATTACCAAGAACAATGATACACGTAGAAAAAAATCCAACATCAATAAGTAAACATTTTCGTCATGGACGTTCAATATTTGCTAAATCAACTGTACGATCAGATGGAATACGTCCAGAACCAGTAAATAATTTTAATGATGCCGGTTCGGTAGTATCTAGTAAACGCTTATCACGATATGATAATCAATCAACGTTACATAGTATTTATGAATTACAAGATTTCGCACAAGACGATACGATACATTCCGGATCGAATCGATTTCCATCTCGTCGAATAGATTCACGTAGTCCAGCAATTTATCAACCATATGGTGGTATGAATACTGATTTACATCGACATGGATCAATAGCTGAAGATGCTGAATTTGATGAAGATCTTGATGATGACAACACACGTTTAGCACTTCAACGACGTATTAGTGAACAAAAACGAATAGCTGCTGCCGCTCACTATCCAAACATACACACTAATGAAGATGTTATTATTGTACCGGCTACGATAGAACAAACACCAGTTCGTAGACAATCTGCATCAAATATTCCATCACAACTTGAAGCAACAGCACAAATTCAATCAGGAAATGTGATAGGAGATCGAAATGAATATCTACTGACAACGGATGACATAACAGATGATAATAATCGAGATAAAAATTTAGCATCTCCAGCTCCTAAATTTCAACGAGCTTTAAGTCAAGAAGAAAATTATTTTTCTGAACACAGTTAATATTTTGACGAAAACAAAGCTGGTATATTAAGACAAACATTATCTTTCTTACAATGAACAGTGTGATATATAAAGATTTTAGTCTAGTTTAAACAGTATGTTCACATTAACTTATATGTTTTTATTTTCGAGCTTATATTCTATCATGCTGATTCTTTCTTTTGGATTATTGTGCGTTTATACATATCGGGTTATCTTTTTTTTTATCATTTATTGGACAATATAACATTTTGTATGTCCTGCTTATAACAGTAATAAAAATACTAACATGTGGTGTAAAGGAAATAGAAAGTTTTATACGAACAGACACATACTAATAGTCACTTTCATCATTATCCTAAGATCGCAGTTCGCAAGAATCGCTTTTACGAAATATAAAACCGTGAAAAATGGTAGTTTAAATTCTGCGGCGAATTTGGGCCGTACCGAAGTATTTTGAAACCGCGGTCAATCGTATCTGTGGTATGCATCGGAATTTTTTTCCGTGAGTGGTAGGGGCGCTATAATCTAGTCAGCTGATATTATTAATAAAAAAGTGCAACAGTTGAAAAATAAGATGTATGAATAATCTGAAACAAGTTGAAAATTATTCAGGTGGAAACTGCAGTTCTAACGATTGAACTCGTGTGAAGATATTGGTATTAAAACTATTGTTAGATGTATGAATAATGTTCTGCATTGCTACACAACAATTTTACCATATCCTGTTCCTTTCATACTAATCTGCAAACTATAAAGGCGAATATAAGATAATTCTTATGAATTAATAACGGGTAAAAAGAAAAAAGACAATTGATCTCGCATTTGACTAAAATATCTGTTTGCTGTATGCAATCGTCATGTCGAGCAGTACCTTGAATCGAAATTATATTATTAGTCGTGATTGACTTTATTCAGTATAGAATCCTATGTGAAGTTTACATGCTTGATCCTCATGTATTGTTTGTAGTTAGAACTGTAAGGATGACGGGAATTCATCACCTCATCGTTACCGTTATATAATTATTTGTAGATGCTATATTCATTAGGTGAAATTTAGTATCGAGAAATTGATGAAAAAAATTATTATACGAAAAGCATTGACACCAAACTATTATTTGAATAGTTGTTGTCAATGATGTATTATATTATGCACTGTTAAGAGCCAGTTGACGGCGATCATAGACATTCGATTCTCTATTATCGTCAGATTTTCTTTCCTACTTAAGTCTCCTTCATTTTGTTTCATTTCTTAGTCATAATGACAACGCCAAGCTTTTGTTTCAATAATGTCGAAGGATTTTGCTTTCGATCTTTGTTATTCTTATTCACCGTAAGATGCAAACAATATTGTATGTATCATATACCGTTTGTTATTATTGAAATTCATAAAAAATTCTACCAGTTCCCGTCAATTAGATCGAATATTTATCGACCAATTTCAAATGAGTCCAAGGATTTGTTTGTTAGTATTTCTTTTTCTTACTTATAAAGGTTACTTTCTTCATCGATCATATTTTTATATGGCACCTACACGAGAAAAGGCTTTATTTCGTCTCTAATAACAAATCTAAACGATAAAGGAAACACTTGATAGAGAGATTCTTTTACAACAATGAATGTAACGTGACCTTATACGTTATATTTTTTATTAGTATTTTTTTACTCATGATTAAAAATCACTATTGTTTGTTATCATGTATATAAGAACGATTGGAGCAAGATAGATGACATTTCATATTCGAACATACATTCTTTTTATTTATCAATAAAAAGGTAATTTATTAGTGTATATGCACGATCAAAATATGTTTTTAAATCTGCTTGTTATTAATTATATCTTTATAGCTATGCTCTGCTTCTATATACATCATGATTTCACGAAAAAAAATGCCATCTTTTCGGTCTTAATAATGCGTTAAAGGTTTAAAAAATGAATACTTTTTAACATGTGTTTCATCGTTAAAGAAAAGATTTTTTGACGCGTTTTCATGGTCAAAAAAGCAACATCTTTTTTCGTTAAGTCGTTAAGTTTCAAACAAAATTTTACGCGTAAATTTATCAAAAAAAACCGTAAATAAATTTGTACTATACGCTTACATCTATATTTTGTGCCTATGCCATCATAGCTATATCTTTAAACATATATCCTGATGCTTCGATCGTTACACTTATATCCATATGACTATATTCTCTGCTTTCAATTTTACTTGTTATATATACTATCTCATTCAGTATTTTTAACTTACTAAGTTTTTTTTGACGATTTTCTTTCGATACTTCACTTTTCAACGAAAGTTGGATAAATATCTATCGTATACACACATTTTATAATTATTGATATTTTTTATGTAGTGTTCGTTATGAACCATGCTGTTATCGCTCTACTTGCCATGATCCTGGCTGCTCACAGCCGTAAGTATACTGCATCAATCGTCAATGCGATTACTTGATGTTATTCCAAGAGGAAAAATGACTAGAAGGAGTTAAAGAAATAAAAAAGACTAAAGAAAATTAGAGTGAGAGGTGCAGAATTTAAGAATTCTGTTATATGCTTTTGCACCATCATCATTCTATCCAGAGCAAATTAGATTTTTACAAATAATCATTGTAGCTATAGCAACAACAACAACAACAAAGCATAAGGCTTCCAATGAATTAGTCAAGTCTCGAACAGAAAAGGGTCGTTACTATAATTCATTCAATCCAGAATTTAAATTCCCAAGTCCGGCAATCATTTTGAGGTGGAAGCTTAGTGCACCGGTCAATACGCGATTGCCGCATAGTAAAAAAGAACTTGATAAAATTTTACCCGTTATTCGACATGAGAAACCTAGAGAACTATATCGAACAACACCTGGCATACGATTTATTTGGATTGGACATGCCTCATTTCTTGTTCAAATGAATAATTTTCGATTTCTGGTCGATCCAGTTTTCAGGTAGATTTTTTTCTTTCTCTTGTTCTCTGTTGAAAAGAATGGTTGATTATAGCCAAAGATGCGGTGTAACATCGTTTATCGGTCCAAAACGTTTTCGTCCACCGGCATTAACAATATACGATCTACCCGACGATCTTGATGCTGTACTTATTTCACATAATCATTTTGACCATCTAGATTATCCTAGTGTAAAACTTTTAAATGCACGTTATGGTGATCGATTAACTTGGTTCTGTGGTCGAGGTAATCGACAATGGTTTCACAATAGACATGTACAGAATATTGTCGAACTCGATTGGTGGGAAGAGCATCATTTTTCGGTAATAGAAGATTCATTCTGAATATTTTTACAGTATTTATCTTTGATTTTTATTTTAGAATAAAAATGTAACTATTGCTTTTTGTCCAGCTCAACATTGGTGATATTCATGATTTTCTTCTTATTAATGAAAGACTTTCTATTCTAGGAGTGGTCGTACTGCAGTAGATACGAATAAATCTTTATGGGGTGGTTTTGCTCTTTGGGATGCTAAACATAAATTTTACTTTGTTGGAGATACAGGTTATACTCATAATATTTCAATTTTTCGTCAAATTGGCAAAAAATATGGTCCATTCGATTTAAGTGCTATACCAATTGGTGCTTATGAACCACGCTGGATGATGGAGGCTCAGCACGTCTCACCCGATGAAGCTGTTCAAATACATATGGATGTTCGATCAAATAAATCGATCGGTGTTCATTGGGGTACATTTGCAATGGCAAATGAATATTTTATGGAACCACCTAAAAAACTTTCTCAAGCAGTTAAAAACAAGAAACTCGATCCGTTATCATTTACTGTAGTTAAACATGGTGAAATTGTTGATTTGCCATAGTAAAACCAGTTCACTATATTTAACATGTTGTAATGTTCAGATTTTAACACTGATGATCAAAAATTAAACCATTTGAAGTTTTCAAAATAGATAAAAGGAAAAGAGTTTGTAGTAATACTCAGGTAGTACTCTCGCCCTATAATGCTGACAGAAGAAAAAAAAGAGTAGTCAAGTGATCTGTTTTGTGTGTAGCGTGTAGAGAAAGAGATAGCAAATCCATGTTCTCTTCTTAGTCCTCTTTCCGTTTATCTTTTTTAATATTATTTGACGAGTGGTGTCGTTTAATCTGTGGTTTTCTCTTTATGCATTAGCTACTGTGGCATCTAATTTTTGTTTATTTTTTATTGTTGTTGAAGTCTGCATGCAGACACAAGAAGAAATTAATGAAATTGGAAGAGATCTTTGTCAATGCCAGCCAACCATCTCAACAAAAATTTCCTGTATTGATCAGTTTATTATCTGTAATGAAATCAAGAAAAGATTAAACAAAAACTATACTCATTATTGACAGAGAAGGCTAAAATTTTGAATTCATAGATTTTTTCCAGGCTTTTTCACTTGCGATAATCAAAAAGATGGGTAAACTTTTTTGTATGACATCATTTCGTGACTGAGTTTACGGAGTGTCTCTTAAAACAAAACAACCTCTACCATCTATGATGCTTATCGTTCAACAAAGAAAAACCGGAAGAATAATATTGAAGAAAAAACTATATTTATTTTGTTCTTATCTCAATAATCAAGAGACTATTAATGAGGATGAAGGTTAGCAATCAGATAGTTTTCCAAATCGCACTCTGATGTGACATACAGTAGAAGCTTAATATCAATAAAAAGAAAGAAGAAGTTTGCGCATCGGCAGAAAAATTCACAGAACTATTCTACCATCGATTACTTAATGGTATTAGATGAAATTCATCAGATCTATTGATTATGTACTATCAAACGGCATCTAGTCCCATATTTTAGACACTTTAGCTACACGGGATCGTTATGATATGGATGTACAACATGTACGGAGTCGTTATCATAAGTTTTTAGATGCTTACGCTGCCTACAATCATTTGTATTCTGTTAAAATATTGTACTTTGATAAATGGTAATCAAAAAAAATAATTCTAAGGGAAATATGATATTAATTAGTTATTCAACATTTTTAACCCTTGAAGCTACAAAAGGATTAAGAAGAGACAAAAATACATTTCATAGGATCGGCGTATGATGAAAGTTCTGTAGGATAATGGTAAGAAAATTCTTCTCAAACAGGGTACAAGGTACAAGATCTTGCAAATTTCTATCAAATTCGTTTAAGATCACAGTCAAGATTAGTTGAGAAATCTTGAGAGTGCGCTCTAGAATGACTATCAATTGTCAACTAAAGAGCTTCATGGATTACTAAGAGTACGAGTCGAGTCAGAAAATCAGTGATACAGGAGATGCTACACCTCTCGAAAGTATCCTAAACTAAAAGTAATAAAATGATCCAGCAATGCATCTTCAATATCTCTCTTAAATGAAGATCTCATATCTCTTGCATTCACAAAACATCTTGAAAAATTCAATCAATCGGATTCCGGTTTAAAAAATGTTCAATAAACCAACCCAACATTTTTGTACTTAATAAGTTTCAGTTACAACAATTGTTGACAGAACATAAATAAATAAAAATTTGCTCACGTATCATCTCAACAACTCATACATTATTCATAGATTAATAAGATATTCCGAGTTGTTACGACCGAATGTTCTTTTTAACGAACATTTTTTTCCATGAAGTCAAATTATCCTACTGTCTAACAATTACTCAAGAATTATATTTTCTGCATTTCATAGTCAACAGACCGATAAAATCTTGTTTACATTTTTTATAGCAATTAATAAAATATTTCTTATAAGCGATATTGGAACATCTATTAACCAAATGTTGACATTATTTATACAATTACAGTAATTACATTTATCTGTTGCATATAATGTCATATTAATTATTAATATAAAATATTTTAACAGCTATCTGATCTTGGTTGTATCGAATTGTGTTCTAACATCAATTGAAAAAAGTCGAATTTTATGTCTTTCGAGAGTAATATATTGTTTTGTTTTTCCAAAAAAAAAAATCGACGTAATATATGTAAAAGCGACCTTGGAAAAAAAGAAATTAATTTATAGAGACAATATTCTTAAGAATACTTTTTTTCTTTTCTCCATTTTCAGAGACTCGTTGTAATTATTCAGGACATTCTATAATAAATACTTGAAAGCATGTACTATTCAACTTGAAAAAAAAAATAATCTCTTTTTCTTTTTTTGTATAAAAAAGAATTTTTTTATTGTTTGTATTGCTGATAAGAACCAGAGATTTATTTGTTTTACTTCTAATTGTTGTAACTTTAACGTTTAGTTGTCTCGATTTGTCATCTTTAAACTCAACATTTCCTTTTTTTTTCTCTTTCTTTCTTCTTTCCTTTTTGACAGATGAAAAAAAACACTTGCGCTGTTTTTCGAAGACACGTATATTAAGATGAAACAAAGACAATGAAGTGCTGTTTATAATATTTATGGTTAAGGTTGCATGCAGAATGTCTCCAATTTTCAGACAAATACATGCGTATTTTTTTTCCATATGATATGGATTATCTTGAAAGTAAAGTATTATATCTATAAAATAATAAAAAGAATTTAATTGATCGTATCATTTTGCATAATTTAATTATTTATTAAATAAATAGCCTGATAGAAAAGTCATTTTATTTCCGAGTTAATCCTGTAGAAAAGAACACATAGATCGGTTTGTTTATATGGGTATATATGTGGAGATATGCATACTGATAAGAAGAACTATTTTAAGTCGACAACACCAAGCATAATGAAAATCATTCGTAATACACGCGAGGATGGTATGGTAGCAGACGTGGAATAGCAGAGAAAACAGCAACATGGATGATATAGTAACAATCGTAGTGAAGAAAAAAGCTACCGAGAACAGGAGAAAAACGCATTCTAAACTATAAACACTATATAGCACACAGACAAAGTCGAGATAGGAAATAGTGTTTCTTCCTTTCTATTTATTATCGCATCACGTCGATTATTGTTGATATAAAAAAAAAGGTATTCATTAATAAAACCAATCAGAAATAGACCTTAGTCGAAAAATAATTCATAGATCTGGATAGATTAAATAATTGCACATTTCGTGAGACATTTTTCTACTAAAGTAAGTGTCATATGGGAAAAAAGTTGCTTAGACTTTTATTCCCATAACATTCAAAGAGAAATAGTTATGCGTGTTTTGATGAATCATTCTGAAAAAAAATCTTTTCAACGTCTATTTCTTTCTTTTTGTTTCTGTAAATAATAAGTTAAGAGAGAGTTTTAGATAGGATACTTATTCATGCAATGATGATTAAAAATGTCTCATGCTTGATGATTAACTAAAAATAATCCGACTAGAAAATATATGTAAAATTTATGGTTAGAATTTATCTAGATCTTTAAACGAAAATTATTTTTTATCTTAAGCTTGATCGTTATAGAGTAGAAAAACGACCACAGGGTAAATTAAAGTGATTCGTGCAAATAAATTCCCTTGCATTTTTTTTATGACGAGCTTTACTATAGATAAGATGATTTGTCAGTGAAGAGAATTCTTGTTTTTTGTAATCATCTGTCATTCGATTTTGATTATTTATCGTTCTTTATTTTCACAGCCGTCTTTCATTATATAATACGGCGACAGCTGAATTAAGCACCTGATACCAATAATCCGTTATCTCACATATAAATGTTATTTCTGTTGGGTTTTGATGAAATAAATATGACTTATGAATTCTAGAATGATGCCATTAATCCTTTTGTTCTCAGTACTTTTATTTGGTCCTTTATCTCCTACAGAGATGATGATGATTATTTATTATTATTATTTTGGCAGTAAGTATCAATAAGAAAAAAATCAATAACATCGATTGATAAGATCAAAAACAAGTAAATAATGGCATGGAATTGCCTACAACGGTGTTCACGAATATTACGATCAAAAACAGGACGAATGGTTATTATGCTTATATTAACAGTTGGTATTGCAATAGCTGAAATTATTTATGGAATTCGTTCTCGATCACAATTACTTATTGCTGATGGACTTTTTTCATTTGCTGAAGGTATTGCTTTAGTTGGTTCATTACTTGCATTACGTTATGCAAAAGCTGAACGTTTACATGATAAAAATACATTTGGGTAAAAGTTTGTTTTTCAAAAAAGAAAAACAAAAAACTTTTTTTTTAATATTTTAGTTGGGCTCGTTTAGAATTACTTGCTGGTCTTTTACAAGAAGTTCTTCTTTTATCTTTATCACTTTCAATTATTGTTGATGCTATTAATAAATTAATTAATCCAAATCATATTGAAGATCCATCAGCAATGATTTATTTAGGTGCAGTTGGTGGTTGTATTGGTTTATTAGGTTTATTTTTATTTCGTGGTTATCATCATGATCATAACATTGGAGAAGAAATTGTTGAACAAAAAAAAAATGATTTTGTACAAAGTGTTCATCATACATTACGTGCACGTGATTCAAATCCTGAACGATCATTAAATCAACAAAAAACAAATTTACTTACACCTGAATTACATATTAATGAAATATCATTAAATTTAAATGAACAAAGAAAAAAACGACATGATTTAATATTACCATCATTAAATGATACATATACAACTGCATTTCTTCTTGTTGATCAAACACAAAAAAAAGAAAATTATTCAAATTCACAACAATTAAATGTACCTGATACATTATCAACTGGATTAAATCGAACGAAAAGTAAAAGTGGAGAATCAATTGTGTCTACAGTATCGAATGTTATTGAAGATAAAACAGATTTAGAAGATCATTTTCAAGAATCAAGAGTTTATGCAACACTTCATGCACTTTGTTTACATTCATTGGTAAATATAGATTAATTAAGTTCTTCAAAAACTTCATATTAGATGAAACTCTAGATGTAACTCTTTTTTTTTCGAGTCAAAAGCTTTCTCTTTTTAATAACTATGACATTTTGTTAGTGTTGATCATGATACACTCCGACATTAAACAATGATTAGATGTTTATTTTGATATAATTGGCCTAAGGCAGCTGCTTGGATAGGAGAAAGTACGCGATTCGAGACTGATGAAGATCATGTGTTGGTCCGATCGATAGTGAAATCTCCGACATAAAAATAAAGATAACTTGTGAAAGGTAGAGATGTCGAATTTCAACTGTCGGTAAAATCTCTTGTGCCAATACTTCTTCAATGTCTACCTCGAATTTTCTATACGCTAATCACGAGTTCACAAGTGATTGGATTCGACGTTTATTAAAAAAAATGCACTGTTGCCTTCCCGTGAGATGTACGACCTTATTCATCTCTTTGGACGAATTTCTTTTCGCCTCATCTCACACGGAGACGCTGATAGAACAATTTCTGCAAAATAGAGCTGCTACTGCTACAGTAGATTTCAGTTTCATGAATTCGAAACCGAACGTACTCATAATACTTTCAACGAAATTTTTTAATTCGAGTCTAATTAGCACTTCATGCTTTTTTCGGTAGTTTGTATTCGGTGACTAACCTCTCATACATATTTCTGATTTAAATTATGATTCGCTCTTATTTTTCTATTCGCGCATATATTTGTTTAAATTATTATTGGATGCTTTTGACGAAGACATCATGAGTTTAAAGTATCATTTTCTCTATCTACATCGATTTGATTATTACAGTAGTCCTACAATGGTAAAAATTTAGTTGAGAACATTCATATATTTTTTTGTTTATGAATAGCATGATTTTTTCGAAAGTAATTTTCTGTTTTAAGACAGCACGCATGACTTTACAGGTGTCATAGCTCAAAATATTTAACAAAAGCATGTTCATCTACAATTTTACAGATGACTGGAAACAAGATTAATTACCTCCAGAATAAAATTCTAAGTATATATTTCTTCTAAGTGCAATGAAGTGGATCTTTTGTGTAAAAAAAATTTGTCATAATTAGTTATAGCTTCAAAAGTATTAACTATCATAATTCTCATATAAATATAGAATTTTAAGATCACTATCATTTGTACAAAATTTTTTAGACCGTATTGATACAGGATCGCTCTCAAAACGTTAAGCATCATAATTATAAGATCTTGTTTGTTATCTTTTTATATAACGATCAAAATTATTTATCATCGTCTTAAGACGAGGATTTTGTACTACGAAATGTCAGTCTCGGAAGTATCGTGGATATAGAAAAATCGATTACTCTTTACGTTTGGATTTTTGTCGGTAAAATATCATGAAAAATGAGTCAAAACTAGTTCCAATGAACTTCAAGTCACTGTGTTTAGTTGATTAACTTGCCTGAGTTGTGGTGTTATCAGACATGAAATGATCTTAGATAAATTATTAACAGCTGTTTGTTTCGATTCATTCCTATGATAGCATACAGATTACATTGTAACATACACCCATCCTTGAAGCTACCATATGGTATATCATAGATTCAAGTTTGTATCCTCATACATCAACATTTGTTTTACATCCTATTTTACAAAACGACTAGACTTTCCAGCACATTGGGATCCTAAGCTTAGAATTCCACGTGGACAAGTTGTC
>JADMIO011851695.1_pt1 | contig 81492 bp, 62 predicted proteins | sample 8958161 | NCBI WGS metagenome assembly JADMIO01 (sample SAMN16585339, study PRJNA669376) | soil metagenome | isolation source: Crop rotation soil | place: USA: Cullars Rotation, Alabama | collected 2011
CCGCGACTTCAAGTCACGTGAATTCCAAGCTTCGGATCCCACTGTGCTGGAAAGGATTTCGTCGAGCAGATCGCGGATTTCCCCCAGTTCTTTCGGGGGACAACGTTTCGTGTCCAGGGCGTGCAGCAACAGCATCCGGGCGGAGCCGCCGAAAACGCGTTCGAGCAGATCGCCGGCGAGATGTCTGAGCGTGGCCTGCTGCGATTGACGGGGGCGATAGACCTGCGGACGCTGCTTCGTATCGCAGACGACCAATCCCTTGTCGCGCATGATCTGCATGATCTTGAGCACGCTGGTGCAACCGATGTCGCGGCTTTGAGCGATCACCTTCCACACGTCACGGACCGAGCTGGGCCCGTGTTCCCAGAGCACCTTGAGAATCTCCAGCTCCTGATCGGTCGGCCTCCCCGTCGCCGGTCGCGCCATCGCACGCTCTCCCGAGATCACGAATTCCTTCGTCAATGCGTCCATCAATATACCCATGACGAGACGCCTGTCAACGAAGGAATTCGTCATTTGAGCGCGCTGCGGGCGGAGTGGCACGCAACTCTGTTCACGATTCCTGGTAACCAAAGACCGATGAGTCTGAAGGGAGTGCGAAACAAACGAATGGAAATGCACGATCGGCAATCGAATTCGGCGCCGCGCCTGTCATCCCGACCTGATTCGTGTCATTCGTTTGATTCGTGGTTTTCACATATTTCGGTTCACGAAGATCACAACCACGAAAGACACGAATCGCACGAAAAGAAAGTGGCGCAAAACCTCGGCAACCGTTTTGCTGAGTTGCGTCCACGAACCAGCGGCGAGGAACGGCGACTCGATGATATGGAAACGGGTTGCCGAAGCGAATTGCGCTGTCGCGCAAGTTCCCGCAACTGCCTCGCCGGCTCAGCGGACAACCGCACCGGCGAGCGCGCCGGCGATGGCATCGGCGGCAATGGCGTGGCCGGTCTCGGTCCAGTGCATGTCGCGCGCGAATGTCGTCCGTTCGCTCAGTCCCGATCGTCTGGCCTCTTTGAAGTACGGCAGGAGGTCGATCGTTTCCAGGGCCAGTTCATCCGCGCAGGCGAAGAACGCCTGCCGGCAGGCGGTTTGGCCGCGGATGCTCCCCGCGTCGATCGGCAGGGCGCCATCCACCTCGGCATGGCCGGGAATGAACGCGACCACGAATCGAGCCGATCGATCCTCGCAGTCCCGTTTCAACCGCCGCAACGTTTCGCGCATCACCAGGTATTCCGGGGAATCGCTCGGGATGACTTGTTCGTACGTGTATTCCGGCGTGTTCCGCCAGATCTCTTCTTCTTTCCGACGGTTGATCTTCTGAATCGTCAGGTCGCAGGCGAAGGCCGCGAGATTGAACGTCAGACAATGATCTTTGAGCCAGGTTTTCAAGGGGCGGCCGGCCTCGATGTCGGGTCCGACGATCTGGACCTGCCCTTCCTTGACGACCCCCCGAAGCGGCGCGACGAGGTTATCGGGAATGTCGTTCGAAAAGAACGACAGCAGAACGACGTCACCGGTCTTAAGCTGTTCGCGGACGTAGGCGTCGAAGATCGCCGCGTGCTGCACGGTTCCCGTGCCGCTCAGGCCGAAGTTCTGTACCTCCAGCTCGTCTCCCAGCTTTTGAGCGATGAGGTCGGTGTAGACCTTCCCCTGCCCCACTCCCCACCCCCAGGTGAACGAATCACCCAGGACAAAGAGCGACCGATGGTCGATTGCGGCGGGCGCAGGGGTGACGTGCCGGCGGAAGCCCAGCGCGTTGTGCTCGATGAGGACGTTGAACTCCGGCGAATGAAACCGCCCGGAGAAATTCGGCTTGCCGATGTAGCCAAACCGCGGATCGGGCTGATGAAACGACGCCTGCGGATTGATGTAAGCGCGATCGTATCCGGCGATCCACAGCGCCCCGTCCGACAATAGAAGGGCGACGACCGTGCCCGAGATGATCGCGGCAACACGCAGTGCGATTCCGCGAAGGCGTGAACGCCCGGACATTTTCCCGCGTCTCCTGGATCCTGGCTCTTTCCGCCAATGGTCGGTCGGGGCGGCTTATACTGACGCCTCGAAGCAGTGTCAATATGAACCGCTTTTCCGGCACCGCATTCCCGGCAGAAGCGCCCCGATTCGTGTGTGCGGCGGCTTCCGCCGAATCGGTGGCACCGCCCGCATCGGCACAATCCGGGGAGCGCCGGCGGGGCGTTACCTTGCTGTTTGGGCATCGGGCCGATCACCGCAGGCCGAATGACAAAACGCGGCCTATGCTTGCTCCGGTCGTGGCGCACTGCGCCGATTTCGGACAACAAGTTGCGTCGAGTCACGCCGCTGATTCCCGCCGGGGACAACGATGACAAGCAGGCGGATGCTGGCCGGCATCGCACTGGGCATATTGCTGCTGACGATCAACGCCAGCACCGCATTCGTCCGGATGCGCGATCTGGACGAAAACAATCGGCGCGTGGCGCAAACTCATCGCGTTCTCTCAAAGCTGCGCGAGACGCATTCCCTGTTGCAGGCCGCCGAAGCGGGCAAGCACCGCTTCCTGCTCGTCGCCGATCCGGAGCATTTCGCACCGCTTCGAGTCGCCGTCACCACCGTCGGCGACAGACTGTCCGAATTGCGCGTGATGACGAGCGGGAATCCGCGACATCAGGCACGGCTCGACCGGCTCCAGGACCTGGCCCGCGAAAGGCAGCGCGAGTTCAAAGTGGCCACCGAATTCCGAGAGACGAACCTACTGGCGATTCGCGAATACCTGCGTGCGCAACCGGGCCGGCTGGCATTGGATCAGATCCGCATTCTCGTCGAAGAAATGCGCGCCGAAGAAGAAGCGCTGCTCGAACGCCACGACGCTCGATCGCAAGCCAGTTTGACCGAAACGCGCTCGACCGTCATTCTCTCGTCGCTGGCGGATTTCATGCTGGTGGCCCTGGCCTGCTGGCTGATTCGCCGCGATACCCGAATGCGCCGGCACAGCGAAAGAAACCTGCGCGACTACGCCGAGACGATGGAGCTGACGAACCGCGAGCTGTCGCGCCTCTGCGAAGAGGCCAAAGCCGCGACGCGCGCCAAAAGCGAGTTCCTCGCGAACATGAGCCACGAGATCCGCACGCCGATGACAGCCATTCTGGGCCATGCCGAATTGCTGCGCGTCGAGCGCCAGTCGGCGGATCAGATATCGAACAGCGCGCTGGCAATTCAGCGAAATGGCGAGCACCTGCTGCAATTGATCAACGACATTCTCGACCTGTCGAAAATCGAAGCCGGAAAACTGTCGATCGAACAGACCCGCTGCTCGCCTTTCGAGCTGCTCAGCGAGGTGCGGTCGATGATGGCCGCACGCGCCGCAGCCCGCGGACTCTCGTTCGATCTCGCGTTCGAGGGCTCAGTGCCGGAGTTCCTCGACAGCGACCCGACTCGTTTGCGGCAGATTCTGCTCAACCTGGTCGGCAATGCAGTTAAATTCACCGAGCGCGGAAGCGTGCGCCTTGTCTGTCGGATGGAAGCCGCTTCGCCCGAAGCTCCACCGCGATTGTGCGTCGACGTCATCGATACCGGCATCGGCATCCGGACCGACCTGCTCAAACATCTTTTTCGGCCGTTCGTCCAGGCCGACAGCTCGACGACGCGGCGCTTCGGCGGAACGGGGCTGGGATTGTTCATCAGCCGCCATCTGGCTGAGGCGCTGGGAGGCACGCTCGAGGCCGTTTCACAACCCGGTGCGGGAAGTCGATTCACGCTGGCGCTTCCCGTCGGGGCGCTCGACACGACGCGAATGGTCGACAGCTCCGCGGCCGAAGCCGAATCGCAATCGCCGCTGTCAGGTATCGACGACTCACCGCCTGACACGGCCCGCCTTGCCCACCGTCGCGTTCTGCTGGCCGAAGACGGCGTCGACAACCAATACCTGATCTCTCTCCACCTTCAAGCCGCGGGAATGGAAGTCGACGTCGTCGACAACGGCATGCTGGCCGTCGAATGCGCTCTGGCGGCCGACCGCAACAATCGTCGGTACGATGTGATCCTGATGGACATGCAGATGCCCGAGGTGGACGGTTATTCCGCCGTCGCCCAGCTCCGCCGCGAGCGCTACCATGGCCGGATCGTCGCTCTCACCGCTCACGCCATGGACGGGGACCGTGAAAAATGCCTCGCTGCCGGCTGTGATGACTATCTTTCGAAGCCGGCGACTCGCGACCAACTGCTGCGAGCCGTCGCTGCGAACCTGATCACGGAAACTTCCGAATCACCGGCCGCCTCATCGGCTCCGGTTTCTCTCGAATGCGCGACTGAGTTTGATTCCGGCCTGGCGCCGATCGTCAGCACGCGGGCCGGCGACAGGCGGATGATCGACGCGATCGATCGCTTCGTCGACCGGTTACCGCAACGCGTCGAGACCCTGCTGCACGCGGCCGACGTTGGCGATCTTGCGACGTTGCGTCGGGAAGCACATCGCCTCAAAGGGGCCGCCGGCGGATATGGTTTTCAGCCACTGACCGAGGCTGCCGCAGCGCTGGAAGTCTCGCTCACACGCGCGAGCGACCATCAGGAGATCGATCTGGCGTCGTTGCACGAGCTCGTCGATCTGTGCCGACGCGCCGCTTCGCCGCATGAAGGCCCCCGAACGGAGAGGGAAGATGCTCCCCACAGTTCTGGCAATTGACGACAGCCTCGACATTCAGGAGTTGCTCGAGATCTGGCTCAGCCCGGAAGGGCTGACGCTGCATTCGGCTTCGAACGCCGCCGACGGGCTTCGACTGGCGCAGGTGGTTCGTCCGGATCTGGTCCTGCTCGACGTCGACCTGCCCGAGTCGTCCGGGTTCGAAGTGTGCCAGCGGCTCAAGTCCGACAGCGCGACCTCGGAGATTCCGGTGATCTTTCTGACCGGCGCCACCCACACGGGCGACAAAGTGCGAGGGCTCGACCTGGGGGCCGTTGATTACGTCACCAAGCCTTTCGACCCGCACGAGTTGCGGGCTCGCGTTCGAGCGGCCCTGCGCACGAAGCGCTACCAGGACCTGCTCTCACGGCGGGCGCAAATCGACGGCCTCACCGGACTCAGAAATCGGACTTACTTCGACGAATGCCTGAGGCGCGACCTGGAAACAGGCCGCAAGCATCGCACTCCCGTCAGCCTTGTTCTGGTGGACATCGACCATTTCAAGCGTCTGAATGACACAGCGGGTCACCCTTTTGGCGACCGCGTTCTGCAACTGGTGGGAGAATTGCTGGCGCGTACGACCGTCCCCGGGGCGGCCGCCTGCCGCTACGGCGGAGAAGAGTTCGCCGTCGTTCTTCCGGGAACTCCCATCGACCTGGCGTGCCGCTACGGGGAATCACTCCGTCAGGCTGTCGCCGAATTGCATCCGACGGCAGAGTCCGGCCCGGTGAGTGTTACACTAAGCGGCGGCGTCTCCTGTACCGACGAGTGGTCCGACGTCATTCCGCTGACTCCGGGCGAATTGCTGGAAACCGCGGATCGGGCTTTGTACGTCGCCAAATCGACCGGCCGCAATCGAATCGTGGCATTCTCCAGGGCCGGTACGGCGCCGCGACACACTCTCGAAAGACCGCGGCCCGTGGCCACAATCGGCGCTGGCATGTTCCCGGGAGCCGAAGATTGATGGAGCACCTGCGAGTTGCACGCGGGATGAATTCCACGGCAGCTCGCGAATCGCCCGGCTCTACGACTGGACGACAACCGGGTGAGCACGACGCGGCGCGATCTCGCTCACCTGCGCCCCCAGCGCGCGGCTGCTGGAAATCTCCCGCCGCAACCCGACCGTCGCAATTGCCAGAGCTTCGAGTCGTTCCCGTTGAAGACGAATGTCGCTGAGCGACTGTTCAAGCCGGGGAAACAGAGTGGCCGACAACCGCGTCTCCGCCATTTGTCGCGCCAGGGCGCTGATTCGCTGCACGAGACCGCGCCGCAGCCGCCGCGTGAACAGCATGACCAGCAGGCCCGACCACAGGCAAACGTAGACGGCCCCGTGAATGTAGAAATCGGATGAAATCAGCGGCTTCCCAAGCCAGGGATGCGCATAGAAGAAACTGTACGCCGGCCAACCCACGACGTACGCCAGCAGAATGCAGAGCAAGGTTTCATAACCGACGCGAACGAACCACCCCGAGTGCCGGCCGGCCAGATCGTTGATAATTTCATCGACGCGTCTCCCGGCATCGCTGAGAAAACGATCCTCGACACGAACGGCCTCATTCTGAAGGCGGTCGAAGCTGCCGTCTTCGATCAATCGACGATCGAGATGCGCTTCCTGGACGAAACCGCTCACAACCACTTGCGTCTCGCGCAGCACTCCGTCATCCAGCCCGAGCGAAACTATTCGATCGAGCCGGCCCTCGCCCTGAAGTTCCTGCGCCTTGGCCGATAGCCAACGGGCCCCCTGCACGGCCCCGACCAGCGCCATCTGGGCCGAACTTCGCGCCCGCCACAGCCCGGCCGAGGCGACAAGGCCCCCCAGGCTGTTGTACACGCGCAATGCGGCAGAGAACGGACTGATGCCCCATCGCTGGGTCACGGCCCCGAGCAGCCGCCGTTCCCACAAACCGCGACTCGAAAGCAACTCGTCGCGCAACCGATCGGACATCAGACTGATCAGCCGGCGTTGCTGTTCACTGAGACTATCCGCGAGTCGATCCAGGGAACCTGCGTGCTGTTCGAGATATGACCGACAGTGATCGAGCGCGGCCTGAACCAGGTCGATCAGGTTCGCACGGCGGATCTGCGTGCGATGCGACGCGGCCAGCTCGGTGGAGAGCAGTTCCTGCAGCCGTCGAAAATCTCCGGTTGACCGCTGGTGGGCTTGTTGTTCATGAAGCGCCCGCAGCGAATCGACAAAAAAAATGTCCGGAACCTGGTACCTGCCATCGAGCTGGGCGCGCCAATCGTCGCGAATGTCTTCGTCGAGGTCGGCGCAGGTCTGGACGAAGACCAGCCGGCAACCAGTCGCCGCGAGCGACAGCTCGTCGATCACCCGCGCCGAACGGTACTTCTGCTGGGTCGACGTATAGATCAGCACGTCGCAAAAGGGCAGCAGGTGGTGCAGGCGGGCGAGGTTGCTGCCGGCCGTTTCCGCCTCGGTCGTGTCCGGATCGGGGCAGTCGATCAGCACCACGTCGCGCAACAAGGGTGTATCGGCGCGGATCACGTCGAACTCGTCGAGCGGCAGCCCCAGCAATTCCAGCTCAGTCTCGGGATGGGCGATCAGGATCGGTCGTGTCGTCGTCGGCCGTTGTCGGCCGCTGGGGGTACACTCGCGGCCGACGAGCGCGTTGACGAGCGCGCTCTTGCCGGTTCCGGTGCCGCCGAACGTCGCGACAATCAGCGGCGCTTCGAGCCGGATTCGCAGAGTCTCGATGCGGGACAGCAACCGACGGAGGAGGGCTCGACAATGTTGCAGCGGCTCCCAGGCCGATTCGGGCTCGACCCACCGCGACAAGCGGTCGATGAGCTGGTCGACCTGCGCCAGCATTTCGAGTTGAGCGAGCTCGGGGGAATGCATGAATGTTTTCGGAGGAGTGACGCTACAGGCGGCAGAGTTCAGATTTCATGAATCCCGACCGACGACAGTTCATCGTCGATCCTGCAACAGGCGCGCCACTCCCTCGGGAAGATTCTTCATGTCGAACTCGGGATGATTCCTATACGGATTGTAAAGCGGATCCCCCACCAGAACGATGACCCAGGAATTGCAAGGGTTGCTGCGGGCGAAGACTTCGGCCAACGTGTATTTTCCCGTCAGCAGCATCGGGAAGAAATCGAGCGGACGGGGAAAGGCCTGCAGGTACGGTTCGTAAGCCGGCCCCAGGGTGGCGCAGACTCCACGTTCGAGCATTTTCTTGCACCAGACGTTGCTGTTGAGTTTCCGCAGCGTCTCCGCCTCGCCGCTCGCAAGGTGGTAACCAACCGCGCCGCGCTTCCATGTGAAAGCGTCCACGTATTTCGACAGCGAATACCAGCCACAGTAAAGCGCCGCATCGGGGCAATCACCGGACTGAAAGAGCTCGTCTTTATCATCCATGACAACTTCGAGCTGCGTGTTCTCTTTGAGCAGCTTCGCCAGGTCGCGCAGCGACTGATCGTAGTCGCCATAGCTGCCCGGCGTCTTATCGGCCGGCAGTCCCCGGGCGTCGATGTAAAACTTTCCGGTGAGCCCGGTCTTCTCAATCTCGATGGCCGAATCAATCAGGCCCTTGGCTTGTTCGAACGTCGGAGCTTCGAGCCGCGCCACCATCAGCGTCCACGGAAGAGACTCGCGGGCGAACGATCCGACCGAATAGTGGAGTGCATTCTGCTGCCAGCGCAGCAGGGCGTAAGACGGAAAGTGCAACATCGCCAACTCGTTGTCAAAGCTCGAATAAGTCTCATTCTTGCGCCACAAATCCTGATTCAGCTCGATCCAGTTCAGAGCCCCGAGCAATCCATCCGACTGCTGCAACATTACCAGTGTTTGCTGGTCTCGCTCGATCGATTCCCGCAGCGTCGAGAGCGCGAACTGCCCGGTCCGCAGGCCGCCGAGCTCACCCCGCCGCAGCTCGAAGGCCCGCACGAGTTCTGTCTGCACCTTCGCGGGATTTTGCATTTGGACCTGCAACGAGCGCACGAGCGCGGCCACGCCACCTCCCTGGTAGTACAATTGCTCAAGCCGCTGGAGGGCGCGTGGTACCTCGGCGTCCTTTTGTTCCTGCGCCTCGACGATGCGCCCGCGCGCGTCCTTCAAGGCTTCTTCCAGCAGATCGGAATATTCCTTATACGAATCGTCGGCGGCGGGACGATCGCGATGAGGCGGTTGATCTGCCGGCAAGACCTCATCAAGCTCGTTCGTGAGATTCCGGATCTGCTCCTGTCGCAATTGCTTTTGCGCCTCGAGGTGCTTCTGCGCGTCGACGACGGCCGGATGCGCGGGATCGATCGGCCCGATCTTGAGGGGTACGTCCCACACCGTCACCATGCAGCGGATCTTTTTGGCAAGCTCGTTCGTGAACAGCCAGCGCTTGATCGCCGGGCGGACACGCGCATCCCAGTCGGCCCGCGAGAGAGTTTCTCCGGCCGGGATGTCCAGAAGACAGATTTGCGATTTGGGAATCCCGCGCGCCTGGGCATAGTATTGCGCCAATTCCTGCGACTGCTTGCTCGACCGAATCGCCAGAATGGCGATTTCCTCGGGTTTGAGCTCCGCGTGCAGACGTGCGGGAGCCAGCAACGCCGCGATGAGCAAAAGAAGGGTGAATTGTTTTTTCATGATTATTTCAATCATACCACGCGGAAGGGCTGGCGACACGGGAAACCAGCCACATCTCACGATCGGGCAGCCTCTTCGAGCAACTTGCGCAGTTCCGGGGTCTGTACCTGATGCGAGGCGTCAAACCGGATCTTGACCTGCTCGCGCCCTTCACTTTCCGGTGCAATCTCGCGTTCAGTTCCGAGCTCAGCAATGCGACCGAGGGCGATTTGCCCCTCACGGCACGAGAGCGTCAGATCGATCCCGCCGCGTCGTTTCGTGTGAATCGTCGTGCGAAATCCATTTTTGCCAGGCGCGGCGAAGTACACCACCTGCTTGTTCGACCAGTCGAACTCGCCTTGTGGAGCCGAGGTCTGCAGCACATCGCACAATTGTTCGAGGAGGCCGGGTTCCCAACCGACGCGCTTGCCGCTCGAGAAACCTTTCCGCGACAGATGCCATTTACGGCCGAGCACCTTCCACGGGGTCAGATCGGCCAGGTCGAGCGGTTTCAATTGCGACCTGTCAATGTGTGATCGGATGGCCTCATCGAGGAATTTGCGGAACGCCGGCGTGTCGATCTCGCGCAGCCAATGGACAGTCAGCGTTACCTCCTGCCAGGGCCCCTTGAGGTTCTTCACGCGGACGCGGTCGGCCCGGCCGTAAACCGGCAGTTCATCGAGGTCGTCGAGATTCCTGAGGGCCAGCGCAGCCTGCAATTCCTCTTCGCGAAACGTGTTTCGACGGACACGAAAACGAAGCGTCAGCAGCCATTCGTCCCCCGTCAGAGCGTGCATGAACCACGTGCCCGTCGCGCTGGCACTCGTGACTTCGACGACGCTGCGGTCGTTCCAGTTGACCGGTGCGAAAGCCGGCTCGGCCTCAATCCGGTCGATGACGGACGCCAGCGCGGCTCCTTCCCAACGGCACGGACGACCGTTGTGACCGACGCGGTCAACAGTGTGCCAGCGTCTTCCATCCACCTGCCAGGGCATGCGCGTGTCGCGGCCGACCTTGCGCAGATCGAGATCGCCGGCCTGCTTTCGACTCGCCTCCTGAGCATCGAAAATCTCCACCGCACGACGCGTGCCTTGCTCGAGAATCGGCGCGAGCAATTCGCCCGTGTAGGACCGAACGAGATCCGCCGGGGTTTTCTTCTGACTCCTGCCGGCCGCCCCCGCCCTGCGCCTCGCCACATCTTCAGGCGTTCCCTCCGCAACAATCCACCCGCCCGCTTCGCCCGCTTCCGGCCCGAGGTCGATGATCCAGTCGGCGGTTTTCATCACGTCGAGATTGTGCTCGATCACGACCACCGTGTTTCCCAATTCAACCAGACTATGCAGGACCTTAAGGAGTTTGCGAATGTCATCGAAGTGCAGACCGGTCGTCGGCTCATCAAGAATGTACAGCGTCCGCCCGGTCTGCGGCCGCGCCAGCTCGGCCGCCAGTTTGACGCGCTGCGCTTCGCCCCCCGAGAGTGTCGCCGCCGACTGGCCCAGCGTCAGGTAATCGAGCCCCACTGCGCAGAGCGTTGCGAGCACGCCGCGAATCGACGGCAGATTGCCGAACAATTCGTGCGCCTGACCGATCGACATTTCCAGAACGTCGGCAATCGATTGTCCCTTGTATTGCACCGCCAGCGTCTCGGCATTGAATCGCTTGCCGTGACATTCATCGCATTCGACCCACACGTCGGGGAGAAAATGCATCTCAATGCATTTCTGGCCGTTCCCCTCGCAGGTTTCGCAACGACCGCCGGCCCGATTGAAGCTGAACCGGCCCGGTCGATAACCACGGATCTTCGCTTCGGGAAGCCGGGCGAATAATTCCCGGATGTGATCAAACACGCCGGTATATGTGGCGGGATTGGACGCAGGGGTCGAACCCAGCGGCTGCTGATCGACCGTGATGATCTTGTTGATCTGCTCGATCCCCCGCATCTCCTCAAACGCACCGGGCAGCTCGCGCGAGTTGTGCAGTTTTCGGGCGACGGCTCGCGACAGCGTCTCCTCAATCAGCGAGCTCTTGCCCGAACCGGAGACACCCGTGATGCACGTCAACGTCCCCAGCGGAATTCGTAAATCGACGTCGCGCAGGTTGTGATGCCGCGCGCCGAGAATCTCGAGCCATCCACCGCCAGGAGGCGCTTTGCTGTCCATTCCCTTGGGACGCGGGGGCTGGGGGGGTTGCACTGCCGTCGATTGCGTCGTCCCTGCCATATCACCCCCACTGCCCCCCCTTCCCAAGGGGGGGAGAGCGGCGGGCATTCGCCGTTGTGCCGGAATCGGGATTTCCTCTTTTCCTCCGAGGTACTTCCCCGTTAGCGAGATTCCGCGTTTCATCAACTCGCGCGGCGCGCCGGCATCGACGATCGTTCCGCCAAACCGGCCGGCCCCCGGACCGAAGTCGAACAGTCGGTCAGAAGATTCCAACACCTCTCGATCGTGTTCGACAAGCACGACGGTGTTGCCGAGGTCGCGCAATTGCCGCAGCGCTTTGAGCAGTCGCCCGTTGTCTCGAGGATGCAGACCAATCGTCGGTTCATCGAGGACGTACAGCACGCCGGTCAGCGCGCGCCCCACCTGTCCGGCGAGGCGGATCCGCTGACTTTCACCGCCGGAAAGCGTCGGCATCGTCCGCGAGAGAGTCAGATAGTGCAGCCCCACGTCGACGAGAAATGTCAGCCGGCCGACCGTTTCGCGCAACAGGTCCCCGGCGACCTTTCGATCGGATGCCGCGAGTTTGATTCCTCGAAAGAATTCCAGGCAGTCCCCGAGCGGCAGCTCACAGAGCTGTTGCAACGTTCGCCCGCCAAACCGCATCGCCGCCGCGTCGTCACGTAACCGGCTGCCGTGGCAGGTCGAACAGGGCACTTCACCCACCATGTGATCGAGCTTCATGCGATAGGCGAAGGAGACACGCGTCGCCTCTTCGACCGCAGGGTAGAGCCCTTTATATTGCAATTTGATACCGGGTTCGGCGGGAGCTCCCGCTTTGACCTTCCGCCGCGCCGGTGTCGCTTCCCAAAACGCTCCCGGCAACGTGATCCACTTCTCACCCGTTCCAAAGAGAATCGCCCGCTGGTGCCGCGGTTCGAGCTTTTCGAAGGGGACATCCAGTGGAATCCCGAACTGCTGCGAGAGCGCTTGCAGGATCGCATGAAACAGACTGTTCGTCCGAGGATCGGGCCAGGCCGCGATGGCCCCGCCGACCAGCGTCCGTTTGGGATCAGCGATCAACGCGGCGAGATTTGTCCCCTGCTGCGTCCCCAATCCCTCGCATGCCGCGCACCAGCCGAGCGAGCTGTTGAAAGAGAAATTATTCGGAGAAAGGTCCTCGAAACTGCGGCCGCATTCGCCGCACGCTTTGTGCAGGCTGAATCGCTCGACTGCCCAATCCGGTTCGGGGCGCGACTCGTCGACGCGCGCGGCATGCAGCCAGCCCCGGCCGAGATCGAGCGCCGCTTCGACCGAGTCAGCGATCCGTCCACGTGTGGCTCGTGAAATGGTCAAGCGGTCGACGACGATGCTGACGTCGTGCTTGCGCCGACGATCGAGTTCAGGCGTCTGATCGAGCGCGTATGTCGTGCCGTCGACGCGCACTCGTCGGAAGCCCTGCTCCGTCAGCCGTTGCCAGAGTCGCTCGTACGAATCGCCGACCGCGACTTGCTGCGGCGCCAACAGCAGGACTCGCGTTCCTTCCGGCAATTGCAGGAGCTTGTCAATCACCTGGTCGGTCGTCTGCGACTCGACGGGAATCTCACACGCGGGGCACCAGGACTGCCCGAGACGGGCGAACAGAATCCGCATGTAGTCGTAAATCTCGGTCACCGTCCCGACCGTCGATCGCGGGGTATTTCCCACCGTCTTCTGTTCGATCGCGATCGCAGGCGACAGGCCGCTGATGTGTTCGACGCGCGGCTTGGGCATCTGCCCGAGAAACTGTCGGGCGTAAGCGGAAAGCGATTCGACGTAGCGCCGCTGCCCCTCGGCATAGAGCGTATCCATCGCCAGCGAGCTCTTGCCGCTGCCGCTCGGCCCGCAGAAAACGCTCAGCGAGTGACGGGGAATTTCGACGTCGACATTCTGGAGGTTGTGCTGCGAGGCGCCCCGGACAATGATCGGCTGGAGGGCGCCGTTTGTCGCGTGACGTGCAGACTTCGGCGAAACCGCAAGCGTGGATTTACGTGTCTTCTGGATTCCCTTACGACTGGGGAGAGATACGGAACCAAGCACCTTCGCCAACGCGCGCCCCGTGTGCGACGCTTGGCACCGGGCGATTTCTTCAGGCGTGCCGGCCGCGACGATCGCGCCGCCGGCCGCGCCCCCTTCCGGCCCAAGATCGATCACCCAGTCGGCGGTCTTGATGACATCCTGGTTGTGTTCGACAACCAGGACCGTATTCCCCAGACTGACAAGTCCCTGCAGAACTTCCAGCAGCTTGCGAACATCGTCGAAGTGCAGCCCGGTGGTCGGCTCATCCAGCAGGTAAATCGTCCGCCCGGTCGAACGCTTCCCCAATTCGCGGGCCAGCTTGATCCGCTGCGCCTCTCCCCCCGACAAAGTCGGTGATGGTTGCCCCAGTTTGAGGTAATCGAGACCCACGTCGTGCAGCGTCTGCAACAGGACTTTGATCTTGGGGACATTTTCGAAATGGACAAGCGCCTGCTGGACGTCCATCTCCAGCACGTCGGCAATGCTCGCCCCCTTGAACTTCACTTCCAGCGTTTCATGATTGAAACGATGCCCGTTGCAGACCGGGCAGGTGATCCAAACGTCGGCGAGAAAATCCATTTCCAGCCGCGTTGAACCGTTCCCTTCGCACGCCTCGCAGCGTCCGCCGGAAACGTTGAAACTGAACCGCCCCGGCTTATAGCCGCGCAACTTCGAGTCCGCCAGTTGCGTGTACAGATCGCGGATCAGGTCGAACAACTTGACGTACGTGGCGGGGTTCGACCGCGGCGTGCGACCGATGGGGGACTGATCGATATCGATCGCCTTGTCGAGGTGCTCCAGGCCTTTCAGCTTGTTGAACCGGCCGGGTGTCCCCTTCCCTTCATTCAGATCGCGGTTCAAAGCTTCCCAGAGAATGTCGTTGACCAGCGAACTTTTTCCCGAGCCGCTGACGCCCGTCACGCAGACGAACTGCTCGAGAGGAATCGTGACGTCGACGCCGCGGAGGTTGTTGTGCGCCGCTCCGACAATCGTCAGCGATTTTTTCCCTCTGGTCCGTCGCTTCTCAGGGAGTGGAATCTGCAATTCGCCGGAAAGATATTTCCCCGTGACGCTTTTGGGCTGCCGGCGCAGCTCGTCGAGCGTCCCCTCGGCCACCAGCTCTCCCCCGCGCACGCCGGGTCCGGGACCGAAATCGACCAGATGATCGGCCGCGCGCATCGTCTCTTCGTCGTGCTCGACGACGATCACCGTGTTCCCCTGGTCGCGCAGTTGCAGAAGACTGTCGAGGAGCTTGTCGTTGTCGCGGGGATGCAAACCGATCGACGGCTCGTCGAGGATGTAGACGACTCCCACCAATCCGCAACCGATCTGTCCGGCCAGTCGAATCCGCTGGCTCTCCCCCCCGGAAAGTGAAGGGGCCGTCCGATCGAGCGCCAGATAGTCGAGTCCGCAGCGGAGCAGAAAACCCAGGCGCCCCCGGATCTCCTTGAGAATCTCCTCGGCGATCAATTGGCCTGTCGCATCGAGATCGAGCCGCTCGAAGAAACTTGCCGCGTCGGCGATCGTCAACCCGCACACCTCAGGCAGCGTGAGCGACCATCCCTGGCCGCGACTCCCATCCCCGTTGCGGCTCCCCGAATTCGGCCGACCGTTCTGCGGGATGTTCGCAAGCGACGCAATCCGCACGCTCCGCGCCTGCGGATTCAAGCGTGAGCCCGCGCACGTCTTGCACTTCGAGACCGTCAGATAGCGCTCGATCTGCCGACGCCGCATCGGGTTCTTGGCCTTGCGGTAACTGTCGAGCAGTTCAGGAATGATGCCGGGATAAGTCCCGCCGTGCTTCCAGACGCCGCCTCGATGCCGCCAACTGAACGTGATGTTACGATCACCGGTCCCGTACAGCAGCTTCTCTCGCACTTCCGCGGGCAGATCACGCCAGGGGGTCGCCAGCAGCGTCCCCTCCTTCAAACCGTGTTCCCGTTCCAGCGTGAGAGCGACTCCTTCGAAGATATGCCGTCGCCAGCGCCCGAGGTCGCGGAACCTTCCCAAAAGTTCAACGGCCCCTTTGGCCAGCGAGAGTCCCTCATCGGGGATCAGCAAACCCTGATCGAAGTCGTGACGGACCGCCAGGCCGGTGCAGTCCGGGCACATTCCCTGCGGGCTGTTGAAGCTGAAAAGCTGCGGACTGGGAGGCTCGTAACTGATTCCGCAATGCGTGCAGGCGTAACGGACACTGTAAAGTCGATCGACGAGAGTCGGGAAGTCCGGCGTGCGGAGCTCGGAATTCGGAGTGAGGGTGTCGTCGTTATCGACGCCTGGCGCGGCGCCTCTTTTCCTCTTCGTCTTTTGGCCACTGCGCCTCTTCCCCGCTTCGCCCCCCTCTTCCACTCCGAATTCCGCATTCCGAATTCCGAGCTCTTCTCCCGCCACCTCCACCGCGACGATCAAACTCCCGTTCCCCAGTCGCAATCCCGCTTCGACCGCCTCGGCCAGCCGCGTTCGACCGGCAGCGCCGGCCTTCAGGCGATCGACGACAACGTCGATCGTGTGCCGCATCTGCCGATCGAGCTGCAGGTTCTCTGTCAGTGAGACAATCCGGCCGTCGACCCGCGCCCGCAGGTAGCCCTGTTTGAGCAAATCCTCGAACAGATCGCGATACTCTCCCTTCTGCCGCTGCACGACCGGCGCCAGAATCAGAAACCGCGTTTCATCCGGCAGCTTTAGCAGGCTCTCCAGAATCTGCTCGCGCGTCTGCGCGGTGATCGGGCGCTGACATTGGGGACAAATCCCCTGCCCCACGCGCGCGAACAGCACCCGCAGGTAATCGTAAATCTCGGTGATCGTCCCGACCGTGCTCCGCGGATTGCGGCCGCTGGTCTTCTGCTGGATCGAGATCGACGGCGACAATCCGGAGATCGAATCGACCTCCGGCTTGGGCATCTGCCCGAGAAACTGCCGCGCATAGCTCGATAGCGACTCGACGTAGCGCCGTTGCCCCTCGGCATAAAGCGTGTCGAACGCCAGCGAGCTTTTCCCAGATCCGCTGACCCCCGTCATGACGATCAGTTTGTTCCGCGGCAGGCGCAGCGAAACGTTCCGCAGGTTGTGTTCGCGCGCTCCGCGAATGACGATGTCCGAATCGAGCATGTCGTAGAATCCGTTGATCGACAGAGAGCAGCCGAGGCGGGACACAGAACCGAACAGCGACGATCACCACGCCAGCCACCCGACCGGCTGCGTTCCCATGTCATGTGGGTGGCGAGGGTGTCTCGTTTGGCGGCGACGTCGACGGAAGGGGCTCCACTACTCCCGCTCCGAAGCCTTCGGCGAGCGGCTCGGAGGGCTGAGGTTCCGTGACCGCCGCAGGCGCCGCCCCGTCGACGGCCGACGGCGTTTCAGCGGAAATCGACTCGACAATTTCCGTCGTAACCACGATCGCTTCGACGACGGTTTCCGCCGGCAATTCCGCGGCCGGCGCAGGTGTCGTCACAACCGTGTCCAAAACCGCCGCGACATCGGCCGGCTTATCCGCCAGCCGTTCGTCGTCGTCCGGTTCGTCGGGTTCCCGATCTTCCGGTGAACGGGGAGGGGGCCGAAACGGTTCGCGCTTGACCGGCGGCTGGAGCTGCATCCAGGTTCCGTCGTCGACGCATCGGCAGCGCTGGGAGGTCACGCCGCCGAGCGTACGCGCAGTGCGCCCGCAACGGGGGCAGCGCCATACCCGCCGCACGTCCAGATCAATCCGAAATCCGGGACCTTTCACGATTTCGCTCGCAAATCCAAGGGGGCCGAGGGGGAGCTGTTCGAGGAAACGCCCCGGCCGCGGCCCGCGACCGGTTGATCTACCTGCTTTTTCGACCTCTCTGCTACACTCCGACCCAAAATGAGGCCCCGAAATCGGGCCCCGTTTCGGGCAAAACTCGAATGCTGCCCGAACCCGTATTAATCGTAGCACTGAATCGTAGCAGGCAAGGGTGGAAGCTGCCACCGGCCTGAAGCGACGAATTTCAACGCGACATCGTCGGAATTGCCCGAACATCCACTCGATCGTTTATGACTGCTCTTCGTCTTACGTCGCGAAGCTCCCTTTCGCCGGATGATTCGGCTGATGCCCGCATGCTCTTCCCCCAGCCGGAACTGGCGGTGAGCCTTCCTCCCGCCCTGACGATCGAACGCCTGGTGTGGCTGTTCGTGGGACTGGGGGTTGCCGTGCGGCTGGTGCGGTACGGTCTGGCTTTTCCACTCTGGTGCGACGAATACCAGTTGAGCGCGAATTTTCTCGATCGGGATTTTTCGCAGCTTCTGCGGCCGCTGAACTACAACCAGGTTGCGCCGGTCGGATTTCTCTGGATCGAACTGGCGGCGGTCCGGCTGTTCGGCTTTTCGGAATTGTCTCTCCGGCTCTTTCCGGCCCTCTGCGGAATGGCCAGCGTCTTTCTCTTTCGCGATATCGCCCGGCAATTGCTTCGCGGAATCCCGCTTCTGCTTGCCGTCGTCATTTTCGCCGTCGCCTATTATCCGATCCGGCACGGCGCCGAGGTGAAGCCTTATTCCTCCGATCTTTTTTGTGCGCTCATCTTATTCGCGGCGGCACTGCGCTGGTGGCGCGTCCCTGAAGGATCGCGCTGGCTGTGGCTTCTCGCCGTTCTGGCGCCGATCGCCCTGTCGATCTCGTTCACCGCCGCCTTCATCGCCGGCGGGATCAGCCTCGGCATCGCCTGCACGCTGTGGCAGCGGCGTCGCACTGGCGGAACCCGGTCGGCGGCGTTCGCCTGGCTGGCCTTCAACCTGGCGGTGGGGATCGCCTTTATCGGGCTGATGCGGCTCAATATTGCCGCGCAGTACGACTTCACGCAGAAAGACATGACCGCCTGCTGGGCCGATGGCTTTCCTCCCTGGCGCCAACCGCTGACCTTGATCGCCTGGCTGGCCGAAGTCCACACCGGCCCGATGTTCGCTTACCCCTTCGGCGCCGAGCATGGAGGGAGTCTACTGACGTTCGTTTGCTTCTGCGTCGCCCTGTTCGAGTTATTTCGGCGCGGACGCCGCGATATGGCGATCACGATCGCCGGCTGGTTCGCACTGTCGATGGTGGCTGCCGCCCTGCATCGTTATCCGTACGGCTCGCACGCCCGGCTCTCGCAGTATCTGGTCCCGGCGATTTGCCTGTTGGCCGGTTCCGGCGGCGCGCTGTTGCTGGCGCGCCTGCGCCAACCGGCCTGGCAATCGGCGACCGTCCGGTTGTGTCTCATCGGGGGAGGCCTGCTCGCCGGTGGGATGCTTGTTCGCGACGTCGCGCATCCCTTCAAGACGAAGCTCGATCAGGATCATCGAGCGTTTGCGCGCCAGTTCTGGAACGCGGCCCCGGAGTCGCTCACCGTCTGTGCCTACACTGATCTCGACCTGCGGTTCTATGATCGCACGGTTGAAACCTCCTACCGCTGCAACCAGCGCATATGCTCGCCGGCCCACCGCAACGGGCCTCAGGCCGTTCAAGACCAGTTGGCACGCGGCGATCGGCCGGTCCGCTGTGTCGTGATCCACTCGGCCTCCGGGAAACGGGATGAAGCCGCATTTGCCGCCTGGATTCAGCAAATGCAGGCCCGCTACGATCTGGCCGGCACCGAATCGCATCGTATTCCCCTGAGCAACAACCACAACGACTTGTACGACTATTATCTCCAGTGCTATGACGTCTATCGCTTCACCCCGAAAGTGAACGGCGACTCCAGCGGGTCGCCCGCGCCCGTTGCGCAGGGTGATGCGGCTGCCGCGACGTCGCGCCGGTAAAGTTATTGCGTTCCCAATACGATTTCCGTTTCGAGACCGATCGCCCTCTCCGCCACGTTTTTGCCATGGATATCCTGCGACTGATTTTGGACTACGTCCTGCACCTCGAAAAACACCTCGGAGGCATGATTCAGGACTTCGGCCCGTGGATTTACGCGCTGATGTTCCTGGTAATCTTCTGCGAAACGGGACTCGTCGTGACTCCCTTCCTGCCGGGCGATTCGCTCCTCTTTGCTCTGGGGGCGTTCTCGGCCGGCGAGGGCGGGCTCAACCTCGGCATTCTGATGGGTTCGTTGACGGTCGCCGCCATTCTCGGCGATTCGTTGAACTACTGGATCGGTTCGCTGCTCGGACCGCGGATCTTTCGCGGCGAACGGATCCGCTTTCTCAACCCCAAGCACCTCGAACGGACGCACGAGTTCTACGAACGCTACGGCGGCAAGACGATCATTCTCGCGCGGTTCGTGCCGATCGTCCGCACGTTCGCCCCCTTCGTGGCCGGCATGGGCAAGATGACGTACCGCCGGTTCATGGCCTTCAACGTGATCGGCGGCATTGCCTGGATCATGAGCATGCTTTTGGCCGGCTGGTTCTTCGGCAACTGGCCGTGGGTCAAAGGAAACTTCACGGCCGTGATCATGGGGATCATCGTCGTCTCGATCCTGCCCGGAGTGTTCGAGTTCATCCGCGAAAGGCGACGCACTCAGCGCGAAGCACAATCAGGCAACGCCGACACCGCCGACGCCGCCGTTCGACCGTAGAAGGCGGTCGCATGCGTCCTGTAGGAACGGAATTCTTGACCGCGGATTTCACGGATTCCGCTGATGAAATGATTGGATTCAGCAGAAACATCCGTGGCATCCGCGAAATCCGCGGTTCTAATTTTCATGAATCCACCCTGATCCGCGTTGTCCCGGCCGTCCGCGTTCGCATTCAGCAGAGCAGCGCGTCAACAAGCAGCTGAACACGATCGTCGTCACCGGCTTTCAACGCCGCTTGCGCCTCGCGCAGCAGACTGATCTGCCGTTCCGTAACGGGAATGGCTGTCCCCGCCTCCGGGACGCGCGGCACGAGGCGCGCGACGATCGCTTCGGCCAGCGCATCGACTCCGGCTCCCGTCAGAGACGAGACAGGCAGCGCGCCCGACGGCAACGAATCTCCCCACGCCGAGGGCAGATCCGATTTGTTCGCGACGACAAGCGCCTCGGGCCACTCTGCGAGCAACTCCATGTCTTCCGCCACGCAGGGTCGGCTTGTATCAAGAACGACCATGCGGCAGTCGGCATCCGCCAGATGTGCCCGCGCCCGGGCGATCCCGGCCGCTTCGATGTCGCAACCCGCGACCCTGATCCCGGCCGTGTCGGCCAACTGCACCGGCCAGCCGCCAAACGCCGCGTCGGCCGTCACGACATCCCGCGTCGTTCCCGGTTGATCGAAGACGATCGACCGCGCGTAACCCAACAGGGCGTTGATCAGACTCGACTTGCCAACGTTCGGCCGCCCCGTCAGCACGACGCGCCACGGCCGCGTCAAATGCAAACCAAACTCGGCCCAGCTCAGCAGCTCGCCGATCGCCGGTAAATCCCCCCCTCTCAGGAAGGGAGAAAAGCGGAGCGCTTCAAGTGCGCTGCGAAGCGTCCCCAGGTATTGCTCGAGCAGCACATCCGCCGTGCGAAGTGTTGTCGCGCGCGACAGCGCTTCGAGACACTCCGCCTCGAGCACGCGCTGCTCCGCGCCCGACTGTTCCGTCCACGGCACCGTTCGGCAGCCGACTGATTCGAGATCACTCAGTATTCGCCGAACGGCCGCGTCGCCGCCATGACAATGGACTTCGATCGTTTGCGCATCCCGCCGGCAAACGACGACCTCTTCTTCCGGCGCATCGCCCCACTTTCCGAAGACGATGCGCCCGAGCGGTTGTTCCGCCAGCGGTCTCCCGTTCGCGGCGCGAAACAAAGGAGGCTCCCGCCGATCGACCGCGCGGCCATCTCCGTGCCACCGAATCGACGCCACCGCCCCGCGCCCCCGCGGTGTCAGCACGGCTGCTGTGTTTTCCATGAGAACAGCATCTGGAGGCATCAGTAAATGCCTTCAGCCGCGAAGCGGCGGCCGAATACAGCCAGTGGCGGAAGCCACTGGAGAGATGCCATTGAGTGCACAGCCCCAGCGGGGCGACCCGATCGCTCAACATGGCAAATAATGTTCATTGATTTCGACTCGATCGTATCACCGGCTATTTGCTGTGCCTCCGTGCGAAATCAGATACACATTCAATGCCAACGCTTCGTCGCCACTCCGAGGCTGCGCGTTGGCATCCTCTTTCCAGCGGCTCGCGCCGCTGGCTACATCACGTCGCCCCTCCGGGGCTTTTCGACACGGCGGCAATCAGCGCCAACCCCCTGAGCGGCAAATCGCGTTCTTCACGGATGCCGCTCCCCAGGTGCCGCGCCAGCAATGGACCGTTTCCGCCATTGATGACCACGAGCGGCGCTGGGCTCGAAATCGAAGCGCGGGCGCCGCCGGCGGTCGACAATGTCGCCGACAACCTCGCGATAATCTCCTTCACGGCTCCGACCTGCCCGTACAGCAATCCGCTGCGAATCGCCCCGGGGGTGTCTTTGCCGACAGGCGTAACGTTCGGATCGGCGAGATCTTCGACCGGAATCAGCGGCAGAAGCGCGGTGTACTGGTTCAGGCTCCGCGCACCGAGCTCCAGCCCCGGCAGGATCGCCCCTCCTTCGAACGCTCCGTCGGCGGCGATCAGATCAACCGTCGTCGCCGTTCCCGAACCGATGACGAGCGCCGGCTGCCCCGGCAATCGGATGGCGTTCACCGCCACCGCGCCGAGCAGGCGATCGATCCCCACTCCATCCGGCACATTGACCCGGACCAACAGCGGCAGCTCGCCCGCGTTCCGAATCACGCGCGGGCGCGGCCACGAATCCGCCGGCCATTCCGCCAGAAGACGGTCGACTCCCGCCGGCTTCACGCCCGCCAGCAGCGCTTGCGGTGAACTTCTATTCGACTCGCCGAGCCAGCCGCCGATCGCCTCCCAGGGGATCGGATCGGCGTGCCGGACCGCCAGAACTTCGAGCGGCTCGGCCAGCCCTTTTTGTACCGCCGCGCCAGCGTCAACTGCGAACAAGCCGAACTTGATCCGGCTGTTCCCCACGTCGATCGCCAGGATCGTCCCCCGCGGCATCACGACTCCCGCTCAAATTGCATGTCGCGTTCGACCCGGCACACCCGCAACCGATACTTTTGATACCACGTCGTTCGCCCGGCCTGCTGCGCCAGCCGATGTTCGGCCTGTTCGCGCCAGAGGCGAATCGCTTCCAGACTTTCCCAATACGAAACCGTGATCCCCACGCCGTCACTCCCCCGCGCGCTTTCGATCCCGAGAAGCCCCGGCTGCTGAGATGCCAGTGCGACCATCCGCTCCGCCATCGCGGCGTAGCCTGAGTCATCATCTTCGGTGCGAAGGGAAGTGAAGATCACGGCGTAGTACGGTTTCTCGACCGGTTGTACCGATGGATTCATAACGAGTGCGACGGAAACACGCGATTGTCCGGGACCTTCGACCGGCCCGTTTCGATTTTCATCGTCACAGACGGTTTCGACCCGGTCAAGCCACCGCGTTCCCGCGACATCATCCACCACCGTCGGTACACTGGGGCGCAAATCACGCTATTTTTCGCCGGCCTGAGCCGACGACCAACTCACTGACGACTTGACGAGGAATGCCGCCGATGTCGCTCAACAAGAAACAGAAGAAGAATCTCGACCTGGATCACAAGAAGCTGAAGCAGCTCCAGCTCCAGCTCGCGGGAGCGAAGAAGCAGATGGACGACCCGGACGAAGTGCGGCGTCTCGAACAGGAGATCATCGCCACGCAGGCGCGGATCGACAAATTGAAGGCCGAGAGCTGACCCCCGACTCAATTCCCCTGCACTTCACAGCCGACAAGCAGGATGTCGTCGACCGGTTCAGCCGGGGCATTCTTCAGCACGGCGTGCAACTGATCCGAGAGCGGGAGCGCAGCGGTCTGTTCGAGCCGGTGCGTCAAGTCGCGCACGGCAATTCCGCCCGATCGATCGCCGTGGACCGCCTCGGCCACGCCGTCAGTAAAGAAGAAGATCCGGTCCCCCTCCTTCAGGTGCACGAGATGCTCGGCATAGTGCTCGCCCGTCTGGATCCCAAGCGGCAGGCCGCCGGCCGCCTCTCCCACGTTGCGAACTTTGCCGTCGCGCTGAACGAGCGGCGGGTGCTCGCCGGCCGCGGCGTAAACGAGCGTCTGCGTCCGCGGAAACCACGACGCCACCACGGCCGTGATATACAGATCGTTGATCCCCAGCAGCGTCAGTTCCGAATTGATCCATTGCAGGCAACGGCCCGGCTCGGCGGTCAATGCGACCCAGCGGTGCAGTTCGGCCCGCAGAAGCATGCTGTGCATCGCCGCCTTGACCCCGTGCGTCATCGGATCGAAAAGTGAAATGATCCAGCGATTGTTCAGCTCGAAGGCGTCGAAACAGTCTCCGCCGAGCAGCCCGCTCGGCGTGTAGAGCACATCGGCCACGAGCCCCGGCAGGCTCATCCGTCGCGAGGGAGTCATCCGCTGATGGATCACCTGCGCCAGATGTTTTTCTTCGGCACGCTGGTCGAGCAGCAGGACGCGGCTCCGCGGCTCTTCCGGAAGATCGACCGTCATCTGGACGCGGTCTTTGTCCTCGACAACAAGTTCGAAGCGGCCGACGACAACCGTATCGCCCGGCGCGAGTTTTTCACGTTCGACCTGCAGGCCGTTGACGTACGTGCCGTTCGTACTGCCGCAGTCTTCGACGAAGCAATGCCCGTCATCCAGCCAGAACCGGCAATGCTGCCGCGAGACCGACGAGTGATCGAGACGGATGTCGGCATATTCCGAGCGCCCCAGCACTTTAGGTGCGGGCGTAATGTCCTCCGACCAGGTATCGCCGGAGATATCAGCCAGCGTCAGCATGCAGGTCATGGCAGTTTCTCGGGGATTTACCTCGAAGGTTCATTATTCCCGACAATTGCTGCGCTCACAACACTGTGATTTGAATCGTGCGCCGATTTTTTCTCGAGTCGAATCGACCTGACGAAGTGGGATCATGCACCCCGATTCGAAAAATCCGGAAAACGGAATTTTTTCGTTTGCAATTCTGAAGAAGCCTCTGTACGCTCTTTTCAATCTTGTGGGTTCTTTGCCCAATCTGCTCTTTAAAAATCAGTTGACTGTGGGCAATGAGCCCTTTAGGATAAATCTGTCGTTCATTTCGGGCGACCGGATCTGCACCTGCGATTGGCCTCTCTCCCAACCCGGCGATCATGCTTCCGCAACCGGAAACGTTCATCACCGGCGAATTCAAACGGGTGATGGACGATCGCTTTCGGATCACACTGCCGGCCGAACTGGCCGAACCGATCGCCGATGCGGAGGGAGATGTGATTCTCTCGAAGGAGCGTGCCGGCTGCCTCAGCCTGTGGCGGGCGGCCGATTGGCAGCAACGGACGGACGACGGCGTCGGCTTGATCCGCCACAAGATCACCGCCGGCCGATTGGAACAAAAATGGGGCGACGTGCAGCGGCTGGGCCGGCTGTTGTCGACCCGCTCGCGAACTGTGCGACTGGCGAACCGTTCGCGACTGGTAATCCCGGAGGGCTTCCGCGAGTTTCTCGACGTCCCCGCCGAGAGTGAAGTCATGCTCGTGGGGGCGGCGATCTGTGTCGAAATCTGGAACCCGCAAGCGTGGCTCGACCTGCTGCGACAGGAAATGCCCGCCTTCGGACCGCTATTGAAAGAACTTTCGAACTGAGCCCAACCTGTAGGACGGATTCCTGAATCCGTCCAAATGATGGGGCGGATTCAAATCCCGCCAGCTGATCGACATCGACAAAACAAGTTTGCGACTGCTAACGCGTGCCCGGCTTTGAGGAAAAAAGCGCACAAACTCACTCGGGTGAAAATCCAAGCGATTAAGGCGTTCACGCACCATGGACGGCTTGTTGGCATGGATGCCGCTTAATTTTCTCAGCCGGGCACGCGTTTTTCTTTTTGCGGGACATCCCTCATCAGGAATCGCCGCCCTGAGCGGGCACCGTCGACGCTCAGGTGATTTTTCGCACATCCCCGCGGACATACACGTCGCCGTCGAGAACCTCGATCTGCGGTCGTTCCAGCGACGGAAGCTCAGGAATTTCCGCCAAGCCTTTACCGGCAATCGGCGTCTTCGCCGCTTGACCGCCGAGCAGTTTGGGTGCGAGAAACACATGCGCTTCGTCGATCAGTTGTTGATCGAAAAATGCTCCCAACACCGCTCCCCCCCCCTCGACCAGCACATTCGTGCAGCCGCGCGACGCGAGATCGGTGAGCAGCCCGTGGAGTGACGACAATTCGTCGCCCGCTTCGGGATCGCATGCCGGCACCGGCAGGATTTCAACGCCGGCAGCGCGAAGCGCGGCTACACGATCGGCGGGCGCATCAGCGGCGGTGGCGACGATCAACGGTATCTCGCGGACGGTCGCGACGAGTTTGGACGCGATCGGCAATCGGGCCGTGCTATCCAGCACGACCCGTATCGCGACGCGCGGACCAGGGGGTCGCGCGGTGAGTTGCGGATCGTCGGCGAGCGCGGTGCCGATGCCCGCCACGATTGCATCCATTCGCCCGCGCAGGCGATGCACGACAGCGCGCGAGGCGGCGTTGGAGATCCATTGCGAATGACCGGTCCGTGAAGCGATCTTGCCGTCGAGCGTCATCGCCCATTTGGCGTGGACCCACGGCAGACCCGTTTCGATCCGCTTGCGAAACGGAGCGATCAGCCGCCGCGCCTCGGCTTCGAGCAGCCCGATGTCAACTTCGACGCCGGCCTGGCGCAGGCGCGCAATCCCTCCCCCGCCCACCTGCGGATTCGGATCGATCGTCCCGATGACCACCCGGCGGATGCCCGCCTTCAGGACGGCATCGACGCAGGGGGGTGTCTTGCCGTGATGACAACACGGTTCAAGCGTGACATAAAGCGTCGCGCCGTGCGCGTTCGCGCTCGCCTGGGCCAGCGCGTTGACTTCGGCATGCGGTTCGCCGAATTGCTCGTGAAAGCCTTCACCGAGCATGCGGAGCTGGTCGTCGACGATCACCGCCCCGACCATCGGATTGGGCTCGACGCGTCCTTCCGCCCGCCGCGCCAGTTCGAGCGCCCGCTGCATGACATCCGAGGGTGATGCGAAGATCGTCAACATCCGCCGTCATCCAATGAACAATCACGACCAGCCGGGCCGCCCACGCGGCCGAGTCGCGCCACGACAGGTCGCACCGACGTCGATGGAGGCGATACGTGCGACTCCGGCGCCGCCCGGTGCCACGCGCGTGAACAGGTCAACTGCCGCTAAATGCTGCCGCTCCCCATTCCGAATTCGCACTCCGCATTTCACTCCTGCCCCGGTAGCCACAACTTCGACGTTTCTCCCGACGACTGGGCTTCGGGTGTCCAGATTCCGCCGGCAGTCGTCCCGGCGGTCGCCAGCGATTCAACTTCGCCAACGGCGGCACCGGCGGCGTTCCACGGGCCGGGAAGTTCCAATTGATTGAGGACACCGACGATCAGCTCGGCGGCATTGGGCAGCTTGGGACGGTAGTAGTTCCACAGCGACGCGGCGATTTCGGCCAGCTTGGGATCCTCCGGCGACTTCGCCCGTAACATGAGCTCTTCGAGTTCCCACATGACGAGTGCTTCGAGCGGCTGCTTGCGGGCCTTGGCTTCCTGCTTTCCCGTCGTCAGCCACTCCAGCGCTTCGTCGGAACGGAACTGCCGGCGACTGAGGTTCGCCAGCGACATGTACAGCCGCGTCACGTCGACCTTGGCGACCAGCGTCGGTCGCGACAGCACGGCTTTGATCGCCTGATAGCTCAATCCGGAATGTCCCAGGCGCGTGATGCGGTTCGAAACGGCGACGAGCTGCTCGTCGGTCAGCCGATCGAATGCCACTCGCCGCAATTGCAGTAACGAGTATTGTGTCGGATCGTCGTCGGGGGCCGTGTCGAGCGGAGGGACGGAGGGCAACCCGAGGCGACTGCGGATCGCCGCCTGATCGAGCGTGTAACCCGACTGTTCGCAGAAGACATCGAGAGCGAGCACGGCGGCCCGCAACGCGTTCTGCAATTCGGGGGCTTTGGCGGCTTCGTCGGGCGATCGCCCCCCCAGCGCTTCCTGTGGGGTTTGAGGCCAGATTTCATTCAGGATTTTGTTCCAACGCGCCAATTGCAGGCTCTCAATACGAGCCAGTGACAAATCTTCCGGCAGATGCCACGGAAGCATCAGTGCAGCCGTTTCGGCGCGGGCAAAGCCGGCGAGAACCGGTTCACCCATCGCTTCAACTTCGGTTCCGGCCACTTCGACAAATCGCTGCTTGATCTCTTCGAGCTTGTCTCGCCCCAGACAGCCGACGACGGCCCGCGCCGGACGCTCGACCTGCGGGTCGCCGTCGAAAACAGTGATCTGACCGACGACGTGCGGCACCGTGTCGACCGATAGATCATCATTCGATACGGTATTCGGATCGCGGTCGAGCACCTGATACCAGGCGGATGGCCGCGCTTCGTCAGCTTCTTCTTCGGGCGAGATCGGTCCGCGGGCGAAGAGCGGTTGTTGATCGAGCAGCGTCAAGAGCTTCCCGACCGACTGCACGCGGTACTCCTGTCCGACGCGGTCGATCCGCGCCGTTCCGGTTGGCGCATGGAGCAAACGCGACAGCAACAGGCAATCGGCGGCCGTTTCGGCGTCGGTCTGATTCGTGGCGGCTGCCTTGAATGCCTCGACGGCCAGGGGATCTTCGGCAGCCCAGGCGTGACAGAGAGCAATGTTCCACCAGACCCAACCTTGCGTCGGGGCCTGCCGGGCGATCTGGCCGAAGGCTTTCGCGGCATCACTGAAACAACCGACTGCCGCCAGCTCGGCGGCCTGTTGGTAAGCCGCACGGAGATTCTCGTCACCGGCGAAGGGGGACAGCGTGTAGTGACTGCGGAGCGGCCCGGGGATCGAAGCGTCCCCCTGAAATTCGAGAAAGTCTTCCACCGCTTCTTCGTTTTCGGAATCGAACGCCACGGCCAGCGCAAAGTGCTCGCGGGCCGCGAGGACGTGTCCCTGCATGGCGAGCATCGTCGCCAGCGTTCGCGCCAGGTGCGACGTCAGGAAGGCATTGCGGCCGCTTTCGTTGCGGACCTGGAAGGCGTCGTAAATGGCCCGCTTCGCCGCCGGATATCCTTCGGCACTCAGCGTGAGCAACCCGTTGACGACCGTCCCCAGCGGATGGTCGGGGATCTCTTCGAGCACTTCCTGGACAAGCCGCCGGGCGTCCTCGGGCTTCTGCAGTGACGACTGGATCAGCGCCTTGGTCGTTTTGACCCAGGCGCGGCTCCAGACTTCTTTCAGGTCTTTCTTTTCCAGGTTGTCGAGCGCGGCAAGGGCCATCTGGTACTGATGGTGCTGCTGCAACTCGGCGATTTTCTGCATATCGCCGATGATCGCGTGACAGCAGAACTTCAGCTTCTTCCCGCTACCGCATGGGCAGGTTTGATAAACGTCCAACTCTCCGGCCATCGTCTGGATTCCTGAATCGGGTGTGTCGAAGGCATATGAAATCGAGCCCCCCGTGCATGACGGCGCGCTCAATGGCGAACGGCTTGAGCCTCGCCGGAATCTTACCAGATCGCCGGACTGTTCACAGCGATCGCAGGAGAAAGCGAGGCCCCACCGCACGACGAGAAAAAGCCGCGGCGGCGCGCTCTGTCGCTGGTGACGGAACTCACTGAGCAGGTCTGGCAGATTTCCAGAACTCGGACTTGGAGCCGTCGCTGGACGGAGGGATAATGGAGGTTCTGCGCGACCTCGCCTCAGGTTTCAATCGAGCGGCTCGCCGGTTTTACGATTTCTTCGAACGCGTTGATCCGGAAATACCTGCGATGCCGACTCCTGCCTTTCGACCGAGACTTCACAGCTTTGCGAGTCTGCCCCGAGTGCCGTCGTGAATTCAAAACGGTTGTGACCGAAATATCAGGCCCATGAATATCAGAGCAACCGCTCGTATTTCCGGTCGAAACTTCCCTGCGGACATCGCATTGTGTTGAAAAAATCTGCTGTGAAATGGTCACCTTTTCAAAAGCCCGTCATATCAGGATTAGATTTCGACGGAACTCATTGGGGCGACGTATTTTATGAATGGTTGCCCTCGTCACCCGTACGACCCCGTCTTGAACGCGATGGCATCGAACAGGCCGTGAACGACCCCCGGCAGAGAGTAATTCGGGATCCATTCCATTAAAATGGAGGGCTCCCCGAACCTCGGCCGCTCGATTCGCTTCTGATTCCTGACCGCCCCCGCTTCATCACTCCATTCACGATCGACACTTTCTCCGCATGAGCCTTTTTCGACCCAACATTGATCGCATCGACGGCTACGTACCGGGTGAGCAACCGCAGGAAGCGGGCTGGATCAAGCTCAACACCAACGAGAATCCGTATCCCCCCTCGCCCGCAGTTGTCGAAGCGCTGCAGACAGCGGCGCGCGGCCGACTGAATATGTATCCCGACCCGCTGGGGACAAAGTTTCGCGAAACGGCGGCTCCTCTGTTCGGTGTGACGCCCGATTGGATACTTCCCGCCAACGGCAGTGACGAGAACCTGACGCTCATCCTGCGTGCGTTCGTCGATCCCGGCGAGCTTGTTGCGTATCCCTACCCGAGTTACATCCTCTACGAGACGCTCGCGGACATTCAGGGGGGGCGGCATCAGCGACTGTTGCTTAACGCCGACTGGTCATGGAACCACGCCGCCTGCCGCCCGATCGTCGAGCAGGCAAAGCTGGTGCTCGTTCCCAACCCCAACTCGCCATCGGGGACGCGCTGGTCGGACGACGACATTCTCGCTCTGGTTCCTCCGAAAGGAGTGCTCGTCCTGGATGAGGCCTACGGTGACTTTGCCGACGTTCCGCATCGCGCCGAGATCCTGAAGCGTCCCGGCGCCGAGCGGATCATCATTACCCGTTCCTTCAGCAAATCGTTCAGCCTTGCCGGCGTGCGATTCGGCTTCGCGATCGCGCACCCTGAGCTGATCTTCGGCATGCGGAAGGTGAAGGACAGCTACAACTGCGATACGCTCTCGCTGGCGGCGGCGACCGCCGCGCTCACTGACGAGGCATGGATGACCGCGAACGCCGCACGTGTTCGAGAAACGCGATCTCGACTTCAACAAGACCTGGAACGGCTGGGGTTTGCCGTTGTGCCAAGCCAGTCAAACTTTGTCTGGTGCACGCATCCGACGCGTCCGCACAAGGACATCTATGAGGCGCTCAAACAGCGGCGGATTCTGGTACGATTCATGCGATTTCCCGAAGTTCCGTATGCTCCTCAAGGCCTTTTGACCGGCCTGCGGATCAGCGTCGGCACCGACACCGAAATCGACGCATTACTCGCCGCGCTGCGGGAATTCGTCTGACCGCATTCACGATCCACGAATAATCCTTCCGAGACGCCGCATGCCCCGCACTGCCACAATCAGCCGCAAAACCGCCGAGACTGACATCCAACTGACGCTCGATCTCGACGGCACAGGGATCGCCGAAATCAACACCGGCGTCGGCTTTTTCGACCACATGCTGACGCTGCTGGCCAAGCACGGCCTGTTCGATTTGAAGGTGGCCGCTCGGGGCGATCTGCACGTCGATTTTCACCACACCGTGGAAGACGTCGGCATCTGTCTGGGAAAGGCCCTAGCCGAAGCGCTCGGTGACAAGCAGGGTATCGTGCGCTACGGCAGCAAGACGCTGCCGATGGAAGAGACGCTCGTGACGTCGGCGCTCGATCTCAGCGGACGGATGTGGTTTGTCTATCGCGTCGAGTTTCCCACTGAGAAGATTGGCGACTTCGACGTCGAGTTGATCGACACGTTCTGGCAGGCGATCGCGGCCAACGCGCTCATGAACCTGCACCTCGTGTTACACCACGGCAGTAACAGTCATCACATCAGCGAAGCGCTTTTCAAGTCGACGGCCCGCGCGCTGCGCGAAGCGGTGACGCGCGATCCGCGTCAAACAGGAGTGCCTTCGTCGAAAGGAACGCTGGTGTGATAGCCGCGTTCAATGTGTGAGAAGAATTTGAAGATTTTTTGGTTGACACCTCGATCTCAGCGGCTACTCTATGACCACACATCGCAGATACATTCACCGCGCGTCATCATGAAGTGGTGAAGCTTTTCGGTCCCGCAGATTTGCGATGCCCTTTTCGACTTGTCACGTTCGTGTGCATTTCAATCGCAGTTGGATACGCTGCTGGTGTTACGGGCCGCATCTCTTCGAGGGCAGTGCATTTCCATCCGGTTCCCGGTTCATCGCGATATCGCCTTTGCGACGTCGTCGATCGACACGAGAGGCTATGATCCCGCGTCATGCCGCGCTCGTACTCTGCGCGGTGGTCGCCAGTCGCGTATTTCAACGATTCAGATCGAACCACTACACTCAGGGGAAACTCTCGGACCGGATCCGACGCCGGCCAATGCGGACGGCCGCCGATGTCACTTGTTCCATCCTGCAGTCTGGCGTTGCCCGCGATGCCTGGCTTTAGGCCGACCGGTGGCGGAGGGCATAGAACGGAACACAGGCGATTCGGTTCTCAAAGCTCGTGCAAGCGCTCGACGAGCCTGGTCCGAGAGTTCCCCGGTTTTATTACGGTGATCTTATTGCCACGGCGCTCAACTGCGGACTGTCATGAATGCGGTGTGACGCCGGCCCGAAGTACGATGCATCGCGGTGAGGCAGAATCCCGCGTCAATCCACAGCGTCAATCCACAGCGTCAATCCACAGCGTCAATCCACAGCTTTAATCCACAGCCTCGTCGTCTGGCGACTGAGGCTCAGCACTTCGGTTTTTTCCCTGGGCATCCCAACTCTCGGGAATGGGATCGGGGACCGAGAAAAAGGGATCGGGTGAAGGCCCGGACCACTGGTTGAGCTCCGGACAGCCGGCGATTGTCACCACGGCAAGGACTGCCGCGGCCAGGCGCGCAGCCCGGGCATTGCAAAGCCATTCCATGGCGCATGCTCCTGACAGGGCAAATAGACTCTTGAATTGTCGCGATGGGAATTGTGAGAGTGCGCGGAGTCTACTCCAGTCGCCCAATTGCGACAAGAGCGTTTTTCGCGTGCTTTTTTGCGACCTTGGGATTCAGGAGGCAAGGAAAATCACCACCCGAGGCGTTGGCGAGGGAGTGCGGAAGGCCCGCGCAAGCAGAACTTCGCTAACTCCTCGCGTTATGATGCTGCCACGCGGGGAATCTGGATCTCACCAGAGCGTGTAACCACCGTCGATAACCAGCGTCGCTCCCGTCATATACCGGGAAGCGTCGCTCGCGAGGTACACAGCGAGAGGCCCCAGGTCTTCGGGCTGGCCAAAGTCTCCGGCTGGAATCTGACCTTTAAATGTATTGATGATTTCCGGATTGAGCTGCGCCCAGCGCTGATTGGGCTCCGTAAAGAAGCCCCCCGGTGCGATCGCATTAACCGTCACACGATATGGCGCCCAATCGGCGGCCGTGGCGCGCGTGAATGCAATCACGGCCGCCTTGCTCGTTTCGTAGCTGCGACCGCCGATCCCCCGATTGGCAACCATTCCGGAGATCGACGCGATGTTGATCACCCTTCCGCCGGCGCCGCGGGCAACCATCGCCCCACCGATCAGTTTCGTGCACAGGAATGTGCTCGTGAGATTCAGGTCGATAATCGACTGCCACTTGTCGAGGGGCATTTCAGCCGTGGGAATATCAATCCGTCGTCCGCCGACGTTGTTGATCAGTATGTCGATCGGGCCGTGACGGTCGAGCGCCATCTGGCACGCGCGTTCTGCTTCAGCCGGCTGCCCCACGTCGGCGATGATCGTTACCGCCTGACGCCCCCGCTCGCGGATATCCCCCGCTGTGCGCTCCAAGCTCGCGTTATCGCGACCAACCAGAATGACGTCGGCACCAGCCTCGGCAATGGCGATCGCCATTTCCCTCCCCAACCCGCGACTTCCGCCGGTGATGAATAACTTCTTTCCGTCGAGACGGAAGCGGTCGAGCACGCTCATGGGGTGACTCCAGTTCGGGACTGTCCCGACACTTTCCGAAACAGGTGCACGTCCATGCTCGAATAATTGAGCAATTGTTCGTGATGCCAGGCCGGGGGAACCTCAAATTCCGTCTTGTGCCCGCAGCGAAAGACAAGCAGGGCCTCGTTCGCGGTGATCCCGTCGCGAGCCAGGCGTTCCAGCGATCGATAAAGCATGGTGCCGGATTTCATCCGACTCGCGTAAAGGTAAGGCGGGTCGAAGAAGACCACATCGAACGGCAGAAACGATTCGCCCCCCTTCGGTCGAAACGAACACTTCGATGCGTCGGTGGGCCAGCACATCGTTTCGTTTTCAGCCTTCAGCGCGGCGACGTTGCCGCGGAGCAGATCGAATGCAACCCGGTCATTCTCGATGAAAACCACGCTGCGAGCACCCCGGCTCAAAGCTTCAAGGCCAATGGTCCCGGTCCCGGAGAAAACGTCGGCAACGCGCGCGTCTTCCAGAAGTGGCTGCAAGCGATCGAAGAGGGCAACCTTGACGCGGGCGGTAATGGGACGGGTCGTTTCCCCCGGACTGCTCTGCAGTTTCCGGTGCCGGTACTTGCCTGAGATGATCTGCATGCCTTAAGTGTCGGGCGCTTCGTCTTCGAGTGAGGCTTTATACCGGCGAATGATGTCTCGAGCTTCTTCCGCGATCGTCTTGAAGGCGGGCTTCGGCTCGGAACTGGGCACGGGATGCAACTCGGTCGCCTTGACGATCGTCGTGTCGGATGTCTTCAGGATATCAGTCGAAGTGTCGCTTTCCGAGAGCCAGCCAAAAATGTCGTCGTCGCTCATGCTGGAGTCAGGCGACCTGGGCGGGCGGGCGCCACCTACCTGAAACTGGATCGGGCCAACCTGCAGGAAGTCCCCCGGCTGCAGCAGAGTTTCTCCCTCGATCCGCACGTTGTTAACGATCGTGCCATTCTGGCTCCCCAGATCACGGACGAGCAGTCCTTTATCCGTAGGAATCAGCGCACAGTGCTCTCGACTCACTTCGGCCGACGTCATGCGGATAAAGCACTTCTCATCACGGCCGATTGTCACTTCGCGATCGGGAAGCGCGATCTTCTTCCCCACGTGTTTTCCCGTCTGGACGATCAGCGAGTGCATGCCGCCCTTTCTTCCACTCGAACAGTCAAACCGAATCAATCGTGCCGAGGAACGAGCACCGGCTCTCCACAGTTGGGGCAGGTCAACGTCTTGCCCCGATGCTGCTGGGCCACCTTAAATCGTTTGCCGCACCGACACGCAAATCGCACAGGCTTAATCTGGTCGCGTTCGTCGATTTCCGCCCGCGATTTCAGCCAGACTTCCTGGGCTGTCTGCTTGATCTGCTGCAGAAGCTCATCCGGATCGAAGGGTTTCGTGAGGTACGCATCCACCCCCACCCGACGAGCGAGATTTCGTGCGTCCTCCATGTCGATCGCCGTCAGCGCCACGACCGGCAATCGCCGCTCCAGGGTCTTCAGTCGCTCACAGACCTCAAAGCCCGTTTCGCCCGGCAACATCATGTCGAGTATCACCAGGTCCGGCTTCTTCATGACGAACATGGAATGCGCCTGCCCGCCATCTTTCGCGACAGTCACTTCATATCCCTGCTTCTCGAGCAGCGATTTGAGGAAGGCCGCCGTATCTGCTTCGTCATCGACGACGAGGATGCGATGCACAATCGCCGGCGCATGCCGCGGATCAGCATCGGCATTGGTACTCATAGCGAGCGACTCCGAAACTACCCTTTCCGGACGCGCGAGATATTCCGCCGCAGAGAATTCCGCCGCAGAGAACTCCGTCGAGGCCCAGGCGACGGGGGAGATTCTCAAGAAATGAGTGGACGGCGCAATCCGCTTCCCTTCACAAATACCCGATCCACGAGGAGGTTGCAACGCCCTCTCGTTCCTGCGACGGGATGAACTGCCCTCAATCCGGTCACCCCGATCGGCCACAGACAAGTACCAGAGCAGAGCCGGAACGGTTTCACGGAATGCGCCTGACTCCGCCCCCGCCTCGCCCTCCGCCCGTGGTCAGCAAATTCCGACGGAGGCGCCGGGCCGGTTCGGCAACACGTTTGACAAGCGCCCGCTGCAGCCGTCAAGATGCGCAGGTACAAACTCACCCGGTGTGGAGCGGCTCCGTCGACGGTTGCCCGCCGAACGGCCCCCATTCGGATGCCGGCAACCGACCCGATGTCGGCAACCGACCTGACGCCGGCAACCGACCTGACGCCGGCAACCGACCTGACGATTGTGCAGGAGACTGATCAACGTGGACTCCACCCCCTCTGAGACGACCGACGTCCTTGAAGCCGACCTGCAAACGGTCCGGCGGTTGGGAGAATCCTTTCAGCGTCTCACCTCTGAGCTGGGCAAGGTGATCATTGGTCAGCAGCAAGTCATCGAAGAACTCCTGGTGGCGATGTTTGCCGGAGGACACTGTTTGCTGGTCGGGGTGCCGGGACTGGCCAAAACGCTGATGATCCGCACTCTGGCGGATTGCCTGAACCTGTCGTTCAACCGCATTCAGTTCACGCCCGACCTGATGCCGGCCGACATCACCGGAACCGAAGTGATTCAGGAAGACAAGGCGACCGGAACGCGAAGCTTCAAGTTTCTTCCCGGCCCGGTCTTCGCCAACGTCGTGCTGGCCGATGAAATCAACCGGACCCCTCCCAAAACGCAAGCGGCCCTGCTCGAAGCGATGCAGGAGCATCAGGTGACGGTCGGCGGCGACCGCCATAACCTGCCTGCGCCGTTCTTCGTTCTCGCCACGCAAAACCCCATCGAGCAGGAAGGGACGTACCCCCTTCCCGAGGCGCAACTCGACCGGTTCATGTTCAATGTGCTGGTCGACTATCCCGATGAAGAAGAGGAATTCGCCATCGTCCGTCAGACGACGGCCGAAACGCTTCCCACGGTCCAGAAGATGCTCTCATGCGAAGAGGTGCTGACCCTCCAACAGTTCGTTCGCAAGGTACCTGTTGCCGACCATGTGATCCGCTATGCCATGCAGTTCGCGCGGCTGACGAGGCGGAACGATGCGAGCGTCCCCGAATTCGTCCGCAACTATGTGAGCTGGGGCGCCGGTCCGCGGGCAAGTCAGTATTTGATTCTGGGAGCCAAAGCCCGGGCAGTGCTCCACGGTCGGGCCTATGTCAGCACCGATGACGTGCAGGCGGTCGCCAGGCCCGTGCTGCGGCATCGCATCATCACAAACTTCAATGCCGAGGCGGAAGGTGTTCGACCTGACGAAATCATCCGCCAGTTGTCGGAGTTGATCCCCACCGATCCGGGAAAGCTGTCGAACCGTGGAAAACTACCAGAAGTATTTAAATCCCGAGACGCTGGCTAAGCTGCACGGCCTCGAGCTGCAGGCCCGACTGATCGTCGAGGGCTACGTCTCGGGATTGCACAAGAGCCCCTATCACGGTTTCTCGATCGAGTTCGCAGAGCACCGCGAGTACGTTCCCGGAGACGATCTGCGGTACGTCGACTGGAAGGTGTTCGGGAAGACCGACCGGTTCTACCTCAAGCAATATGAGGAAGAGACGAACTACGCCTGCTATTTTCTGCTCGATACCAGCGAGTCGATGCTGTACCGATCGGAAGCCGCTGCCGTCTCGAAGCTGAAGTATGCCCAGCTTGTGACTGCCGCCCTCACGTACCTTGTCCTGCAGCAACAGGATGCCGTGGGATTGGCAACCTTCGATACGGGTGTCCGAAACTTCGTTCGCGCCAGCAGTCACCCATCGCACCTGAAGCAGCTCTGTCACGTGATGGACGTCTCGCCTCCGCAGGGAGAAACTTCGCTCGGGCCGATCCTGCACGACCTGGCCGAGCGCATCCGCAAGCGCGGTCTGGTGATCGTCGTCAGTGACCTGTTCGATGATCTTCCCTCGCTGATGCTGGGATTAAAACACCTCCGCCATCGCCGGCACAAAGTGCTCGTTCTGCAGGTGATCGACCCGGCCGAGCAGGATTTTCCGTTTGTCGACCCGACCCTGTTCAAAGGACTCGAGCGTCCCTCCGAACAACTGACTGATCCCCGTTCGTTGCGCAGCGCTTACCAGCGCGAATTCGAAAGTTTTCTGCTGGAAGTTCGCCGCGGCTGTCGCGATCTGCACATGGACTACGCCCTCATTCGCACCGACCAGCCGCTCGACGTGGCGTTGCGAACGTTTTTGACCGGCAGGGCATCGCGGTTGCACCGGACTTGACCGGGCGACAGCCAATCGACGCGAAGCGGCCGGAGGAACGAACGCGGTATGATCGGGATTGAATTCATGACGAATACGCAGCTGCTATGACACACGCGTTGTTCGCTTTTGGTTTTGCCTCGCCGTGGCTGCTCTGGGGCCTGGCCCTCGGATCGGCGCCGATCCTCATTCACCTGCTCAATCGGCGCAAATTCAGAGAGACCCAGTGGGCGGCAATGCGGTTCCTGCTGGAGGCAGTCCGCAAAAACTCGCGTCGGCTTCGCATCGAGCAATTGCTGCTCCTGGCGACCCGGACGCTGCTTTTGCTACTGCTCGTCCTGGCGATGGCTCAACCGGTGGTCGAGCAACTGGGGGCGTTTTTTCAGCCGAGCCAGCCGGTCCACAAGATCATCATCGTCGACGCATCGCTCAGCATGGGCCTGCAATCACGCGATGCCACCTTGTTCGAACGGGCCCGTGACGCGGCCCGCTCGATCGTCGAATCGTCGCGACAGGGAGACGCCTTCAACCTGGTCCGCCTCTCGAACCTTCCCCCCGCGGTGATTGTTCCCACTCCCGCCTTTCAGACCGCCAGCGTCATCGAGGAAATCGACCAGATGCAGTTGCCGCACGGCCGCGGCGACCTGCTGGCTTGTCTGCAGAAAGCGGAGGAACTGCTCCGGGCGGCGCCCGATCTTCCGCAGAAGGAGATCTACCTGATCAGCGATTTTCAGCGGGCAACGTGGACCTCCGATTCGTCCGACGACGCCGCCCGCCTGAAGGGGCTGTTCCGAAAGTTCGACGAGGCGGGGCGACTGGTCCTGATCGATCTGGGGCAATCCGAAGCGGCGAATATGGCGGTGACGCACATCGAAGCGATCGATTCGTTCGCGACAACAAACCGTCCCGCACGTTTCCGTGCGATGTTGCGAAATTACAGTATCGAGCGTGTGATCGGGCGGATGATCGAATTCCTGGTCGACGACAAGCTCGTCGAGCAACGGGCCGTCGAAGTCGCGGCCGGCGCCGAAACCGTCGAGAACTTTGCACACACTTTCTCGTCCGGTGGCGAGCACCGGGTGCAGGTCCGCCTGCAGAACGATGCGCTGCCGCTCGACGATCAGCGATGGCTGGCCGTTCCGGTCAAAGAGCGGCTGCGCGTGTTGTGCGTCAATGGCCGGTCGGGAAGCCGTGCGATGGGGCGCGCCACCGATTTTGTCGAGCTCGCATTATCTCCCGATGGCAGGCCCGGTGACCCCTTCGGCAGGACGCGCCCTCTGCATGGCCAGATCGAACCCGTCGTCGTCAACGAAGGGGAACTGCAGGGGCTCGACCTCAGCCAGTATGACTGCGTCTTTTTCTGCGACGTGCGATTGTTCACCGATCGTGAAGCGCGGGTGATCGAGACGTATCTGCGCGGCGGCGGGGGAGTCGTCTGGTGCCTCGGCGAGAATGTGCAGTCCGAAATCTACAATCAAAGGCTCTACCGTGATGGCGCCGGAATCTTCCCGGCGCGCCTGGGCGAGCGGAAGGGGGATCCGCAGAAGCGCGAGGAAGCGTTCACATTCGCCCCCGGCGAATTCCTGCATCCGCTCGTCAACGCTTTCCAGGGAAATCCCGACGCCGGGCTCGAGACGACGCAGATCTACGCGTATCTTCGGGCCTTCGTCCCCCCGGGCGGACACGCGAAAGCGGCCCTGCAGTTCGACACCGGCGATCCGGCAATCGTCGAGGCCCAGGTCGGACAAGGTCGCAGCGTGCTGATCACCACCTCCGTCGACGACCGTTGGGGCGTCTGGCCGCTCTGGCCCAGCTTCCTGCCGCTCATGCACGAAATCGTGCAGTTTACGGTTGCGGGCCGCACGGGAGAACGGCAGCGAGTCGTCGGTGAGCCGATCACCGCGGTCTTTCCGGCGACGGCGATCGACGTCGACGTTTCAGTGACCCTGCCCGATGGTCAAACACAACCCGTGCGGGTCGCTCCGGGCGACGCGCTCAGTCAGTTCAGCTTCGAGGCGACCGCGGTTAGTGGGATCTACGAAGTGCATTTCGCGCCCCCCCTGTCGCGCAGCGAATTGTACGCGGTCAATGTCGACCCCAAAGAGAGTAATCTCACGAAATACGTACCGGAGGAAATCGCCCAGGAATTGCTCCCGGGAATTGAACACGAATACGCCACCAGTTGGCAGGACCAGGCGGCGGCGCGCGTCGAGACGCCGATCGCCGAGCGCGGCGGGCTGACGCGCTGGCTGCTCTATGCCGTGCTCTATCTGCTCTTTGTCGAGCAAATGCTCGCGTGGGACTTCCGCAAAGGGCTATGCCTGCTCTGCCCGCCGGTCTTCCTCTACGAGTGGCTGGCCGGTCGCCGACGAACGTAACGGCTCGCGTTATTTCTCCGCCGCCAGATTCACCCGCACGATCTCCTTGTCGTTTCGGGCGAACACGCTTTTCATCGCGAACGCCGGATGCGACCAGATCGTCATCCGCCCCGCCTCCTGCCGCGTCGGCTCAACGAGCTTTGCCCGACTCAACTCCTTGTAGCCCTCGGGAGACAGGTTGGCGATGATCAGGTCCCCCTGCTCGTTGTGCAGAAAGAAGCGGTCCTCGTGGGGAATGATGAAAGCGTTCCACCAGCGCCCTTCCCCCGTCGCCTCGAACGTTTCCCAGATCCTTTCGCCGGTGTTTGCGTCGAGACAGCGAAGCTGGCCGTAGCTGCACACACCGTAGATGTTCTTGTCCGTCACCCAGGGAGTCGACATGATCGAGTGCAATCCGTCGGTGCGGACTTCACTGCTGCTCTTCCCCTGCCAGAGAATTGTCGGCGTCTTGCCGTCGAGCCCCATGTCGATCATCATCGAACCGTTATAGAACGACGTGAGAAACAGCCGGTTCCCCTGCTGCCGCGGCGTGGGGACCGTCAGATCGGCATTGATCTTCCACTTGATGAACCAGAGCGGCTCGCCGTTCATCGGATTGAGCCCCGTCACCGCATGCGGATGCCAGATGATGATCTGCTTTGTTCCCTGATACGTGTACATCATGGGCGGGCAGTAACCCGGCTCGACGTGGTTCAGCGAGCGCCAGATTTCGTTGCCTGATTTGCGATCGAGACTCACGATCTGAGCCCCATACCGCGACCCTCCCGCGAGCACGATCACCTGGTCGCCGTCGACGAGTGGCGCCGCCACCATCCCCCACACGGGAACCTTCGCGGTGTACTCGTCGACGAAGTTCTTTTTCCACAGCACCCGTCCCCGCTCGACGTCGAGACAGTACATATCTCCCATCGTGCCGATCGTGTAGACCCGATCGCCGTCGACGGTCGGCGTGGCCCGCGGTCCGGCCGGGTAAGAAACCGTATACTGCGCCTTGTATTTGTGCTGCCAAAGAACTTTGCCCGTCTGGGCGTCGAGGCACAAGACGCGCTCGACACCTTCGTCCTTGACGCGATCCATGACGAAGACGCGCCCCTTGGCAACCGCCGGTCCGCCGTACCCTTCGCTGATCGGTGTCGACCAGACGCGGGGGAGCAAGCCGTTCGTCGGCAGCTTTTTCACGATGCCCGTCTCGCGCCAGACGATGTCGCGCTGCGGCCCGCCCCATTGCGGCCAGTCGTCGGCGCAAAGCGGAGAACAGGCGAACCCGACAACGAACAGGGCCACGATCCCCGCGCGCAATCCATTCCACAAATCAGAACTCATTTTCGAAAGCCCTTTCTGGCATGACCTGGCACGAAGCGAACATTCCTTATTTCACCAGCAGTATCGGACAACGACACAACACCGAAACCTGATAGCTGACCGCGCCCCAGCTTTGAAGAGGCCGCGCAGGATCAATCACATGCGAGCTCATCACAATCAGGTCTGCCTGCCGATCGGCGGCGTCCTGCACGATCTCGGCCGTGCGCCGCCCCAGGCGGACCTTGCGATCCACCGTCAGCCCCGCTTCCGAAAACCGCTGCGCCCGCGACTCGAGCTCGGCTTCGGCTCGTTGCTGCAATCGGTCGAAAAACTCCCGCAATTCCGCATCTTCGCCCCCTTCGATCGCTTCAATCACATGCAGCAGCGTCACGCGGGCCTTGTTCTGTGCGGCGATCTCGAACGCCGTGTCGAGCGCCAGTCGGTTCTTCTCAGTGAAATCCAGCGGAACCAGAATGTGATGAAATCGCGGCAGCATGAGTCACCTCGCACGGTCATGAAACCTGCTCTCAGGTCGCTTCGACGTTGATCCACTTGCGAACGGTGGGAAGGCGATGGTCCTTCAATCGATCGAGCAACGGTCCGGCGGAGTCCGCCGTCACCAGGAGGTCCCGCTGCTCCGGTCGGATAAACCCCTCGGCAATCGCGTGATCGATGAATTGTACAAGCGGCTGGAAGAAATCAAGGACGTCGAACAGTCCCAACGGTTTCTGATGGATGCCTAGCTGGCCCCACGTGATCATCTCGAACGTCTCCTCGAACGTTCCGTAGCCGCCGGGAAGCGCGACGAAGGCATCGGCCAGTTCCGCCATCATGGCCTTGCGGGCGTGCATGCTCTCGACGACGTGCATTTCGGTCGCCCCAACATGCAGCAATTCTTTGGTGGCCAGCATTTTGGGGATGACACCGATCACGTTGCCGCCGGCCGCGAGCACCGCATCGGCCACCAAACCCATCAGGCCGACGCGCCCGCCGCCATAGACGAGACCCCAGCCCCGGGCCACGAGCGCCTGCCCCAGCTCGGCGGCGGCCGCGGCGTAGCGGGGGTCGCGTCCCGCGCTCGAACCGCAGAACACGCAGACACGGGCAATTGTCGGATTTCCGGTCGTCGCAGCCATGCGGTGAGAGTAGCCGGCGCGCGTCATCGAGACAAGCACCGCGGCATCGACACGGAACCGGCCGACAGTGATTCACGCCGCGCGGCGGTAGGCGACAGACGGGTCGGTCGTCGGGAGTTCCGCCGTTGTCTGTGCGGCCCCGTGCCAGTGCGGCAGGCCGACGTGATCCAGGATTCGCTCGCCAAGTCGTGCCACCGAGAAATGATCGGCCACGTGCGGCGCAGCGGCGGTCAGTGCCGCGTGCAGGGCCGGCTTCTCGATCAGGGCCTGCAACTGGTCTGCCAGGTCACAAGTGTCCCAGCACGCGAACCGCAAGCCTCCGCGATGCGCTCCGACCTGAGCCACGCTGGCGACTCCACCGACGTCAGGGACGATGACAGGGGTTCCTTGCGCCATCGCTTCCACGGGCACCATCCCGAACGGCTCTTCGTGGATCGACGGGTAAACAACGGCGCGGCTGACCCGAAACAGGGCCGCGCGAACCTCGTTCGAAACGTAGCCGGTCGACAGCACTGGCACGCGCAGATGCTGCGCGATCTGTGCGCACGCCCGTTCGTAGGAATTGCCGAACGCCGTTGGACCGCAAATCGCCAGTTGATGCGCAACGCCGCGCCCTTCCAGCAGCTTTGTGGCATAGAGGAGCAGATCAAGCCCCTTCTCCGAGTCGCGGCGGCCGACGTACGCGACCAGCGGCAGCTCGGGCCGATATTGCGGGAAACATTCCGCCACCAGCCCCCCCGCCCGATCGAGCTCGATCCGGTCGTGAACCGGCACACCGGGGGGAATGACCGCCAGTTGCTCCAGCGGAATTTTGACTTCACGGTGAATCCGCTCGCGGTACGACTCGCTGACGGCGATCGCCGGCCAGTCCGATTGAGCCACCGTTTCGGCCAGCCGCGCATACAGCGCCGCTTCACAGCCCATCTCCCGGGCGAAGTTTCCGTAGACCTCGTAACCCTGAAAGGTCACCAGATACTTGAGCGGATGCGTGACCAGCGGCTTGGCGGCGGTCGCGAACAACGACAACATTTCGAGGGTCGGTAAGAGATGCGTGACCTTCGTTTGCGACAGCTCGGCCGCAAACCCGTGGATCAGCGCGCGGTCGCGTTCGACCCCCGCGCACGCCACGTCGATGATCGCCCGCATCTGTTTTCCCATGAAATCCGGATAGTTCTGGACGATCCAGTTCCGCAGACCATCCGACAGCATTCCACAGACCAGCCGCCCGACGACGTCGTTCAGCCGACGATTCACCAGGACTCCGCTGTAGCGCGGTGAACTGAACAACCAGCGTTGCTGAATGGCCGGATCGAGCCTGCCGTCGCGCGGCCGGTCGAAGGCCCACCAGACATGGACGGGGTAGCCCCGTCGGACCAGTTCGTTCGCCAGCCGGATGTCGCGGACCTGAGCCCCGACCAGGGCCCCGCCGACAAGCACAAACCCGAAGACCGGATCGTGATCCTGCTTTCGGGCTGCCGAAATCACTGCATCGCGGTTCTGGATCAACAGAGTTTCCTCGGTACGGAGCATCTTTGTACGTTTCGCGGAATGGTCGATCGGAGCTTAGAGGACAGAACAGCCGCAGAACGCGGAGCGGTGCTCAACGCGTTGCGGCAGGTCCGGAAAGCAGGGATTTTCGCTATGTTTTTTTTGTATCGGCGGTGCCGGCGACATCGCTAAAGGCGAAGATCCGCGTCGGGGCAGCCACCCGCAGATAGGCGTCAACCGGCAGAATAATCGAATCAGTCAACGACCCGGCGTTAAAGGCGATCCGATCGTTGTCCGCGATCCCGGCGTCCACAAACAGCGTAAAAGGCAGGATCGGACGTCCAAAGGGAGGCACACTCCCCGGCACAAGTCCCGTCTGTTCCAGCAGTTCCTCGCGACTTGCAAAGCGGAGCTTCCGCCAGCCCAGCGTCCGGCGGACCGCCCCGGAATCGATCTTCCGGTCGGCCGGCAGGACAAACAGCCCGAATTCGTCGTCGCCGCGCAACAACAACGCCTTGCCCCCCGTCCGCAATTCTTCGCCGCGAGCGCGGGCCGACTCTTCGGAAGTGTATGTCGGCTCGTGATGCACTTCGCGGAACGCGATCCCCTCGGCGGTCAACAGCTCGCGGATCGTTTGCAGAAGGGGCGTGGACATTTCTCCCTCAATCCGGCGTATCGCGGCTCGGGTCGAACCGGCGGAAGGCGAATCCCAGACAGGGGATCAACGCCACGCCGAGGGCCAGCACCGCCAGCGCTGCCCCCGCAACAATGGCAATATTTGACCGTCCGGTGATCAGCCACGCCAGCCCCCCCGTTGCCGCCGCCAGTCCCCCGGCAACGAACAGCGCTCCCAGCTTGATGAACATCACCAGCATCTGCCGCCCGACCGCCTGCATGTCCCCCGTCCCAATCGCCGTCACCCGCGTCGGGAACAACAGAAACACCAGGTTCTCAATCCCAAAGATCAGCACATTCGCGATCGGGAGCAGGATCAGCACCGCCACGAGAATTTCATTCCACCCGGTGATCGCCAGGGCGACGGATTCCAGCATCACCAACTGGATCACGCTCGCCATCAGCACCGGCGCGATGAGCTGCCCGAGCACAACCGCCGCCGCTCCGATCGGCAGCGACTTGAGCACATCCAGCCGATCGACGTCGCCGCGAAAATCGAACTGCAGCATCTGCGGCAGTAAAAATGCGGAGAGCATCACCAGCGGCATCACGAGGAATCCCACCGACCCCTCCCCCGCGCCGGCATGCGATGCGACCAGCATCGGCGCGATCGTCGCCAGGCCGACCGCTGCCAGCATGATCATCAGCCCCCGCGTGCTCCGCAGCGCCGTCATCAATTGCCGCCAGGCGATTGGCCCCGCTCCCCCCAGGAACGGCAACAGCGGCAGGCGCCACCGTGCATCGTGTGATTTCACCAGCGCCGCAAGCGCGCCCCCCCGCCGCACCCGTTGCAGGCGATCGTACAGCTTCTGACTCGTCCGGATCGAATTCTCCATAAAATCGGCATCGACCCGCAGGACGAACGCGATCAACAGTCCGTCGATGAGAAGTGCCACACTTCCCCAGCCGATCAACTCAGGAAAAACTGTCCGCGCGGTGATTGTCCGAGCAAAGACTTCGAACGGAGCCAAAACGCACATGCCGGCCCACGTCCCGCGAAATTGCCGGATCAGCGCCAGCATTCCCCCCTGCTCGGCGCCCTTCAGCAACTGGATCGCCGCCACGAACAGCGCGAGCGCCACCATCACCAGCCCCGCGCGTCGCGCGCGGGAGTACGCCGATTCGGCCACTAGCGCGATCACGAGCGCCAGGCCTGTTTGCATCAGCACGATGAACCACAGCGCCAGCAGAATCCCCACATACCCGGCCACCCAATACGTCACGTGCTGCAGGAGAAATACCGAGAAGAACAGCGCCATCAGCAGGCCGCCGAGCCCCATGCCCGTCAGGCGGTAAACCAATAGTTCGCGCCGGCGAAAGGGGGCCGGGAACAGAAAATCGACTTCCGGCGGCAGGAACTGCACTCCGCTTTCGGGCCCCATGGTCGCCAGCGTCAGCAGGCAGTAGCCGAACAGGCCGGCCGCGAGGTAAGTCCGGACCGACTCGCCGTCGCTCCGGGTGCCGATGAATCCGAACATGAGTGACGGCCCGATCCACATCGCGAACATGCCGACCATCAGCAGCAGGTACAAGGCCCCCTTGACGGTCTTCGCGCCGCGCACCATCCGCCGCCAGCGCGCCCGCGCCTGAAGTTTCAACAACAATCGCAACGGCGCCGGTAACATCGGCCTGGCTTGCACCCTCGAGCCACTAATCAATTGAATCGAAGACGAACACAACGATCGGTGCCGAAGCCCACCCCTGAGGCGTTTCCTGATTCGCCAGATTCCTTTGATTCGTGGTTTTCAGAATTTCGGTTTACGAAGACCAGAACCACGAAAAACACGAACCACACGAAAAGAAAACGAGGTAATGCCTCGGCAACCCTATTACCCTGCAACCCATCAACTTCCTTTTCGTGTCTTCAGGTATTTCGTGGTTAATCCTTCTTTTGGTTCCGGCCAAAGGCCACGCTGCGAAATCCGTGGTTCCCAGTTCGCGTCTCATTCAGAATCGCCTCCGTCCGATTTGCGTGCAAGCCGACTTGGGGACGGGATCCCCGCGTCCACAACTGCCGCGCCGTTGCCGCCGGCGATAGGCGCGCTCCCCTCCGTCGCCCGGAAAAAAATCTCCTCCAGCGACGCCTCGCCTGTGAGACCGGCGTACGCGGTCCGCGCCTCCGAAACGGGGCCGCAGAACAGCGACCGCCCGCGGTGCAGGATCAACAGGTGCGTGCAGAGATCTTCGACCAGCGACAACAGATGCGAGCTGATCACGATCGCCGCGCCGGCCTGCGCGCGTTCGACAATCGAACTTTTCAGCGTCCGAATCCCCCGCGGATCGAGCCCCGTCAGCGGTTCGTCGAACAGAATCGCCGCCGGCTCGTGGAGATAACCACAGCAGATCGCCACCTTTTGCCGCATCCCCCGCGACAGCTCCAGGGCGAGCGCATCTTTCTTTTCGGTCAGCTCAAACCGTTCGAGCAGCCGCATCGCCCGGTCGCGAAAATCGGCAACGCGATAGGCCGACGCGACGAATTCGAGATGCTCCCAGACTGTCAGCGCATCGAACAGTTTCGGATCGTCGGGAATGTACGCCAACTGCTGCTTCGCCTCGACCGGATCGACCGCCAGGTCAAAACCGGCGACCGACAACCGCCCGCGCGTCGGCGGGATGATCCCCGCGATCGCCCGCATCGTCGTCGTCTTTCCCGCCCCGTTCGGCCCCACGAGCCCCAGAATCTGCCCCACCTCGACCCGCAACGACAATCCCGCCACGGCGACCGTGTCGCGATATGTCTTGTGGTAGTCGTCGACAACAATCACAGAATACCTCAAACAGGCCCAACTCCACGCTCTTCGCTTCAGTCCCCGCACCCGACCCGTGGGCTAACGCCGCACGGCTCGCCCGGCTTTCCATCGGCTATTCACAATCCACTATCTACGATCTTCGATCTTCTATTCTCGATCTTCCAACTTCACCCAACACCCGTTCGACCGAATCACATCGATCAGTTCCTGATACAACCACCCGTCGCGAAATGTCAGATACCGCGGATGCGGCTCGCCGCGGATGTCGGCGACGAACTCGCGGGCGAGCTGGTTCCAGTTCCGCTGCGTGTGGTCCTCTTCATCGGGCAGGCTGTCGCGAATGGCCAGCGGAATCGCCAGCTCTTCCCACGTCGCCCCGTCCGCTTTGAGGAACATCGGCCCCTGCATGTATGTCCCCTGCACGTGCAGCGTTCCCTTCTCGCCGTAGAGCGCGAAATAATCACCGTACCGTCCCTGCCGAAGCGCCGAGTGCCGGAATGTGACTGATGTCGCTGCATCGAGCCCCTCCTCCGCGTTCCCGATCCGGAGCAGCGCCGTGAATGCCCAATCGCTGTTGACCTCGGCCCATTTCAGCGTCGCCGCCTGCTCGGCCGACATCACTTGTTTCGCGAAGTCGCGAAAGTCGTGGACGTCTTTTCCAATGGGGACCTTTTTCAAATCGTTGCGACTCTCTCCCATGCACGCCAGGACGTCCCCTTGCAGTATGTTCTGCGCAATCGCCAGGAGATGCGGAAAGACATTGTTCAGCCGCCCCCCTCCCGTTTCGAGGCGATGCGGCCAGCCGAACGGCATCAGCGCCGGCCAGTTGAAATGCGACACCGCCTCGACTTCGAGAATCCGCCCCAGCACTCCCTCGCGGACGATCTCTCGCGCGCAGAGCGCCTGCGGCTGATACCAGTAACTGGCGGCATACGCCGTTTTCACAGCGCGCGATTGCGACAGTTCATACAAAGCCCGCGCATCGGCCGCCGTCGTCGCCAGCGGCTTGTCGGCCAGAACGTGGCATCCCGCCTCGAGCGCCGCCGAGATCATCTCGCGATGCGTCCCCCCCGGTGTCCCGACCGCGACAATCTCGGGCCGCACCTGCGCCAGCAGTTCCCGCCAGTCTGCGCTGTACTTCGAAATCTCGAGCGTCGCCGCCACCTTCGCCCCCACCTCCGCCGTGCGACTGGCCATCCCCACGACATCAACTCCCGCCAGCCGCAACGCCCGCGCATGCCCCTGCCCGGCATAACCGGCTCCGAAAACGATCGCACGAAGTGGGGGCATGGGGAGGAGAGTCGAGGATGGAGGATCGAGAATAGAAGATAGAGGGAAGCAGATCGTCGAGAGCGCGACGGCGAGCGGGGGGCGTGAGCCCCCTGAAGCGTTGCCTACGTTCACGCGCCCGATTTCAATCGCACCGTGCGCATGACGCCGCCTACCAAAACCGCGCCGCCGTCATCATTCGATCTTATCTGCCCCCACGACAAGCGGCCAGAGCGCTGCGTAATGGGCCGCGCGCGAACTCCCGTCGCCGGCAGCAACCCCGAAGCGGGCGAGATTCGAAAGCCCAGCCTCGGCGTTATCGACCAGCCGCGGAGCGGCGTTCGTATAAAGCCGGGGGCGAAAGCCCCAGGTGGTGGTTCGGATGCCCCCGTCCAGCCCCGGTAGGGGCGACCGATCAGCGGGCAATCGGCCATGGCGCATTCGCCGTCGCGCCCCCATCGTCACTGGATTCGTCCTTTTGCCGTCGTTCGTTTGTCCAATCGGCTGCCCCTCCCGGGGCTGGCGATGTGCATGTGGCCTCACTCCTGGGGCTGTCGCCCCAGGCTTTATTCGGACGCCGCTCCGCGGCTGTGTGGTAGTTGAAGAGCGGGGACCGATTCTGACGCAGTCGTTCACAGCCCGGCGATTGGCTCCTTTTTCCCGCGTCGCGTGACTGCCATCGCCGATCGCAGCATTCCACCCGACAAATTCAATCGCGTGCTGTCGCGATTCCAGTCCTTCCGATCAAACTTTCTCCGACACGGATTCGGGCAGAAAAAAATTTCCCCCAAAGTGCGCCGATCTGGAAAAGTGGAGCAGGATTGATCTTGGCGGCTGCCCGCGGGGTCGGGAAAATATGCATTATTGACATGCACTGCCGAGCCGCGAACCGCTGTTGATGCGCCCGGCACTCGACCGGCTGACCGCCGGTCCGGCATGACGTCCCTCCGCGACGGCTCATGACGATGGTCGTGCGCGCACAGAGTCCGGATCGCGATTCACGCGGCGCTTTGCGCCGTACGGCCTGTTGCCGCCCCTGGGGCCGCGATGGTTGGTGCAATCACCAAACTCCTGCGCGACGTTTCGTCGTCGAGCTTGCTCTTCGTGCGTCGCTGCCAACGCTCCGCGCCGCGTCGCGGCTAAACGGCGGCGCTCACCAGGATCCCCCTGAATGCCGAATCCTGAATCCCCTACCCACCCACTCACCCGTCCCCCTAACCACCTCTCACAAAACGCCTGACCAAAATATCAGCCCTATGATTATCAGAGCAACTCCCTGCGCATTTCCGATGCAACTGTTTTCTCACGATTGCGTTGCGACGGGAAAGAGTTGCCCTGAAAACGCACAAAACTGGAACCCGAAATCGGCGGGGCGAGAATCTGTCACAACCGATCATGCCGCAGTCACTTCCGACATAAATCGCGCGGCGAGTCGGCTCAATGCGAAATGCCCAAAAGTCTCATGCCGGAGTGCTTCGGCGACGTTTTCGAGGGGGCGAGTTGTCCCCCGACGAACCGGGGAACGATTCCAGCTTCGGGGCGATACGCCCCTGCTTCTTGGCAGCGGCTACGCACTGGCGATCCGCAGCAACGTCTTCCCCCCTCGGCCCGGTTGCTCGGCGGCGCGAACTGCGTCGGCGATCCGTTCCAGTGGAAACGACTCGCCGACATCCGAAACGAGGACCCCTTCCAGGATCAGCCCGGAGATCGTTTTGATCAGTTTCAATTTGCCGAGGATGCTCTGCCGGGCCATCCAGTTTCCGAGCCAGAAGCCGGCGAGCGTCACGTCGCGGGTCATCAGTTCGCGGGGCGAGATCGTGATCGGTTCACCCGAGAGGGTGCCGAACATCAGCATCCGGCCGCCCAGGGCCAATGAGCGGAGCACGGCGGTGCCGGTCGCGCCCCCGACGGGATCGATGGCAAACCGCGCCCCTGCCCCGTTGGTGGCCTTCAGCACCTGCTCGGCGATGTCGCCATCCGCTTCGGCGATGACGATATCGGCGCCGAGCGATTTCAATTCGGCGACCTGCTCGCGACGGCGGACGACGTTGATGGTGCGGAAGCCGAATTTCTTCCCGAGCCGAATGACCATCCGTCCCAGGGCCGAGCCGGCGGCGGTTTGCAGCAATGCTTCGCCGGCCGGCACGTTGAGAATCCGCCGCGTCATGATGTACGCGGCCGCGGGGTTGACGAAGAACATCGCCGCCTGTTCCAGCGGTACCTTCGGCGACACGGGAATCACCTGCTTCGCCGAAACAATGGCGTATTCGCCCCAACTGCCGGCGTTGCTCGTGAGGGCCACAACGCGTTTCCCCATGCGGAGCTTGCCGAGCAGCCCCGAACCGGCAGCGTCGACCATCCCGACTCCTTCGAACCCGGGCGTCGCCGGAAGCGTCGGCAGCTTGCCGTATGTTCCCCGAATGACCATCAGGTCCGACGGATTGATCGGCGCGGCGAGCATCCGCACTCGCACCTGCCCCGGTCCCGGCTGCGGCGCGGGGATGTCACGCAGGCTCAGCACTTCCGCCGGCTCACCGAATCGATCGAAAACAATGGCACGCATCGCGATACCGATCTGTTGGAGAATCAAAAATGGCAGCCCGACTTCTACCGGTCGTTGCGAAGGTTTGCAACGCTCCGCCTCGGCCCAGGAGGCGCCGGCGTCCGGCGCGCCGAACTTCCGCCCCGCACGCCTTGTGAACCTGCTCAACCTTAGTAGCATGAACCTCTACCGCCGGCCGTCAGGGGATTGTCGGCATTCGGCGGATACTTTCTGCAACAATGAATTCTTCGAGGAGCCTCGCATGCCGGAAAAAACCCATAAAGTCGCGCTCGTCACCGGTTCGGCAACCGGAATTGGCCGGGCCTGTGCACTGCGATTTGCGGAAAACGGTTTCAATGTCGTCGTCAATTACTCCCGGAGCGAGGCCGAGGCCCGCGAGACGCTCGCGCTTGTCGAGGCCTGCGGCGTGAAGGGACTGCTCGTGCAGTGCGACGTCGGCAGCGACGCGGCGGTTCGCGACATGTTTCACACCATCGACCGCGAGTTCGGCCGGCTGGACGTGCTGATCAACAACGCCGGCACGACGTGGTTCATCGATCACAAGAACCTCGAAGAGCTGACCGAAGAGAAGTGGGACCGCATCCTGCAGGTCAACCTGAAAGGACCGTTCTTCTGCATCCGCGCGGCAGTCCCCCTGCTGCGCAAATCGGGGGGTGGCTCGGTCGTCAGCGTCAGTTCGGTGGCCGGGCTTTCGGGCGAAGGCTCGTCGATCGCCTACGCCGCGAGCAAAGGCGCGCTCAACACGATGACGAAATCACTGGCCCGGGTGCTGGGCCCGGAGATCCGCGTCAACGCGGTCTGCCCCGGCCCGGTCGATACCCGCTGGCTGCGGGCCGTGATGACGGCGGAAGAACTCGAAAAGCGCACGACGAAATTCCCGATGCAACGCGCGGCCCAACCCGAAGACATCGCCGATGCGGTGATCTACCTGACAATCGGCACGACGCTGACCACCGGCCAGTGCCTCGTCGTCGATGGGGGGCGGACGATGTGACGTCCGACTACCACTTGTCGCCACCCGCACCGATTTCGATTTCCAGCAGCGCATCGTGGGCATCCCCCCCGATTTCGTCACGACGGATGCGGACGTGGCGCGGGGCTTCGATTCCCAGGCGGACGCGGCCGCCGCGGATTTCGAGAATAGTAATCCGCACCTCGTCGCCGACACGAATGGCTTCTTCCAGTTTTCTCGCCAGGACCAGCATGTCTACCCCCGTTGATTGAAGTCGGTGGTGAACGAGTGAATTGCCATCCCTGGAAACGAATTCCTTTTTGACCCGCGCGACGAAAGGACGTTACCTTCAGACTGTGAGTTTCGTGTGAAGACGTGAAGAAATATGCACTCGCCGGCAGTGTCCTTTCCAGACGCAGGTCGTGATGCGGGTCTGAACCGGGCGCCGGCTCCTTGAATCCGGCCCCCGGCCGTGAAACAATTGGTGGTTCGACACGCATCCGATGATCTGTAAGCTCAGGAGCAGCACCATGCGGAAACAACTCGGCCCGGCATTCCTGGCCGCGGCCTTTGCGGTCTTTTTCTCGACGGCCCACGCGGCGGACGATCCTCCGAGAACCGCCAGCGGCGACCAGCCGCTCGACCAGGCCGCCCTCGAAAAGGCCTTCGCCGAGAAACTCTCCGGCGCTGTGTTCGCCGGCAGTTACAGCGTGACGACTGCCGATGGGCAGGAGAAACCGGCCCAGATGGAGAAATACACAATCGCCAAAGTCTCGAAGCTCAAAGAGGACTACTGGCTGTTCACCGCCCGCATCGAATACGGAAAGAACAACGTGATGGTTCCCATGACCCTGCAGGTCAAATGGGCGGGGGACACCCCGATCATCACGTTGACCGACCTGACCATTCCCGGTTTGGGAACGTTCACGTCGCGCGTCATGGTTTACGGCGACCGATACGCGGGCACCTGGCAACATGGGAAAACCGGCGGCCATCTCTGGGGGCGAGTCGAGAAAGCAGCCACGGCCGCGCCGGGCGAGACGGCGAAAGAGGAAAAGTAATACGAGATGGGGAGAATGAGAGACGGGGAGGGAGGGAGATAAAGCAAGCCCGGTGCGTGCGGCTCCTCATTCGAAAACCATTGCACATCCTGACTCTCGTCTCCCCATCTCCTCGTCTCTCATTCTCTCTGTCTTTCACCCTCGCCGGTTCCTCGACCATTGTTGAGTGATTTCCGCCGCGGGTCCTTGGCCTGTTCGCCGCCGATGGAAAATGGCGCAGTGCCTTACGATCCAAACTGCAACCGCAACAGCATGTCTTTGACCGCTGTCATGGGAATTGAATCCTGCTCGATTGTTTTGGATGAGCTGACAAAAACCGGCCCCTCGGCAGCTTCGCGGCCGGACGTCGCCAGCCGGCCGTGGCTTCCTTTGACGATCGTCGCGTCGAGGCCGATCACGTCCATGTAATACCTGAAGCCGAGCAGCTTCTGCGCGAGCCGACGAGCGATGCGGAGTTTCGGAAACCTGAGCTGCGGATCGACAAACAGCTCGACCGGGTCGTAGCCTGGCTTGCGGTGAATGTCGATCGTGCGGGCGTAGTCGGGCGCGAGGCGGTCGTCGAGCCAGAAATAGTAGGTGAACCAGGTTCCAGGCGCGGCAATCGCGACCAGTTCGCCGGCTCGCTCGTGATCGATGCCATATTCGCGCTGCGCGGCGCGGTCGAGGACCCGCTCGACGCCCGGCGTGCGGCCGAGCAATTCAGCGACTCGCGGCACATCGTCGGTCCGCGGCACATAGACGTGCGCCACCTGATGGTCGGCAACGGCAAAGGCCCGCGACGCACCGCAATCGAGCGACTCCCAGCCGAGCGACTCGCGGCGAGTCTGCAGGTATCCCCCCTCGCGCAGCACGCGATTGATATGAATCGGCCGATCAACGGCAGTGATGGCATATTCCGAAAGGACGACGACTTCGGCTCCGCGAGTCCGGGCTGCGTCGATCAGCCGTCCCGCCTCGGCGTCGACAAGACGGATGTCCCGGGCGATCCGCGGATCATCCGGCCCGAGCCGCTGCAGGTTGTAATCAAGATGGGGAAGGTACGCGAGAGTCAGTGTCGGCTGATGTTCGGCCATCACGACCAGCGTGGCGTCGGTGATCCACCGCGTACTGGCAATGTCGGCAAGCGGTCCCCAGAACCGCGGAAGCGGAAAGACCCCCAGCTTCTCCTGCAGTTGGTCGCGCAGCGCCTCAGGCTGGCTGTAGGAGTCGAAGATTTTTCGCCCATCGGCAGGATAGCTCGGGCGGGGAGTCATCGACCAGTCGACCGCCGCGTACATGTTGTACCACCAGAACATCTTGGCCGTCGTGTACCGCGGGTCGCGGCAATGGCCAGCCTCGTACAGTCGCTCGCCGTGAACCAGCCGATTCGACTGTCTCCACAGCCAGACCTCCGACAGATCACGGAAGTACCAGCCGTTGGCGACGATGCCGTGCCCCCGTGGCGAAAGCCCGGTGAGAATCGTCGACTGCGCCGTGCAGGTGACCGCCGGGAAGACACCCTCCATCGGGCGGGCAAAACCGGCTTTCGCCAGGCGCGAGATATTTGGCGTATTCTCGCCGAGCATGTCGTGCGTCAGGCCGACGACGTCGATGACAACCAGCGGACGGGGCATGGGTACGGAAGATCGTGGATTGAGGATCGTGGATAAAGGATAGAGAAACAGTCGTCGGGGGGCGAGCAAGCTGGCATTGTGCCAGCTCTAGAAATCCGGGGGAAGATTTCCGGAATTATCGGCGGCTGCCGTGACGCAGCAGAGTTCGTACAATGTACGGATGAACGATTCCATTGAATGGCGACCCACTGCCAGTCTCGATCGGTTGCGGTTGCGGGCGCGCTTATTGTCGTCGGTCCGCCGGTTTTTCGACGCCAGGGGATATTGGGAGGTCGACACTCCGATCATTTCGCAGGAGCGCGTCGTCGACGCGAATCTGGAACCGTTTCTGGTTTCGGGCGAAGCGCAATCTTCGACCAATGCCCCCGATCGCACACAAGACCCCGGGCCCCTCTACCTGCAAACGTCGCCCGAATTCGCGATGAAGCGGCTGCTCGCGGCGGGAGCGGAGGCGATCTATCAGCTCGCCCATGTGTTCCGGCACGGCGAGTCGGGGAAACTGCACAACCCCGAATTCACGATGGTCGAATGGTATCGCGTGGGAGATTCGCACCGCGATCAAATGCAGGTCGTTGAGGACCTGGTCGTCGAGGTTTGCAAAGCTGCGCAGAATCGGGACAGCGGCGAAGTGCTGAACACCGGGCGCTCCAAAGAAACACCGGCGGTGTCAGGCCTGCCGCAGGCGCCGTTTCTGCGGACAACCTATCGCGACGCATTCTTACGGCACGCCGGGATCGACCCGATGGAGATGCAGGCGGACCAGCTTTCCGCCTGGGCTGCCGATCGAGAGCTGCATCCGCCGCCCGGCCTGTTGCGCGACGATCGCGACGGGTGGCTTAACTGGATTTTGGCCGAATCCGTCGAGCCACACCTGGGCGGCGATCGGCCTGAGTTCTTATTCGACTATCCGGCATCGCAAGCCGCCCTCGCCCGAATCCGTCCGGGGACTCCACCCGTAGCCGAGCGCTTCGAGTTGTACTGGCGCGGAATCGAGCTCTGTAACGGCTACAACGAGTTGGGAGACGCCGAAGAAATCGGGCAGCGGATCAATATCGAATCGGAACGGCGAGAAGGGGAAGGACTGCCGCGACTTCCAGTGCCCGAACGCTTTCTCGCATCGATGCGCGCCGGGCTACCCGATTGCACGGGGGTTGCGCTGGGCTTCGATCGACTGGTGATGCTCGCCGTCGGCGCCCACACTATTGACGATGTGACCCCGTTTCCGTTCGAACACGCCTGAACGGCACAACCGGCACCGCGAAACCGATCTCCGTCGCAAACGGAAATCCGCTCGCCCAGCGCTTTAAATCACAGCGCTTTAAATCACAGCGCTTTAAATCACAGCGCTTTAAATCACAGTGCTTTAAATCACAGTGCTTTAAATCACAGTGCTTTAAATCACAGTGCTTTAAATCACAGTGCTTTAAATCACAGTGCTTTAAATCACAGTGCTTTAAATCACAGTGCCGTAAATCGCAGCGCTAGAAATTGTCGCCGACGCGCTCATTACCGTCCCGCGTTGCAAGCGACTGGAAGACGACCGCACTGATCGACTTGCTGATCGGACGGGCCGAACCATCAGCCATCGCAAAGTTGACGATGTCGACGTGATGGCTGCCGAAACCGAAGATGAGGAAATAGGTCTCGGGAACCGACTGCAGCGTTTGAATGTCAACGCAGCCGGTTGTCGTGCCGCTCCCTCCCCCCGTACCACCGGTTCCGCCACCTCCACCCCCGCCGCCGCCACCACCACCACCCGATCCGCTTGCGGCGCAACCGGCCGCGATCTTGTCGGGACTGGCCCAGTCGAGGATGGCGCGGGTGGCAAGCTCTGAGGGTTGCGGAACGCGTGCACAACAACTGAGCGCGTCGCCCCAGAATCCAAAGGGAGCCTCGCCAAACAGAATCGTCGTGGTTGTGCCATCCTTGATCGTCTGATCTGAGATGGCGCTGTTCATGTAGAACGTGCCGTTGTTATATGTCGTCCCCATGTTGCCGCGATAGTTGGAATACGCCAGGCCGCCCCGCGTCTGATTGGCGCTCGGACAAACATAACTGGAAATGTTGTAGATGAGCGCGGGCGAATTGGGAGCGCCCCCTTTCGGCTTGAGAAAATCGATGCCCATCGTCGTTGCGTCCATCTGCGGAAGCATGAACGCGTGCCAGCCCCACAGGTCGGAGACAGACCATTCGATATTGCTGATCTGAAGCTGGCTCTTGTCGGGAAGTTTGAATTTGAAGTCGCCGCTGGGAGTGCCGTAATGGAGCGCGGTCGGCGCCTTTTCGAGGACATCAAGCGTGTCGTTCGGTCCGACCGGTGAGATCCAACCGGGAGGGAACACGCGATGCGACGAAAGGTAGTTGTGGGCGGCCAGGCCGATCTGCTTGAGATTATTGAGGCATTGCGAACGCCGGGCGGCTTCGCGCGCCTGTTGCACGGCCGGCAGCAGCAGCGCCACGAGAATGGCGATGATCGCCATCACGACGAGCAGCTCGACCAGCGTAAAGGCGTGCGACGGATTGTCTGACGTCCGACGTTTGGCCACACGAACGGCAGAACTCATATCAATTCTCCGAAAAGACGAAAGGCGCCGGAACTTTGGAAAACGCGTGGATCGCCGCAGCAACCGGGGCGTACGACCCGATCCGAGCGTATCTCACGTCGCAGACGAAAGCAATTCTAATCCTGCAGCTCGACCGTCCAGTAGGCATCGTCGAGAAACTGCTTCCACGATTCGTACTTGACGCAGGTCAATTGATGCGAAAGCATCGGACTGCGACGGGGCTTCACGGGGCGTTTTTTGAGGCGCATCCCGGCTTCGTGGGGGGTCCGGCCCCCTTTGCGAACGTTGCAGCGCAGGCAGGCACAGACGATGTTCTCCCAATTCGTGAGGCCCCCCTGACTGCGGGGCAACACGTGGTCGAGGCTCAATTGCTGAGTCGGGAACTTCTGTCCGCAGTACTGACAACGGTTCTCGTCGCGAAGGAAGATATTGCGACGGTTGAACTTGATGACGTTCTTCGGAAAGTGGTCGTACCGCAGCAGTCGGATGACGCGCGGGACCTGAATCTGAAAATTCACCGCGCGAATCCAGTCTTCGTGGTCTTTGCGTCCTTCCATCGACGCCTTCCACTCGCTGACCTCGCGCCAGCTCTCGAAATCGTACGAGACGTACGCGCCGTTCTCGACGCTCACCACCTCGGCAAAGTCCTTGCACAACAGGCAAAACGCCCGCCGAACCGACATGACCTGAATGGCCATGTACAGCCGGTTGAGCACCAGCACGCTCGACTGCATCGCCGAACTCGGCCCCGCCGCCATCTGTCACCTTCCCTTTCGAGAACAGGCCCGGATCAAGACAGGTCGCCCGCGAATCGCAACTGGGCTGAGCGGTTCACCGATGGTGGCCACCGTCGGTGAACACGTATGCATCAGCGTCGACCGGAATTCTAGCAGTCGTTCTTTCGTTCGACAACCACCACCTAATTGATGTGGGAGTCGACGCGCATGAAGAATTGGCGAAGAACGACTCGACTACGGCGTCCCCGATCGACGCGACAAACATCAACGCCCGAGTCTCAGGAGAGCCCCTCGACAGGCGTTCCCTCACAGAGCGACTGGCGAATGCGCTGAAACCCGTCGTCGTACTCAATCGCCGGGTCGATTCCCAGGTGATGCAGAATCGTGGCCGTCAGATCGGCAGGGGAGACGGGCTGCTCGGCCACATAACCGCCGGTCGGTGTTGTCGCTCCATAGACCTGCCCGCCGCGAACGCCGCCTCCAGCGACCAGCGCGGTGAATGCGTGCGGCCAGTGATCGCGCCCCCCCGCTTTCGTGTTCGAACTTTGCGTGAATTGCCCGAGCTTGGGTGTGCGACCGAACTCGCCCACAGCCACGACCAGCGTCGTTTCCAGCAATCCCCGTTCGGCGAGGTCATTGACGAACGCCGGAAAAACCTGATCGAAGATCGGGCAAAGCAATGTCTTCAATTTCGCAAAGTTCTGCTGGTGCGTATCCCAACAGGTATTCACGCCGTCGGTTTTGGTTTCGTCTTCCCAGTTGACCGAAACCAGCGGCACCCCGGCCTCGACCAGCCGTCGCGCCATCAGCAGACTCTGTCCGACCGCCGTCGGTCCATACTTTTCACGAACAGCTACTGTTTCGCGGTCGAGGCTGAGAACGTCATGCATCCGATTTTCAAGCAGCGAATAAACCCGCGCGCTGTGCCGTTCAAACTCAGAGACGACGGTCGCGCTCGGTCGCGATCGCGTCGATTCGATCGTCCCGAGCAACTCGCGTCGGTGAACGACGCGCTGCCATGGGACGTCTTCCTCGAGCGACAAGCCGCTGAGCTGAAAGCGGCCCGCTTCCGCCTCGAGCAACATGGGATTGTACTGCTCCCCCATCCGACCGCCCGTCTGACCGGCAATACGCAATGACTGTCCGGGGAACTGCAGATGCCACGGGAGGACGATCGCCGGAGGAAGCCCCTGCGGCGCCCGGCCGAAACGCGTCGTCATCGCGCTCAGCGACGGCCAGTCTTCCGGCCGTGCCTGGTCAGTAACCGGGGGGCCGAAGTACGGCCGACCGCTGAAAACCTCGCTGCACGCCGGGCCGTGCACGTTCATCCGGTGCGTCATCGATCGCAACAGGCACAACTTGTCCGCCGTTTTTGCCAGGTGCGGCAGATGCTCGCAAAAATCGATTCCCGGGACATTCGTCGCGACCGGCGTGAACTCGCCGCGAATTTCCGCCGGCGCCTTGGGTTTCATATCCCAAAGGTCAATGTGGCTCGGCCCGCCGAAGAGAAACAGAAAGACACAGGAGTTACCCCGGTGCTTCGCCGCCGGCGCCGAAGCGGCGGTCACCGCCCGCAGCTTGACCAAATCCGGCCATGTCAGCCCCAGGGCACTCAAGCCCCCGATCTGCAGGCAACGTCGGCGGCTCGGCATGCCAAAACTCCTTGGGAGCCCTTACAACGATCAATCGGGAGGCGACTGCGCCCACTCATCAGCTCGGAGCCAAGCGTTCGCCGCCAGGCATCCACGCTCACTGATATGTTACCCGGACCCAAGGCCTGTCGCAATTCGAGACGTCGAACGCCGTCGTGAATTCCGGCGCGGGATCAGAAGAAACTCCATCGAGGTTTCAGCGCGTCCAGCCGGCATGCCGAACGGCCTGATCGGAGCAGCCCGCCTGATATGGGAACCTTCAAATCAACTCGCACGGCTGCTCGCCGGGCCGGGGGCGGGGTACTTTGTCGCAGGCCCAGGGCTGGTTTGTGCTGTCAGTTCCGATCAGCGCCCCAAAGCGGGAGCCTTACGCCGCTTTGCTGCGTGGATTCCGCGCCGCCTGACGCGCCCCGGCATTCCATGGCGGATCGTCGCAAGCCAGCAGCGATTTGGCCGCGAAACGTTCCGCGAAGACGATGTCGCGCAGCCTGCTGCGTCAATGGACAAGCCAAGGCAGCGGCTCACCGGCGCGCGGCAGTTTGACCAGCTCGACGCCGGTCACTTCCGGATGACTGCGGACCTCGGCGAGCGCTTCGGCGGAGGGTTCGTTGTCGAGGTTGAGGACGGCGACGGCATCTCCCCCCGGCTCGCTGCGCTCGCGCCCCAGCGCCATGTGGGCGATGTTCACCTGATGCTTGCCGAGCACCGTCCCGATGAAGCCAATCAGACCGGGGACGTCTCGATGGCGGTAGATAAGAAGCTGCCCGTCGAGATACGCATCGAGACCGAAGGGCCCCAGCCGAACCAGCCGCAGAAACTGCTTGCCAAAGATCGTGCCCGCGGCGGTCAGCTCGCCGGCGTCCGTTTCGATCGTGGCCCGAATCATCGTCGAGAAATCACCCACTTCGCTCGAGGACGACTCGGTGATTTGAATTCCGCGCTCTTTCGCCAGCAACTCGGCGTTGACGATGTTGACGTGTTCCGAAAGGGCCGTTTCCAGCAGTCCGGCTGCGAAACTCGACGTGATGAGCCGCGTGTTTTTCGTGGCCGCCTCACCGCGATACAGCAATTGGGCCGAACGAACCCCCCCTGCCTTGTTCTGCTGCGCGAGGAGCAGACCGAGACGGCGGCCGAGGTCGAGGTACGCCTTCATATCGGCCATCTCGGCGGCCGAAAGGGGAGCCATGTTGACGGCGTGCCGGACTTCGTTTCGAAGCAGGAACCCGGCGATGATTTCCGCCGCTTCGAGCGCGACCATTTCCTGTGCTTCATCGGTCGACGCCCCGAGATGGGGGGTCGTCAGCACCTGCGGCAGCTTCACCAGCCGATTGTCGCCAGGGGGCTCCTGCACGAATACGTCGAGTGCCGCGCCGGAAATGTGCCCGCTTTCCACTGCCGCCGCCAGATCGGCTTCGTCGACGATCCCTCCGCGTGCGCAATTGATGATCCGCGCCCCTTTCCGCATCTTCGCCATCCGCTCGGCGTTGATCAGCCCGCGAGTCTCGTCGGTGAGCGGAGTGTGGACAGTCAGGAAGTCGCAGCGGCCGATCAGATCGTCGACGTTACGGACGACTTCAATCCCCTGCTCGGCTGCCTTCTCCGCCGAGAGAAATGGATCGTAGCCAACCACTTTCATTTCCAGGCCGATCGCCCGCTTGGCGACCGACAGCCCGATCCGCCCGAGACCGACGACAGCCAGCGTTTTCCCCGCCAGTTGCGTCCCCGTGAACGATTTGCGGTCCCACTTTCCCCCCTTCATGCTCGCCGCGGCGGGAGCGATGTTGCGCGATAGGGCCAGCAGCATCGCGATCGTGTGCTCGGCGGTGCTGGTGGTGTTGCCCGCCGGCGTGTTCATTACGACGATCCCTTCGCGGGTCGCCGCCGCCAGGTCGATGTTGTCGACCCCCACCCCCGCCCGAACGATCACCTTCAGTCGGGGCTGATCTTTGAGGAGCTCCTCCGTGAGCGTCGTGCCGCTGCGGATAATGATCCCATCAACTTCCTTCAGCGCTTCGCGGACTTCCAGCGGCTTCAGGCCCGAACGGACATCGAGCTCAAGGCCGGCGGTTTTGAGACAATTGAGGCCGGCGGCAGACAGATTATCGGTGATCAGGACGCGGGGCATAGGACGAACATTCTCCAACGGTCGCAGAAACCAGCCAGCCGGCCGGCACAAAGGCAAACCGTAAGGATAGGAACGTGGCGCACTGCGCCAAGCCTGTCGGTCAATGCATGGGAAAGAATCCATGCGACAAGTGCTCGCGGGAACGCTTAGCAGTAACGCGAAATCATGCCGACAAGAGCCCCCCCGAGGAGCAACACCCCTAAACACCCGGCTCCTTCGGCCGCGACGCCGCTCTGGATGGCGAGGCGATCGACCGCTTCTTTTGCCTCACGCAAACCCGTTCCCGTCCGTTCCCGGTAGAGTTTGATCGCTTCGATTTTTTGCCCCCGCCGCAACAGATCGGTCAGGTCGGCATCGGCGCCGGTTCCCGACGAAATGAACGCGCCAGGAAGCAGCAATGGTTCGCCGCGCTCGACCGCTTCGACGGCATCTTTGGCTTCTTTGAGCCCTGTTCCTGTCCGCTCGCGGTACAACTTGATCGCTTCGATCTTATGCCCCCGCGAAACCAGGGCGTTCAGCTCGGATTGCCATGCTGCCTCTTCTCGACGTATCGTCCCATAGAGTGCGGGAGACCGACCCGCGACGGACTCAGGGTGCGCGAGCGCCGCCCCGCATTGGGGACATTGCGCCGCTGTCTTCGCGACCGGCTGTTCACAGAAGGGACAAGTTTCCATGCTGTTCCCCAATCAGGAACGACGATGCGACATTTCCGAGGATTCTAACGTCGTGGACACGTGGATTACTGCGAAGCGCAACCGAGTGTCGGGCGCTCAGCCCCGAAGGTACGATGACGTCGGAGCTTGGCCGCGAAGAGGCAGTCATCAGGAACCCGGGCTCATTGTGCGGCGGTCGCGCCAGGCCCACGCCTGGGCGAGAAGCGTGGCGGTGAGCATGCAGCCGAACGTGTAGAGCGCAGTGGGGATCGCCGCCGTGGGCTGATCGGGAAACAGACGCAGCGCGAGCGTCGTACCCAGGCCCGCGTTCTGCATGCCGACTTCAATCGTCAACGCGCGGCGCATTCCTTCGGGAAAGCCGAACGCCGTACCGCCGAAGTAGCCGGCCAGGTAACCCAGCAGATTGACGACGACCAAAAAGCAACACTTTGACCAGCTCGAGTTGATGCGACGCACCGGCAAGCCGATCGCGATTGAGGCCGACAACGACAGCAATGATCCACAGAATCGTCAGGTGCGCGAAGGCGGGGCCGATGCGGATCATGACTCGCTCGAAGGACGAGACCAGTCGGCACAGAGTAAAACCAAGTGCGACCGGTCCGGCCACGATCAGGAGCAGCTCCAATGCCACGTCATACGGATTGAGTTGCGTCTGCTTGCGCAACGTCAAATAGAGCGTGAGCGGGACGACGATGGGCGAGAGCATTGTCGAGCAGGTTGTCAGGCTGACTGAGTAGCTCACGTTTCCACGGGCAACCATCGTGAGCACGTTGGAAGCCATTGCCCCCGGCACGCAACCGACGATGATCACGCCAATCTGAGATGCGGGGTCGAGCCCGAACAGGTGTGCGCAGGCGAACCCGAGCAGGGGCATGGCCGTGTACTGAACTGCCGTGCCAGCCAGCACTGTCGGCCACTGGCGGAAGATCTGGCGGGCTTCGTCCTTCCGCATCAGGCAGCCGACGGTGAACATCGTGATGGCGATGAGCCAACGGAGATAGGGCTGACTGGCGACGAACGGATCTCCGGCAGAGGCGAGCGCCGGCCAGAAATAGGCCAGCGCCGAGAGGGCGCCGAGCCAGACGACGAGGTAACGCTCGAGCATATTGATTCGACAAAGAGGCCTGTTTCGGGCGACAGACAATCAGTGCCGGACAGTCTAGCGATTTTCCCATCCGCCGTCCGCGTTGGCGGGTTCGATGGGAGCGTGCGCTCAGCTCCACTGGCTGACGCTGAAATCGTTGGCGAGAAACTCGCGCGGGAAAGCGCGCCGCGGCTCGTCGTTCCGGGGACGCAACGTACCGTCGGGCAAATCGAGCAGCGGTTCGCTGTCCGAAGCGCGACCGATGATGGGCATCCAACCCGGCTCGTCATATCGGGCGAGATCGAGGTTCGACTGCTGTTCCTGACGGGAGCGTTCCGTCATGACTGTTCCTTCCGGGCACGAATCTCGGAGCCTGGTAACAGGCGTCAACGCCATTCATCAAGCGTACCCTGCCGTTCGCGGGATTCCCACCAAAATCCGTTCGGCCCGCGAAAAATTGGGACTTTGTCGCGCCGATTTAGTCCCCCGTGAATCACGGGGGGCTAACTGCGCCGCGTGTGATTTACGCGACGTTCGAATCATTCCTGCCGATCCGCTCCGCCACACTGTAAGTATCGCTGTCGCGACCGGTGTAGGCGACGATCAACTCGGCAAGAAATCCCAGCGAAATCAACTGCCCTCCCAAAAGCACAGCGACGACCGAGTACGCCAGCAGCGGCCGATCACCGATTCGCTGGAGCGGGAGATGCGGGGGAAGATTCGTCAGTAACCAGACAATCGCCAAATACGACAATCCGAGCGCCCCCACGGCGAAGCACAACAGGCCGACTGCGCCGAGGATGTGTTGCGGCCGCTGACCGAACCCGGTCAGGAATTTGACGGTGAGCAGATCGAGAAAGCCGCGGACGAATCGTCGCACACCATACTTGCTGTGCCCGTGCCGGCGCGGGCGGTGATTGATTTCCAGTTCGGTCACGACGAACCCCCGGGCGTGCGCGAGCACGGGGATGAACCTGTGCAGCTCTCCATACAGGCGAATTTCGGCGGCGACCTCGCGGCGGAAACACTTGAGCCCGCAATTGTGGTCATGGAGGGCGAGACCAGTGAGTCGACTGACGAGCCAGTTGAACACGCGGCTGGGATAAACCTTGTGCCAGGGATCAAGCCGGCGGCGCTTCCAGCCGTTGACGACATCGCAGCCGCGTGCGAGCTGGGCGAGAAACCGGGGGATCTCGGCCGGGTCGTCCTGCAGGTCGGCATCCATCATCAGCAGCGTTTCGCCGCGCGCGGCCTGCATACCGGCCGATAGCGCGGCCGCCTTGCCGAAATTCCGCCGAAAGCGAATTGCGGCAACGCGCGGGTCGCGGGCGACCAGTTCGCTGATCACCGGCCAGCTATTGTCGGTCGAACCATCGTCGACGAACAACACCTCGACGTCGAGCTGCTGCTCGCGGCAGACACGATCGATCTCGGCATGCAGTTCCACCAGACTCGCGGCTTCGTCGTAGACGGGGATGATGATGGTCAGCATCGCGGCCTGTCAAATGGTGCAAAGAGCCGGGGGGTATTGCCCCGAGTGCATTCAAACTCAATTCGCGTCCGACAGCTTATACCACGCTTCACGTATCCAGTGGAGACTGGCGCTCGCTCGAACGTCGCCCCATCGGCAACAAGACTCCGGCAATCAGCAACTCCCCGACCAAAGTCACGGCGCGCCACAGCACGGCGGCCGCAACCGCTTCATGCGGGCCGACCTGTTGGCGGAGCAGTTCCATCAACAGACCCTCGCGAACCCCGAGTCCGCCAGGTGCAAAAACCGCGAAGAATCCGCCGACCATTGAAACCGCCGCGGCGCCGGTCCACAGCGGCCATTGGCTCCAGTCGATCGAATCGGGAGAGAGCGCCTGCAGCGTCAGCCCGAGTGTTGCGCCGTGAAGCCACCAGGCGCCGAGAAACAGGCCCAGTCCCCGCGCGAAGGTCGGCACGGAAATCGGCTGGTCGAGCGATTCCATTGCCGGCACAGCTCCTTTCATCTTCTTCGCAAAATACACCGAGAGGCGCGACAGCACCACGAGGCCGCCGAGGCTGCCAAGAAGGGCCACGACGAACGACGCCGTCCGCCAGATCGGGTGCCCGGCGATCTCCGCGAGGGATCGCAGTTGCGGCAACCCGGCGACAACGACGGGAAGCAACAATACCGCCGTGACAACTCCCGCAGCCATAAACGTCAACGTTTCGAGCGTGACCGTGTACGCCGTGGTTGCCGCCGGGACGCCGCAGGATTTGAGAAACGTCGCCCGCAGGACGATCACGAGCGCCTTTCCGGGGGCGTATTTTGCCGGGTGAGAGCAGTAATAGGCACGAGCGAGTTGCAACCGGGAAGGTCGCCAGCCCAAAACCACGAGCAACCGTCGCCAGAACCAGAGCGAGGGAAGCCAAACGAGAATCGAGGTCACAATCGCCGCCGACAGCCAGCCCCATCGCAATCGCAACGTGTGGGAATCGAATTCACTCCACAGTCGATGCGCATGGCGCCCGACAAAATAGAGCACGAGAGCAAAGAGGCCCCATTTGACAACCGGCCAAAGCCAGCGCGGGCCCGGGGAGTGCGGAGTGCGGAATAGGGAGTGCGGAGCGACGGAGTTCGGCGTGCCGGAGGGAGCTTCGGGCTTTGATGCGGGGTCATGCGACATTTGAAGCGGGGTCACCTCGAATGCGGATTGGCGAAGAGGGACGCCCAACGGACGAAGACAGAGAGATGGAGAGACGGAGAGTGAGGGAGATAATATCGCCGTCGACAGTCTCTCTTATTCTCTCTGTCTCTCATTCTCTCGTTCTCCCAACCCTGAATCTCGAATCCGCACTCCGCACCACTCACCCTGTCAACCTTTCGACTCCCTCCCCGCATGCTTTTGCAACTCAAACCACAAGTGCCCTGCCTGCGGAAGGATCAGCTTCTCCATCCCGAGGCGGACCGCTTTCGTCGATCCAGGAAGCGAGAAGACGACCTTTCCCGCCGCGATCCCTCCCGCAGCCCGGCTGAGCATGGCTGCAGCCCCGATCTCGCTGTACGACAACATCCGGAACAACTCGCCGAATCCATCGAGCCGTTTGTCGAGGCGGGCCGAAATCGTCTCGTAGGCGTTGTCGCGGAGCGAAATTCCCGTTCCACCGTTCGTGACGACAACAGCCACCGCCGGATCGCCAAGAGCTGCGTCGAGCTCGGGGCCGATCTGTTTCGGGTCGTCCTTGACGAGGGCATAGCGGGCCACGTTGTGTCCCGCCACCATCACCGCCTCTTTGATGAACTGACCGCTGGTGTCAGTGTCGGGAGTCCGCGAGTCGGACATCGTGATGACGGCAAAGCCGAGCGCCCCATACTTCAGCCCGGCGGCCTGGTGTTCCTGAAAACTCGGGACAAGTGGAGTTGGTTCGTTCATGCAATTGGTCTCGGGCAGGTTGCCGGATTGTAGCACACCCGCCTCGGGAATCACCGAATGGCGAGTGCATTTCGCGTTGGGGCCTGTAGAATCTAACCTTCCTGAACCGTCGCCTGGATTGGCATTGAGACTCACATGATCCGCATTCCGGTCGTTCACGTATTGCTGCTGCTTGAGATCACCCTGCTGAATCCGTCCGCCACATCCGCGGCGGAACGGTTCGACCTGTTGCTCAAAAACGGCCGCGTGGTCGATGGCACCGGCGCCCCGTGGCATGTCGCCGACGTGGCGATTCGCGGGGGAAAGATTGCGGCGATCGGTCGATGGAACGGCGCCGAAGCTGCGAAGGTCATCGACGTCGGTGGACTGATCGTCGCTCCCGGCTTCATCGACATGATGGGGCAGACGGCAACGCCGTTTCTCACCGATCCCGCCGCCGCGAACAATCTGATCACGCAGGGAGTCACGACGATCAACGCCGGTGAAGGCGCCTCGGCGGCGCCGCTGGGGCGCGACGATGGGAAGCAGGCGGGTTGGTCGACCTTTCGTGAATACTTCGACCTGCTCGACAAGGCGAGAATGCCGGTCAACGTCGTCCAGACGATCGGGCACACGCAGGTCCGCAAGGTCGTACTGGGAGAAGCTGACCGCCGCCCCGCGCCGGCTGAACTCGAAAAGATGAAGGAACTGGTCCGCGAGGCGATGGAGGCCGGCGCGATCGGAGTCTCGACCGCATTGATCTATCCCCCCGCTGTGTACGCGACGACCGAAGAAATCAGCGGACTGGCGCGAGTCGCCGGTGAATATGGCGGCGGATACTACACCCACATGCGGAACGAGGGTGATCGCCTGCTCGACGCGATCGACGAAGCCCTGGCGATCGGCAAGGCCGGCGAGTGCCGCGTCCATATTTTTCATCTCAAAGCGGCCGGCAGGCAGAATTGGGGCAAGTTCGATCTCGCCATCGCCCGCATCAAAGAGGCTCGCGCCGCCGGACAACAGGTCGCCGCCGACATCTACCCTTATCTCAACAACGGCCTGCCGATCACGGCCTTCATTCATCCCCGCTTTGCCGCCGAGGGACCGGTCGCACTGCGAAGGAAACTCGACGACCCGGCGATTCGTGCCGAGATTCGCCGCGAGATGGAAACCAATTTCGATTACGAAAACTGGTATCGGCACACCGGCTTCGACTGGGACCGCGTTGTGCTGGGGGAAATCAAGGCGGATGCCTACGCTCCCTTCGGCGGGCAATCGCTGGCGGCGATCGCCAAAGCCCTCGCGAAAGATCCGTGGGACGTGTTCTTTGATGCGGCAAAGCTCGACGTGTTCGCGTTGCCGCAAACGATGAGCGAGGCCAACCTGATCAAGGCAGTCCGCGAGGAGTTCGTCTCGTTCTGCACCGATGTCGGCCCGGCAGGCGGATCGAGCATCGCTTCGCATCCGCGGGCGGCAGGGGCCTTTCCCCGCGTGCTGGCGCGGTTCGTCCGCGACCTGGGAGTGATCTCCCTGGAGCGGGGCGTGGCCCAGATGTCGGCTGTCGCAGCGAATGAAGTCTTGCAGTACGACCGCGGTCGACTGGCGGCCGGGCTGCCGGCGGATGTGGTCGTCTTCGACGCGGCGGCAATCGTCGATCGGGCCACATTTGCCGAGCCGCGCCGAGCGGCCGACGGTGTCCGTCACGTGATCGTCAACGGCGAGCTGGTCCTCGAAGCAGGCAAGTTCACCGGAGCCAAACCGGGGCGGGTGCTGCGCGGGCCGGGGTATCGGAAGGACAGACGTTAAGACGTTAAAGAGATCAAGAGTGGAAGAGATTGAAAGAACAAGAATCACGGTGTGGTCTGTCATACTGTAAGTCTGTCCTCTGTCATTCTCGTCCAAGAGGACGTTGTTCTTCAAATGCGCTCGCCTTTCTATGGAGACTAAACCGATGCGCGCTCCTGTGAGTTCGACCGAGTCGGGGGGCTTTGATCGCCGCGGGTTCCTGCAGCGCGCCGGGGCGTCCCTGTCGGCCGGCGTGTTTGCCGGACTGCAGACCGAAACGGCGCGCGGATTTGGCGCCAACGACACGCTTAATGTGGCCTGCATCGGCACCGGAGGCCGCTGCCGGCAGTTGATGCGGCCCCTTCGGGAGTTCCCCAACGTTCGTATCGCCGCCGTCTGCGACATCTGGGACTATGCCCTCGAAGAAGGGGCGAAACTTGCCGACGAGCGGGCGGTTCGATCGAAGGACTTCCGAGAACTGCTCGATCGGAAGGACATCGACGCGGTTCTCATCGGCAGCCCGGATCACTGGCATGTCCCGTTGACGGTCGCCGCCTGTGCTGCCGGCAAAGACGTCTACGTCGAGAAACCGCTGACGCACGACCTCAAGGAAGGCGCCGCCGTGATCGCGGCACAAAACGATCATCGGCGGATCGTGCAGGTCGGCATGCAACAACGCAGCATGCCGCACATGCAGAAGGCCTACGAGATCGTACAGTCAGGCGAACTGGGAAAAATCTTCAAGGTGCACCTCACCTGGAATCGAAATCAGGCGCGATTCAAACGAGCGGCACAGATGGTTGATCCCAAACAGGTTGACTGGAAAGCCTTTCTCGGCAACGCACCCGATCAGCCGTTTGACGATTATCGTTTTCGGCAGTGGCGCTGGTTCTGGGATTTTGGCGGAGGGATTCTCACCGATCTCATGGTGCATTTCATCGATGTCGCCCATTGGTTCCTCGGGGTCGATCACCCGCTCATGGCGACGACCATCGGCGACCAGTTCCACAGCGCCGGCCTCTGGGAAACTCCCGACACGATCCAGTGCCTGCTCAAGTATCCCGGCGACTTGCAGGTTTACTTCGAGGGGACGTTCGTGAACGCTCGCAACGGGGCGATGCTCGAATTCATGGGAGAGAACGCCACCCTCTATCTCGATCGCGGCCGCTATGAGATCCACCCCGAACGGAACAAAAAGATCGAGAAGCAGGAATACATCCTGGGAAGCGGTCCGCGCGGCGCCGACTTTTACGATAAACCCGAAGGGGAGATGCTGCACCTCGTCAACTGGGTGGAATGCATCCGCACACGGGCTCGGCCCAATGCCCCGGCCGAAGCCGGCGTGTCAGCAGCCTCCGCCGCCCAGTTGGGGAACATCGCCTACCGTCAGAACAAAGTGGCCGAGTGGGGCCGCGATGTGGGGTGAGGGCCCATGGGGCTGGAGCCCAAGGAGAAACGGGCAACCCCGGCGAATGAAGAGAAAGATAGAGAGAAGGAGAGACGGAGAGATAAAAGCAGGGCGGTCACATCTCTCCGTCCCCTGCCCCCTGCCCCCTGCCCCCTGAATCCTGAATCCTGAATCCTGAATCCCGCCCCCCGAATCCAGCCCGCACAAAACGCCAACTGCGGTCGGCCCCGTGAGGGGCCGCCGCAGTTGCTGGGTCGAATACTCTGCCGAAATTGCGACGGTGGGCGTCGTTTCGAAAATGGCGCGGGATCCGGCCGTGTGAGCACGGTCCGTAAGGTGATCCCAGGGCCAACGAGGTAAGGTTTGGCTCCTCCGACGGAATGTGGGGGCGAGGTATTCGATCGACGTGCTAGGACGCGGATGCCTGCCCGCTGGTTTGCCCGGACGGTTCCGGCTGGTCAGGGCGACCTGTCCAACAGGCTGGCACACATATTCATCGGCAGCGGCGGAGCCGAAGTTCGCAGGAAATTCACACAATCGGTCACCAGTGCATCACGAAGCCGCCGTCGACGTTGATCGTCTGTCCGGTGACCTGCGCGGCACGGGCCGAGGAGAGAAAGACGACCATTTCGGCAATATCCTGCGGCGTTTGCCAGCGCCCGAGCGGCACAACGTTGCGGATTTTTTCACCGGCCCATTCTTCGTAGGAACGTTTTTTCCCCTCGGGTTGCTGATCGTTCCAGGCCTGCCAGACACCCCGATTGAGCGGCGTCTGCACCATGCCGGGGCAGACGCTGTTCACCCGAATCCCCTGGGGGGCCAGATCTTTTGCCAGGCATTGAGCGAAGTTGATGTTGGCCGCCTTCGACGCGCTGTACGGCGGATCGGTCTGCGAGCCCATTTGCCCCGCCACGGAAGCAATGAAGATCATTGTCCCCGTTCGTCGTTCGATCATCGCCGGCGCGACGGCGTGGGCAACGTGAACCATCCCCATGATGTTGACGTCGATCGTCTTCCGCCAGTCGCCCGGCGTCAGGTTGGTGAACGGAAATCCGAACTTGCCCGAACCGATCGCCGCCGCATGAACGAGATGGTCGATCGCCCCCAGTTGCCGGGTCGTCTCACGAACGGCCGTCGCGACGCTGGCTTCGTCCGTCACGTCGACAATGAGCCCGATCGCCGAAACGGAATGCCGTCGCCCGATCTCGGCAGCCACGTCGGCCCCTTGGGCGGTCACATCCCAGAGCGCGATTTTCGCCCCTTCAGCGGCGAACAATTCGGCAATCGCGCGACCGATGCCGCTCGCGCCGCCGGTCACGACGGCAATCTGACCTCGAAGCTGCAAGTCCATGAAGCTCGCTCACGATGCAAAGAATGATTCGATCAGCAACCGCCGGAGGTTGGTCTCGAGGACCGGTCTGTTTTTCGCCCGATCGATCAGTGACGACCGCTGGCGCGTGCCGCCTCTGTCCAAAACGCGACGAAAAATGGACCTGTCCCCCTCGGGACAAGCGACGCCCCCCCGCGCGAAAGGCCCGGATCCATTTTCCGGCAAGCGACCCAAAGATCAACCGGCGGGCGCACCTTCCCCGGAACAAATAACAATCCCTGCCGTCAGCCGGCGGCGTGCCAACCCTGTTCGTGCTTCGTCGCAGCCTGCTCCACCTCGGGCGGCGGTTCCTGCGATTCCGCTCGCCGGGGCACTGTCTGCTTGATCGCCAGTCGGTGGTTGACTTCGGCCGGCGTGAGCAGATCCATCGCAGCGATTTCCGATCGATCGAGCGTCTTATTCCCTTCGACGAATTCGACGCCGACGCCGGCGTTCTTGAACATTCGGCGAGGCGTCCGCTCTTCGCGATCGACGTCGGTCAATTCCACGCTCTCTCCATCGACACGCACGATCTTCCCCACATAGCTCGTCTGGTTCTTCGCATCGGAGGTCATCAACTGAAACCGGTAGTAGCGACCGGTCGGCAGTTGTTCGAGCGATCGCGGAGTGACCGGAAGCTTACCCGGCGCAGGATTCGTGAGCTTCGCGACAGTCGAGGTGCTGAAGATCGGCCGAGACGCCGTACAGCCGCAGAACACGAGTGCCGTGAGCGCCAGACACAGGGGAGATCGCATCATGCATGCCCCTTCATCCTGAAACCGGAATTGAGTGGTCGTCGGAGAGTGTGTGAGAATTTGAGGGAGGCGGGCGATGTATCAAATCGCCCCCAGGCTGGCAAGAGGAACCCTCCCCGGCGATCGGCCGGCATGAGCCATCCTGAAGCGTCCCCCCCCGCGCCAAACCGCTCAATCACCTTGAAAACCCACGATCGGCTACCCCAGGCTTAACGCCCGGTCACATCAGGCCAAATACCAAAGCCTTCCCCCGGCCCCAGCCGGACCGGCCGGGGCCCAAGGAGAACCGACCGATCGGGACCCTAAAATTCCCCGGTGATATCTCCCTTCGAACGGGTCGCCATGCTCTGGTAATGGTTCAAATCCACGTTCGTCATGATGAATTTCACGCTTCCATCGCCGAAAACGAAATGCGCGCCCCCCACGTGGTGGCTGCTGAAGTCGTCGATGTGGTTCGACGGATGATTGGGAGTGTGATCGGTCGTCCCCAGAATACGGACGATCGCATCGTCCCCGTCCGGAATCACGCCGGCCCACGTTGAGTACCAGGGGGGATTGAAGCTCGGGACCGATTTGTGTTCACCGACGACGAATGTATTGCTCGTCCCGTCGGTCATGTCGGAAAGGCGGATCTTACTGTTATGGAAGAAAGTCCCTTCGCCGCCGCACTGCGGGTACGCTGTCGGGTAGGGCCAGTTCGCCGCCGTTCCGTCGACGCATTCGTCGATGTCGGAGACACCGAAGACCCCCACGTAATTTGCCGTCGCCAGTGCCGAAAGCGCTGTACCGCTTTCGTCGGTGATCGTCCATTGATCGAGTCCGATATCCGACGGACAGCGAAAGATCGGCAACTTTGTCGTACGCTGTGTGAGATGCGTCGGGTCGGCCACCGAGAGATTGAAGTTGAGCGTGTTGTACAGCGGCGACTGGTCCATCTGCGGCAGAATCCGGGACGCCCAGCCCCAGCCGTTGGATCCATAAATGCTTTGCACGCCGCTGGTCACCCCCACCCAGCCGGAGGGAAACGTGTTGAACGAGTCGTGATAGTTGTGCAGAGCCAGCCCGATCTGCTTGAGGTTGTTTTTGCACTGGGCGCGGCGGGCTGCCTCGCGCGCCTGTTGCACGGCCGGCAGCAGCAGCGCTACCAGGACTCCGATGATGGCGATCACCACCAGTAACTCGATCAATGTGAATCCGCTTCTTCGAGAACGCATGATAAGTGACTCTCCTGAATGACGAGGAAATGACGAATGCGAAACAATCAAAAAGAATGCGCGACGAGCCAATGGCTCGAAAAATGGCAACTCCGCAACGTGGAAGAGACGGGCGAAAGCGCAGCGGCTTTCGGCACGATCACCTGCAGACGGAACGCAGCCCCTGCACCACAAGGAGGATTCTGCGAAACCGGTAATCGGGCATCAACACGTCAAAAGGCGTGTGGCACGAGGCGGATCACCGGCGCAGTCGGGCTGCGAGGCACTAGCCCTGCGTCGGGGGGCCGCGCGCCGGATGGGCGTCGGCGACAGCCGTCGTCACGTGCGAATCGACGGCGTCAGAAATGTGCGGTGCAACGAGAGCCGTCGCGACCAGTTCACAGCGCGGCGTCGTGATCGACTGCTGCGCGAGAAACTTGCAGGCGGCGCAATCTGAATGCCGCAATGGCCCGTGATGCTCCGACCCGGACTGTCGATCGGAATTTCGACCCGGCCCGGTCGAATTTTGAGCAGCCGATTTTGGGGCAGCTGTGTCGTGTCGGTGCGCTTTATGTCCCGCGGAGCCGTCGGCATGGTGATGCCGATGGCTATGGGTGCAAGTCGAGGCCTTCGACGTCCGCGCAGTCGCACACTTGTCAGCGACGCAGCAAGCATCGCCAGGCCCATTCGCACCATGATTATGGAACATCCCCGAAACCGTCGCCGCCAGCAGATAGCTGACGAGCGCGATCGAGGCGGTCCAGCGGCGTGAAAGGTGCGACAGCGACATGTTTCGACAAAACTGGGCGCACATGCAAAACGTATGCTATTGGAGCATCGTACCTACCCCCTCTACGCCGGACAAGCCCTAAAATCCCTTCAATGCTAGAATCGGCCGCATGTTCGATCTCAACAACCGCTTTGAGTTTCTGGGAGTCGCCATCCTCTTCGAGGGAAGCCTGATCGGGCTGGCCGGAGGTCTGGGGCGATGGTTCGGCATCGATCCGCTCGCACATTGCACCTGGTCCCCCGTGAGCCTGGCGTGGGGCTGTGCGGCGACTCTTCCCATGTTCGCTTTGTTCCTTCTCAGTTATCGCCGGCCCCCCGGTCCGTTTCGTCACATCAAGCAACTGTTGCTCGATACGCTGGGACCGTCGCTGGCGGCCTGTCGGTGGTACGATCTGCTGCTATTGGGCGCCGTCGCCGGGATTAGTGAAGAGCTGCTGTTTCGTGGAGTGCTGCAACCGCAACTTGGGCTCGCCGCGAGCAACGTCTTCTTTGGTTTGGCCCACTCGATCAGCCCGCTCTATGCCGTGCTCGCCGGGGGAATGGGTCTGTACCTCGGCTGGCTGCTCGACGCAACGGGCAACGTCCTCGCGCCGATCGTCACCCACGGCCTTTACGACTTCCTTGCATTCGTCGTGGTTGCCCGCGACTATCGCCGGACGACCGGGGAAAGCGCTCCCCAACCCGCAGCTTCAGAGAAGCTTGAATGACGAAGCTCGAATGGCACGCTGTCACCTGACGCCACTCGTCATTCGGGCTCTGAGTTTTATTCGACATTCGGATTTCATCATTCGGATTTGGATTCAGGAAGAATGGTCAACTACGACCCGCACGACTGGTACAGCCACCTGTGTGACATCAAAGGGTCGATGATCCGCGAGATCATCGGACGTGTGCTGACTTGTGTGATCTGGTCGCTGCTCGTCGTAGCGCTCGAAGAATATGCCCTTCGGCCCTACGAGCTTTCATTGGCCATCCCGGAAACGGCGCACAGTCTCGTCGGGGTGGCGCTGGGTTTGCTTCTGGTCTTTCGCACCAATGCGTCGTACGACCGTTTTTGGGAAGGGCGCAAGCAATGGGGGGCAATCATCAACGAGTGCCGCAACCTCGCGCGCGCCGCCAGTGTCTACATTGCCAGCGCCCCCGATCTCGTCCGCCCGCTCCTCTTATGGACGACCGCTTTCACATTCGCGACGATGAACCGTCTGCGGGGCCAAGCGGACCTGGGTGCGATGGCCACACGGTTTCCCGCCGACGAACTCCGCGCCGTCCTCGCCGAGAATCACACGCCACTGGCCGTCTCGCGGCGAATGACAGGCCTCCTGGCCGAGGCCCGCCGCCGCGGAGAAATCTCGGACTACGTGCTGATGTCCCTCGATCAGAACGTGCAGCTCCTGATCGATTACATGGGGGCCTGCGAACGGATTCGCAATACGCGGATCCCCTACGCCTACATGGTGCACCTGCGGCGGGCCCTCATTCTCTACTGCTTCACGCTCCCCTTCGCGCTGGTCGGCCGCTTCGGCTGGCTCACGAGCCTGGCCGTGCTGCTCGTCGCCTATGTTCTGTACGGCATCGAAGAGATCGGCGTCGAAATCGAAGATCCGTTCGGCCGGGACGACAATGACCTTCCGCTCGAACAATTCTGCGAAACAATCGACGCCAACCTGGCGAGCGTCGCAGAGGCAGTGGAAGCGAAGGGTGACACGCCCTGACGAGGAACGAGGAAGGGCGTGGCGAACGTCTCGGAGCACTGCGCTTTGCACCGAATTTCGCGAGTTGTCCGGTTGGGTGGCACTGCCCTCCTCAGACGTCAGTGTCACGAAGTGACAAGAGGCCGAGCCATGGACCTCCGCTTGTGAGCCAAATCCCCAATTGAGTTCGACAGCCGGCAACGCTCACGGGCGATTCGGCCGACCGGCGGTGGACCTGCAAAGGAACCGTGAGGATCAAACTCTCTTGTTGCGGTCGCAACACTGACGTCTGAGGACGTCAATGCCACCCTACGCCGTCAACCCTTTTTTTAACGGATTTAGCCACGATAAGGCACAAAAACGCACAAAAATGAAGAAGGCTTTTTTGTGCTTTTTTGTGGCGATTCAATCGTGTAAGAGGTTTACGGCGTTGAGTGCCACCCGGCAGCATGCGACTCATCCCTTCCTGACAGGAGGGGGGTGATCGCCAGCTACCGCAGCGTCGCAGTCAGCTTTTCACCGCATGCGGCGACGACTTTCTTCTGGGCGGCGTCGACCTCTTCCGTCGTCAATGTGCGGTTGGGAGCGCGATAGTGCAGGCGGGCGACGTACGACTTCTTATTCGCCGCGATCTGCTGGCCCCGGTACTGACTCTCAAAGGCGACCGATTCGAGCAATGGACCGGCGGCGCTCGTGACAACTTCCTGGAGTTCCTGCCAGGTAACAGCGTCGTCAAGGACGAAGTTCAGATCGCGCTCGATGGCAGGATACTCCGGCAAGGGGCGATACTCGGGCGCGAATTGGGCCACCGCATCGAGCACGCTCACGTCAATTTCGACCGCGGTCACCGGATCGTGCAGATCGAGTTGTTTCCGCACGTCGTCGGAAATCTCTCCCAGCCAGCCGAGCCGCTTGTCGCCGAGCAGAAGTTCGCAGGCTCGCCCCGGCAGGCATGACGCGAGCGTCGCCGGGCGAGCGGTGAGCCGGGCTCCATGATTGGCCGTGTCGACCAGCAGTTCAACGATCCCCTTCATTTCCGCGAACGACTTCCCGCTGACAATTCCCAGCAGGCGCGGCTGCGCTTCCGGGCGCTCGGGCTCGGGCGCCAGGTAAACCCGCGCCATCTCGAACAACTGCGCCCCGAACGTTCCATGTCGTTCATTCTGTCGCCGGCATTGAAGCAGACTGGGGATCAGGCTCTGCCGCAGGATGTTTTCACGTTGTCGCGAGGAGTGCTCGACGCGCAGCGGCGGTGACTCAGTCCAGGGGCGGAACAAATCAAGCTGTTCGTCGCTGATGAACGACAGGGTCACCGCCTCGAAGAAGCCGGCCGCGATCAGCGCGTCGGAAAGTTTCTGCGCGAGTCGGTCCTGCGGCGTCGTCTGGCTGACTTCGAGGGGAACCGGCACGTTTTCCGGAATCTGCTCGTAGCCGTGCACCCGGGCGACTTCTTCGATCAGGTCGATCTCGCGGGTCAGGTCGCGACGCCATTGCGGAGCGAAGAACAGGCACGTTCCCGCCGCGGCGCCCGCGACCGGTTCAAGTCCCAGGGCCTGCAGGATCCGTTCGACTTCCCCCTGCGGAATGTCGATTCCCAGAATCCTGGGAATCTGTGCCAGCCGCAGCACGATCGGCTCGCGCTCCGGCGCGGGAGCCGTCCCCGCAAAAGCGACTCCGCTGTGCAGTTGCCCCCCGGCCAATTCCAAAATGAGCTGCGCACACCGACGGCTGGCCCAATCGAGATTGTAACGGTCGATCCCCCGCTCGAAACGGTAAGAGGAATCGCTGAAAAGGTGCAGCTTGCGAGCGGTGGCGCGAACAGTCCGCGGCGTGAACTCGGCGACCTCGATCAGGACGCTCGTCGTCTTCTCGCCGATCTCGGTGTCGAAGCCTCCCATCACCCCGGCGATCGCCACCGGACGCTTCTCGTCGGCGATGACGCACATCTCGGGAGTCAGCTCGTAGATTTTCTGGTCGATGGCGGTGATCTTTTCGCCCGACTCGGCCCGGCGAACGACGATCTTCCGCCCCTGGAGCTTGTCGAAATCGAAGGCGTGTAACGGCTGGCCGCATTCCATTAACACATAGTTGGTGATGTCGACCACATTGTTGATGGGTCGGATCCCAAGCGTCGTCAACCGGCGCTGCATCCATGCCGGGCTCGGGCCGACTTTGATCCCGGTGATGACCCGCGCGCTGTATTGCGGGCACAGATCCAACGCGCGATTCTCGACCGACGTGACAGAGGCAACGGCCGGTCCCTTCTCACCGGGCTGAGCCGCCGGGAGCTTGCGTTCACGATCGAACAGCACTCCCACCTCGCGGGCGATTCCCAGGTGGCACAGGCAATCGGGCCGATTGCTGGTCACTTCGAGGTCGATGGCGATATCACCGGCGACGTCTGAAACCGACTCGAGATTGAGCCCGGCCATCATCAGCCGATCCGCCAGCACCTCGGCCGGCATATCAAGCTTGATGTACTCCTTCAGCCAGTTCCAACTGACGATCATCACTCACTCCTCGTTCTCGTTCCCACGCGAAGCGGGGGAACGAGGAAATCAGCGAGCCGCCGGGTTAATCCCGGCGGTACGCTTTCCCGACAGGCGGACGGCGGGGCTTAACCCCGCCGCTCGCTCGCGCGGCTGAACACCCGGCTACGCCTCCATCGGCCCTTCGACGCCGCCGGTATAACGTTCTCCATCCGGTTTCTGCCCGTGAAGCACCTCGACCTTGTACCCTCCTTTGGCACGGAAGTAGAGAACCAGGAGCAGGTAGCCAACCGCCATCGCCGCTGGTACGTACGCCGTCGCCTTGAGAGCCAGGCGTCCCCCCGCCAGGTTGGCGTCGAGCACCTTCCGATCAGTGTCGGTCAGCGTGACTGTGCCAGGAGCCTTCTCAGCTTCCTGTTCCTTCTTCATCACCTCGCCGACTTTCTGGCCGTCGAGCCCCGAAACTTTCGGCCAAATCAGGAATCCCTGTTCAGTCCCCGCCTTGTATTCTTCGTACACTTCGGGCGCGACCTGCTTCAAATTCTCGCTGGCGTACTTATCCTGGAAGTAGCCGATACCCGGGCCGCCGAACAGGCCGGCCGACAGCATCCCGATCCCGCCGATCGTTCCCATCGTCAGCGCGCCTCCCTTGGGATAGCGTTCGCCGACGACGCCGAGCATCGTGGGCCAATAGAACGTCTTGCCGATGCCGTAGATCGTGCCCGCCGCGAGAATGGCCCCACCCGTGACCGTCCCCAGCCCGTACAAGCCGATGCAACCCAGCACGGCACTGAGGAACAACAACCCCAGGGGATTGATCTTCTCGACGATCGGCCCGGCGAAGAACCGCAGGGCGAACATGATCCCCGACGTCCAGATGAAGAGCCACGTCGCCGCCTTGCCGATCGAGGCGTTCATGATGTTCTGAATCCAGCCGTCGGTCCCCAGTTCGACGTAACCGACACACGCATGCAGCAGAAACAGGAACAGGAGAATTGGCGAGGCGAACTCTTTGAGCATCGTCGCAAACGAGACGCCGGCGGCCTGCGCTTCGGAGATCGGGAATTTTTCCTTGAGGACCATGAATCCATAGTAAAGCGTCGGCGGCAGGAAGAACGCGATGGCGACCTGCCAGGGGACGTGCGTCACATACGCGTCGTCGCCGCAGAAGAGCAGCGCCAGAATGCCGCCAAGAATCAATCCGCCCGGCCAGCCGGCGTGCAGGATGTTGAGGTAGTGTGTTTTCTGATTGGGATAGAGCGTTGCCACGAGCGGGTTGATCACCGATTCGCAAACGCCGTTGGCGAGCGAGAACATCAGTGCTCCCCAATAAAGGCATTCGTAGGCGGCGCCTTGCGCGGCGGGATTGGAGGCCCCCCCCATCGAATTGAAAATAAAGCCTGCCGCAAACGTCACGAGAGCCGAGCTGGTGTGCAGCAGAAAAGCGACCACCATCAGGGTCTTGTAGCCAACTTTGTCGGCGATCAGGCTGCAGCCGATGATCGTGAACCCGAAGCCGACCAGGGTGGCCCCCGACAGCCCGCCCAGTTGCGACTTGGTGAATCCAAACGCCGAGGCCCAATCCCCCATAATCGCCCCGCGGATCGAGAATCCGATACCGGCGGCAATCAGTGTGAAAAAGCTGGCGAGAAACAGATTTCGATTATTGTTCATAAGGCTCTGGCTGGTTTGCGGGTCTGTCGCGGGGAGAATCGCCACCCTGCACGCCGATTCGGTCCGTCGGGAGCGCAGCGTCGGGACGCTTTGCGGACGGGCCATCGTAACCGGGGTCAGAAGCGTTTTCCACCAACGCAAGCGAACCGGTCGCACCCGGTCGGCGGCCAGGTATTTTTCGGCACCTTTCCAGATCGGCGCACTTCTTTCCAGCACATTGGGATCCTAAGCTTAGAATTCCACGTGGACAAGTTGTCGCGGCCGCTTCTATAGTGTCACCTAAATACTAGTGACTCCAGCGTAACTGGACTGGCCACAGTTAGGCCGCAAATGTAATCACACTGGCTCACCTTCGGGTGGGCCTTTCTGCGTTCGCGAGTGGACCCGATAAGCTCATGGAGCGGCGTAACCGTCGCACAGGAAGGACAGAGAAAGCGCGGATCTGGGAAGTGACGGACAGAACGGTCAGGACCTGGATTGGGGAGGCGGTTGCCGCCGCTGCTGCTGACGGTGTGACGTTCTCTGTTCCGGTCACACCACATACGTTCCGCCATTCCTATGCGATGCACATGCTGTATGCCGGTATACCGCTGAAAGTTCTGCAAAGCCTGATGGGACATAAGTCCATCAGTTCAACGGAAGTCTACACGAAGGTTTTTGCGCTGGATGTGGCTGCCCGGCACCGGGTGCAGTTTGCGATGCCGGAGTCTGATGCGGTTGCGATGCTGAAACAATTATCCTGAGAATAAATGCCTTGGCCTTTATATGGAAATGTGGAACTGAGTGGATATGCTGTTTTTGTCTGTTAAACAGAGAAGCTGGCTGTTATCCACTGAGAAGCGAACGAAACAGTCGGGAAAATCTCCCATTATCGTAGAGATCCGCATTATTAATCTCAGGAGCCTGTGTAGCGTTTATAGGAAGTAGTGTTCTGTCATGATGCCTGCAAGCGGTAACGAAAACGATTTGAATATGCCTTCAGGAACAATAGAAATCTTCGTGCGGTGTTACGTTGAAGTGGAGCGGATTATGTCAGCAATGGACAGAACAACCTAATGAACACAGAACCATGATGTGGTCTGTCCTTTTACAGCCAGTAGTGCTCGCCGCAGTCGAGCGACAGGGCGAAGCCCTCGGCTGGTTGCCCTCGCCGCTGGGCTGGCGGCCGTCTATGGCCCTGCAAACGCGCCAGAAACGCCGTCGAAGCCGTGTGCGAGACACCGCGGCCGGCCGCCGGCGTTGTGGATACCTCGCGGAAAACTTGGCCCTCACTGACAGATGAGGGGCGGACGTTGACACTTGAGGGGCCGACTCACCCGGCGCGGCGTTGACAGATGAGGGGCAGGCTCGATTTCGGCCGGCGACGTGGAGCTGGCCAGGGAAAG
>JADMIO011429223.1_pt1 | contig 81477 bp, 73 predicted proteins | sample 8958161 | NCBI WGS metagenome assembly JADMIO01 (sample SAMN16585339, study PRJNA669376) | soil metagenome | isolation source: Crop rotation soil | place: USA: Cullars Rotation, Alabama | collected 2011
GCCGCGACTTCAAGTCACGTGAATTCCAAGCTTCGGATCCCACTGTGCTGGAAAGCGAGCAGCCACACCACGGTCGCGAGAACCTTGTGCCGGGAGAGTGCCGGTGCGGAGATGTCCTGCTCGACGCGGTGGCGGATGCGCGGGAGCACCTCGCTGAACTCGAGCATGCGACTGAACTTCGTGTCGTCCCGGACCTCACGATATCGCGGGTGGTACCGGTACTGCTTGCGGCCACGAAGGTCTCGCGCGGTGACCTGCAGATGTCCGGTGGACGACGAGCAGATCCACACGTCCGTCCAGCGCGGCGGGATGACGAGCTTGCGGATGCGTTCCAGGTCGTTGGCATCTCGGAGCGGTGCGCCGTCCGGTCGCGTGTACGCGAAGCCGCGCCCGCGCCGCCGGCGTCGAATGCCGGGGCTCGAGTCGGTCACGTACCGAAGACCGGCGGCCTGGGCCGCCTCCACGTGCTCGTCCGCGAGAGCCATCCTCGTTCCGCTCCCTCCCGTCGCACTACAGGTGATCAGCAGTGATCGTCGCAGCGGGACATCGGTGGAAGACGTCGTCGTGATGCGTGTCACCGAGGGCCACGACGGGTTCCGAGTAATGAGACGGCTCACTCGGGAGGACGGCACGGCGGCGAGGAAATCGACTACGCCTGGCGATGGACATCCCGAACGGAGTGCGCGCCAGGTCACAATGGTCAGTGGCCTGGCGCGCGTGCTCGATGTACCGGCCTGCCTAACGCGCCCGCCCGGTGCTCGCCGCTCGCCGCCTTCCGTTGCTGTTCGCCAGCCGCCTCGCGACTGCCTCGGCGATCTGTTCGTCCGTCAGCCCGATCCGGAGCTCGCCGCCAACGAGCTTTACGATGTACCTGGCTTCGATCGCACTCAGTCGCGCCAGCATCTCGCGCATGAGGACGCGCCGCGCGTCGTTCTCCGATGCGTTCGCAAGGTTCTCGGCCCACGCCTCGACGTCCACCACGCCAATCCCACTCGGCAGCCTCCCGGCGAACGCCTCGGCCGCGATGTCGCCCAGGTCAGCGTCGGCCGAGGTCCGGGTTCGGAACGCGTCAGGCGCGATGCGCGTGAGGTCCTCGATCGCGCCCGCGACGAGCGACCGGTCGACGATGATCGCTCGCGGATCATCCGGCGGAAGGAGCTGGCCCGCGAAGTAACGCGCCGCCGGCGCGAGCGCCTCGTACGCAACCGCCTCGAAGTACGCGCCCAGCAGCGCGCCCTTTTCGATCGGGTCGCTCGCTCGACGGATGGCATCCACGGTCCCACACCAGTGGAACACGGAGTCGCGCGGCCGGACCGCGCCGTCTTCGGCAGTGGAGGACTCGGCGCCCTTGGCGCCTGGAACGACCTGTTTGGCGAGTGGTTTGGTGCTCATGCATTGCGGCAGGGCAGACTACGTGCCGAGCCTGCTGATCGCGTTCATCGCACCGAAATGCGTGGAATCCGGACCACCGTTTCCGCCACGTTCCGACGCGGTTTTCGAGGTCCGTGATCACCCGGATCACCGGGATTGGCAAACGCTAACACGGGCGTTGTGCGTTGCGGGGGCTGGCGTTACCTTGTCGCGGCGACGCACGCCCCCCGGGGTGCACATGTTCCGAACACAAAGCGCTGGCTAGCCAGCGCCTTTTTCCGCGCCGTGAGTGACCCGCCGTCACTCGGAACAGAGCCCGTCGTGAGGGCTGAGATCACGCGACAATCTGTGATCGGTACGTTCGCTCGCCGCGCGCCCCGAACACAGCCACACTCAGGGGTGCACGCGATGCGTACGACCGGGACCGTCAAGTGGTTCAACGACAGCAAGGGGTTCGGCTTCATCACCCGTGACGACGGGCAGAAGGACTGCTTCGTCCATCACTCGGCGATCGGAGGACAGGGTTTCAAGTCGCTCGCCGAAGGCGAGAAGGTGGAGTTCGACGTGGTGCAGGGCGCCAAGGGCCCTGCCGCCGAGAACGTGACGAAGGTCGGCCGGTAACGCGCTCGGGGAACCAGCGGTTCAAGACGTAGCCGGGCCGAGTACTCGGCCCGGCTACGTCGTTTTGCGGCGACGCGGCCAGGTGCGTCTTCCCGGACCCGCACATGCGACAACCCCCATCACCCATTCGACAGGAGGGACGAACTTTGATCGAGATTCAGCTCAGCGATGATGATCGCCTCGACTGGGCGCTCAAGAGCTTCAAGAAGAAGGTGCAGAAGGCGGGGATCCTCGCCGAGCTGCGCCGGAAGCGTCACTACACGAAGCCGAGCGAGGCTCGGCAACTGAAGGCCGCCAACGCCCGGCGTCGTCGCCGCACGGCAGCCCGCGGAATGCCGAGAGCATAGTCCGGCCGGACCTCGGGCGGTGTCGCTCCCGCCGGCTGGCCGGACAAAGAAAGCGGGGCCGGGTCAGTACTGACCCGGCCCCGCTTTGTTCGCGTACGTACGTCCAGAATACTCGTTAGGCGGCAGCTAGGCCTGCGTCGCCACGCAGCCTGCTCGGTTGAAGTTCGGGTTGTTGTCCTCGGCCTGAGGGATCGGCGAGTTCACATCCGTCCCGTACGTTCCCGACTTGTGGTACGCACCCGTCGGGAAAACCGATTCGGCGGGTCGCGAATACTGGCGGACGAGCCGCCGGAGATCGCCCAGACGGTGACTCGTCAGGTACAACCAGTACGCGCGCTCCTTGAACAGCTGGTCGACCTGCGCCGCCGGTGTCGCGGCCTGCGTGAGCGCGGGAAGCGAGCTTGCCCCATATCCACGAAGCGTGAGCAACGCCGAGTTGGATCGCAGCGCGTTCAGAATCGTCAGCGCACCCGCCGCGTTGCCTGCTTTCAGCGCCGCCTCGGCCTCGATCAGCCGCGCCTCGACGCCGTCAGCGATGACTGCCGACGTCGCACGCGCACTGTACTTCTGCTGCATGTACTGCGTGGTCGCGTTGTCGAAACCACGACCAGTACCGCCTCGGATGACGTTCGCAACGCGTGGATCCTTCACCGTCCCAGCCGTGTTGCCATCGCTGAGGAACGGCAGCCCGTTGATGCCCTCGCGATCTGGCACGCCAAATCGCGCGACGCTCACCGTGACGCCCCAGGTTCCATTGTTCTGTCGCGTGGTGGTCTCGGAGTGGCCGTAATTGTACTGAAACGTCGAGGGCACGCCCGTCTCACCGCCGATAGCCGCTGCGGCCTCGGCGGGTTTGTTCAGGTCGAGCAGCGCGCGGGCTTTGACGATCCGCGCCAGCCTCGCCTGCTCCGTGCGCTTTGCCGCCGCTCCGACGCCCGCCGCCGCAGTGGCATTCGTGAGCGCGGAGTCAGCCTTCTGCACCGCAATCGTCAAGAGCTGCTCGGTGGTCAACGCGGGACCGTAGACGAAATTTCCAGACTCGTCGATGGTGCTGATCGGCACTGCGTTGCAGTAGTTCTCGGCGAGCGTGATGTAGGCCAGGGCGCTGAGATTCAGCGCTTCGGCGAGTCCGACATCCGTCTCCTTTTTCAGAGTGATGTAGTCCGCGGCGGCACGGTCCGCAGATGCGCGTGCCTGGTGCGTGGCGTAGAAGAGCGCCTGAAGCGAACCGTTGCTCTGGTATTGTTGCTTCCGTTGGTCGTTCTCGATGCGCGTCGGGAACGTCTCGGTGTTGTACAACTCGTCGGAGAGTTGACCGGACAGCGTGATCTGGTTGAAGTCGCCGCCGCCGTTGTACGACACACCGTAATCGCCGATTGCACCGGCGAGCACCGCGGGAAGCGCGCCCGGATCGCTCACCGACCCCGGACTCGCGACGTCGATGTCCTCGACGTCGAGGATCTGATCTGCACTGCAGCCCAGCGTCAGCGCGCCGAGGAGCGCCGCGGAACCAACCGCCCAGTTCCTGCGGCTGCGGAATCTATTCGTCATTTGTGATTTCCTCACGTGTCGGTATTGGGTGATGAGCATCGGTCAGAACGCGAGCGACAGGCGCGCCGTCCAGATGCGGAGCGGCGGCTGCGTGAGGAAGTCCGATGTCCCAAAATTCGACCCGGGCGTTGAGTTCACTTCCGGATCGAACCCCTTGTAGTCTGTCCACGTGGCGAGATTGCGGCCGGCCAACGTGAAGGTCACGCCGTCCGCGCGCACGCGGTTGGCCCACGAGCGAGGCGCCGTAACCGTTGCTGCGACCTCGCGCAGCTTCGTGAATTTGCCATCCTCGACGTAACCCGCGTCCGTGGCCATGGCCTGCCCGAGGTTCGCGGCCTGATCCGCCAGGCTGGCATTCTTGTCGTACGCTGCCTGACAGTTGCCGAAGTTGCAGCGGAACCGGGCGGTGTTGTTGAAGACCTTGAAGCCGCTCTTGTGGTCGACGAGCGCCGTGAACTGCAGCCAGCTGAAAAGTTGCAAGCGCGGGCTGAACGACAACTCCTGCGTCGGTAGTGGCTGACCGAGATAGCTGAGCGCCCCAATCTCCATCTCGCACTCCGGGCCACCCACGACCTGCGTCTGGCCGGGGCAGTTCACACGCGTGATGATGCCGTCCTTGTTCTTGTCGGTGAATTTCATCGACTCGTCCCAGTACCCACCAAGCGGGTACCCTTCGACATGGCGCTGGTTGCCGAACACGATTGGCGAGATCTTGTCGCCCGATGGGAGGCGCCCGATGTCCGTGAGCTTCGTCTTGTTGCCCGCGTACGTGGCCGTGATGTCGAACTTCGCCTTGGGAAGGTCGAGGATCTGCCCACGGAGCATTACCTCCCAGCCCTTGTTCTGCGACTCGCCCAGATTGTCGAACTGCGTCAGCGTCAGGCCTAACGACGGAGGAAGCGGACGCGCGATGAGCAGGTCGGTCGATGTCTTCTGGTAGTACGTGACTTCGAGCCCGACCCGTGATTTGAGGAACGCGGCCTCGAAACCGCCTTCGACCTCGCTCGAGACCTCGGGCTTGAGATCGAGATTGCCCGTTCCACCGACGGTGATGCCGGGCTGATCGCTGCCGGCGACCGTCACGGTCTGCGCGTTGAAGAACGTGATTGCGTCGCGGAAGTTCGGTTGCTTTCCAGACTGTCCGTACGCACTGCGCAGACGGAGCGAGTTGAAGAAGTCCGACTTCGGGAAGAACCCTTCGTCGCTGACGACGTACGAGAGGCTGACGGCAGGGTACGTGACGAAGCCGAAGTCCTGGCCGAACGCACTGTTTCGGTCCGTTCGGACGGCTCCGGTGAGGAACACGCGATCTCGCCAGGCGAGCTGCTCCGACACGAGACCGCCGTACGTGCGGTTATCCGTGTTCGTCTCGCCAACCACGAAACGCGCCGAGGCGCCCTGAAGCGAGCCCGTTCCGCCGAGGAGCTTGGCTCCTTGAGCGCGCACGGCTTCGATGTACTCGCGCGTGTACTGCACGCCGCCCGTCGTCGTCGACCGAATTGTCGGCGTGATGTTGAAGGCGCCGGTGAGCGAGCCGTTCGCCGTGTAATTCCAGATGTCGGCGTTGTTCGCGTTCCGCTGACCCTCCGGAAGCGCGCCGAAGTTCACCTTGCCTGGCGGAATCGTCTGGCGGTTGCGGCGATCGAAGAAATCGACGCCGGCCGTTGCGTTGGCCGTCAGCCACTTGTTGACCTGCCACACCACCGGTGCGGAGCCGATGAATCGCTCTACGTTCTCACGCACGTCGATCGCATACAGTTCCTGCACCGTCTGTCCGGCGATGAATCCGCGACCGACGGGGTCATCGAATGCGGAGCCGAGCAGACCACCACCGAGAATCCCGAGCGTGTTGTTGTCGTTCTGCGGAAACTGGAGACGGCTGCCGACGTACGCGGTCGAGATCTGCGCCGAGACGTTGTTGCGGAACTGACCCGTCACGTTCACGCGCGTGCTCCAGCGGCGGAACTTGTTCGGATCGACGATGCCGTTGTCGTCGTCGACGTCCGCCGACACGAAGTAGCTCGCGACATCACCGCCGCCGGAAACGCTCGCGCCGACGCTCGCGGTCTTTCCCGTGATGTACGGGCTCACCACTTCGAGCGGGTTGAAGCTGACCAGGGAGTCCGCATTCGCCGTGCACACCTTGCGGGACTGCGCGTCGAGCGTGCACCCGACCGTCCTGGCGCCCGCGGTCGTTGTTCCTACCTGGGTGAAGTTCGCCGGATACGTCTGTACGTCCTTCTGCTGCCCCGACTCGCCGAAGGTGGTCCATTTCGTCTTTCCCGCGCGGCCGCGCTTCGTGCGGACCTGGATCACGCCGTTTGCGCCGGCGGTGCCGTAGAGCGCCGCGGCCGCGGGTCCCTTGATGATCTCGATCGCTTCGATGTCATCGGGATTGATGTCGTTGAGGCGTGAGGTCGTCTGGCCGCCGACTCCGATCGCGCCGGTGCCATTGATCTCGTTGCTCGCCCGAACCCCGTCGACGATCAACAGCGGCTCGTTGGATAGCGAAAGCGAGCTCGCGCCGCGAATGCGAATGCGGTTCGCGCTTCCCTGTGTGCCACCTGGCGAGTTGACATAGACGCCTGGCGCCGACGCCTGCAGCACCTCGGCAATGTTCGTCGTCGTCGCGAGACGCTCGGCCGACGGCGTCACCGTGGCGATCGTGTTGCCGCTCTCTCGCTTCCGCTGGGACTCGCCCGTTGCGGTGACCACCACCTCATCGATCTGGATAGCGGTAGGGCTCAACAGAAAGTTGGCTTGAACCGGGGCACCCGCGGTGACGCTGACCACCTGGGTGGCAGGCGCATAGCCGATGCGCTGCACACGTATCGTGACCGAGCCGAGAGCGATGTTGAGGATGCGATAGTCGCCCTGATCATTCGTGATGCCGCCGCGCTGGGTCCCGACGACGCGTACTTGCACATCGCCGAGCGGTCGCTGTGATCCGGCTTCGACAACGCGCCCGCTGATGGTGCCTGTCCCGGCGTCTGCTTGCTGGGCGCGGACGGTCCACGGTATCAGGACCGCTATCAAGGTGGCGTGCAGAAAATGACGAGATGCTCGTGACATGCTCCCTCCTGATGGAAAGGTGAAAAACGAGCCCGGGCGATGTGCGTCTGGGTCGATCACCGCCCGGCGTGAAGCGCGAGCGATTCCGCGCTCGGGTACAGCCAACGCCTTGAAGTGGTCAGCCGTCTCCGCTTCGAGCGCTTGAACTTCCGACCATCTGTCCGGTCGAGCCTCGCATTGGCGAGGCGAGCATAACAATGCAAACGGATCGTCGTCGCGCAAGACGTGAATCGCGTTTCACGGCACGATGGGACGGATCGGCATCGACCTTGTTCGGCTCACCCCAACACCTTGTAGCCCGCTGGGCCGACGCCCACCGGTCTAGGAGGGGCTCCGCTTCGTCACATCATCGGCTCATCGCTCCCCACGGGAGCCACGCTCGAACACCTAACGATTCGCTCGATCGGCGGCGGGGGGCACCGACGGCGCTGCCAGCAGCAGGGAGAGTCACCCGCCGAGAGCGGTTCAACGCCGAGGTGAACACTGTGATGCCGTGCCGGGGACGCAACCGACGGCAGGTCGTCGGAAAAGAAAGCGGGGCCGGGTCAGTACTGACCCGGCCCCGCTTCGTTTCTCTCCCCTCGATTCGTTAGGCGTTGCGGTCCGCGCAGGCCTTGAAGTCCGGGTTGTTCGTCTCGTCCACGTGAACCGGGAAGTTCACGTCGGTGCCGTAGTTGCCACCTTTGAAGAACGTGCCCGTCGGGAAGACGTTGTCCTGCGTCCGGCCGTACTGCCGGATGAGGCGGCGCAGGTCGCCCAACCGCTGGCCGCGGCTGTACGTCCAGAACGCCTTCTCGCGGAAGTACAGATCGAGCGCCGCCGCCTTGGTGGCCGGCGCCGTGAGTGCAGGCATGACGGGCGACTTCAGGACGCCGAGGTCCTGCGGTGCTGCGCGAAGCGCATTGAGGATCGCCGTCATTCCCGCAAAATCGTTGGCGGCAATTTTTGCCTCGGCCTCGATGAGTCGGGCGTCGATGCCGTTGACGATCGGCGCCGGATCGACGCGACCGAACAACGACTGGCTGATGAAGTTCGTCGAGCCGTCGAAGCTCTTGCCCGCCGTCGACGTGCCGATGGGAGACCCGACGTTAGGTACCCGCGGATCCTGCGCGGACGCGAACGGAATGGCGTTCCTGATTCTGCCTGACGTGTCGAAGCTGTCTCCCACCACCCAGCGCTTGGCACTCGTGCTGAGCGCCCAGATCTGGTTGTTGTTGCCGGTGCTGAGGGAGTACGTGCCGTTGAGCGTGTAGTTCGTGGGCACGCCCGCGACGGCGGTCGCCGCGTCCGCATACCGCGCGAGGTTCACCAGCGTGCGCCCCTTCGCGATGAGAATGGAGTTCTTCACCGCGATGGTCGCCGCGTCCGTCGCCGTCGTGAACGTCAGCGCCGAGTCGAAGTGGGCCAAGGCCAGCGTGAAGATCGCCTGATTCGTCATCGGCGCGCTGTACACCGGTAAGCCGTCGGCCACTTCGCCTAACGTCTGGCCGTTGCAGAACCATTCGGCCAGCTGCATCTCGGCGAACCCCATGACGAAGTACATCTGTCCGAGGTTCGATGCCGGCGTCGGCTTGTACTTGATGAGCAGCTCGAGTGCCTCGCGCGAGGCGGTACGCGCGCGGTGCACGTCGCGGTAGACCGAGTTCAGGTTCGCATTGTTCTCCTGCACGATCCGCTGATCGGTCTCGTTGCGCTGTGAGAACGTGTCGCCGGACTTCCATTCATCGGTCAGCAACCCGGAGAACATCCATGGGGCGTCTCCCTGGCCCTGTCCGGCGGTCATGTTGCGGAGGCGCGAGAGCGCGCCGATGCGAAGGGCATCCGCGGCCTCGGGCGTGGTGAGCGCGCTGGGCGGAATGACGTCCGGATCCACCGCGGCGAGCAGGTCATCCTTCACGCTGTCGCAACCAAGTGTCAGCATCGCCGAGCCAACGGCAGCCGCGGCCAACACCCGGCGTACGCTCTGCCTGAAAATTCGCGTAGTCATATGGGTTCCTGGCGACGGTTAGAAGCTGAGATTGAGACGAGCGGTGTAGTAGCGCGGCGGGCCGGCGGTCAGCAGCGTCTGCTGGGTGTCGCCCTGTCCGTAGTTCTGTTCGGGGTCGACGCCCGTCCAATCGGAGAAGAGCGCGACGTTACGAACGCCGAACGTGAAGCTGCCGCCCGTTGCGCGGATGTACTTCTTCACGAACGTCGGGCTGAAGTTGTACGTGCCCGTCACTTCGCGAATACGTGTGAAGTCGTTCTTCTCGATGTACCCGGTCTGCGTCTGCGACGTGACGAAACGATTCGCGACGGCACGCGCCTGACGCCAGAGCGGTACGTCCGTGCTCGAGATGTCCTTGCACGACACCGACTGCTGACACAGGAACTGCTGTTCCGAGTTCAGGACGTAGAAGCCGCTCTTGTGATCGACCAGCGCCTGGAGGCGAAGGCGATGGTTGAAGAGCTCGACGCCGTTCGTGATCGAGAGCTCGAGGCGTGGCTGCGAATACCCGATCCAGACGGCGGTATCGCCGATCGTCACTTCACTCGGCGTGATGATACCGTCGCTGTTGGCATCGGCGAACTTGTACGGCTTCTGCCAGTAGCTCTGTACCGGATAGCCGGCGCGCTGCTGGATCGTGGTGCCGATGATCGGTGGAATTTCGCGTCCCAACGGATCCTTGCCGAGCGTGACCAGCTTGTTGGAGTTGTGCGATCCGCTGAACGTCAGGTCCCACGACACCAGGCTGCGGTTCACCACCTGCGCGTTGACGAGTGCCTCGTAGCCGTAGTTCTTCACCGAGCCGAGGTTGGCCTTGAGCGAGTTGTTCGCCGTGCCGGCCGACGGCGCCAGCGTCTGATCGATCAACGCGTCCTTCGAGAGCTTGTTGTAGTACGTCATCTCGAGGTTGATGCGGCTGTTCAGGAAGCGCGCATCGAAGCCGGTCTCGAACTCCGCGGACCGCTCGGGTTTGAGCACGGCGTTGCCGAGGAGGTTCTGCCGCACGCCGACGATGTCCGTGGCGGCGATGTTCGTGAGGTTCGTCGAGTACGTGCGCGCCGCATCGTTAGGCCCGGGCTGCACGCCGGAGGCACCATACGACATGCGCGGACGGAAGTAGTTGAGCCAGTCGAGCTGCGGGAAGAACGACTCCTCGGACATCACCCACGAGAGGGCAGCCTTCGGATAGTAGACGCGCTGGAAATCCGTTCCGAACGCGCTGTTCTGATCCGAGCGGACGGCAGCCGTGAGCGTCAGCCGGTCACGGAACGTGATCTGTTCTTCGGCGAAGAGGCCGAGCGTCTTCTGAATCGTCGTTGCGGCGCGAGCGGTCTGGATGGCGCCATCCGGCGGCGTCTGACCACCCGGCGGGAGCTGCTGACCCTGCGAATCGCCACGGTCATCCTGGAACGAGCCGTACTGGGTTCCGACGGTCGAGCGGAGCACCGCGCTGCTGATCGGTGACCAGAGGGCCGAGGCGGTGAGGTTACCGGTGAGCGTGCGCAGGTTCGTGCGCGCGTCGCGCGCGCTGCCCTGACGGTTCGTGCCGAAGTCCGGGCACTGCGAGAGCCGGCAGAGTGCGTAGTCCTGGCGATCGGCGAGATCGACACCGAAGTCACCACGGGTGTCGAGCCAGCTCAACGGACGCCAGTTCGCGTTCGTGCTTCCGATGAAGCGCTGTACGTTCTGGTTGGTATAGAACTGGAAGATGTCGCCGGGAGTGAACAGCGCGTAGCCATACAACGCCTGGCCGCGTGTGTTCACACCTGTGTAGCCCGGACCAGCGCCCTTGAAGCCAGGGCCCGTCTCGGCGTTGTACCAGAAGCTGTTGACGTTGTTGTCCACCTGCGGCAGCCGCTGATCGAGCTTGATGTAGCCCGTTGAAACGGTCACGTCGAGCTTCGAGTTGATCGTCGCCCGGAGATTGTTCCGGAAGGATCCCTGGCGAAGCGCGTTCGGCCGCTTCCACTTGTCATCCACGGCCACGCCGACCGAGTCGAAGCGGCGCTGATCGAGGGCCGGCATGCCGAACGGGCCAGTCTCGTTCTGCAGCGTGCCGCTGATGAAGTACGTCAGGATCTCGCTCCCACCGGACACCTGTGCGCCGAACTGGCCTCGATTGCCCTGCTTGATCATCGTGAGATCCTGGTCGGCGAACAGGTTGTTCACCGACGTGCTGTCCTTCACGCACGCGCCCGTGGAGAGCTCGTACAGGAAGCAGCGGCGAACCGTGTTCGGCGTCGCCGGCGCATGGCCCAGGATCGCGTACTGCGCTGGATAGTCGTTGAGGTCGTGGATCTGGCCGGCCTCGGCGAACGTGCTCCAGCGGGCCGCGCCGGCGCGGCCGCGCTTGGTCGTGATGACGATGACGCCGTTGGCGGCGTCGGTGCCGTACAGCGTCGCGGCGGACGGACCCTTCACGATCTCGATGTTCTCGATCTCTTCCGGCGAGATGTCGTTCACGCGGCTCGGCGTGGTGCCGCCGACACCGATCGCGAGCGATGCAGTGCCGCCCTGGCTCGTGAGGCGAACGCCGTCGATCACGTAGATCGGGTCGTTGCTGAGCGAGAGCGAGCTGGTGCCGCGGACACGAACGCGGCTACCGCCGCCGGTCATGTTCGATGGCAGCACCTGCACGCCGGGTGCGCGAGCGACGAGCAGGTCGCCCATGTTCTTGATCGGCGATCGCTCGACAACCTTGCCGACATCGATCGTCGCGACCGTGTTGCCCAGCTCACTGCGACGCTGCTCGCCGGTCGCCGTCGTGACGACCTCCTGCAGCACCACGAGCGTTCGTTCGAGCTGGATGTCCAGGGTCGTCGCCTGTCCCGCCGTGACGGTCACAGGGCGCTTCTGTTCGACGTAGCCCACGCGCAGGACGCGGATGTCGACATTGCCGGGCGAAACGTTGCGGAGCGTGTAGCGCCCCTCAGCGTTCGTCACCGCGAATATCGACGTGCCGACCAGAATGACGCGCGTGTCGGACAACGGTTCGGATGTGTCGCGAGCCGACACCTTACCGGTGATGCTCGCCGTGGCCTGGGGCTGCTGTGCCGAAGCGGAGGCCGACAGCCCTCCGACGAGCAACGCAACCGCCAACCCCGGGGCCCATCGTACTGCTCGAACGTCGAGTCTCATCGTGACCTCTCCCAGTCTGGGGAACGTCGACCACAGCGTTGCCATCTGGAAACACGCCGGGGTCGCGCAGCGAGACGACCACAACGGCTGCGCGACCCGGACATCGTACCTCCTTCCACGGCCCCGTCAAGACGGTTCGCACCAAAACTCCAACGGCCCGTCACAGAGAGCGCGGATTATCCCATAGGGTACGATCGGGGGGCTGAGGCGTCGAGCGCGGCGCGGCGGGCGGCCGGCTTCGTGCGGTGAGCGCCGTGAGCACAGACGGCGCGTCCCTGACCCATTGTCCGATCGCGCGCCGTGGTGTATCTGCCTACATCGTGTTCCGATTGCGCAGCGTGTTTTCGCGACCCGGAGACTGTCGACCGATGCTTCTGACCAGCCGTCGCAGCCAGGTGGCTGCCAGCCTCACACTCATCGCCGTCTTCGGCGGTGCGTCGCTCTCCCTCGGCTCCCGGGTCGTAGCGCCCTCGATTCCGGAGCGCCTGAGCGACGACGTGTTCTGGCGCATGGTGTCCGACTTCTCGGAACCCGGCGGCTTCTTCCGGTCGGACAACTTCGTGTCCAACGAGATCACGTTCCAATGGGTGCTGCCCGAGATCGCGAAGACCACGAAGACCGGCGGCGTGTACGTGGGCGTGGGGCCGGATCAGAACTTCACGTACATCGTGGCCATGCAGCCGAAGATCGCGTTCATCGTCGACATCCGGCGACAGAACATGCTGCACCACCTGCTCTACAAGTCGCTGATCGAGCTGTCGGCCGACCGGGCGGAGTTCCTTTCCCGGCTGTTCTCCCGGCCCAGACCCGCGGGGTTGGAGGCTGACGCAGGCGCAGCGGCGCTCTTCCAGGCGTACGCCAACGCGATGCCGGACAGCGCCCTGTTCGCCCGCAACCTCGCCGCCGTGAAGGAGCAGCTCGTCGGCAGGCACAAGTTCGGCCTCACCACCGACGACCTGCGCACCATCGAGTACGTGTACACGGCCTTTTTCGCCGCCGGACCAGACCTGACGTACTCGTTCACGATGCCCGGGCGCGGCTCGAGCATGATGTTCTACGGTCGCCGCATGCCCACGTACGCGGAATTGATGATGGAGAACGACGGCACGGGGGCGCAGCGGAGCTACCTCGCGAGCGAAGCGAACTACCGCGTGCTGCGGGAGCTCGAGCGCAACAACCTCATCGTACCGCTCGTCGGCGATTTCGCGGGCGACAAGGCGCTCCGCTCAGTGGGGAAGTACGTGAAGGATCATGGGGCGACGGTCACCGCGTTCTACACGTCGAACGTCGAGCAGTATCTCTTCCAGAGCGACGACTGGCGGAAGTTCTTCACGAACGTCGGTACCCTGCCGATCGATACGTCGAGCACGTTCATCCGCGCCGTGTTCAACTTCAACACCCAGCCGAGTCAGACAGGAACCCCTGGGCCGCGCTCCCGCACGATGCTCGCGTCCATCGCCGAGCAGGTGCGCGCGTTCACCGAGGACAGCCTCAAGACCTACTGGGACGTGATCCAGACGTCCCGTTAGGCTCGCGGTGAAGATCACCGCGGTGCGACCGCTCGCACTCGGAGCGCTCCTGATCGCCGGGCTCGCCGCGCCCGTTGCGGCCCACGACCTCTTTCTCAAGCCGTTCCGCTACTTCGTCGCGCCGCGGTCGGAGGCCCGCGTTCGAGTCCTCAACGGCACGTTCGAGAAGAGCGAGAATTCCATCGAGCGGAACCGCATTCGTGATCTCAGTATCGTCGGCCCTGACGGCGTCCAGCACCCGGATACGGGATCGTGGTCCGATACCGGTGACACGAGCGTGTTCACGTTCCGCACGGGCGCCCCAGGCACCTACGTGATCGGCGCGTCGACGCTGCCGCGGACGCTCCGGCTCGAAGGAAAGGCCTTCAACGAATACCTCGCGTCCGACGGAGTGCCGGATGTCCTCGAGGCCCGGCGTCGCGCCGGTGAAATGGACCGGCCGTCGCACGAGCGATACTCGAAGCACGTGAAGAGCGTGCTCCAGGCAGGGGATGCACGGACCGGCGGCTTCGATACCCCGCTTGGTTATCCGGCAGAGCTTCTCCCGCTCGAGAATCCGTATGCGGTCAAAATCGGCGGGACGCTGCGCGTCCGCGCGTTGGTGGACGGCAAGCCCGTCGCGAATCAGCTGGTCGTCGCGGGCGGCCGCACACCAACGGGTGCGAGGCTCCGCGTTCAGAACACGCGATCAGGTGCCGACGGAATCGCGCGGGTGCAGATCAGCGATCGCGGATTCTGGTACATCAAATTCATTCACATGGTGCCCGTGACCGGTGACAGCGTGACCTACGAATCGAAGTGGGCCACGCTCACGTTCGAAGCCCGGTAGGTCACCGGCGGGGTGCGCTCCAGGCGCTCCTGACGTACCTTCTGCGCAGTTCGACAGACCCGATGCAGGAGCCATGTCGGATACTGCTGGAATAGACGCCGGATCGATCCTCGAGGAGTCCCCGGACGGGGTTGTCGTCGTCGACGCGTCGTGGTGCGTGCGCTACGCCAATCGTGCCGTCGAAGGCATCGTCGGCCGCGAACGGACCGCCATCGTTGGCGCGGAGATCTGGACCGCCTTCCCGACGCTGACGGGGACCGCAGCCGAGGCAGAGCTACGACGCGCCGGCGCGGAGTCGCGGCCAGCGGCATTCGAGCACCGCGATGTTGCGGCAGATCGCTACTACGTCATCTACGTCCATCCCGACGCGCGCACGGGTGGCCTTGTCGTCTATCTGCGCGACCTCACGCTCCAGAAACTCGCGGAAGACGCTGCATCGAACACCGCGCGCAAGTATCGGATGCTGATGGAACAGGCGTCGGACGGCATTCTCGTCATGGACCAGACGACGCGCTGTCTCGAGGTGAACGCCCGACTGTGCGCGATGCTTGGCTACACGACTCGCGAGATTCTCTCGCGCCAGTACCGCGACCTGATCCACCCGAGTGACCTCGCCGCGACGCCGGTCAGGTTGAATGAGCTGCTGGCCGCCGGCTCGGTGCTCACGGAGCGGCTACTGCTCCGCAAGGATGGAGGTGGCGTCGTCGTGGAGGTCGGCGCGTCGGTGCTTGCCGACGGGCGGATTCTGACGTTGTTCCGCGACATCACCGCGCGGAAGCAGAATGAGGAGACGCTCCGCGCGCAATCCGTCATCGACGAGCTCACCGGCGTCTACAACCGGCGCGGATTCATTCAGGCGGCCGAGCGTGAGTTACGTATCGTCGCCGCATCAGAGCAGACGGTGTTCCTGCTGATGGCGGACCTCGATCATCTCAAGCTCATCAACGACAGCTACGGACACGCGGCCGGCGATGACGCGCTCGTTGCCGCGGCCGACGTGTTGCGGGACGTCGTCCGCGCGTCGGACGTGGTGGGCCGGTGGGGCGGCGACGAGTTCGCGGTGTTCTTCGCCCGCGGTGCGGATGCGGCGCTGGATGCGGTCCGCGCTCGCATCACGCGCCGCCTCGAGCGCGCCAACGAGGGGGCGCGGCCGTACCTCATCGCGTTGTCGTTAGGCGTCGCCTGCGAGCGCGCGAACGACGCGACGACGCTCGACGGTCTCGTCGCGCAGGCAGACGCCGCTTTGTACGCCGACAAACGGAGTAGACCGGCCGACCGACAGTGGCAACGCTAGGACTGCGCCGGGAAATTGGCCTCGCCCGCGCCACGGCGATGGTCATTGGAACCATCATCGGCGCATCGATCTTCGTACAGCCGTCCATCATTTCTGGTGCTGTGCCATCGGTCACGGGCATGTTGCTCGTGTGGGCCGTCGCCGGCATCCTCACGCTCATCGGCGCACTCGTCACCGCGGAGCTGGCGTCTGCATTTCCCGGCACCGGCGGCGTGTACGTCTTTCTCCGCGAGAGCTACTCGCCGGCCGTCGGGTTTCTCTGGTGCTGGGCGATGTTCTGGAGCATGCACACCGGGATCATCGCCGTGATCGCGATGGTCTGTGCTCGCTACATCGGATTCTTCGTGCCGCTCGGTGACACCGGCACCCGCATCGTCGCCATCGCCGCCATCCTCGTCTTCTCGGCCATCAACTACGTCGGGGTCAGGCACGGCACCATCGTGCAGACGGCGTTCACGGTCGTGAAGGTTGCTGCGGTAGTCCTCATCGCAGTCGCGGGTCTCTTAGCGTCCGGTGTGGTGCCGGCGCCGAGTGGTGTGGCGGCTCCAGCGATTGTCCCGTCGCTCCGCGCCTTCGTCAGCGCGACCGTGGCTGGCCTGTTCGCGTTCGGCGGCTGGCACATGGTGACCTATACCGGTGATGAGACCGTCGATGCGCGACGCACGATCCCGCGCGCGCTGCTCATCGGAACGCTCGCGGTCACGGCGTCGTACATCGCCGTGAACGCCGCGTATCTCGCCGTGCTCTCGCCAGCTGCTGTCGCGGCGTCGAACCGCGTTGCCGCCGACTTCGCGGACCGGGTGCTCGGCACCGGTGGTGCGGCCGCCATGTCGGCGCTCGTGATACTCTCGACGCTCGGCGCGATGACCGGAATCATTCTCACGGGACCGCGCGTGTACCTCGCGGCGGCGAACGACGGGCTCCTCACGCGATGGATCGGCGCAGTGCATCCGCGATTCGGCACGCCACACCATGCCATCGCGCTGCAAGCGGTCTGGGCCTGTATTCTCGTCGCGACGGGCACCTATCGCGCGCTGTTCACGCGTGTCGTGTACACGGAGTGGATCTTCTTCGGGCTGATGGCGGCGGGGATCTTCGTGTTGAGGCGCCGACCAGGCTACATGCCGGGCTACAAGGCGTGGGGATACCCCGTGCTCCCGGCGCTTTTCATCGTTTCGACCGCCGTCATCGTAATGAATCAACTGGCCGCCGACCCCGTCGAGAGTGCGACAGGACTCCTGATCGTGTTGGCTGGTCTGCCGGTGTATTACCTCCGCACCGCACGTCGCACGTCCCCGCGAACCCTACCCAATGCCGATCATTGACGTACACAACCACTTCTATCCCCCTGAATACTTAGCGGCCCTGCGCTCCGGGAAGAGCGTGGTTCGTGTCACGGTCGATTCGTCAGGCAACCCCCACATTCACTATCCCGGCGACTACAACGTCGCCGTTGCAGGGCATCGCGACATCGCGTACCGGCACGAGGTGCTCGAGCGCGAAGGCGTGGACACGCAGATCATCACGCTCACTACCCCCGGGACGCACGTCGAGACCGCTGCGTACGGGGCCGATCTCGCGACGCTCGTCAACGACGCGTTCGCTGCCATCATCGCCGAGCGCGGTCCGCGATTCTCGGCACTCGCGACGCTTCCGCTCAACGACCCCGCTGCCTCGGTAAAGGAATTCCGGCGATCGATCGAGGAGCTGCACCTGCCGGGCGCGATGCTGTTCAGCAACGTGAATGGCGTCGCGCTGGCGGACGAACGCTTCTGGCCGTTGTACGAGGCAGCGGATGCCTACGGCGCCGTGTTGCACATCCATCCGACGAGCCCGGTTGGCGTCGAGGCGATGACGGAGTACTGGCTCATGCCGCTCGTCGGATTCCTCATGGACACGACGCTCGCGGCGGCGCACCTCGTGTTCAGCGGCGTTGGCGAGCGCTTCCCGAACATCAAGTGGGTCCTCTCGCACCTCGGTGGGGCGGTGCCCTACATGGCGGAGCGATTCGATCGCGGTTTCCACGCGTTCGAGGATTGCCGGCGCAACATCGATCGTCCGCCGAGCGACTACCTCAAAACGTGGTACTACGACACGGTGAACTTCGATCCGCACGCGCTGAAGCTCGCGATTGATTTCGCTGGCGCCGACCACATTCTCGCGGGCAGCGACTACCCGCATCAGATCGGGAGCATCCCGACGATGCTGCAGGCCCTCCGTGGCCTCGACATCTCCGACGCTGACAAGGCAGCGATCCTCGGCGGCAACGCGGCGCGCATCTATGGCGCGTCCGTCGCGGCGGGAGCCTAACGAGCGAACAGCCTGCCGAGGTTGTCCACCAGTAGCTGCCCCGCCCGGTGCTCGGGGTCGAGATCGGGATCGTAGATCGTGAGATGCATGCCGGCGACGCGACCCGAATCGAGCACGGGGTGGAGCAGCGCGTGGAGCTCGTCGTACGAGAGCCCACCTGCCTGACGCGAGTCGACCGCCGGCATCACGGCGTCATCGAGCACATCGACGTCGATGTGAATCCACGCGCCGGTGACGCCGGACCGCGCGATCTGCGTGGCGATCGCCTGACCCGTGGCCGCCATTCCCGTGCGTCGCAGCTCGTCGAGGTAATGCACGTGCATGGCCATGCGCGCCTGCCGCACGTCTTCGCCGGTGTAGTAGACCGGGTCGTCGCGAACGCCGAGCATGAAGACATCCGCCGGGTGCACGAGCGGCGCAGGCCCGCCTAACGCCGCCAGGAGCGGCGGCCCGATGCCGACGGCGAGTGCGACATCCATCCCCGCGGCGCCTCCGGTCCGCGACACGTGCGGCGTCTGGAGGTCGTGGTGTCCGTCGAGGAACAGGAGCGCGTATCGCCCTCGGCGATGCAGCGCGAGCAGACTGCCGAGCAGGATCGAGCAGTCGCCGCCGAGGACGACGGGAAAGCGACCAGCATCGAGCTGTGCGCCAACAGCGCGCCCGAGCATGCCGCTGTATTCCGCGATGGCGACAGCGTTGCGAATGCCCGTCGCGGCGTCGCGCTCTGGGCTGTAGGACGGGGGAATGACTTCGCCCCCGTTCAGCGCGCCAAGTCGCTCCTGGGCCCCGAGCTGCCGAAGGGTCTGCGCCATGCGGCGCACGCCAGGCTCCTTTCCCGGCGCAGGCGGCGCGAGACCGAGGTTGCTCGGAGCGTCGATGAGGGAGATGGTGGGTGTCATCCCGAGCGAACGTCAGTGAGTCGATTGTCATCCCGAGCGAGCGTCAGCGAGTCGAGGGATCTAGTATGCGATACTCGTGACTTCCTACGGGTCCGCACAGTAGATCCCTCGACTCCGCGCCTACGGCGCTCCGCTCGGGATGACAACGGGCTCCGGCAATCTCTCGACGAGTCGGTCGATGAGGTAGCTCGACTGCTCCAGCGCCTCGTGCGTGAACGGGCCGAAGAAGTCACGGACCTCATCGAACATCTGCCGGAAACGCTCGCGGTCAGTGCTCGCCAGAATCGCTGCGACATCCGTGGCCGCTTTGGCGAACGCCGATGTCACGTGCGCGGTCGCCGGATTCCGCATCTCGATCGGCCCGTAGAGATCCGGTGATTGCGCGAAGTGCCGCGCCGTCACGTAGAGCTCCATGAGGTACGCCGGCGACGTGAAGCGGAGCGTCTCGTCCAGCGGCGTGCCGGTGCGCGCCAGCGTCAGCCCGAGCACCTGCGTCTGGAAGTGCGTGAGCACCTGCACCACCGCCATGACGCGGTCGTGATGCGCGGGCGTCGTTTCCTGAACGCTCAATCCGCGCGCTTCGAACATGCGCACGACCCAATCGGCCCAGGCGTCGCCGCGGGCGCGGCACACGACCACGCGCTGACCCTGAAGCGAGTGCACGTTAGGGCCGAACATCGGATGCGTGCCGACGACGCTGGCGCGCGTCGACTCGAGCATCGCAGTGACCGGGGCTTCCTTGATGCTCGTAACGTCGAGCAGCACCGCGTCTTCACGAAGGCGCGGGCCGATCGCGCGAATGACCTGCTCGGTCACATCGATCGGCACGCTGACCACCACCGCATCGGCCACTGACGCAGCGTCGGCGGCGCTGAGCGATGTGTCGAGGTCGGCGACGATCACCTGATGGCCCAGGTCGCCGAACAGGCGGACCATGAGCGCGCCCATCCCGCCGCGACCGCCGATCACCGCGACCGTTCGCGACTGCGTCTCGTACGGCACCTCGGCTCGCAACGATGCCTGGTGATCGCGACTCGCGCGCATGAGTACGCGAAACACCGATTCCAGCTCGGTGCGCGGCAACCCCATTTCCTCCGCGCGCTGGCTTCGGTCGGCAAGGATCTCACGCTCGCGCTCAACATCGCGAATACGGAGCCCATGCTGGCGCTTGTACGCGGCGATCTCGCCGACGAGCGCCATGCGGCGGGCGACGATCTGTAGCAGGTCACGGTCGAGGACGTCGACCATGGCGCGAAGGACGGGAAGCGGGCGCGGAGTAGCGTCGTCAATCATGGGCGGAAAATACTCAGGATCGCGCCGGCTGGATCGCTGTCGTCAGTATCCTCGCACCTGCCCATCGTGCCGAGGATCGGCCGCGCCGACCCAACGGTTGCCCTGGCGTACGATCAGGTAGAGGCGCGCATAGCCGAATGACTGGGCGGTGGGCTCGTACCCCATGGCCCGTATCCCCTCGAGCGCGGTCGGGTCGAACTCGCCTTCCAACTCGACCTGCCGATTCGCGCGCTGCGGATAGATGCGCGACATTCGCAGCGCCTCGAGTGGGTCGAGCTCGTAGTCCAGCACGTACGACATCGTCTGCATCATCGCCAGGGGGATGCGCCCACCACCGGGTGAGCCAACCACCATCTGCACGCGGTTGCCGCCGAGCACGATCGTTGGCGCGATGGTCGTCTGGCGCGTACGCCACGCCGGCGCTCCCGGTCGGTCGAGATCGTTCGGGCGGAAGAAGCGAATGCCGGAGTCGTTGAGAAAGAAGCCCGCGACGGCGACGCCCGAGCCGAACACCGAGCTGTTCGTCACCGTGACGGCGACCGCGTTCCCGTCGGCGTCCACGACGGAGATGTGCGTGGTTTCTCCGCCGCTGTCGTCAGGCTTCGAGGTCATCCCCGATGCTCCGTCGGCAGCCATCGGCGTCGTGCCGCTGAACGGCGTGTAGGGGCGGCAGACGTCCGGTGCGGGCGCGGCGTCGAACGGTGTCGGATCGAACGTGGACAACGAATCGAGCGCGCGCTTCGCCCCGACCTCGGCGCGCCAGCGTGCGCCGTACGCCGACGACACCAGGCCCCGCGCCGGAATCGTCACCCAGCGAGGGTCGTCGTTCATGCGCGCCATCTGCTGACCCGCGCGCATTGCCGACGCGAACACGTCGAACGCCACCGCGTTGCGCGTCGGCAGGCCGAGCGCGGGAAGGTCGAACGGCTCGAGCAGCTTGAGTGAATGCAATACCTGGAGCCCGCCCTGGGGCGGGGGAGCCGACAGCACGGCCCGGCCGCGATACGACGTGCAGAGCGGCCGCCGCCAGGTCGGCGCGTACGCGGCGACTTCATCGAGCGTCGCCGGGTGCCCACCTTCGTTCAGCCGGGCCACGAGCCGACGCGCCGTCTCGCCTTCGTAGAAACCCCGGCGGCCTTCAGCCGAAACGCGGCGCAGCGTCGCGGCCAACTCGGGATTCCGCACCCGGTCGCCGACGCCGAGCGCATTGCCGCCCGGCCAGTAGATGGCGCGTGCGACGGGATCGCGCGTTAGGCGTGCGGAGTCGCGGTGCACCATCTCCGCGAGCACCTGATAGACCGGATATCCCTCCTCGGCGATCCGGATCGCCGGTGCCATGACGACTTCGCGAGCGAGTCGCCCGTATTTCTGGTGTGCTTCGAGCAACCCGGCCACGTTCCCGGGGATGGCAACCGCGCGGAGCGGCGACGCCGAGTCAGGGCGCGTTGCCCGCACGCGACGGAACGCGGCGACCGGTTGCGCTGGATAGAAATCGAGAAACTCGGTGCGACGCTCGCTCTGCAACCAGATCAGCATCGCGCCGCCTCCGCCGACCCCGGACATCTCCGGTTCCGCGACGCCAACGGCGAACGCGGTCGCGACCGCCGCATCCACGGCGTTCCCTCCGCGTCGTAGCATCTCGGCGCCCGCTTCGGAGGCCAGCGGATGCGCCGACGTAACCATGCCATGCTCGGCGACCAGGCGACGACCGATGTCCGGCGCGAGCGTTGGGGCGATGACCGGCGCCGAGCCGCCTGAGCAGGCCGTCATCAACCACGCGGTGGCGAACGCCAATCGCTTCATGAAATCCTCAGGCCTGAGCGGCTACTCGATGTGCGCCACGCCGTTGCCCGGCCTGGCGAATCGCACGAAGACGGCAGGATCGTGACCCGGCACGATGAGGCGCGGGACGGAGGCGAGGCGCATCATCCGCTCCTGCGCGGCCATGTTCGAGAGTGAATCGAGCGTCTGCGCTATCGGCCGGTGCGTGTCGAGGTTCTCGTAGAGGTACACGTTGTCCGACGCGATCACCGCCGTGCCGCTCTTCGTGTTCACCGTCGCATACTGCGACGCGAACGTATGCTTGCCACCGGTGAACACGGTGATGCCCGGAATGATCTGCACGGAGTCACCATCCACTTGGTGGACGCGGCCCTGGCCGGCGATCGTTGCGAGCATCTTCGCGTCGTCCGGGTCGATCGCGCGGTCGAGCTGTCCACCCGTCGCGCCCACGTGATGCTGATACTCCTCCTTCTGGATCCAGATGCGCGCGTTAGGAAACAGATCGAGACCGTCGGCGTGGTCCCAGTGGATGTGCGAGACGATGATGTCGGTGACGTCTTCCGGCTTCACGCCTACACGGGCGACGGCGTCGGACGGCTTCACGAAGTCCACCGGCTTCCAGCGCTGCACGAACTTGTCGCGATAGAACCCGGCGTCGACGAGCACGGTGCGCCCGTTTCCGCGGAGCAGCCACACGGTCATGGCGATGTCCATCCGACGGCTGGTGTCCGCGCCGGCGATCAGACCGCGGACCGGAAAACCGGCAATGGTCCCGTAGCGAATCGCGTAGACGTCGTACATCGGCGCAGGCTGTGGACGACCGGCGCCGGTGGCGGTGACGAGGAGTACGAACGCGGCGGTGGAACGAAGCGAGCTCACCATGGATTCGAAGACGGGTCGTTAGGTTCGGACATCGGTTGGGATGTGGTAACGGCAATAACGCTGCGGCTCGGTAGCCAGGTCGGCAAGGCACGGCTAGCGTGTCATTCCGAGCGGAGCGAGGAATGACACCCTGCGCGGCGCCTTGACGCCCCAGCGTGACCCCAATACGCTACCGCCTCTCCTCCAACGCGGGCGTCGACTGAAGTGTTCTCCGGCGAGCAGGTAGCGACCCTCCTCACGGAGCTCGGCGTTACTCATGTCATCACCGTCCCCGACAGCACCATCGGCCGGTGGGAAGGCGCCATCGAGCGGTCTCCGAGTGTTCGGCTCGTGCGCGTCTGCCGCGAAGGCGAGGCCTGGCAGGTCGCGGCTGGCCTGCTCCTGGGTGGCGCGACCCCCATCGTCATGATCCAGTGTACAGGGCTGTTCGAGTCGGGTGACGCGCTACGCAACGTGCTGCACGACTGGAAGCTGCCGGTATTTTCGATCATCGGGTACAGGAGCTACCTCGATCAGGCGAAGCTGCCGGGAGACACCTGCCTCGTCTTCACGGAACCCGTGCTCGACGCGTGGCGAATCGACTACGTCCTCATCACATCGCCAACACAGCTCGACGTGATTCGGACTCACTATCTCGAGTGCCGCGACGGCGGCCGCGCCGGTGCGGCGCTCATCGGCGAATGACGGATACTACTGTGGGACAGCGCGTGGACGCGCGTATTCCGCTCGTGGCGGCGCTGGAAACGCTGCGCGCCGTCCGACGCGACGACGAGGTCGTGATCACGACCATGGGCTCGGCCCGCGAATGGATGAAGCTCGGCACGCCGCACGCGCTCGATTTCATTCTGGTGCCGTCGAGCATGGGGCAGGGCACGTCGATCGGGTTGGGCCTCGCGCTCGCACGCCCTGATCGTCGCATCATCGTGTGCAGCGGGGACGGGTCGCTCCTCATGAATCTGGGGACGCTGGCGTCGATCGTCGCCGCGAACGTGCCGAATCTCGTGGTCCTCGTGTTCGACAACGGCGTCTACGAGGTCACGGGCCAACAGCCGACAGCCGGTGCCGCGACGAGCCGTGCGGGTGGCCGAGCGGCGGACTTCCCCGGCATTGCGCGGGCGTGTGGCTTCGACTCGGTGCACCGCTTCACAGAAGCGGACGCCTGGGCGGCGAACGCGCGCAGCACGATCGATGCGACTGGCCCGACGTTCGTCGCTCTCGACATCGCGCCGGTGGTGGGCGGTATCGCGCCGCACTCACCGGGCCCCGCGCCCGCCCGCGCGCGGGATTTCATGAAGGCGTTAGGCGATCCGTCATCCCGAGCGGAGCGGTTGTCATCCCGAGCGAGCGTCAGCGAGTCGAGGGATCTCCCGTGAAGTACTTGTGGCCAGGCCGGCTACGATGACCTCGGAGTAGATCCCTCGACTCGCCTGCGGCTTGCTCGGGATGACACCGTTTTCACCCAGCCACCAGCACGACCACCCAGCCACCAGCGCGGTTCGCGCCGTTTGTCGTTAGGCGAGGACAGTCTTGAAGGCGTTCTCCAGCGCTGCTTCGAGCGGTGCCGGACTGCGAAGCAGTCGCGAACGCAGCGCCGCTCCCTCCCAGCAATCCAGGATCAGGTTCGCCGTCTGCAGCGGGTCCGCCTCCTGCGGCAAGTCGCCGCGTCGACGCGCTTCATCGAGTGTCTCGGCCAGCCTCGCCGCGATGCCGTCGAACGCAGCCTCAATGTGTCGCCGGAATGCCGTGTTCACCGCGGCCAACTCCTGTCCGAGCAGGCCAATCAGCGACCCGAGGTAGCCCTGGCCTGCGTACATCGCGAGGAGGCGCTCGAAGAAGAGGCGGATCCGCTCGAGCGGCGCACGTTCCGTGTCCGACAGCGTCTGGTCCAGCAGCAGGTGAACTTCCGCGAGATACCGCCCGACCACGTGAAGCGCGAAGTCTTCCTTGCTCGCGAAATGGTGATAGAACGATCCCTTCGGAACGCTCGTCGCTACCAGCAGGTCCTGAATACCGGTCGCGTTGTAGCCGCGCTCGAGCAGCGTCGCCAGTCCGACGTCGAGCAGTCGGCGTTTCGTTGCGTGTAGCGCATCGTCAGCGGGTAGACCCAGCGGTCCAGTCATGGTTCGAAGGTAGGGCGGGGACCAAAGCGCATCAATCGCCAAGCCGAGAGTGCCCGGCGTGCGTCAGGATCACTTCCGAACCCCACAACCACCTCTGCCGTCACGCGTTCGCGGCCATCACGCGTAAAAAGCCGCGATTCGAAACGATCAGGACGCCGGGGGCCCGGAACCTTCCCTGCCCGGGTCGAGCCGCCGGGTTCGGGTGGCGAATCGGAGTCGGATGGCAGAAGCGACGAATCCGACGAGCGCGCCCGCCAATCCGGCCGGCAGCGACATGATGGACGACCCGCTCACGCTTCCCACGAGAAGGCCGACTGCCGCGCCTGCCGTCGTTCCGAGCGACGTCTGCGCGAGCGCTCGGCCGAGCGGGACGCGTCGCAGGAACGCAAACGCGGTCAGAGGTGCGAGCACCGCACCCAGCCCCGCCCCGACCGAGGCACCAAACCCTGCACTTGCGAGGAAATCGGTTCCGCGCACGCCGAGTCGCAGCCCCCAGACGGCCAGAAGCGCCGCCCCGAGGGCAGCACCGATGATGGCGCCGATCGTGGCGATGCTGAGCGTGACAGCGGCGACTCGGCCGAGGCGCATTCCTGGACACGTTTGACGGTGGGCGGGCGACCTTTTGAAAGGTCACGACGAGGCGAGTTGCACGCCAGAGCCGCCCTGATCGAGTGTGTGCTCGCGACACTGCAACGCGAGCGCTACCGTAGGATGTCGAATCTCTGACCCTTTTCCGAGGACATGCCGATGTCGCTCCACCTGATCACACGCATTGCAGCCGCCGTCGCAGTCGCTGCCAGCAGTGCTGCCTTCATGGTCGCGGACCTGAAAGGCGACTACAACGTCGAGTTCGTCGTGGAGGGCAACGCGTACACTGGTACGATCAAGACGACGCCCGTCGCCTCGGCGAAGGGGCAGTTCACCGGGAAGCTCGAGCTGACATCGCCATCGGCGATACTCGGCGATACGAAAGGCAAGACAGTGGGCGACTCGGTCATGTACGACGTCACCTACGAGGACAAGGGTCGCGGCTGCACGGGGACGCTCGCCGCAAAGGGCACGATCGAGAAGGACGGGAGCAAGGCAGCCGGAGCGCTGAACATCAACGACAGTTGCGGCGGTCCGCTCTCCGGCACGTTCCGTCTCTGGCGGTAAGCGTTCACCGGCACGACGCGCGAGCCGCATCCGGCTCGTGCCGACAGTTGAGGGGTATTCGTCATTCGGCGTCGCACGGCTATCATGTCCAGCTGTGCGACGCCACGCACATCACCCGTCGCGCACCAGCGCGCACTTCCCTCACGTCGAGCAACCGCAGTGCAGTCGTCGTTCGTTCTTCTCTTCGCGTCAGCGATCATCGCTGCGCCCGCTCTGGGTCAGAGCCAGCCGTCATCCAATAGCAGCACGAAGGCCGCTCGTGCGGACTCGTTAGGTACGCCGACAAAAAAGCCTGCTGCAAAAAAGGCTCAGCCCGCCAAGACTGGTAAGGCATCTGCGACAGCCAAACCGGGCCGGAAAACGTGGACCGGCGGACGGAATGGCTTCGTCGTCGACAGCGCTGAGGCGGCCAGCCTGTGGCCGGTGAAGGGGCCCGCGCCGTCGCCCGGCGCAGTCGTGCCCGCGAAGCGGATCATCGCGTATTACGGCAACCCCCTCGTCAAGAAGATGGGCATCCTGGGCGAGCTTCCCCCGGACCAGATGCTTGCGAAGCTCGACACCGAGGTCGAGCGCTGGCGAAAGGCGGACCCGGGCACGCCAGTGCAGCCCGCGCTGCACGTCATCGGCGTCGTCGCGCAAGGCAGCGCGGGCCGCGACGGCATGTGGCGAGCGCGGATGAGTGACTCGCTCATCGAGCGCGTGTACGGCTGGGCACAGAAGAAGAACGCGCTGCTCTTCATCGACGTGCAGGTAGGCCACAGCACGCTTCAGGCTGAACTGCCGCGCCTCGCGAAGTTTCTCGAACGTCCCGATGTCCACCTCGGGATCGATCCCGAGTTTTCAATGAAGGGCGGCGAGAAGCCCGGCACGAAGATCGGAACGTTCGACGCCGCCGACGTCAACTACGCGACGAAGTTCCTGTCCGAGCTCGTGGCGTCGAAGAATCTGCCGCCGAAGGTGCTCGTCGTGCACCGCTTCACTCGGCCGATGCTCACGAACACGAAGAACATCCGTCTCGATCCTCGCGTGCAGATCGTGATCAACATGGACGGCTGGGGCCCACAGTGGATGAAGCTCGACTCGTATCACGACTATGTGTACCTGCACCCGGTACAGTACACGGGATTCAAGATCTTCTATCACAACGACACGAAAAAGGGGAACGCATTGCTGACCCCGGAACAGGTCCTAAAGCTTTTTCCGAAGCCGGTTTACATACAATACCAGTAACTGGGGACTAGGGACTGGGGATTGGGGACTGGGAACACCCCCGGGATGCCTCTCAATGCGAGAGCAGCATCCCGGGGTTCGTCGTTTCCTCCAGTCCCCGGTCCCCAATCCCCAGTCCCCGGTGTTCCTAGCACAACAGTTGAATAGGGAGGGGTAAAGCAGTCGTCACTGCACCCCTGGAGCCTGACATGCACCCGCTCAGCAAGACCACCCGATGGACCCGATCGCTAGCACTCTCTCTCATGGTTGCGGCGTGTGCGACCAACCCGGTGACGGGCAAACGGGAGCTCTCTCTCGTTTCGGAGCAGCAGGAAATCCAGATGGGCCAGGAAGGGGCACAGCAGGTTGCCCAGGAGATCGGCCTCATCAATGATCAGGCGCTCCAGAATTACGTGCAGGGTGTCGGCGCGGCGATCGCGGCGAAGTCCGAGCGCCCGAACCTTCCCTGGACGTTCCGCGTCGTCGATGACCCGAGCCCGAACGCGTTCGCGTTGCCGGGTGGCTTCATCTTCGTGACGCGCGGCCTCCTCGATCTCATGAACAACGAGGCCGAACTCGCGTCGGTCGTCGGGCACGAGATAGGGCACGTCACCGCGCGGCACTCTGTCCAGCAGATGAGCCAACAGCAGATCGCCCAGCTCGCGCTAGGCATCGGCTCCGTTCTCTCTCCCACCGTAGCCCAATTCGGCGGCGCCGCGTCGCAGGGTCTGGGACTGCTGTTCCTCAAATACGGCCGCGATGACGAGCGCCAGGCCGACGACCTCGGGTTCCGCTACGCACTCGGCCAGGGCTACGACGTTCGCTACATGGATGATGTATTCCGCTCGCTGCAGCGGCTGGGAGAGGCCAGCAAGCAGAGCCCTCTGCCAACCTGGCTCGCGACGCACCCGGGAGAAGCGGAGCGCATTCAAACGATCGACGCGAAGCTCGCGGCTCTGCAGCCGAACCAGCTCGCGAACGCGAAGGTGAACGCGCAGGGGTACATGCAGCGCATCAATGGACTCGTGTACGGGCAGAACCCACGCAACGGCTTCTTCCAGGGCAACACGTTCTATCAGCCCGATCTGCGCTTTCAGATGACGTTGCCGAGCGGTTGGCAGGGCCAGAATCTGACGCAGGCTGTTGTGGCCGTGAGTCCGCAGCAGGACGCCATCATCCAGCTCACGCTCGCGCAGGGGAACTCACCGGACGCTGCGGCGCGGACGTTCCTCTCGCAGCAGGGCATTCAGGCTGGGCAGGCATCTCGTGAGACGGTGAATGGCGTACCGGCGGTCGCGAGCACGTTCCAGGCGCAGACCGAACAGGGCGTCATTCAGGGACTGGCCGCGTTCTTCACGTACAACGGCACGACGTATCAAGTGATCGGCTATTCCCCCGCGCAGAAGTACGCTGCGTACGATCCGGTCTTCCGCAAGGCGCTGGGTAGCTTCGCTCCAGTCACCGACCCGAAGATTCTCAACGTGCAGCCGAACAAGGTGAGCGTCGTGTCGCTGCCGCAGTCGATGACGCTCGCGGAGTTCGCGCAACGCAATCCTTCCGCGGTGCCATTGGCCGAGTTGGCGATCGTCAATCAGGTGGAGAACACCAATGCGCCGCTACCGGCGGGAACGCCGGTGAAGCAGATCGTGGGTCCGCGCATAGCCGGGTGAGCCCGACACGTCCCGTCGTGTCTTTCCGCGACGGGACGACGCGCCCGTTTTGCGATCAGCGCCCGAGGGCTAGCTTTCGCGCATGACGCCCTGGGTCAAGCGACTGCTGATCGCCAATGTAGCCGTGTTCTTCGTACAGCTCACCGTGCCGGGAGCAACGCAGTTGCTCGCGTTCATCCCGGCATATGCGCTGGTGCGACCGTGGTCGTTCGTGACCTACATGTTCGCCCACAGCACGAGCCAGTACACGCACATTCTCTTCAACATGCTGGTCCTGTATTTCTTCGGACCTCGTGTGGAGGAGCGGCTCGGAAGTAATCACTTCATCCGACTCTACCTGTTGAGCGGTATCGTCGGCGCGATTCTCTCGATCTTCTTCAGTCCGGGCGGCTCGATCATCGGCGCATCGGGAGCCGTGTTCGGCGTGCAGCTGGCGTTCGCCAAGTACTGGCCGCGAGAGCGTATCTACATCTGGGGCATTCTCCCCCTCGAGGCGTGGCTGCTGGTGGTGATCACCACGGTGATCGCGCTTTGGAGCGGCTTCACCGGCGGCGGAGGCGGCGTCGCACACTTCGCGCACCTCGGCGGCTACCTCGGCGCGTGGCTTTACCTGCTCTATGTCGATCGCCGGTCACCGGCGCGCCAGTGGAAGGCGAAGCTCGAGAAGCCCGCCAAGAGGACCGAGATCGGCAACTGGAAGCGGATCGACACGAGCTCCATCCACGAGGTCAACCGTGCGGAAGTTGACCGCATCCTCGACAAGATCAGCGCGAAGGGCGTCGACAGCCTAACGCCAGCGGAGCGCACGTTCCTCAGCAACTTCGCGCCCCCGGATGACAGGCCACTGAGACCCACCTGATCTCCGGATTTCCACGGTTTTCCGACATCGACCGCGGTTGCTCGACTCAGTGACCGCCACTCGCGTCCGCGTCGGTTTGCCGGTGGCGGTGGAGTGCTGTCTCGACGTGCCGGCCGGCCACGAGCACCACGAGCGCGATCGCGACCGCCAACCCACCGATGTGCCACTGGCCGATTCCGCACGAGATGCCCACCGCTGCGGAGACCCAGATCGTGGCTGCCGTCGTGAGTCCCTTCACGTCGCGGCCCTCGCTATGGAGAATCACGCCGCCGCCGAGAAAGCCGATTCCGGCGACGAGGCCCTGTATGACGCGCGATACGGCATCGACGTGGATCGCATCATTCGGCCCGCCGAGTTGAAGCGCGGTGACGGTCACGAGCGCGGTGCCAAGCGCCACGAGGGCGTGGGTGCGGAGGCCGGCGGGTTTCTTCGTCAGCTCTCGATTGAGGCCGATAGCGCCGCCAGTGGCGGTGGCGGCGAGAAGGCGAAGCATTGCCTCGTCCCATGTCGGCATGATTTCAGGCGCGATCATGCCCAATGATACGGCAGTCGCATCCATTGTGCTTGAGCCGCGGGCGCGCATCCCCTACCTTGACGCTCGACTCCGTCCACCTCGCGCTGTCGCGCGACTTCCGCTGCATCGGTGACACGTTGAGCCAACACTTCGGTCAACTCGAATTCTTCCCGGAACCCCGCCACATCGAGGCAGTCGACCCTCGTGTCGCCATCGGGCCAGACACGCGCGTCGCCGCGCTCTTCCGCGTCCGCTACGGGAACGCCCGGCAGGTCCACGAGGTCTACCGCGACCGCCACGGCTGGTACTGTGCCGAGCATGGACCGGGGTGCTCGGCGGTGTCCGACGCGGTCGACGCCGCAAAACCGCGTTAGGCGTCCGCGATGAGCACGACCCGTGAGTCGGTGACGAATCGGGCGGGCGAGCGGTACACGGAACAACAGCTGGTCGAGATCCTTCGGCGGGCCGCGGAGCGACAGGAGGGACTCACCACGGAACCCGACGGTCGGTTCTCGCTCGCGGAAATCCAGCAGATCGCCTCGGAAGTGGGAATCGCCCCGGCGCACGTCGCCGCCGCCGCGAGCGAAGTGCTGCAAAGCCTGCCGCCGGCGACGGGCACACTCGGCGCGCCGACCTCGTTCCGGTTCGAGCGGTGGGTCGAAGGAGAGATCTCCGAATCAGCCATCGGCGAGATATTCGATACGGCGCGTCGAGAAGTCGGATTGCAGGGGCAGGTGAGTGAAGCGCTCGACACGGTCGAATGGCGGGGGCGCAGCAGTCTTGGCGCGACGGTCGTATCGGTTGCTCGCCGCGGTGGGCGCACGAAGATCACGGTGCATCTCGATCGCACCGATGCCGCGGGCGCCGTCGTGATTTCCAGCGGATTGGCGGGGCTCGGCACTGCAATAGCCGTCGGTGCCGCCATCGGGACCGCCGCGGCGACGGCTGGTCCGCTCGGCATCGCCGGCGCGGTCGCTGTCTCGCTCGGCTGGGCTGGTGCTGGCAGCTGGGTCACGATGCGGGCCATCTGGCGGCGCATTGCACGGTCGTGGACGCCGCGTGCCACCGCGCTGGGCGTCGAGCTGGTGGGCGTTGCTCAGCGCGCTCTGGACGCTGAGCGTAAGGACAGCGAGTAGATCACCGTCATCAACGAGGCTGACATGTGGAAGGGTAGTGTGAGGACGCTGGCGTCCCTGGCGATGCTGGCGTCGGTCGCTGGTGTTGCCGCCGCGCAGCAGACGAACGATCCGGCGCTCGAGGCCAAGGCCCGCGCCATTCACGACCGCGTGATCGCGCTCGACACGCACGTCGACATCGATCCGAGGAACTTCACGGCGGCGCATCCCAACTACACCGACCGGCTCGCGACGCAGGTCAACCTCCCGAAGATGATCGAGGGCGGGTTGGATGCGGTCTTCTTCAGCATCTACGTCGGTCAGGGGCCGCTCACAGCCGAGGGATACCAGCGCGCGTACGACGCTGACATGGAGAAGTTCGCGTCGGTCCATCGGCTGGCCGAAGAGTTGGCCCCCGACAAGATCGAGATCGCGTATCGCGCGGACGACGTGACGAAGATCGCCGCCAAGGGAAAGAAAGTCGCGCTCATGGGCGTGGAGAACGCGTACGGCATCGGCACGGATCTGACGAACATCAAGAAGTTCTACGATCAGGGTGCCCGCTACATGTCGCTCGCGCACAACGGCCATAGCCAGATGTCGGATTCGAACACCGGCGAGCGCGACGGCGTGTGGCTCTATCATGGCCTGTCGCCGTTAGGCAAGCAGGCCGTGGTCGAGCTGAATCGCCTCGGCATCATGATCGACATCTCGCATCCGTCGAAGGAGTCGATGATGCAGACGCTGGCGCTGACGAAGGCACCGATCATCGCGTCGCATTCCGCGGTCCGGGCGTTGTGCGACGTGAGCCGCAACCTCGACGACGAGCAGCTGCTCGCGCTCAAGAAGAACGGCGGCGTCGTGCAGATGGTTGCCTTCTCGGGCTACGTGAAACAGGCACCGCCTCCGTCGCCGGAGCGCCAGCAGGCGCTGGCGGCCCTGCGCACCGAGTTCGGTCTTCCCGCTGCCGGCGGGGGAGGAGGCGGTGGCGGCGCTCCTGGCGGTGCGGGTGCTGGCGCGGGTGGCGGCGGCGGACGCGGCGGGCTTCAGGCGCTCACGCCCGAGAAGCGCACCGAGTACCAGCAGCGCATGGCACGCGTCGACAGTCAGTTCCCGCCGCCGCCGCGCGCGACGGTCAAGGACTTCGTCGACCACATCGACTACGCAGTGAAGCTGATCGGCATCGACCACATCGGCATCAGCTCAGACTTCGACGGCGGTGGTGGCGTCGCGGGCTACAACGATGCGACCGAGGCGATCAACGTGACGCGGGAGCTCGTGCGTCGCGGCTACACCGAGCCGCAGATCGCGAAGATGTGGAGCGGAAACCTGCTCCGTGTCATGCGCGAGGTCGAGAAGGTCGCGGCGGGGGCGAAACGTTAGGCAACAGAAGAACGGGAACGGGGAACCGGGAACCGGGAACCGAGGGTTGTCATTCCGAGTGAAACGAGGAATCCTCGTCGTCCCGGTAGAGAGCCCTCTATCGGTATATCAAGGATTCCTCGCTCCGCTCGGAATGACAGGCTTCCGTTCCCCGTTCCCGGTTCCCGGTTCCCGTTCTCCCTAACGCGATCTCTACTGAACGATGACCCACCCGTACATGTCGTTGTTCACGAAGTGCGGGAGGAAGTTGCAGGCGACGAGATACCGGCCCGGCGTAGCGAATGTCCCCGCCGGAGTCGTCCACGTCTGATCGATGGCGAACTGGAACGGTGGGCTCTGCGCGATGCGGCCTGTCGGATCATCGATCACGAAATTCGGGATGAACACCGGTCCCGACTGAAAGTTGATGAGCTTCGAGACGTCGATGTCTCCCGGAGCCGTTCCCGCACGGTAGATGTTCACGCGGTGGAACGGATCGATGTTGAACTGCACCTGACCGCCGGCCGCGATGACGACCGTTCGCGGAACGAGGAGATCCTTGGCCTGCGTGGAGTGGTCGTGGCCCGCGGCCGGATCGAACGGCGAGCCGTGCTCGTTCCACCCGAACTGCACAACCGGGATGGCACCCTGTTTCGCCGCGCTGGCAGTGGCCGGCCGCGCCGCCGCGACTGCCGCCGGATTCCGGACTTCGGTGACCGCGGCATCATTGCATGCGGCGAGGAGCAGGGTGCCCGCGAACAATGTGGTCGGAAGCAGCAGCGTTGCGCGTGTGCCGCGCCCGTCGTGACCTGCAGTCATGGAGTTCTCCGGAACAATTGGGGACGGCCATTCTCGTCCCCTGCGTCAGGGTCGTCAACCATACATCTGCGACTGACTATCACACCGGCGTTTGGGTGCTGGGGTCAGAGTCGGGGGTCAGATCCGGGACTCTGACCCCAACGGCGTCAACGGCGGCATGCATGGTCGCGGGGTCCAACAGCCGACGCAGAACGCGCTGAAGGGCGCTGCGCGCCGACGCAGAAGGACGCAGAAGACACCCCATCGGGACGCTGGCCGACGCCTGGGCCTTTGAATAAGAACTGCCCCGGGACGCGTTGGATTCCCGGGACGGCTGCCGTTTCAAAGACCGTAGTGCCTCAAAGGCGGCAGAACCAAGATGGGAACGACCTTCTATGAGGGTTCGTTTGTCAAGCCACCGATTGTAGGCGCAGCACAGCTACGGTGAGCCGAACGGCTCACCCCGGAACACCTCTGGTCCTTCTCCTTCGCTCGCTTCCCTTCGAACGGGCTTTCACGGGTGGTGGCGCTGTCGCTCTCTGCTCACGGCACCGTCGCGCTCAGTCGGCGGTGCACTGCCTTCTATCCGTGCCCGGCAACATGGCCTCGCGGCTGAATCCGGGACACCATATCCGTCATGCGCACACCGCGCAGTCGAGCCATGGAGGTGGTACCCCCTCTCGGAATCGGGCAGCCGTCGCGCGGTTGCGCGCAGGCCCCGGCCGTTCCACGGGCCCACCTCACCCAGCGGTCTCACCCTGGTCGTCCGTCGTCACACCACACTCCGATGAATCGTTAGGCCGCTGCGGCGACTGCCGCGGCGGTGTCAGCCGACGGCGCGGCTTTCAGCCGGGCGCCGGCCGGCAGCACATCCTGGTCCACGTAGCGCCACAGAGCAATGAGGAGCTTGCGCGCCAGCGCGACGATGCCGATCCGCCGCAGCCGCGAACTCGTTCCGCCGTAGCTCTGCCGGTACCACTGACTGAGGGCGCTCTGCGGTTGATAGCGCAGCCAGCCCCAGGCCAGCTCAATCACCTGTGCTCGCAACTCGCGACTGCCATTGCGCGTGATCCCCTGTTCGCGCGCCCCGTCCCCGCTTTGGGAGGGCGTCGGCGTTAGGCCCACGAATCCGCCCACTTGGCGTCGATTCCGAAAGTGCCGCCACCCGAACAACTCGGTCGCCAACAACCACGCCGTCGCCTCCCCGATGGCGCCCAACTGGACCAGCCGCTGCGCGATCGCGACGACGGCCGCGTCCTCGGCGGCGGGCGCTGGGTCGTGCAGCCGCCGGTGCCGCTCCGCGCCGAGCGCCCGCAGCGCCGCGCGCACCGCTTCGATCCAGCCCCACGCTCGCTCCAGGCGGTCGCGCAGTCTCGGGGGGACCGGCGTCCCATCCCAGCGGCGCACCTCGCCCAGGTGCTTGCGGACGTCGCCGGTCAGCTTGAGTGTCACGCCGTGCGTGGCGAGCAGCTCCTGAAACCGATTGACGAGCCGCGTGTGCTCCGCGACCAGCGTGTGGCGCTCGCGCTCAGGGTGTCGCCGATCCTCGTCCGCCTCGCTCGGCACGTGGACGACGTGCCAAACGTCGCGCTCGCCTTCGCCGTGGCGCACCAGCATGGCGACCAACTTCCGGGCATCCAGGCGGTCGGTCTTGGCGCGGCGCGCGCGGCGATTCACTTCGATCGAGGCGGCATCGACCACCACGTTGGCGATCCCGTGGGCGAGGAGGGCGCGGTGGACCCAGAACCCGTCACGCCCCGCTTCGTAACAACTGACGACCGGCGCGGTGGGCGCGAGCCCGAAGCGCCGCCGCGCACTCCCCACTTCGCTCGTTAGGCGGTCGAGAGCCCCGGCTGGAATCGTCCGCACGCGGGGCCGCTGGCCGCGCCCGACCGTAAAGGCGAGGATCCAGGTGCGCTGGCCGAGCTCGAGCGCCATGTGCAATATCCGCGCACCCCCGGTGATAGATTCGGGGGGGACTGCGGGCGGTGTGCGGCGAGTCGTCGTGGGCACGTCTGCCTCCTGAATGGGGATTCAGCTGGAGACTACTCACGGTGGCTCGTCGTGCACCACTTCCGAATCCCTACATAGGATCTCGGGACGCATCGGCTTCTCGACCTCGTTCCCATCAAGAGGCCGTGGTGGCGCCTAACGTCCCGGCAGGCCGTTTTCTGCGTCCTTCTGCGGCTTCTGCGCGTTCTGCGTCAAGGCTGTTGGACCTCGCGACCATGCATCCCCTGAGTGGGGTCAGAGTCCCGGATCTGACCCCGGGATCCGACCCCGGGATCTGACCCCCGACTCTGACCCTAGCGCAGCCCCAACACCGCCACACTCACTGGAGGACGGCGCGAGAACCACGGCCGCGCCTCCTCGAGCTGCGCGGCGAGCCGGAACAACGTCGCTTCATCGCCCCAGCGAGCGGCGAAGTGGATGCCAATCGGCAGCCCCGCGGCGTTCCACGAGAGCGGGACCGACATGGCCGGCTGTCCCGTCACATTGAAGAGCGGCGGGCACGCGATCCAATCGAACACACGCTTCGCCGCTTTCTCCAGCGCACCTCCCAGCCGCAGCACGCCGCCCGCGCGCAACTGACCAAGCATCCTGAGCGCGGCCATCTCGTGCGATGGCGGCTGCAGAGCACCCGTGATGAACGGCGGCGCTGTAAGTGTCGGCGTCACCAACGCGTCGAACTCGTAGCCCTCGAACCAGCGGCCTACGGCGCGCGACGTGCGCTCGAGGTGCCGGCGCGCTCGTGCCATTGCCCCAGCGTTGTACGACCGACCCAGGAGCGCCAGCGCCCACGTGGATATCTCCACGTTCGCCGGCGACGCTCGCCGACCCGTTGCCGCTTCGGCATCGCCGAGGTCCGCATCCGCCTGCGCGCAGACCATGAGGAGGAACGCGTGCAGAAATGCATCGCGATCGAGTGGCGGTGATGCCTCCACCAGTGTGTGGCCGAGCGATTCGAGCAACGCAACTGCGTCACGCAACGCCGCCTTGCAGTCGGCGTCCATCCGGTCGGCGAGCAGTGGCCGATCCGTGAACGCGATGCGAAGACGACCGGGGGGTGCACCCACCTCGGCGAGGAATGGGCGCGGTGGGCTCGGCGTGACGTACGGCGCGCCCGCCTCGGGCCCTGAGATGGCGTCGAGCATCGCGGCACTGTCGCGCACGGACCGAGTGAGCACATGCTCGATGACCGCGCCCTCCCACAACTCTCCTTCGATCGGACCGGTCGGTGTCCGTCCGCGTGTGGGCTTGAGTCCGAAGATCCCGCAGCACGACGCCGGGATCCGGATCGACCCACCCCCGTCGCCACCGCCGGCCATCGGTACCATCCCCGACGCAACAGCGGCAGCCGATCCACCGCTCGATCCGCCACTCGTTCGCGTGGTGTCCCACGGGTTGACGGTGGGCCCGAAGAGCGCGGGTTCCGTGAACGGCGTCAGGCCGAACTCCGGCGTGTTCGTCTTGCCGACGACGATCACGCCGCTGCGCCGGTAGCGGCGCACGAGCTCGGAGTCGTGTGGCGCAATGAACCCGTCGAGGATGCGGCTCCCGCTCCTGATCGGCGCTCCGGCGTACAGCGACAACAGATCCTTGAGCAGGAACGGAACGCCGGCGAACGGTCCGTCGCTCAGCGGCGCGTCGGCCGTCGCGAGGGCGTCCTCATACAGCCGATGGATGACCGCGTTGAGCCGCGGGTTGAGGGCGTCGATCCGCGCGATGGCGGTGACGACGAGCTCACGCGCCGACACGTCGCCGCGCCGCACCAGCTCGGCGAGCCCGAGAGCGTCGTACTGGTCATACTCCGCGAACGTGCTCGAGCTGCTTGGTGCGGTGGAGGCCACGGGAATTCCGGTTGATTGCTGCCACGGAAAGATGGGCATTCGTGTGACGAACCGTAACGGGGGCGGGTTTGGCGCCGTGTAATCGACCTGTCCTTTGCGGGAGCCGAAGCGTGGTAATACCTGGTCCGACGTCGGCTATCTTCCTCAGAATCGGACGCTTGGCCCGTCAGGGCCAGGCGCTCGACGCAGGTCTCGCATGATGACGGCTCGTGACGCGCGGGTAGCACCGATCGTGAGGTCGGGCCCGACGCCACTTACGCTTATTGATGGGCGAACCGGACGCGGCATGAGCACAATAGACATGTCGATCGTTCAGCGCGCGAAACGTGGCGATCGTGCCGCGTTCGCAGCGCTGGTCGATTTCTATTACGCGCGCTGCCTACGCTTCGCCGTCCACATGCTCGGCAATTCACAGGATGCCGAGGAAGCGGTGCAGGACACCTTCGTGCGCGTGCACGGGGCGTTGAACCGCTACGATGAGTTCGACCGGTTCGAGTCATGGCTGTTCCGCATCCTCGCGAACCGCTGTCGGACGATGATGGGGCGCGAAGCACGCCGGTCGCGCGTGCTCGTCTACGGTGACTTGCCGCACGACCGTGGAACCGCCCCCGATGTGGACGCGATGGTGTGGCGCGAAGAGATCCAGACGGCATTGAGCACGCTACCAGCGGCGCAGCGCGAAGCATTCCTGCTGCGCCACATCGAGGGACTCGAGTACGAGGAAATGGGACGGATCACTGGGGCCGGAGTATCGGCGCTGAAGATGCGAGTCAAACGCGCCTGTGAATTTCTGCGGATGCGTCTCGCGGAGGTGGAACGTGCGTGATGAACGAGACGAGATGCTCGATCGCATCGTGAACGAGTTGAAGACGCTGCCGGCTGTGCCGGCGGACGCGACGGCCCGCGTGCTCGCACGCGTGGACGCGGCGCGCCGCGGCAACGGACCGAGCGTGTCGGCAACCGACGACGATGACGACGTGATTTTCTTTCCGGCGAGCACGGAAGAGATGCGCGCCGTGCAGCTCGTGCCGGGCCAGGCAGTCGCGTCGGCGGCTGGATCGCGTGTCGATGGCACACTGCGCCGCCGGTTCGTCGTGTCGCTACCTGCTGCCATCGGCTACGCACTGGCCGCGACGCTGGCGGGTTTTCTGATCCGCGGGGCCTTGCCGCGTAAGGCAGGCGATACCGGCGCCATTGCCACGACGGCCGTCGGAGAGACGGCAGGCGTCGGGATTCCCGTGACGCAGGTTGCCGCCTCGCGTCGTGCGCTCCAGGAAGCGCCAGTCAAAGTGCAGTTCGTCCTCGATGCGCGCGCCGCCACGAGTGTGTCGGTCGTTGGCGACTTCAACGCCTGGGATGGCACTGCGGCGCCGCTGTCTCGTGACTCGGTCAGTGGAGTGTGGAGTGCCCTCGTCGACGTCACTCCCGGCCGCCACGTGTACGCGTTCGTCGTCGATGGTGGCAAGTGGACGCTGGATCCCCGCGCTCCGCGCGCCAGGGACTCCGACTACGGCACCGAGCAGTCGGTCATGATCGTGGGGCTCCCATGATGCGCGTTGCGACGGGAGCGTCTCGTTATGCAGTCCGGTTGCTCGCAGTGCGGCTGCTCATGGTTGCGGCATTCGCCCAGCCGGCGCTCGCCCGTGCGCAGGGCGCGCCAGTCGCTCTCGACTCGGCCACCACGGCCGCGATCGCGCCGATCGTCGCAGAGGCGAGAGCGAAGCAATTGCCGGTCGACCTGCTGTATGTGAAAGCGCGCGAAGGACAGGTGATGCGCGCGCCGCTCACCGCCGTCACGGCCGCAGTGCGCGCGCTGGCGGACCGACTCCACATGGCCCACGATGCATTGGCGCCGAATCCGAGCGACCAGGAGCTGCGTGCAGCCGTAGATGCCATCAAGGCGGGTGTGCCGAGCGAGTCGCTGCGGGCCATGCGGAAGGCTGCGAGGGACGAATCGCTCGCGGTTCCGCTCGGTGTGCTGACGCAGCTCGTGGTGAGTGGCGTTCCGGTGGAGAAGGCGTCGATGCGCATCGTCGATCTGCTGCAGCGAGGGGCCGCTCCGAAGAACTTCATTGCCCTGAACGAGAGTGTGCGACAGGATGTCGCGGCAGGCAGGCGTCCGGACGAATCATTGGATTTGCGATTGAAGGGGATCACCCCCAATCTTCCTCAATCCGCAACCGCAACGGAAACTGGGCTCCAGTCCTCGACGCCCAAGCGCCCGCGCTGACCCCCCACCCGACCGCTGCAGTATTCACGTGCATCGCTAAGCTTCGTCGTGTCGTTCGCCGTCTTCGCCTGTGTTGCTGGCGCGGGGACGGCGAACGCACAGTGGGCCCGGCAGACGACCTTTGACGTCGGCGGCATCCGCCTGACGAGGGATGACTTCGCAGATACCGGCGGCATCGCGGCAGCTGCGCTGTGGAGTCGTTGGAACGATCGCGTCTCGCTCACCGGGAGTGGTGCCGCGACGCACATCGCCGATGGGCGCTCCACAGGGGTGATCCTCGGCTCGGCGTCGTACAGCGTGCCCATCCGGCGGGCGCGCATCGAGACTGGTGGGACGGCCACCATCCTCGGCACCAGTAATCAGGCCCCCGCGTTCAGTCTGTTAGGCCTCGGGCGCGCGCACTGGCTCGGGCGGGGATGGGGAACGTGGCTCGGGGCCGGCGGCGGCAAGGTGCGCGTTGACGAGACGACGTTCGGTGCCGGAACGGGGGAGCTCGGCGCCTGGCTGCGACGCGGGGATCAGCGCCTAACGCTGAGTGCGACGACCGTGCGCACGTCGCTCATCTCGACGGTGATCTTCAGCGACGAGACGGTCCTCCGCATCCAGCAACCGGTCCGCTACGCTGATGTCGCGCTCGGAGGACACGGCGCGTGGGGTCGACTCGAGCTCGACGCGCTGGCTATTTCACGGCACGCGTGGAAGGGCGAGCTGGCGTCCGCACCGACGGCGGCGGTCGGCATGGCGTGGTGGGTGGCGCCGTACATGGCCGTCGCCGGCGCGTTCGGTCGCCAGCTCGCGGACCCCCTGCGTGGCACGGCACGCACTCGTTATGCAACGGTCGCGCTGCGGTTCTCGGCCGAGCGTCATGGGCCGGCCCGGACGGTGCGCGCGTTGCCGGCGGTACCGATGGGCGAGGCGTCGCTCCTGGCGGTTCCGGGAGGCGGCGGCACCAGCGTCGTGCGGGTACACGCACCAGGCGCGCAACGGGTAGAGCTCATGAGCGACGTGACCGCGTGGACGCCGGTGGTGCTCGAGCGCCGCGGTGACCATTGGGAGGCGCGCCTAACGATGGCTCCCGGGTCGCATCACATCGTCGTGCGGATGGATGGCGGGCGGTGGGTGCCGCCGGCGAACCTCCCGGTCATCGATGATGACCTCGGTGGCCGTGTCGCCCTGATCGTTATTCCCTGACGTGTTCTGCCGCACGCTCGGTTAGTGATGTAGATCACGACGTGCGACGAATTCGGTCAGAATGCCGAAGCGGTTGGGTCGGAACGACCGATGTGGCCCCGATCCTGCTTCGCCCCCCGGTCTGGCCCAAGTGTCGTTTCAACGACGCGCGAACTAGCAGCGGACGGGCCGTGCTGCCGCGCGTCCGTTTTTCAGGAGCCTCAGGATGCAAAAACGAACCCTCCTCGCAGCGCTTGCCACTGCGGCCGCAGCGGCGATCGTGACGCCCTCCGTCTCGCAGGCACAGGATACCACGCGAACGACGTCGAAGGGTGAAGTGGCCATGGCGCCGAATATCACGTCGCTCATTTCCGCGATCAACTCGGCGTCCGCGACGAACGACAAGATCAAGGCGATGACGGACGTCAGCGCGGCGAACGTGCAGCTCGTGAACGTCGAAGACGTGGTCAAGGGGAGCGATACGACGGTATTGGCCGCGGCACTCAAGAAGAACGACACGGATCTCAAGGCACTCCGCACGACGTTAGGCACGAACACGGCGCTGACCGGCGTCCTCAGTGCGAACGCGACTCCGCTCACGGCGTCTGACGTCGTGGCCGCTGATGTCGACGCTGACGGCAAGGTCGTCCTGTACTACTGGAAGAAGCCGTCCTGATTTTTTCCGGGACCTGAAATAAGGAGAGTCGAACGCATCGGGATGCTCGAATCGAGCATCCCGATTTCTTTTCCCGCGAATACGACTTCTCTTGACACCCTACAGGAAGGCCGTCATTCTCTTGTAGACAAACGACAGGGGAGTGCGTGTCCGCGAACAACGCCGACGTCCTGCAGGGGACGCTCGATCTACTGGTCCTCAAGGCTCTGTCCCTCGATCCCATGCACGGGTGGGGCATCTCGCAGCGCATCCAGCAGATCTCGCGCGACGTGCTGCAGATCAACCAGGGCTCGCTCTACCCGGCGCTCCACCGTCTGGAGCGCCGGGCGTGGATCGAAGCGGACTGGGGCACATCGGAGAACAACCGGCGGGCGAAGTACTACCGCCTCACCTCGCTCGGCCGAAAGCAGCTGGCCGAGGAGCGCGCCAGCTGGCAGCGCTTCACACTGGCCGTCGAGCGCGTGCTGCAGACGACGTAAGCCACCGGGGAGAATGCCGAGCGGTCATCCCGCCGGTATTGTCGGCGGTGGCGGCTCGGCACAGCGGAGGTAGTTCGTACCGTCTGACTCCTTTCCGGCGAGCGACCTCAGCGCCGTCGCATTCTTCGTCACAGCACGACGCGCCGCAGAGGCGCCAACGGTCCAGCTCCGCCAGTCGCGGGTCACTGTCGGGCCCCAGTTGTTGAGCAGGCTCCGAGCTGCGTCGCACCGTGCCGTGTAGTCACTGCGTGTCGTTAGGCTCGAATCCGTGGGTGCCGCCGGGCGGGATGATGCACCGCTCGTGGACGGGCCGTTCGGTGTGGGCGTGGTCCATCCCGGCGGGGGCGAGAGTGGCTGCCGAACCAGATATTCCGCCAGCGCTGGGGCCGCGTCGGCACCTAGCGACTGCAGGTAGCCGACGTCCAGCTCCTTCCCGCGCTCGCCGCGCGCGATGTTGCCGCGCGCCACGATGTCGGCCGGATTCGCCACGTTGAGCGCGATGAGGGTTCCCCACGCCGACACCAGCAACCCGCCGATGAACCGCTTGTCGCGCCCGCGCAGGACAGTGAACGCGAACCAGCCGAGCACGAGCGCCAGCCAGCCCATGAACACCGTTGCTTCGAAACGATCGATGCTCAGTCCGTAGGCGGCCTGATACAGGCGCATCCGCGCGATCGCCGAGTACATGATGACCGCGAGCAATACCAGCAGCGTCGACGCGAGCACGCGGTAGATGCGCACCGCGTTCGAAGTATCGCGCCGAAGCAATGCATTGGCCGACAGTAGCACCGGGAGCACGAGTGCCGACACGGTGACGAGCTCGAAGAAGCCCTTGCGCGCGTAGTCGGCGTAGCTGAGGCCGGCCGTCTGGCTGATCAGCGCATCGCCGCCGAAGAAGTAGCGGAACTGCACGGCGACGAAGGCCGCGAACAGCAGCACGAGCGAGCCTAACGCCACGCCGACCTCGGTGAGGCCGAGCGCGCCGTCGGGAAACGGGATGCTCGCCCGGGCGCGGTCGCCCGACAGGAGCGCCGTCCGGAGAAACCCGCCGACGATCCACGCGAAAAACCCGCTCAGAATCACGTGCGATGCGACCACATCGCCATCGATATCGAAGATGTCGCCCAGAATGCGAGCGAACACCGGGTCCGCAGAGGCGAAGAGCCCACCGAAGATGAGCAGGAGCGGAATCGCCATGAGTGCCGCACGAAGGCCGGCGACGACGCGCGTAGCGCCGCGCGTCGAGGTGGCCTCGCGAAGCGACACGTCGACCACTACGAGCCGTGGCATGCCTAACAGTGCTCCGACGCCAACGCTGAACACGCGCTCAGCGACATCGCGCAGCCGGCTCTCGAGGATCATCTGCCCCGGCCGCACCTGCATTGCCGACGCGAGCAATGCGAGGGTGCCGACGGCCGCGAGGACGTTGTACACGACGAGCGACTCGGAAGCGCGCCAGGTGAACAACGCGGCGATCGCGAGCGTGGGCGCGATCAGCCAGCGCGCGTCCAGCGGAATGCTGTCGTGGCGCCGCCGTGCGAGCGTGACGAGCGCGATGAGCACGGCAACGGTCCAGACGGTCAGGTTCGCGCCGGGTGTAGGTGCTCGCATGACGGCATCGCCGACGACGCCGAGGAGGAGTGCTTCGGCGAGGATGCGGGTCGCGAGCTGGCGGCGTTCCTCGGGTGCATCGAGCGCGAGCGGCGCGGAGGCCGCGCCTGGGATCTCGGGGAGTGGGGACGAAGGGGCGGACGGCATGCGGACGTGGGCCTGGGTGGGGGCGGGAGCCGGCTGCGACATACATACGCAAATGAGTAACCATTAGCAAGTACTTCGTAATATAAAGTCAACAGTCGCTGGCGCCGTGACCTGGCGCACGAACCAGGTGAAGCCGCACTTCCGCCCGGGCGCGCGGTTCCGCATTCTACCGCAGGCGTTGTGCATCGAGGTGCCCATGTCGATCGCCAAGTGGTTCTCCCGCCGTGTGTTGCCGCGCACCCTCAGCCTCACGCTGGCCGGCGCGGCATTCCCTGCGTCCGCCCACGCTCAGGTCGTTCGCGGCGTCGTTGTCGACGAGGCGTCAGGCCGCGGACTCCCGGGAATCGTCGTCGTGCTCCTCGACTCGACGGGGAAGCGCCTGGCGGGCGTGATCGCCGGGGACGACGGCCGATACGCGATCCGGGCCTCGGTCCCCGGGCGTTTCGCGGTGAGGGCCGAACGTATCGGGTACCGGGCCGATGCGCCGACGCCCGTCGCGCTCAAGGTCGGAGAGACCGTGGAGCTGCGGCTCGTCACCCGGCCCATCCCCGTCGTGTTAGGCGCCGTGCGGGTCACGGACAAGTCGCCCTGCGTCACGGGCGCGTCCGACGGCCGCGAGGTCTCGACCGTGTGGGACGAGACGCGGAAAGCGCTCTACGCCACGGACCTCACGCAGCGCGAGGAGCTGTTCACCGCGCGGGTGTCGCGGTTCGAGCGGACGCTCGATGCGCAGTCGGGCCGCGTCACGAGCTATCAGGCGCGACAGAGCACGGGCGTCACACGGAGCCCGTTCGTGAGCCTCGCCGCCGCCCAGCTCTCGGCCAACGGATACGTTAGGCAGAGCTCCACCGAGACGGTCTACTACGGTCCAGATGCTACCGTCCTGGTCTCCGACGAATTCCTGCGGGACCACTGCTTCCGGCTCAAGGCCGGTGAGGGACGGAACGGTGGGCTCATCGGCCTGGCGTTCGAGCCGGTGAAAGGACGAGACAAAGCGGACATCGCTGGCACGTTGTGGGTCGACCGGAAGACGGCGGAGCTCCGCAACCTCGATTACGCCTATCGCCAGCTGCCGAACCTTCCGACGGCGGTGAAGAGCGAGGACTTTGGCGGGCGGATCGAATTCCGGCACATGCCCACGGGAGCATGGATCGTGGAGCGATGGGTGATCCGGATGCCGATGCTCGTGGACAAGGGCCGTTTCGCAACGCGGACAGACGCGGTCGTTCCTGGAACGGCGCCGAAGCCCATCGAGCGCATTCAGCTGGCCGGCGTGCGCGAGGAGGGTGGCGAGGTGGTCGAGACGGTGTCGCGCGGCGACCGCCGCACGGTTGCGAGCGCTGTCGCGAGTATCCGCGGAACGGTGTTCGACAGTACGCGCATGCTCCCGCTCCGCAACGCCCGCGTCTTCCTCGATGGGACGCAATTCGCGACACGCTCGGGTGACGATGGCCGCTTCGCGCTCGGAGAGGTGCCGCCCGGCACTTACGGACTGTCTGTGGCGCACGCACGGTTCGACTCGCTGCAGCTCCGATCGCCCTCGACGAGCGTCACGCTACGCGCTGACGAGGAGACGGTCGCGTCGCTTGCCGGACCGTCAACGGCGACGATCGTCGCGCGTGACTGCACGGCGCAGGAGCAGGCGGCCGGGCGGTCGATGATTCGCGGTCGCGTTCTCGACGCGGCGACCGGCGAGCCCGCGATCGAAGCCAGGGTGCTCGTCACGTGGAATCACATGGAAACGAGTGGAAGCCGGCCGGTTGGGGTCACCGAACGCCGGGCGATCACGCGCACGGATTCGGCCGGACGGTACGACCTCTGCGGTCTTCCGGACGGCGTTAGGCTCACCGCCCTGGTGACGACGGACGAGCGGCGCTCCGCCCCGGTTCAGGTCGTGCTTCCCGACGATCAGATCAACGTGCTCGACATCATGATCGGGAAGCCCACGGTCGTCGCGGCGGCCGAGCCGGCGAAGCCAAGCGGCGGCGCTGTACGCGTGACCGCCCCGCAGAATCGCGCGATGCGGGAATTCGAGCGGCGTCGGCGCCGCGGGAATGGCGTCTACATGACGCGCGCGCAGGTCGATCGCCAACACGCGTCGCGGCTCACCGACCTATTGCGCACGATGCCTGGAGTGTCGGTGACGCCGAGCGAGAGCGGCGCGCTGGTGGTGGAGCTCCGACGCTCGCGACAGTACACGTTCAACCCGGAGGCCGGTGCGCGCCCCGACAGCGGCGCGCCGCCGCCGACCGTCGTCGAGCAGGCGGGCGGGCCGATGGCGTTGAAGAAATGCCCGGCCGGATTCCTCGTCGATGGTCTGCCGATAGACAACAGCGGCTCTGCCGACATCGACGTTCGTCCGGAGATGGTCGAGGCGATCGAAGTGTACGCCGGTGGCCAGGTGCCGATCGAGTACGCGGCTCGCAATTCCGACTGCGGATTGGTCATGATCTGGACGCGCAACTTCGCCGGTCGACCGGACCTCGCACCCGGGCGTGATGGCGAGCGCTGAAGCCGTGATCTGCGGCGCCGGCATCGCCGGCGCCGCCGCCGCATACCATCTCGCCGTCCGGCAGCGCGTGCCTAACGTGGTGATCGTCGACGTCCGCGAGCCGCTGACGCTGACGAGCGACAAGGGTACCATGGGGTACCGGAACTGGTTCGATGGGCCGGACGACACCATGGCCCGCTTCGTCGGCCGGAGCGTCGGGATTCTCGAGGAGATGGCGGACGCGAGCGGCAACGTGTTCGAGCTGGCTCGACCCGGCTACGCGTTCGCCACCGCCGATCCCGCGATGCTGGAGCGACTCCGCGCGCAGGCGCGACGGCTCGAGTCGTTCGGCGCGGGTCCCATGCGCGAGCACCCGGGGCCGGTGGCGTACACGGCGTCGAACGGGACCGAGTGGCGCGGCATTCCGGACGGTGCGGACATTCTGGTCGGGCGAGCCCTCGTGCGCGAGCATTTCCCGTTCGTGCACGAGAGTGCGATCGCCGTGAGCCACGTTAGGCGCGCCGGCTGGATGGACGCGCTCCGCCTCGGCCGGTGGATGCTCGACGAGGCCGTCCGGAACGGTGCCCGCATCCTGCGCGACCAGGTCATCGGCGTGGACGCGACTGGCGGTCGGTTGCGAAGCGTCCGGCTCGCGTCAGGCAACGACCTGGCGACGGCGCGGCTTGCGATCGCCGCCGGTCCCGGGCTCCCCGCAGTGCTCCGGATGCTGGGCGTGGACCTGCCGGTATTCCTCGAGCTTCACGCGAAGATGCGCTTCGACGATCACCTCGGAGTGGTACCTCGCACCGCCCCGTTCACGATCTGGACAGACCCGGTCGCGGACCTCGGCTGGAGTGCCGAAGAGCGCGCGCGTTTCGCCGCGGATCCCGCGACCCGCTGGTTGCTCGAGCCGTTTCCTGGCGGCCTGCACGTGCGGCCCGTCGGAGACGAGCGCGACGTGTGGCTGATCTGGACGTTCGAGAGCGCCGCGCACGAATACACATGGCCCCCGATGTTCGACCCGAATCTCGGCGAGGTTCTGCTGCGCGGCTTCGCGCGCATGGCGTCTCGCGCCGCGGCCTACATTGGTCAGGGCCGGCGCGGATTCGTCGACGGTGGCTATTACGCGAAGACGCCGGAGAATCGCCCCATCGTGGGGCCGCTGCCCATCGACGGTGTGTTCGTCACGGGCGCGCTTTCGGGATACGGCATCATGGCATCGCATGCGGCCGGCGAGCTGCTCGCCGCTCACATGACCGGTGGGTCGCTGCCGTCGTATGCGGAAGCGCTGTCACCCGCACGGTACGCCGACCCGGTGTATCAGCGTCGCCTCGAAACGTGGGATGCGAAAGCCGGCCAGCTCTGAGCTCCATCTGAGCGCGATCCGAGCGGGTATCTTCATGGCTCACCGATGACCACGACACCGTGACCCAGCCGGCGGACAAGTACGACCGCGACTATTTCGACAAGTGGTATCGCAACCCGCGCTTTCGCGTCAAGACGTCGCGAGATCTGGCGCGTCAGGTGGCGTTCGTCGTGTCGGCCGCCGAGCACATTCTCGGTCGGCCAGTGCGCACCGTGCTCGACGTAGGCTGTGGAGAAGGGAACTGGCTCGCTCCGCTGCGGCGTCTGCGTCCTCGCGTGACATACACCGGCGTCGACGCGAGCGAGTACGCTGTCGCACGCTTCGGCACGCGCCGGAACATCCGCCTCGGCACCATCGATGCGCTCGACCGCGTGCGACTGCGGAAGGAGTACGATCTGATCCTGTGCGTGGGGATGCTCAACTACCTGGATCCGCCGCAATTGCGAAGCGGGCTCGCGCAGCTCTACGATCGCGCGCACGGGCTGGTGTATCTGGAGTTGTTCACTGGTTCGGACCGCGGCGTGTTCGGCGATACCCGCGGTACGCGGTTGCGGTCGGCCGAGTGGTACCGCGCGCGCATACGAGACGCGCGATTCGTGTCGTGTGGCCTGCATTGCTACGTGCCGGACTGGCTCCGCGAGCACACCGCCGTGATGGAGCGGTGTGGCCGCTAACCAGTCGGCGTTAGGCGGCGCGCCGGCCGATGTCGCGGCCGACTACGCGCTCCGCGGCGCCGGGTTTGCCGCCACCGAACGTGCGCGGCGGCACGAGGCGGAGCGGGTCTCGCAGCTCCGGCTGCTCGCGTTCGCGGTGGCGGTCGGCTCGGCGATCGCGCTGGCTGGCGGTTGGGGCTCGCGCACCTGGCTGACGGCGACGCTCGTTGTCGCGGTCGTCGCATACGTCGTGGCGGCGGCACGCCACACGAAGCGGCGGCGGCTCGCGTCCTGGGCCGGCGTCAGGCGTGTGGTCTGCGAGCAGGGGGCGCTCCGCGTGACGCGGGACTGGAACGCGCTCGCCTCCCAGCTCGACGATGCGGCTCCGCGCGATCACCCGTACGGCGCCGATCTGGATGTGACCGGTCACGCGTCGCTTGCTCGGCTGCTCGACGTGACGAGCGCCGGACCGGGCCGCCGAACCCTGATGTCGTGGCTGCTCGACGGCGTGCCGCCCGTATCCGAGCTACGAGCCCGACACGAAGCGGTGCGCGCGCTTGCGCCGGCTGTCGAGTGGCGCGAGACGCTCACCGCGCACGCGTGGACGGCAGGTGTCGCACGGCGCAGCGACGTGGACCAGTTTCTCACGTGGGCGGAACGCGCGCCGTGGCTGATCGACCGACCCGCCATTCTGTGGGCGTCGCGGTTGCTGCCGTTCATCATCGTCCCGATGGTGGCGTTGACCGTCGCGAGCGTTCTGTGGACGAGCGGAGCCGCACAGGTGCCCGCGTCATCGTGGCTCGTCTCTCTCGGCGCGATCTCGCGGCAGTGGTGGGCCTTGCCGCTCGTCGCTGGCATTCTGCTGTCGGCACTCACGCGCCGTGCGCTCACCGACGGGATCCAGTCGGCAATCGCGCATCTGAGCGGACTCGCGGCCTACGCGGCGATGCTCGGCCACGTCGAGTCCGCGCCGGTGAGCGCCGCGCGGTTCGTCGCGCTCAAGCAGCGGCTCGGTGGCGGCGCGGGTGCGTCGCGCGAGCTCGCGCGGCTCGGGGACATCGTACGTCTCGCCGAAACGCGGTACTCGCCGATGGCCCACGTGGTTCTGCAGGCGCTCGGTCTGTGGGACTTTTACGTGCTCGCGGCGCTCGAGCGTTGGCAGCGCACGTCCGGGGCGCACGCGCGCGATTGGCTCGCCGCGTTAGGTGAGGCCGAGTCGCTCTCGGCCCTGGCGACGCTGGCGTACGACAATCCGGAGTGGGTAGCGCCGGAATTCGTGGACGGGCCGGCGCGTATCGAGGCCACGGCACTCGGGCATCCGTTGCTCAGTCGGCAGGCGCGCGTGAGCAACGACGTCACGGTGGGTCCTCCGGGAACGTTCGTGCTCGTGACGGGCTCCAACATGTCGGGGAAGAGCACGCTGTTGCGCGCGATCGGGACGAATGTCGTGCTCGCGCAGGCGGGCGGTCCTGTCTGCGCGGCGTCGATGCGCCTCACGCCAGTGGACATCTGGACGAGCATTCGCATCGATGATTCGCTCGAGGCCGGCGTCTCGCTGTTCATGGCAGAGCTCAGGCGGCTCAAGCGGATCGTGGATGCAGCGCGCGATCCGGAGCGTCGGCGGCCGCTGCTCTACCTCCTCGACGAGATGCTGCACGGCACGAACACGGCCGAGCGGCGCATCGCAGCGCGCCGGGTGCTCAACTACTTGCTGGTGGCGAAGGCCATCGGTGCGGTCACGACGCACGATCTCACGCTGGCCGAGGATTCGTCGCTCGACGATGCGGCGAACCGGGTGCACTTCACGGAGCACTTCGAACAGCGGGACGGCGTGATGACGATGACGTTCGACTACCACCTGCGTCCGGGGCTCGCGACGTCTGCCAATGCGTTGAAGCTGTTGGCAATGATCGGGTTAGGCGACGAAGGATCGTCGCCAGCTATCAGCTAACAGCTATCGGCTATCAGCTACCCCTGACGGCGAGTACAGCGAACGGCGCCACCCACCGCGACCAGCTGGGCCCTCTATCGGGACGTTGAGGATTCCTCGCTACGCTCGGAATGACCCGGGGTCTATCTTTAGGCATGCGCGTCGTGGTCATCGTCAGGCATATCCTGCCGTTCGTACTCTCATTTCTTCGTGACCGCCGACGCTGGATCGTGGCGGGTGCGCCCGTTGCGCGCACGGAGCAGTTCCATCGACGACGCGCCGCGGGGCTCGTCGCGGCCATCGGGACGCTCGGCCCCACCTTCGTAAAGCTCGCCCAGGTATTCGCCGGACGCGCGGACCTGTTTCCCGAGCAGTACGTTGCCGCGCTCTCGACGCTCACCGACCAGGTCCCGCCGGTTCCGCTGGCGTTGGTCGAGCGCACCATTGTCGAGAGTTACGGAAAAGGCCCGGCGGAGCTGTTCGAGCGCTTCGAGCCCGTGCCCATCGCCGCCGCATCGCTCGGGCAGGTGCATCGTGCGGTCTATCAGGGTCGCGACGTCGTCGTGAAGGTGCTCCGGCCGGGGATCGAGCGGCTGATCGCGGCCGATGTCAGAGCGGCCAAGCGCATTCTCGGTCTGCTCGAGCGCCGGTTCGCGACGAATCCGCACGTCCGCGGACTGCGGGTTTCGGTCGAGGAGTTCGCGCTGCGCGTCGGCGACGAGATGGACTTCCGGAAGGAAGCAGACAATGCCGACCGCATCCGCGCGAACTTCGCGGGCAATCGGCACGTGCTCATTCCGCGCATCGAGCACGATCTCGTTCGACAGCGCGTGCTGGTGATGGAGTACATGGAAGGCGTGCGCATCGATCGTGTCGATTCGTCACACCTCGACCGCTGGTCGAATGGTCGGCGTGCGCGGTCGTCGGACATCGTGGCGTCGGTCATGGAGCTGTACATCCAGATGATGCTCGTGGATGGGCTCTTTCACGCCGATCCGCATCCGGGGAACCTGCTCGTTTCGCCCGACGGTCGCGTCGTCCTGCTCGACTTCGGTATGGTGGTGCCGGTCCCGCGCGAGACGCGGTGGCATCTCATCCAGACCGTGTTCGCGTCGATTCGAAAGGATGCGGACGGCGTCGTTGCCGGGTTCGAGGCGCTTGGAGTGATCGAGCCCGGTGCGGATCCCGAGATGGTGCGCGATCTCGCGCGGTCGCTGCTGGAGCTCGCGCATTCGCACACCACGGTGCCCGAGCGGATCGACATGCTGCTCGCCGACGAGGTGATGGGCGCGTTGTATGACTGGCCGGTGACCTTGCCGCGCGAGATGGTCTACTTCGCGCGCGCGGCGGCGCTGATCGAGGGGTTGGGCGTGCACTACGATCCGCGCTTCAACCCGATCCTGTTTGCGGGGCCGATCGCGCTGCGTCTCCGGCGGCGCATTCTGGCGTCGCTCGGGGATCAGCCGGCGCGCGATCCTAACGAGTGGGTCTACGCGCTCAGCGGTGTGCTTGGCGCTGTAGCAGGGGCGGTGACGCGGGCCAGCAAGAGTTTCCTGACGCGGCTGGAGGCGGAGTTCGAGGCGGCGCGGCCGGCGAGCATTCCGCGTCCGGTGGATCGACCGCGTTTGCCTGCGGCGGCGAGTCAGTAGCGAGCGTCGCGCGCCGCAGGCGTGGTGACGCGCGGCCTACATGCCAAGCCGTACGTTGATGTCGATCATGAGCCCGCGTGGCGGCGGTGAGACGAACACCACGCGATCCGGCTCCGGGCGGATGACGATCCGCTCGATCGGGCCGTTGCCTTTCCCGCGGCCCATGTTGCCGCGACGGTAGTAGACGACGCGCGTCCCCCGCACGAGGTCCACGCGCACGACCTCATAGCCGTGGGAAACGAGGACATCGCGCGTGACGACGATGGCCTGGTCGGCCGTGACGACGCGCTTCTTCGCCTGGCCGGGCGGCACGTGCCCGCCGTGGTCTTTCCCGTTTCCCTTTCCCTGCGCAAGCACGCCACGTCCGGGGCAGACGAGGAACGCGGTAGCGATGAGGGTGGCAGCGATCGCGATACGATATCGGCGCATGATGGGCTCTCGATTCGGATGAGCAACGACGTGCTTCTACTCAAGGAGTGTTCGCGCGGGCGCGAGGCAACGTGATGCGCGTCACGTCCACGTTAGGCGCATCGGATCCTGTGACCTGGCGCACGATCGTTCGCGCGGCAGGTGGCGTCCGCGTGACGAGGATGGTCGACGGGGCGTGAGCGATGGCGTTGCCCTCGGGTTGCGATGCGCTTACACCGGCAGTCAAACGGATGTATGTCGACCCCTGCGTCACCCATCGAGTCGGGTGCCATTCTGCACGCGCTCGCGGGCGCGGTTCCGGACGTGCTCGTCGTCCTCGACCGCGACGGCCGGTACGTAGACGTCATCAGCCGCCGAAGCGATCTCCTCATGAAGCCTGCCGCGGAGCTGCGCGGGCGTAGCCTGGCTGGGTTGTTTCCGCCGCGTACCGCGGCGATGTTCACGCGCTGGATCCACCACGTCCTCGACACCGGCCATCGGTTGGAGGAGGAGTACGAGGTCGAGGTTGGAGGCCGGCCGACGTGGTTCGCCGGCATCGTCGCCCCGTTGTCGGCGACGACCGTTCTGTGGATCGCGCGCGACATCACCGAGCGAAAGGTGCTGGAAGCGCAGGTGCAGACGCCTGCGAGAACGGCGGCGGCTAGCGACGTCCCTACCGGGATTCCCTCCAGGGTCGTTCCGGGGCAGCACCGCAGTGACGCCCGGGCAGCGCACCATGCACGGCCCGGAACGATCGTCCTCCTCGTCGAAGATGAGCCACAGGTACGCGGTGCCGCGTCGCGCGTGCTTCGTCGATATGGCTACACGGTGCTCGAGGGCCAGAACGGTCTCGAGGGACTGGCGCTCTGGTCCGAGCGCGGCCACGAGATCGCGCTCATCATCAGTGATGTCGTCATGCCGCAGTTGGGCGGGCGCGAGATGGTGCGGCGTCTGCGCGACGAAGGCGCGACTGTGCCCGTCCTGTTCATCTCTGGATACGCACAGGGGGCAACGCCCGAACGGTTGGATGACAGCGGCCGCAGCGCGTTCCTCGCCAAGCCATTCGACATCGATGTGTTCGGTCGGATGGCAGCCGAGCTCATTCAGGGCGCGCCGTCGCGCCACGGCGGGTCGACGCCCTCCCTGCCACGCACAGGCGAATGACGACGACGCCAGTACGCGACGTCAACGAACCGAGCGACGCGCTCGAGCGACGGCTGCGGTTCATCCTGCGCGCTGGCGACTTCCCGGCGCTGTCGAACATGGTCGCCGAAACGATGTCGATCAGTCTCGACAGCGCGGCATCGTCACAGCGACTCGCCAACCTCGTGCTGCGCGACTATAGCCTGACGGTCAAGGTCATCCGCACGGCGAACACGCTGCACTACAATCGCACCGGAAGGCCAATTCGCAGCGCGACGCACGCGATGCTCCTGCTCGGCGTCCGGACCGTGCGTGATCTCGCGACGAGTCTGATCCTGTTCGAGCATTACCACCGGAAATCGCCTGGGCTCAAGGAGCTGATGCTGCTCTCCATGCTCACGGCGACGCATGCGCGCGAGCTGGCCGCGCGGCTCGGCCTCCCGGAGCCGGAGGAGGCCCATCTCTGCGGCATGTTTCGCAACCTCGGCGAGGTGCTCATCGCGGCGCACTTTCCGGAGGACTACGCGAAGATCCTGGAAAAGGTGCGACTGGCGGGCGCGGCGGCCACCGGCGCGCCTAACGCTGGCGCTCCGGCGGCGCCGTTGTCCATGCAGCGTGCCGCGCAGAGCGTCCTGGGATTCACGTACGAGGACCTTGGCACGGCGGTCGCGCGCCACTGGAGCATGCCCGAATCGGTCGTGACCGCGATGCGTGCGGGCGGGGCGACCAGTAGCAGATCGCTCGCCGGCGTCGTGACGTTGAGTCATGAGCTGACGAGCGCCATCTACCGCGACGATGCCATGCGCGGCGCGCTCCGTGTCGCAGATGCCGTCCGCCAGCACGGGTCGGTGCTCGGCGTGAATCAGGAAGCAATCGGTGAGATTCTCGAGCGCGCGTTGAGCGAGACGAAGGACGTGTTCTCGACCGCCCGCGTCGCGCTGGACGACCTCCGGCTCCGCAAGCAGATCGCGGACGCGCTGCGTGTGCTCGGTGCCGCGGCAGGAGAGGATGGGTCGGACGCCGGATCGAACACCGCGCCACGCGAATCAATCGAGGAGCTTCGGAGCCGACTGGTACAGGAGGCGCGCGCCGCGCTCGACGCCAACCGCGAGTTCGGTCTCGAGGCCGTCGTGCTGATGCTGCTGGAAGCGCTGCTTCGCGGCGGGCCGTTCGACCGCGCGGTGTTCGCGATCGCGAATGCCGAACGCACGATGATCGAGGGCCGCATCGGCCTCGGCACCGAGGCCGATGCGCTGATTCCGAAATTGCGTGTCACCACGCAATCGGCGCCCGTCTCGCTCGCGCTGGACTGGCGCCGGGCCGCGATTCGAACCGTGAATCGCGCGCTCACGAGTGATGAGACGCGATGGTGCAGGACCGTTGGCGCGACCGCGTTCGGTGTCGTTCCGCTCACGATCGACGGGAAATTGGTTGGGTGTCTCTACGCCGACTGTACGAGCGTGTCTGCCGCAGTGGAGGCGGCAGGTCCGTTCCTCGACCTGGTCGCCGGGCTCGCGTCGCGGGCAATAGAGTCCCGGCGTTCAGGCCAGAAGGCCGCGCCCAGCGAGCCGCCGCCGGCACCTTCCGCCGCCGATCAGGCGGCCCTCGTCCTGCGGGTACTTCGGGGCGAAGCGGCGGAGACCGTCGCGGCGACGGCAGGAGTCGACGTCGCCGATCTCAAGGAGTGGACGCGCGTGTTCCTCGACGCCGCGATGAAGGGGCTCTCGACGCCGCCTACGCCGCCTTCAACGCGTTAGGCGCCAGTTGCTCCGACGCCCACTGAACGGCGTCGGTGTAGATCGTCGGGATCCGGTCGGCTGGAACTCCCAACTGCTTCCCGAGCTCCGCCGCCTGTTCCCACAGGCCAAGCTCGTACGCCTCCACGAAGTTGAGCGCGTCACCGAACGGGCCCGTGCGATCGAGCAGCGCCTCGCGCGCTTCGGGCGCGAGGTTGATCCTCTCCAGGATGTCCGGGAGCGGCATGCGGAACATCGCATCGAGCAGGGAGAAGAGTCCGATGAGGAACAGCATGCCGGCGTCGCGTCCCCCGATCGCCTCGCACATGCGGGCGCGCTGCACCGCCTGACGTGCGATCTCGTTGTCCACGCCTGACGCGCCCGCACGCGATGCGGCAAACGCCAGCGCAAGCCACTTCACGAACGCCGTTCGGCCGACGAGCCGGATCGCGTGTCCGATGGACTGAATGCCGCGCCCGCCGGACGAGGCGGAGTTCACGATGCGGAGCAGCTGGAACGTCAACGACGGGTCCGAGCTCACCGCACTCTCGAGGTCCCGGTCCGACGTCGCCGGATCGCGCGCCAACGCGAGCAGACGAAGCGCGGTCGCGGTAGAGGCGGGCAGCTCTGCCGCCGGCAAGGGCTCAGGGCGGCTGAAGTGCGGCCCCTGCAGCTGCTCGAACCCGAGCTCGACGCAGAGCTTCCGCATGGTCGAGTCCTCGACGTGATCGGCGATGAGCTTCTTCTTCTGGGCGCGAAGCGCGGCCGCGACCGCACGAAGGCTCTCCGCTGAATAGCAGCGTAGATCCACGCGCACGTGTGAAACGACGGCCAACAACCCTTCCTGCGCCGTTGCCGCCTCGGGTCCACCGTCGAACTCGTCCAGCCCGGTGACGACGCCCGTCTTCGCGAGCGCCTGCACCGCGGCAACGATCTCCGCGTCCGCCCCGACGTCAGGCGGAACCAGCAATACCACCGACGACGTGTCGGCTGCGTCGAAGATGTGATCGAGCAGTTGGCGACGGGTACAGCGCACGTAGGCCGGAAGTCCGGATCGCAGCACGTCGAAGCTTCCGCTCAGGTAGCTGCGCGCGAACGGATCGCCTTCGTCATTGACCGGCCGGAAACGCAGCTCGTAGCCGACAGCTGAGTCGGTGCGGTCGAAGACCGGTTGGCGGACGATGAGGATGTCGGACATGGCGCCTGGGTGTGAGCTGGAACACAACGCCCCGGCGGCCCGTGCTGGCCCACCGGAACTCCACCTCCAAGTATCGGCCGGAAGGGGCTCGGACTTGTGCCCGTGTTTGACCTCCGTTTCTCCGGTCTGGTTTCTGCAAACAGCGTCGACGAACGGCGCGGACCAATTCAGGGGGAGATCCGACGCACAGATGCGAACACGTACCCGGCGATGGCGGTAAACAACTACCTCTTTCGGCTGTTCATTGCTGGCGACTCGCTTCGATCGCGACAGGCGGTGGCGAATCTGCGGCGTCTCGGTGAGGAGCGACTGGCGGGCCGGTATCACCTCACGGTGATCGACGTCATGGCCGACCCGGAAAGTGCCGAGGCGTCGCGTGTGCTCGCCACGCCGACGCTCGTGAAGGAAGCCCCCGCCCCACCGCGTCGAGTGACGGGTGATCTCACCGATGCCCGACAGGTAATCGTCGCGCTCGGGCTCGACGGCGATCTCAACTTCGATATTGGATGACCGACACCGTCGACAGCGGCAGCGGCGTGGACAAGATCGCTACCGGGATTCCCGGGTTCGACGTCATCGCCGACGGCGGCCTGCCGCGCGGGCGGGCGACGCTCGTTTCGGGCACGGCCGGCAGTGCGAAGACCATCTTCTCAGCGCACTTCCTGGCCGCCGGCATCACGATGTTCGACGAGGGCGGCGTCTTCGTCACGTTCGAGGAGAACCCGGACGATATCCGCCGCAACACGCGAGTGTTCGGGTGGGACGTTCCGCGGTGGGAGCGAGAGGGCAAGTGGGCGTTCGTCGATGTGTCGCCGGACCAGGACGAGCCGCCAGCCGTCGTTGGCCAGTTCGACCTGGGCGCCCTGCTCGCCCGAATCCGGCACGCCGCGAATCGCGTGAATGCCAAGCGCGTCGCGCTCGATTCCATGAGTGCGCTGTTCATGACGATCGGCGATCGATCGCTGCTGCGCACCGAGCTCTATCGCATCGCGCAGACGCTCAAGCGTGACGGGATGACCGTCCTCTTCACGAGCGAGCGCATTGCTGACTACGGCGACATCACGCGGTGGGGGATCGAGGAGTTCGTCGCCGACAACGTATTGCTGCTGCGGAACATCCTCGTAGAGGAGAAGCGGCGACGCACGATCGAGATCCTCAAATTCCGCGGCGCGCCGCATCAGCGTGGTGAAGTGCCGTTCACGATCACAGACCAGGGCATTGTCGTACTTCCGCTCACGGCGCAGGAGCTGACGCAGCGGTCGTCGACCATTCGCATTCCGTCCGGCGTGCCCGAGCTGGATCGTATGTGCAACGGCGGATACTTCCGTGACTCGATCGTGCTCGTGAGTGGCGCGACGGGAACCGGGAAGACGCTTCTCGTCACGCACTTCATTGATGGGGGCTTCCAGTCGAACGAACGATGCCTGCTGTTCGCATTCGAGGAGAGCCGCGATCAGCTCATCCGCAACGCGCTCGCGTGGGGCGTGGACTTCGCGAAGATGGAGCGCGAGGGCCTGCTGCGCATCGTGAATCAGTATCCACACGCGATGCCGATGGAGGATCACCTGCTCCACATGGGTGACCTCGTCGACGAGTTCCAGCCTCAACGTGTGGCGGTGGATGGTCTCTCGGCGCTCGAGCGCGTGTTCACGCTGCGGGCGTATCGCGAATTCGTGATCAGCTTCACATCGAATCTCAAGCGGCGCGGGACGGCCGGCCTGTTCACGTCGACGACGCCATCCCTGTTGGGCGGCGGGTCGGTGACCGAGAAGCACATCTCGACGCTCACGGATTCCATCATCCTCCTTCGCTACGTGGAGGTGTTCGGCGAGATGCGGCGCAGCATCACGGTGCTCAAGATGCGCGGGTCCGAGCACGATAAGCGGCTACGCGAATTCACCATCGATGGAACGGGCATGCACATCGGTGAGCCGTTCCGTCGTGTGAGCGGGATTCTGTCCGGCGTGCACACGTTCGCCGACGGCGAGGGCGAGCCGGCGTCTTCGCGGGCGGGAAAGGCCTAGCATGCGTATGACAGACCACGGCGTTGGAGAATCTTCCGTGGAGCAGCGCTCGGAGCAGCGCCACCTGCGCGTGATCGTGGAGCGGATGGCGGATGGCATCATCATCGCCGACCGGCAGGGCGCAATCCGATTCGCGAACCCGGCGGCCGAGCATCTGTTCGGCAGGCCGGCGGACGATCTGGTGGGCGAGCAGTTCGGATTTCCCATCGTGCGCGAGGACACGAGTGCAATCGAGGTCGTGCGACCGGCAGATGGCGTCGTGCACGCGGAGCTTCGCGTGGCGGAGATCGAGTGGGAGGGCGAGCCATCGTTCCTGATCTCACTCCGCGATGTCACTGATCGGAAGCTTGCCGAAGAGCAGTCGCGCCAGCTCCAGCAGGAGCAGGCCGCGCGCACCGAGGCCGAGGCGGCCAGTCAGGCGAAGTCCGAATTTCTCGCGATCATGTCGCACGAGCTGCGGACACCGCTCAATGCCGTTCTTGGGTACACGGATCTGCTGCAGCTCGGCGTCGCGGGCTCGCTGAGCGATGAGCAGCGGCAGCAACTCCGACGCATCTCAGCGAGTGGGCGCCATCTGCTCTCGCTCGTGAACGAAGTGCTCGATCTCGCACGGATCGAATCGGGACGTCTCAACGTCGAGCGTCGGCCGATTCGCACGACCGAGGTTGCGGACGCGGCCCTGGTGATGATTCAACCGCAGGCGGAGGCGCGTGGGTTGTCGCTGTCTCGCACGGAAACCGCTACGTCGCCCGTGTGTCTCGGCGATTCGGATCGCGTGCGTCAGATCCTGGTGAACCTGCTCGGCAATGCGGTGAAGTTCACGCCGGTCGCGGGTACCGTCACAGTGGACATCGGCGAAGCCGACGCGGCGGAACCGGGCGCGCGTGTGCGTGGCGATGGTCCGTGGGTCTACATCCGCGTGAGCGACACCGGGCCGGGTATCCCCCCGGAGCAGCACGAGCAGATCTTCGCGCCATTCGTGCAGGCGCAGTCGGGTCACACGCGCCGCAAAGATGGAACGGGTCTGGGTCTCACGATCAGTCGTCGTCTCGCGCGTCTCATGAGCGGCGATGTCACCGTGCACAGTGTGCTTGGTGACGGCGCGGTGTTCACGCTGTGGCTCCCCGAGGCCAAGGAGGATGCTCCGCGCCTGGAGGAAGTCGACCATCCGCTGCGCGGCAACGAGCCAGCGGTGCAGGGGCTCGCGGACATTGGTGAGGCATTGATGCGCGATGTGGGACCGGTGCTCGACGGCTTCGTCGCGCGGATGCGCAATGAATCGACGGGGCCGGGCGCGGAGTCACTGCGCTTCTCGCAACTCGCAGATCACATGCCGAGTCTGATTGCCGACATCGCGGAGACGCTAGTGGTGATCGAGGAGTCGCGTGGCGAGCCGTCATCGATCATTGCGGATGGTACGGCGATACGTCGGATGATCTCGGAGCGTCACGGAGTGCAGCGTGCGCGTCTCGGGTGGTCGGTGGATGCGCTGCGTCACGAGCACGCGCTGCTGCGCGCGGAAGTCGAGGGCGCAATTCACCGCCGTTTTCTCGGTGAGAGCCAAGGTCGTGTGGCCGAGGCGATTCGCGTGATCGATCAGCTGGTGATCGATGCAGAATCCTGCGCAGCCAGGGCACTGCAACGCGAAAACGGCTCGGAGCCGTAACAGCGAACGGCGCTGGTCGCCGGGTGGCTGACGGCGGTCGTTTTCATGTGACTCCGCTGTGTATTCGCGGGTCTTGCTGGACAACGACCTGTGCGAAGTCGATCGACGAATGATCGCAGTCAGGCGATTCGCGCAACGACGTTGCAGGACGCAACAGTGATGTCGCTCGAGAGCAACGGTTGGGGCGCTCTCGCTCGTTAGGAGCAACGCTCGAGTTCGAGAGTGAAGAGTTGAGGCCGTAGCCGATACTTCAGCAGGTCGAACACTGGCGGCACGGTTATCGCTTTATTTCGGTAGTGAGCTGGACAGTGGGTCACGCGGGCGGGACGACGCGTGAGGGCTGGATCCGACGTGTATGGGCTTTTGCCGCACGTCGTCTGAGGACCGTAGTTCAACGAGAACGCGCCGACGCCGCAGGATTCCTTTGCCCGACGAGGGCCGATGAATGCGGGGGGCCGGCGGTGAGATGCGGGTGACGAATCGTGCCGACTGCGTTGCGGTGAACGCGTGAGGCGCGGTGAGCGGAGTCCCGCCGGTCCTCGGTAGCCTGCCTTCGTAGGGAAATCGGGAATGGGGAATCGGGAATCGGAAAGACCTCGGGACGCTTTGTGCGTCTCGGGGTTTTTGCGTTTCGGCGCACCCTGTATTCTCCGATTCCCGATTCCCGATTCCCGATTCCCGATTCCCGATTCCCGATTCCCGATTCCCGATTCCCGATTCCCGATTCCCGATTCCCGATGAAGATCTTCGGATCCCACGATCCCGCGACCATCGCACAGCTCGAGGACGTCGCCTCGCGCGCTGCCGCGGCGGCCCTCATGGCCGACGGACATGTCGGATACGTCATGCCCATCGGCGGCGTCGCCGCCTATCGTGAGCAGGTGTCCGTCGTGGGCGTCGGGTTCGACATCGCCTGTGGAAACGCGGCCATCCGCACCGACCTGACCCTCGCGCAACTCGGCGACGATCAATTCGAGATTCAGCGCACACTCCGCGGACTCGCCGACGAGATCGCGGGCAGCGTGAGCTTTGGTATTGGCCGAAAGAACCGCGCGGATGACGCGCCGACGGATCATGAACTTTTTCAGGACGCGGCATGGGACGCCGTGCCGGCCAAGCATCGCGGTGCGCTCCGCGACAAGGCACGCGGACAACTCGGTACCGTCGGCAGCGGCAACCACTACGTCGACGTATTCGTCGATGAGACCGGCGTCATCTGGGTCGGCGTGCATTTCGGCAGCCGCGGCTTCGGGCACACGGTCGCGTCGAACTTCATCGCCATCGGGCAGGGGAAGGCGTGGGGTGAGCGCGCGCCCGAACGCGAGGTACTCCTCGACCTCGGGGCGCCCGCGGGCCACGACTACTGGCATCTCATGAACCTCGCCGGTCGGTACGCGTACGCCGGCCGCGAGTGGGTCGCGCGCAAGGTCGTCGAGATCCTTGGCGCCAACGAGGTGGATCTCGTCCACAATCACCACAACTTCGCGTGGCGCGAGACGCACGACCGGCAGGATGTGATCGTCGTGCGCAAGGGCGCGACGCCCGCGTTCCCCGATCAGCGCGGCTTCATCGGCGGGTCGATGGGTGACGACGCGGTGATCGTGCGCGGCGTCCCGCCTAACGTGGCATCGGAGCGCGTGGCCGAGTCGCAGCGGGCCGCGCTGTACTCCACGGTGCACGGCGCGGGTCGCGTGATGTCCCGCACACAAGCGGCCGGCAAGCGGAACCGGAAGACGGGCGAGGTCATCAAGCCGGGTCTCGTGTCGCCGGAGATGATGACGGAGTGGGTGCAGCGGAAGGGTGTCATCCTCCGCGGCGGTGGTCTCGACGAGAGCCCGCACGCCTACCGCCGTCTGCCGGAAGTCCTCGCGGCACAGGAGGGGACGGTCGAGGTCCTGCACACGCTCAGGCCACTCGTCGTGGTCATGGCTGGCGAGAACGAGTTCGATCCATATAAGGATTGAAACAGCCCGATGGCGGCGGGGGCCCCTAGTCCCTAGTCCGGATGCGGTTCGGCTACCACCTTTCTAACTCCTTCCCTCGAAGCTGGAGCGTAATTCGTCGTGCAGACTTTCTCGCTGCCCACGTCCCCCGCAGCACTCGCCGGTGCCGGCTGGACTGATATCTCTCCGTACTATGAGGAGCTCGCGACCGCGCCGCTGTCACGCGAGAACGTCGAGGAGTGGCTCAAGAGCTGGTCGCAGCTCGAGGAGATCCTCGACGAGGCCGGCACACTGGCCATGATCGACTACACCGGCGACACCGCGAACGCCGAGAAGGAGAAGGCGCACCTGCGGTTCTCCATGGAGATCTTCCCGCAGGCGCACGAGCAGGGTGTGCGTCTCTCGAGGCGGCTCATCGAGCTTGGCTACTCGCGGCCTGGCCTCGAGACTACCGTCGAGCGGTTCCGCACCGACGCCGAGATCTTCCGCGAGGAGAACGTCCCGCTGTTCTCGGAGCTCGAGGAGCTGAGCGCGCAGTACCAGAAGATCGTGGGCGGTCTCACGGTGCAGTGGGAGGGCGAGACCAAGACCATCCCGCAACTGCAGCCGTACCTCAAGGAACGCGACCGTCAGGTGCGCGAGCGCGCATGGCGACTTGGCAACGAGGGCTATCTCGCGCATCGCGATGAGTTCGCTGCGCTGTTCGACAAGATGTTCGTCGCGCGCACGAAGGTCGCCGGCAATGCGGGATTCCCCAACTACCAGGAATACGCGTTCAAGTCGAAGCATCGCTTCGACTACACGCCCGATGATTGCGCGCGGTTCCATGACGCCGTGGAAGCGACCGTCGTTCCCGCGGTCGCGCGCCAGCTCGAGTATCGCCGCGAGCGGCTCGGCCTCGACCGCGTTAGGCCCTGGGACCTAGGCGTGGAGCTGGAGCGGGTGGAGTCGCTCAAGCCGTTCGAGGACGTCGCGACGTTCGTCGATCGGGCGAAGGCCATCTTTCGGCGCGTCGACCCGAAACTCGGTGACGAGTTCGACCTGATGGCCGCCGAGGGACTGCTGGACCTCGAGAGCCGACAGGGCAAGGCGCCGGGCGGCTACTGCACGAAGCTGAGCTATCGCGGCAAGCCGTTCATCTTCATGAACGCGGTGGGCGTTGCCGACGACGTGAACACGCTCGTTCATGAAGCGGGACACTCGTTCCACGATTTCGCGGCACACGAGCAGCCGCTCATCTGGCAGCGGTCGCCGGGTCACGAGGCCGCGGAGCTCGCGTCGATGAGCATGGAGCTCCTCGCATCCCCGTATCTCACGAAGCCCGACGGCTACTACTCGGCCGACGAGGCGAGGTCGGCGCGCATCGAGCACCTCGAGGACATCCTGTTCAGCCTCCCGCACATCGCCAGCGTGGACGCGTTCCAGAGCTGGATCTATACGAGCGGTGAAGGGCATGATGCGGCGGCCCGCGATCGCGCGTGGCTGGAGATTCGCTCGCGGTTCGAGCAGGGGATCGACTGGAGCGGGCTCGATCGCGAACGCGCGGCGCGATGGTATCGCCAGCTGCACATCTTCGAGTACCCGTTCTACTACATCGAGTACGGCATCGCGCAGATGGGCGCGCTCCAGGTGTGGCGCCACAGCCTGACCGATCAGGCGAAGGCGGTGCGCCAGTATCGAGAGGCGCTGGCGTTAGGCGGCACGAAGGGACTGCCGGAGATCTATCGCGCGGCGGGCGCGCGGCTCGTATTCGACGAGAAGACGATGGGCGAGCTCGTCACCCTGGTGGAAGAGCGACTGATGGAGTTGCGGGCGTCATGATTCTCCGAGCTTTCAAGAAATCCCCCGCCGCCGGCGCGGCCGCGAACGTCGCCACGCCAGCGGCGTTCGGAGATCGACCGGCCGATCGCGAGCGGCTCGACTGGATGCTGTTTCAGAACGGCGGCGTCTCCCTGTATCACAAGCAGCAGGTGCTCGCCGAGCATTCGGCGGCGCTCGTGCGCGAGGGCTATCAGCTGCGCGAGCTCGACGCCCACGGGTGGAAGGACGCGCGCGCGTTCCACGAGGATGTGAAGCGCGTGTTCTCGTTCCCGAGCCACTACACGAACAATCTCGCGTCCCTCGTCGACGCGCTGGCCGAGCTGGAAATTCCCACCGGTGGTGCGGTCGCAGTGCAGATACGACGCTACGATCGGTTCGCGAAGGTGGACTCGCACCTCGCGTGGTCGATCCTCGACGCGCTGGAGACGACGTCCAGGCGGTTGCTGCTCACGGGGCGGCGACTGCTGACACTCGTGCAATCGGACGACCCGCGCATCAAATTCGAGCGGGTTGGCGCAATGCCGGTGAACTGGAATCCGCGGGAATGGCTCGAGTCGGATCGCGGACTCGGAGGCGGCCCGCCGTCGTAGGAGGTCCTGTGCGTACGCTCCTCGCTGCCGTCGGTCTCGTTGCATCGCTCGCGTTGCGGCTGTCAGCGCAGACGGGAGCCGTTGCGCTGCTCGTCATCGACGATGCGACCGACGCTGGCGTGCCTGAGGTCCACGTCTCGATTGCCGGGCAGGCAGCCGAGGGCGTGACTGACGCGCGCGGGCGCTTTCTGTACTTCGGCGCCAGGCCCGGAACGGTCATCCTGCTCATGCGACGGCTCGGGTACAACCCGGGCACGCTGACGGTGAGTGTGTCGGCTGGCGACACCGCCCGGGTCACGTACGCGATGACCGTGGCGCCGCAGACGCTGAGCAGCGTCGAGGTGAGGGATACGGCCACGATGACGTCGCGGTCTGCGTTCCTCGCCGACTTCGAACGACGTGTTGCAGTCCACGCCGGCAGCGCCACGTACATCACGCGCGCCGAGATCGACAAGCGAAGGCCGTCGCAGACGACCGACCTGCTTCGGCGTGTCTCATCGATTGCGATCACTGACAGCCTGGGCGTCTTGATGGCCATCTCGCGCCGGGTGCAGAAACCCGTTATCCGCGCTGGGACGTCCAACCTCGCGAACTGCCCGTTGCAGGTGGCCGTCGATGGTCAGCTCAAGGAATGGGGCTACGCGGTGAACAGTCTCTCGCCCAATGAGATTCACGGCATCGAGGTCTACCCCGGACCGGCGACCATTCCCGCCGAGTACGCGAGCATGCGACGCGACGCCGCGTGCGGACTGATCCTCATCTGGACTCGGCGCGACAAGTAGCGTAGACATCGGCGAGCGCGTTCTTCTCGATACTCCGCGCCGCCCACTCCACGCACAGGTTCATGATCTCCCTCACTGTCAACGGCGCGCACCGGACGTTCGATGGCGACCCCGCCATGCCGCTGCTCTGGTTCCTGCGCGACGACCTCGAGCTCACCGGAACGAAGTACGGCTGCGGCGTCGGCTCCTGCGGCGCGTGCACCGTCCACGTCGAAGGCCGCGCGGTTCGCGCGTGCCAGACGAGGATGTCGGACCTGGACGGGCGCCGAGTCACGACGATCGAGGGGCTGCACGCTCGCGGCGCGCATCCGCTGCAGGTCGCGTGGCGTGAGATCGATGTCCCACAGTGCGGCTACTGTCAGTCCGGGCAGATCATGAAGGCCGCCGAGTTGCTCGGGAACACGCCGCATCCCACCGACCAGCAGATCGACAACGCCATGAACGGCAACATCTGTCGGTGCGGCACCTACCCTCGCATCCGCTCGGCCATCAAGGCGGCGGCGGAGAAGCAGCCATGACCGGGGACATGGAACGTCGCCGCTTCGTTCAGCTGCTAGGTGCCAGTGGGCTCGCCATCGTCGTCGGCCCGTTAGGCATCCGCCGTCTCGATGCCGCCGAGGCGGTGGCGGCGTCGCTCGGCGAGCCATTCTCGCCGCATGTGTACGTGACGCTCCACGAGGACGGTACGGTCACGCTCATCTGTCACCGTTCCGAGATGGGGCAGGGAATACGCACGACGCTGCCGTTCATCATCGCCGACGAGATGGAGGCCGACTGGGCGCGGTGCCGCGTGGAGCAGGCGGTCGGCGACGACAAGAAATACGGTTCGCAGAACACGGACGGCTCGTCGAGCGTTCGGCTGTTCCTCACGTCGTGTCGCGAGGCCGGCGCGACGGTGCGGGCGTTGCTCGAGGATGCCGCGGCAAAGCAATGGGGCGTGAGTGCGACTGAAGTGCGCGCTCGCCAACATCAGGTGGTGCACCAGCGGACTGGGCGCGCCATTGCCTTCGGCGCCCTCGTCGCGTCAGCGCGGACGTTGCCCATGCCTGACAAGTCGCGCGTGAAGGTCAAGCGTCCGGCGGAGCGTCGTTGGCAGGGCAAGCGGATGCCGTCGATCGACCTGGTGCCGATGACCACGGGGACGGCGAAGTACGGCGCTGACGTTCGGCTTCCCGGGATGAAGACCGCCGTGATCGCGCGGCCTCCGGTGTGGGGCGGCAAGGTGAAATCGTTCGACGCGGCGGCCGCGCTCGCGATCCCGGGGGTGGAGAAGGTCATCCACATTCCCGAGCCGCCGATTCCCGCTGGATACAACACGTTAGGTGGCGTGGCCGTCGTTGCCAGGAACACCTGGGCGGCGATGAAGGGGCGTGAGGCCCTGGCGATCATCTGGGACAACGGCCCTAACGCGGACTACGACTCGACAGTCTACAAGGCGACGCTCGAGGCGTCGGTCCGGAAGCCCGGGACGCCGGGCCGGACGCTCGGCAACGTGACCGACGGCCTGGCGGCGGCGTCGAAGCGGGTCGCGCGCGAGTATTACGCGCCCCACCTGTCGCACGCGCAGATGGAGCCTGTCGCCGCGGTCGCCCGGTTTGCCGGAGGCAAGCTCGAAGCCTGGGCGCCAACCCAGTCGCCGCAGGACGCCCGGAATACCATCGCAACGTATCTCGGCATCGACGCCGCGAACGTCACCGTCAACGTCACGTTGTTGGGTGGCGCGTTCGGCCGAAAGTCGAAACCCGATTTCATCTGCGAGGCGGCGTGGCTCGCGCGGGAGGTCGGAGCGCCGGTGCGGGTGCAGTGGACCCGCGAAGACGATCTCCAGAACAGCTACTACCACACGGTGGCCGCGCATCGGCTCGAGGCGGGACTCGACGCGACTGGGAAGGTGACGGCGTGGCTTCACCGTTCAGCGTATCCCGCCATCGATGCCACGTTCGCCGCGGATGTCGCCGGCGCGGGTCCCGACGATCTGACGAATGGCGCGAGCGACATTCCGTACGCCATTCCCAACATGAGCGTCGAGATATGCCCGGCCAGGGCACACGCGCGCATTGGCTGGTATCGCTCGGTGAACGCCATCCACCACGGGTTCGCGATCGGCTCGTTCGTCGATGAGCTCGCGGTTGCGGCCGGCAAGGATCCCGCGGCGTTCCTCGTCGCGCTGCTGGGTCCCGATCGGGTCGTCGACCTGTCGAAGGACGGACTCGTCGCACCGGCCAGCAACTACGGCGGCACGTGGACCGACTACCCGATCGATATCGTCCGAGCGCGCCGCGTCGTCGACCTCGCGGTGCAGAAGTCCGGGTGGGGCACGCCGCTGCCCGCCGGACGCGGGCGCGGCATTGCCATGCATCGGAGCTTCCTCACGTACGTCGCGATCGTCGTCGAGGTCGATGTGACCGCCGACGGGACGGTCGCCGTCCCGCGTGCAACCGTGGTCGTCGACGCCGGCTTCGTCGCGAACCCCGATCGCGCTCGATCGCAGATGGAAGGCGCCGTGATCATGGGGATGAGCAACACGCTCTATTCGGAGATCAGCTTCAAGGACGGGCGCGTCGTGCAGTCCAACTACCCGACGTATCCCGTTACCCGGATGCGCGCGGCTCCGCATGTGGTGGACGTCCACCTCGTCCAGAGCGAGGCACTGCCGGGCGGTATCGGCGAGCCCGGCGTTCCTCCGTCGTCCGCGGCGCTGTGCAACGCCATCTACGCGGCGACGAAGGTGCGAGTCCGGCAGTTGCCGGTGGCGAAACAGCTCGCGGGATGGAAGACCAGGACCGCGGACTGACGCGACGCTGCCTAACGCCGTCGAGCGCTACTGCCCGGCGGCGACCTTCTGCAGCACGCCCGTCCGGATTCGCTCCTCGAGCCGGCCCGTCGTTCCGCACGCGATGCGGTCGCCGGCGGTTCCTTCCATGTTCTGGGCCTGCGCGGTGAATGAGGTCTCGAGCTCTGACGCGCCGTGTCCGTCGGGTCGGACTATCGAAACGAGTGAGATGTACACTCGGTAGGTATCGGCGGCCGAGCCCGTGATCGAGTTGCCGCAGTTCAGGTACGTCGATATCGCTTCGTTCCCGAACTTGCGCGTCCGGAAAAAGTTGGTGTTACCGATACGGCCGGTAGCCGGTTCGTTCATGGCGAGTGGGACGCCAAGCTCCTCATAGGCCGCCCTGACTGCAGCGAACGCGCGACTCGGGGCAACAGGAATGGGCACCTTCGCGTTCGGAGCGACCGTCGTGCGGTAGGTAGTCTGGTTGTCCGACGCGACGATGCGCTCGCTCGGCGACGGAATCTCCGCCCCTGGCGACGACCCGGATGATGCGCACGACGCGGTGCTGGCAACTACGACGAGAAATAGTACGGGGCGCATCATCGATCCTCGGTAGAGAGCGGCGCTGGTACGTTACGCCGGCCTGCGCGGACCGCAAGAGACCGGGACCGCTCTCAGCCGGACCTAACGCGGCGCACGCGTCGTGTCTCGCGGCGGCGGGAACCGACGATCGAGCCAGTCGAGGGTCGTCGCCGCGGTCGCGATGCCGATCACCGCGGATGCCGTTACATCGCTCGTCCAGTGTTGATCGTCGTAGACGCGTGACCAGGCCACCACGCTCGACTCGGCATACGCGAGTGCCTGCACCCACGGCCGCCGCGACGTCATGGCTACTCCGGCCGACAGCGAGAAGGCGTGCACCGCGTGCGACGACGAGAACGAATGCCACATGCCGTCGCTGGAGAATGGGTCGAACCTCCACGCGTCGTTCGTGCTGTCCGGGCGGTGCCGGCCCACCACCGGCTTCAACACGCTGACGATGCCGTTGGACACCGCGTAGCCCGCAGCCACGCGGAGCACGCGATCAGCAAGATGCTTGCGATGCAGTACCCGAGCGCCGACGTACGTGAGGGCGAGTGCACCGATGATGTTTCGTCCGGTCCCGAGCTGATTGCCCGCGTCCGCCAGGGCGTCGAGGGCCCCGGATCGGTGCGCGAGGCTAGCCGTACGGACGTTCTCATCCATGAGCGCTGTGCTCGTTAGGGCGAGCCCAGCAGTAAGCCAGAATGTCGTGCTTCGCGGCAGTATGCGGGGCTGTGCGCCCGCCGTGGTCGGCGGGTGGACAATGCTCAGCGTCAGCAGTAAGCTGGAACCCCAAGCGACCCGGTGCATGCGCACGGTCTTTGCTCACGGTGGTGGGTTGTGTAATTGCGCGCGCGATAGCACGTTGCGGCGCAAGAACCAGTGCAGTCCGCGAACGCGTCAGGTCATCGCAACGCGAGGGCGCGACCTTCAGATACACTCACGAACGACTCAGTGACGCAGGCGCCGCGCGATGGTCCGCGCTGCGAGTCGCCGCCGTCCCAATTGTCGTCCGCACGAGCAGGATGAGCCGCGCCGAGCGCCACCGTGCGCGAGGGCGAGCGCTCACCCCACGTGGACTGCCATACGTTCGAGGAAGTCGCCCTCCTGACTCCGGCAGTTGCAGCCGTTGTAGAGAAGTACGTCGTCTCCAGCCCCAATAAGGAGCCGGATGCCGCACGCAGAAATCGTTCGACAGCTCGTGGCCGAGCTGGAACGCGTTGGGGTCGACCCCGACCACATGGTCGCCGGGCTGACCAGCCGTGCCGAAGACGCGTTGCGCGCGCTGCGCAGCCTGCCGGACGGCGCGGGGCCGGCTGCATTTCTCGCGGAGCTGCGCAATCAATCGGCGGCCGTCGGCATGCTGGGGTCCAACAACGGAACAGGCGAACCGCCGTCGAGCGCGGCCGCTCCAGGCACATGAGACACCACTCGTTCGGTTGTATCGTGGCCCTCACGGTCATCGCAGCATCCGCGTCTGCGCAGCAGGGAGGCGCACGGCCAATGACCAACTCACCAGGCGTCGTGACCGTTGTGAGTGCGGCGTCCTTCGATTCCACGCTCGCTCGCCTCGAGCGTTCGGCGGTCGCGAAAGGTCTCAACGTCGCCGCGAAGATCGATCACGCCGCAGCCGCGAAGCGCGCAGGCCTGACGCTGCGTCCCACGACGCTGGTCATCGCTGGCAACCCCGCGGCCGGAACGCCTCTCATGCTCGCCGATCAGACGATGGGCGTCGAGCTTCCGCTGCGGTTCCTCGTGTGGCAGGGCGAGGACGGCAAGGCGCGAGTATCGTACGACCCGATCAAGTCGATCGCGACGCGGCATTCCCTCACTGGGCGCGATGAGGTGCTGGCCAAGATGACGGGAGCAATCGAATCGATCGTGAAGGACGCGACGGCCCCCTAGTCGCCTTCCGCCAATCAGTCGATCTCGTCGATCGACCTCGGCCAATCCTGCTTGAGGAGCCGAGACATGCCGCGGTCCGCGAGCAGACGCCCGTTCGTCTGGCACCGGGCGCAATAGTTCGTCTCGTTGTCGGCATAACGAATCCGCTGCACGGGCGTGCCGCACACGGGGCAGGGCAGCTTGTACCTGCCGTGAACGGCCATCCCCTCCCGAAACGCCGTCACCTTCTCGGGAAACGCATCGCCCACGTCGGCGCGCAAACGATCCGTCCAGTCGATGAGCGTCGCTTTCGTGGCCTCGAAGAGTCCCGCGATCTGCTCGTCCGTCAACTTCGACGTCAGCGTCAGCGGTGACATCTTCGCGCGATGGAGGATCTCGTCCGAGTACGAGTTTCCGATGCCGCTGAAGAGCCGAGGGTCGGTGAGCGAGCGCTTGACCGTGTGGTTCTCGATCCTGAGTCGCGCCGCGAAATCGCCGAGATCCGCATCCAGGACCTCGAGTCCTCCGCGATCGAATTGCGCCAGCGACTCCGCGCCTTGCACGACGTGGAGGGACGCTCGCCGCTTCGAACCGGCCTCCGTCAGGTAGAGCGTTCCGCGCTCGAAGTCGAACGCGGCCTGCGCGAGTTTCCCGCCGATCGTCTTGCCGTCTTCACGCCATCGCAGGCGCCCGGCGATCATGAGATGAATGACGATGTAGAGCGCGTCGTCGGTGCCGATGACGATTCGTTTGCCCAACCGGCTGACGGACTGCACCCGTTGCCCGACGACGGCCGAAAGCGGCGGTGCGACGGTGCGCAGCACGAACGGGTTGAGGGCACGTGCGCCGCGAATCTCCTGTCCGAGAATCCGCGAGCGTAGCGCATCGATGTAGACGGTGACGTCGGGTAGCTCGGGCACGGATCAGGGATCGACCGCCGGCGCCTGGCTCTTCGTGTTGAAGCCGAAGCCAGCGAATTCTCCCTGCGGCGTGAGCACCATGCGCACCATGAACGCCTCGCCGCCGCCGCTGAACTGGGAGGTACGCCAGTACTGCGTCTTGCCGAGTCGCTTCACGAAGCGCTCCTCGACGATCCTGTCTTCGACGCCGACCTGACCGGTCAGGTCCATGAGCGTCTGAAGCAACTCCGCTGGCGTGTTGCTCTTCTTCCCTTCAGCCGACTGATGCGCCCACAGGCTGTCCACCTGGCCCGTGAAGAACCAGGCGGCATATTTCCGCGCGATCGCGAGCGAGTCGGTTGCTGTGTTTGCCATCGTCGGCCCGGTGGGCGCAGCGCCCGTGCTTTGCGCCATCGCGGGCAACGCGCCGAGGATGATGCCAAGTCCGGCGACGGCCGCACGTCTCCTCGATCTGGTCCTCATGAGTGCTCTGAACACGGGAGTCGGATGGTAGCCGGAAAGTCGAAGCCGTTCGAACCTCGCGACCCGGCCTATGAGGCTCGGGTGCGCGCCAGCTTTGCGCGCCAGCGGGCGATGCACACGATAGGCGCTCGCCTGGTCCGCGTCGAGCCGGGCGAGGTCGAGGTCGACCTGCCGTTCCGTGAAGATCTCACGCAACAGCACGGATTCCTGCACGCGGGCATCGTCACGACGCTCGTGGACAGCGCGTGCGGCTACGCCGCGCTCTCGCTCATGGACCGTGAGTCCGCGGTGCTGAGCGTGGAGTACAAGGTGAACCTGCTGGCGCCGGCGGTGGGCGAGCGGATGCGCGCGCTGGGGCGGGTGATCAAGCCGGGTCGGACGCTGCTCGTCTGCAGCGGAGAGGTGATTGCGATCGCCGGTGACACCGAGACGGTAGTTACGCTGATGCAGGCGACGATGATGGCGGTACGCGGAAGACCGGAGCTGGTCGACTAGTCGTCGGATGAGGAATCTCACTCGCCCGGTCGAGGGGCTTTGCCCGGGCGACCCGACAGGCTGGCATCGCGACCCCCATCCCCCGTCATCAGTACTCAGTCGTCGGTCGTTAGTCATCAGTTCTCAGTCCAGACGGCGGACTCCGAGTCGGGACTCCGAGTCGGGACTCCGAGTCGGGACTCCGAGTCGGGACTCCGAGTCGTTCCGCCGTTTGGCACCCAGCGTCAACCAGCCACCAGCACGACCACCCAGCCACCAGCGCCAGCCACCAGCTGCCGTTGTCGAGACGATGAGGATTCCTCACTGCGTTCGGAATGACAGCCGCCGACTGTTCGACTACGTTAGGGAATGGCGCATCGATTGTTCAAGGATGCCGACGGCCGCGAGTGGGAAGCGTGGGACGTCGTGCCGAGCAAATGGGTTGGTCCCACCCTCGACGGCGGGTGGCTCGCGTTCCAAAGCGGTGACGATCGACGCCGGCTGAATCCGCTCCCGCTGTACTGGGTGTCGGCGCCGGAAACCGAACTGCGCGAGATGCTGGCGCGCGCGAGGCCCGTAACAACACGGCTGGACTGACCCGGCATGCCCGACATCGTCCCCATCGCTCCCTCGCTCGAGCCTGTCCTTGAAGCTGTCCGCGCGCCGCTCGATTATGAGGCGTCGAACCGTCGAATCCTGCGCATCAGCGCACTGGCAATCGTGGCGGCGTTCCTCGCCGGCTTCGCGGCGCAACTGCTCACTCGCCTCATCGGGCTGATCACCAACATCGCGTTCTACGGGCGATGGTCGGCCGCGTTCACCTCGCCGGCGCGCAACACGTTGGGTCCGTGGGTGATCGTCGTCCCGATTGTCGGAGCGCTGATCGTGGGCGCCATTGCCCGCTACGGCTCCGCCGCCATTCGCGGCCACGGGATTCCCGAGGCGATGGAGCAGGTGCTGCTCAACGAGAGCCGCATCTCGCCGACGGTCATGCTGCTTAAGCCCCTGTCGGCCGCCATCTCCATCGGTACGGGCGGCCCGTTCGGCGCCGAAGGGCCGATCATCGCCACCGGTGGCGCGTTAGGGTCGGTGATCGGGCAGCTCTTTCACATCACGGCCGACGAGCGCAAGACGCTCCTCGCCGCTGGCGCCGCTGCCGGCATGGCGGCGACGTTCGGATCGCCTGTGGCGGCCGTGTTGCTCGCGGTCGAGTTACTGTTGTTCGAATACCGGCCTCGCTCGCTCATTCCGGTCTCCCTCGCTGCGGCGACCGCCACGGGTGTGCGCATCGCGTTCGTCGGCGCGGCTCCGGTATTTCCGATGCCCAACATCACGCCGCCGAGCGGGGAGGCGCTCACCACGTACATCGTGCTCGGCGCGGCAATCGGCGTCGTCGCCATTCTCGTCACGCGCGGCCTGTACCTCGTGGAAGACGCGTTCGAGCATCTTCCCATCCACTGGATGTGGTGGCCCGCACTTGGCGCCATCGTCGTGGGCGTGGTCGGATATTTTGCGCCGCGCACGCTCGGTGTCGGGTACGAGAACATCGAGCAGATGGTCGCCGGGACGATCGCAGGACGTGCGCTGCTGACGCTGGTGGTGCTCAAGCTCGTGTCGTGGATCGTTGCGCTCGGAAGCGGAACGTCAGGTGGCACGCTGGCGCCGCTGTTCACCGTCGGTGGAGGGGTCGGCGCGCTCGCTGGCGGGTTTCTCCTGCAGAACTTCCCGAGCCTCGGCGTCGACCCACGCATCTCGGCATTGGTTGGCATGGCGGCTATCTTCGCGGGTGCGTCGCACGCTGTGCTGACATCGGTGGTGTTTGCGTTCGAGATCACGCGACAGCCATTGAGTCTGCTTCCGCTCCTCGCCGGCTGCAGTGCGGCCTATCTGGTTTCGCTACTCGGGATGCGCCATTCGATCATGACCGAAAAGCTCGCGCGGCGCGGCACGCGCATTCGGTCGGAGTATTCGGCTGACTTCCTCGAGCAGGTGCTGGTTCGGGAGATCGCGTCCACAGAGGTCGTATCGCTTTCCGCGAGCGAAGCGGTCGAGGAAGTGCGCGACCGTATGGCTGCGCGTTCGCCCGGCTCGCAGCACCAGGGTTTCCCTGTGGTGAACGAGCAGGGTGAGCTCGTCGGCGTGGTGACGCGGCGTGACCTGCTGGATCTCGAGACCGAAGTCACGGCACGTGTCGGCGATCTCGTAACGCGCGCCGCCGTGGTGATCTATGACGACAGTTCAGCGCGCGAGGCGGCGGATCACATGGTCCATCAGCGTGTAGGCCGGTTACCCGTCGTCTCCCGCAAAGCGCCTCGCCGCGTCGTCGGCATCGTGTCGCGGAGTGACCTGCTGGAGGCGCACGAACGGCGGCTCCACGCGCATCACCGCGTGGAACGCACCATCGATCTCCGATCGTCGCTTGGTTGGGCGCGGCCCACCGAGCGTTGAGCGAGCCTAACGTCGCATCCCGATCGACTGGAACGCGTCACGTCGGGCGCGTGGTCGTGGCGCTCATCGCCGGGCTCATCCTCGGTATCGTGGTCGCTCGCGCCGGTGTGCCGTCGCTCAGTCGAGCCGTTGCCATGCTCGAGCCGATCGGTACGATCTGGGTGAACGCGATCCGGATGACGATCGTGCCCCTCGTGATAGCGCTGCTCCTCGGCGCCGTGTCCCGTGGTGGTGATGGCGCGGGTGTGGGACGCATCGGCGGGTTGTCGTTCGCGGTGTTCATAGGCTTGCACCTATGCGCCGCCGTGGTGGCACTCGTGGTCGTTCCTGCGATCATGACCCGATTGCCCGTGGACCCAGCGAGCGTTGCGCGCCTCCAGGCGGACGCCGCCGCCGCCAGCGCGGCGACCACGGAGCAGGTACGGACGCTCCCGGGCTTCGGGCAGTGGCTCGCCGGGCTCGCGCCGGCCAATGTCGTGCGCGCCGCGGCCGATGGCGCGATGCTGCCGCTCATCGTGTTCACGCTGCTGTTCGCGCTCGCGCTGCGGCGCATCACGCCCGAACGGCGCGACTCGGTCCTTCGGGTCTTCGACGGTGTCGGGGGAGCAATGCTCGAGATCGTGCGATGGCTCATCGCCCTCGCGCCGATCGGCATCTTCACGCTCGTGGCACCGACGGCTGCACGTCTCGGCGTATCGCTGGCCGGAGCGCTGGGGTACTACGTCATCGCGTACGTGGCGGTGATGACCCTGCTCGCGGCGGTGTTCTGCGTCGCCGGGGCGTTAGGCGGACGCGTGTCGCTCCCGCGGTTCCTGCGCGCGGCGCTGCCCGCGCAGGCGGTCGCGTTCAGCTCGAGCTCCTCGCTTGCGTCACTGCCGGCGCTCATCGACTCGGCCGATCGCCTCGGCGTTCCACAGCCGATCGCCGGGTTCGTGCTGCCACTCGCGGTATCGTCGTTCAAGGTCGTGATCGGCGGGTCGTGGCTCGTCGGAACCATCTTCCTCGGACGCCTGTACGGCGTGCCGCTGGGCGTGGCCGACTACTTCACCATCGTCGCCGCCGGCATGGCGCTCAGCTTCGCGACGCCCGGCGTGCCTAACGGCGCGTTCCTGCTGCTGGCGCCGCTGCTGGCGAGCCTCGGACTTCCACCAGCGGGCGTCGCGCTGCTCATCGCGGTGGATGCCATACCGGATCTGTTCGCGACGGCCTCGAACGTGACTGGCGATTTCGCGGCGGTCTCCATCGTCCGGCGACTGGCGGGAACGCCGCGGCCGGATGTTCTCACCTCAACGTAGCACCTCGCGCACATCTCTCATGCGAATCGGTATCGGGTCGGACCATGCGGGTTTCGAGTACAAGCAGATGCTCATCACCGTGCTTCGCGCGCGCGGACACGAAGTGACGGATTTCGGGACTGATTCGCCCGAGTCGGTCGACTATCCGAAGTTCATCCGTCCAGTGGCGCTCGCGGTCGCGGGCGGCGAGTGCGAGCGCGGGATCGTGCTCGGCGGCTCTGGCAACGGTGAGGCGATCGTTGCGAACCGCGTGAAGGGCGTTCGCTGCGCGTTATGCTGGAACGTGGAATCCGCTCGTCTGGGTCGCGCGCACAACGACGCGAACGTCATCTCGATCGGCGAGCGGATGGTGTCGCGCGAGCTTGCGATCGAGATCGTGGACACCTGGCTCACGACGCCGTTCGAGGGCGGGCGGCACGTGCGGCGCATCCAGATGATCGACGAGGTCTGATCTCAGCCCGCCAGCCGCTTGTACCACAGGAGCTGGGTTTCGTCAGGCAACCCCGGATACGCGAACGGATCGACGGCCCGCAACACGAAGCCGTTGCGCTCGTAGAAGCGGCAGGCCGGCACGTTGATGTTCTGCGTCTCGACCTCGAGCCACTCCGCTCCGCGCGGCGCCGCCCACGCCTCGGCTGCCGCGAGGAGAGCCGTTCCGACGCCGAACCCTCGGTGCGCTGGGTCGACCCGGATGTCCCACAGCAACGCGACATCCGGACGACCAGCGAGCATGTCGACGTCTGGCGCGCGGAACACCAGCGCGGCGCCGCCAACACGCTGCCCCGCGACGCGCGCGCCGAAGAACGTCCAGAGTGCGACGTCGAATTGTGACGCCCACGCCGCCGGCCCGCTGTCGATCGCGTCGTAGTTCTTGATCCATGGCACCGCTACGGAGCGCGGCGTGAGCGTGAACCCGCCGCTGCCGCCGGGTCGAGCGGTGACATCGAGGATCTCTCGCACCTCGAATGCGATGGAGATGGCCGCGTACTCGGGGAGCACGGATGCCTTCTCCTGAACGACGTGGATCGACTCGCGCACGCGAGCGTCGCCTGTCATTGGCTCCGAGAGAGCGGTGCCCGTTGCCGGCGACTCAACGGGACGGCGGCGCCAGCGCGCGGATGGCGGCAACCACGTTAGGCCAGGCCGACGATTGCGGGGCGACGAGATCGAAGTGCCCCGCGCCGGGAACCTCGTTGACGTTGACCAATGCGCCGGCCTGCTTCGACCGCGCCGCGAACTCCCGACTCTGCGCGACGGGCACGATGGGATCTTCCGCACCGTGAACGATCTGCACCGGTGCGCTGATGGGGAGCCGCTCGATGGGGCTCACTGCCGCGTATCGCACTCCGACCTGCGCCGGCGTGCCGCCTAACAACGGCGACACGCTCGAATTACAACTGCCGGGTGACGCGCCGTAGCTGGCCAGATCGGTGATCCCTGCAAGACTCACCACTCCCGCGACACGAAGTGGCGCCCGCGACTCAGCCAGACCACTCGGCGCGTCGTTCGCTCGACGGGACGCGGCCCAGAGCGCGAGCTGAGCGCCAGCCGAGTGGCCGGCGAGGACGACGCGGGTGGTGTCGAGCGCCCGGTACTTGATTGCCAGCGCGCGCACGTGGTCCACCGCGGCCGCGATGTCGTCGAATGTCCCCGGAAATCCGCCGCCATCGTCGCCGACGCGTCGGTACTCCGGTACCCAGACCGCGTAGCCCACCTTTGCCAGCGCGTCCGCAGCAGCCGCCACATGCGCGAGATCGTACGCGGCGCGCCAGCAGCCGCCATGAATGAACACGACCACAGGCAGCCGGCCTGTGAGCCCCGGCGGCAAGCGGAGCTCGCCGAATTGCAGCGGGCCTGATCCATACGCCTCACGATGCTCCGCTGCCGGCGCGGGTGTGGCGGCGACTTCAGCGAACGTGAGCATGGCGCGGCCAGTGGGACTCGGAGGTTTGTCGGCGACGGCTTGGCGCGGCTTCGCGCAACCAAGGAGGCTACCCATCGCGAGCAGTCCGCCAGTCCCAGCGGATCGGAACCGATGTGGAAGACCGAAGCCTGATACGTGCATCGCCTAACGCCTCAGCCGCGCCGCGAGCGCTTCGACCGCGTCCTTGGCTTCCTTGAGACTCGTTCCGTTCAGCTGTCGATAGCGTCTGATCGCCTCGATCATGTTCCCAGCGCGGATCGACGCTTCGATGCCCGCGTCCATGCTCGGTGGCCTGGTTGCAGCTCGAGCCCGCGGCGGCTCGTACGTCACGGTCGTCCGTTTCCTCGGAGCCGTCACCCGGCCGACCACGAACCCGATGATCAGGAGCGCGGCACCGATCAGAACGAATTCTGGCGTCATGGAGTCACTGCGGGACGAGGGTCGGGAAAGGTAAGAGGCTCAGCGCGCGCCCGCGACGTTCGGCGTCGAGCCGTCGAGCACCATCTCGAAGTACACGAGCGGGTTTCCGCGGTAGGAGACGCGCCCCACCTCGCGAAAACCACATCGCGCATAGAAGTCGCCCGCGCCGGCCGCAGCGTCATAGGCGTCGAGCCGGATCGAATCGGCCGGCCAGCGTCGCGCGATAGCGACCAACTTCTCGACGCACTGCCGACCGATGCCCCGACGCTGCAGCTCGGGGCGGACCGCCATGTCCGTCAGGTAAAGGGGCCGCGTGCTGCGCGTGAAGTACGATACATCGATTGCCCAGGGTTTTCGGGTGCTCAGGCGAAACGTGGCCACTGCCGCGCGACCGCGAAGCGCGAGCCACACCTGCGAGACGCGGAGATCGTTCAGCACGCCGCGCTCCGATCCCTCGATCGACCAGTGCCCGCGACCGAATCGTCTCGTGAGGTCTCGGGCGGTGGCGGTTCGAAGCTCCAGGACCGCCGCCACATCCGGCGCGTCCGCTCGTCTGAAGGTCAGGCGCTCGTCAGGCGAGCGCGTTGCCATCGCCGGAGGTCGCGCGCGGAAGCGTGAGCGTGAACGTCGAGCCCTCGCTCACGGCGCTGCGCACCGTGAGGCCGCCACCCATCGCGCGGGCGAGCTGGCGGCTGATCGCGAGTCCGAGGCCGAACCCGTGGTCACCCGGATCGACCGAGCGGCGTGCCTGGACAAACGGCTCGAAGATCCCCTCGATCTGCGACGGCGGGATACCGATACCGGTGTCGCTGACGGCGATGTCGACGGTCGTTGCGTCCGTCTGCACATCGAGGGCGATCGTTCCGCCCTCAGGGGTGAACTTGAGCGCGTTCGCAAGCAGGTTGAGGAGAATCTGTCGCGTCTTGTCCACATCGGCGGACAGCTTCACGTCGTTAGGCACCTCGCCCACCGACAGGTGCAGGCGCTTCTTGTCGAGCTGCGGCGCCAGCATCTCCACGACGTCGTCCAGCACCCGCCGCACGCCAATTGCGCGGACGCGAAACTCCAGCCGGCCGGAACCGAGCTTGGCGAAGTTCAGCACGTCGCTGACGAGCGTATCGAGATAGTTCTTGCTGCGCTGGATACGGAGCAGGTCGACCTGCTGTTCCTCGGTGACAGGCCCGCGTACGCCCATCTCGATCAGCTGCGCATAGCCACCAATCGCGTTCAGCGGCGTCCGGAGCTCATGGCTCATCGCGGCCAGGAAATCACTCTTCGCCCGATTCGCCTCCATGGCCTCAGTCGTTAGGCTCTCGAGCTTGCGCTCGGCCTGCTTCCGCTCCTCGATCTCCGTGTTCGTGCCGAACCAGCGGATGATCGTGCCGCGGTCGTCCAGCTGGGCCGTCGCCCGGGCGAGGTGCCACCGGTAGCCGGCATGATTCGCGCTCCACAGGCGGAACTCCACCTCGTACGGTTCGCCTGTCTCGAGCGAGCGCTTCCAGCGCGCCGCCGTATGTGGGACGTCCTCGGGGTGCAGCACGCCCAACCACTGCTCACCGACGACCTCGGCGGGCGTCTTGCCGAAATACTCCGCCGTCCGATCGCTGACGTAGTCGAGCGCGCCATCCGCGGTCGCCGTCCACACCTGCACCGGGATCGCATTCGCCAGGAAGCGATACCGCGCCTCGCTCTGCTGCACGTTCGCTCTCGCCTGTTCGCTCTCGGCCCAGAGTCGCTCGACCTCGTTCCGTGCGCGGACGGCGTCCGTCACGTCGGATCCATGGACGACGATACCCGCCCGCTCGCCCCGTGCATCCGTGAGTGGCTGATAGACGAAGTCCAGGTAGACCTGTGACAGAGATCCGCCCGAGGCATTCGCGAGCGTCACCGGTGTCGCGCGGCCTACGTGTGGCTCTCCCGTCGCCAGCACACGGTCGAGCAGCGCCACGAATCCCTGATCGGCGACTTCCGGCAGCGCCACGGAAAGCGGCCGCCCGATGAGGTCGCGATGATCGACCAGGCTCGCGTACGCCTCGTTCACGAACTCGAAGACGTGGGTCGGGCCGCGAAGCACGGCCATGAACGCCGGCGCCTGCGCGAACACTTCCCGGAGGCGGTGTTCAGCGAGCTCCGCCGCGATCTTGGCCTCGTGTGCAGCCCGCTCGGCCACAACGCGGTCGGTCGTCTCGGTCGCGACATTGAGAAAGGCGACGATCTCTCCTGATTCCTCGCGGACGGCGCTCAGCGCGAACGTGAACCACGCTTCGCCGGGAGGGCCGTTCCGGCGTTCCATCACGAACCGCGCGTTCTCCGCGTACACAGGCGGCTCGCCGGCGCGGATCGTGTCGAACATCGGGCCGATCTCTGGCCAGATCTCGCTCCACACGTTCGCGCCTGGACTGCCCAACGCCGCAGGGTGCTTGATGCCCAGGACGGCTCGGTAGGCGTCGTTGTAGATCAGGAGGAGGTCCGGCCCGCACCAGAGGTTGATCGGGAACGGACTCTCGAGTGCCATGCGCACGGCAGTACGAAGCGCCGGCGCCCAGAGCTCGACGGGACCAAGAGACGTTGCGGCCCAGTCCATGGAGCGACAGCGCTGCGCGACGTCACCTGCGCCGGGGAAGAGCGAGGCGGTGTCGGAGTGAATGGCGTACTGGGTCACCCGACAAACCTACTGGCTGCGCGCGCGGAGCAAGAGTGTACCCCTCACTGGCTCAGCTGGCCGGCTGGCTGGACGTTCAAGGTGCCGTCGCGAGTGCCGTGGCGAGGGGGGAGCGCAGTGTGCCGTGCGAGCGTCGCGAGCGCTACTCAGCGCGGAGTGCGACCAACGGATCTGCGCGTACGGCACGCCGTGCCGGCACCAGGCTGGCAACGGTTGCCACGACGAGCAACAGGGCGATCACGGCCGCGAAGATCACGGGGTCTTTCGTGGACGTCTGGAACAGCATGGGCGCGATGAACCGCCCCTTTCCAGCACATTGGGATCCTAAGCTTAGAATTCCACGTGGACAAGTTGTCGCG
>JADMIO011475744.1_pt1 | contig 81438 bp, 74 predicted proteins | sample 8958161 | NCBI WGS metagenome assembly JADMIO01 (sample SAMN16585339, study PRJNA669376) | soil metagenome | isolation source: Crop rotation soil | place: USA: Cullars Rotation, Alabama | collected 2011
CGCGACAACTTGTCCACGTGGAATTCTAAGCTTAGGATCCCAATGTGCTGGAAAGCCCGCCGAATTCTATTTCGACGCTGGTGATCGCAGGTGTGGTCAGCGACGAGACGTTCAGCTATAGGCTCAGCGCCTATCTGTCACACTCGGTTATGGTCCATCGTAGTTACAGGCAGGAACTCATCACAACAGCCCGGCACTATCGACCTGGTCAAACGTGATGCGATGCCAAAGAAAATCAGAATTTGTACGGAAAGACGCTGCAAAACGCGGCGGCGAGCGAGTAGAATCGGATATTGTGAAACACTTCACGAATGCGCGGTTGCTCGCGCGCCTCCTGAAGTGTTGCGGTCCGGTGTATCTTGGTTACGTTCGGCGGTCGGCGCACCGCCACAATCGCGCGGTCCAGGGCGACGCGTTGATCCTCGTCGCCACCGTCCACTGGATGCGCGGCACAAGCTGATATCCGATTCGTTCGAGCCGTCAATTGTTCACGGGAGATTTCGCCGATGCGAAACACGTCTGGATTGCCCATTGCCTCGCTCATCGCGGCGGTGGTGTTGACAATCATCGTGCTCATTACGCACGGCATAAACACCGATCCGCTCAGTGAGCTCGAGATCGGCGCCGTAGCAGGTACGCTCGGTCTCCTTATCTACGCTCTCCAGGGATTGATCTCGGTGGTTGTGGACGGAGTCGAGCTTACTCCGGGCAAAAAACCGCCTCACCTCACCGATCTTTTGAGCGACGGTATCGTCGTGATCTGTACGCTGCTGATCATGGACGGTCTCACCCTCGCCTACGGGATCGCCTCAGATTGGGGCGCCATCGCGCTTGGCGCACTTGCCGGCACCGGCAGCATTCTGCTTTCTCTTCTTCTTGTTGCCTATAAGGAAGCCTTTCTCGGCGAGGAAACCCGCTTCGATCGCCGCGACGACGGGGTGCCGTGGTAGCCAATCGCTCGTCGTTCCCCCTTTTGGGGCTTCGTATTGATTCGTCTGCCACCTGCTGGCGCTCGCTCAATGAGGAACCTGCGTTATGGCTCAAACCGGAACCGGTAGCCCGGTGACCTCCCCGCTCATCCCCGAGCAGCTCGAGGAAATTACCACCCGCCGCCGCGTGATGAAGGATCTGATCGCGTTCAGCGTCGGCGCCTTCGCCCTCGCCTTCGCGCTGCCCGCGCTGGCGATCAAATCGCTCAGTCTCGAGAAGAAAGCGGTTGCCGCGGGTGACGCCCTCGTCTATGCCACCGGGAGCAATTCCGGACAGCCCATCATGCCCGCGGATATGAGCAAAGGCGAGGGAGTTCAGGTTTTCCCGAACGGGAATAATTCGCCCGACGCGCTCGTTGAGCTGGTGAAGATCGGTGATGGCGACGATATCAGTGCATTTGTCGCCTTCAGCGCGATCTGCACCCATCTCGGATGCACGGTCTACGCGAAGCTCGACGACGCCGGTCACATTTCCTGTCCTTGTCACGGCAGCCAATTCGATCCGAACAATGGCGCGAAAGTGGTTGGAGGCCCGGCCGGTCGACCACTTCCTTCCTTGCCAATCAAACTCGCCGACGATGGTTCGATCGCGGTAAACGGAGCATTCAGCGGCCCGATCGGGGTGCAGTAGTCACGTCGCCAGCCGAGTGAGGTACGACCACCTCGACCGGGAGAAACAAGATGCAGGAAGCAATCGATAGTCGCCAGCCCACCATCACGGAACCAACCGCTCCTCAAACACCGGGGGCGAAAGTTGGCGGATGGCTCGAGGAACGACTGGGAATCAAGGCGCTCAACGAAAAGTACGGGAAGAAGGCGTTCCCGGTTCACTCCACCTTTTTCTTCGGTGAGATGGCCGCCTTCGCGTTTCTGATTCTCGTGCTGACCGGGATTTATCTCGGATTTATGTATGTGCCGTCAAACGCTGAGGTTACCCTGAACGGGCAGACCGTTCCCGAAGCGTACGCGAGCGCCCAGCTCATCGAATCGGTACCCGTCGGCAATCTTTTCCGCAACGTGCACCACTGGGCCGCCCACCTCATGGTGGTATCGGTTCTTCTTCACTTGCTCCGGGTGTTCTTTACCGGCACCTACCGCAAACCGCGCGAGCTGAACTGGATTATCGGTATCCTGCTCTTGACCTTGACTCTCGGCGCTGGTTTTATCGGTTATTCGCTCCCGTACGACTCCTATGCCGTAACCGCGACCGGTGTCGGATATTCCATAGCCAGATCGATACCTTGGGTCGGAGGCACCGCTTCCGAGTTAATCTTCGGCGGTAACTTCCCCACGCTCGGTAGTATTCCGCGCCTCTACACGATCCATGTTTTCATTCTTCCTGCATTGATATTCCTGACGCTGAGCGCCCACCTCTTGATTGTGATCAAGCAGAAACACACGCAGCCGGGGTACGCCAAGAAATACTCCGAGCCGGGCAAAGTGATGGGTGTGCCACTTTGGCCCTACCAGGCACTGCTCGCCGGTCAGCTGCTGTTCCTGATGTTCGGTGCGCTCTGCATTCTCTCGATCATCGTGCCGGCACACCCACTGGATGCCTACGGACCTCCAGGCATCGGCACCCCGGCCGTGAAACCCGACTGGTACTTGCTCTGGGTTTACGGTTTGCTGGAAATCATCCCGCCCGAGGTCTCCTTCAAGTTCCTCGGCGCCTCGATTGAACCGAACTTCATCGGCGGAATTGTCTTCCCCGGTGCGCTCTTCACCCTCGTTGCCGCGGTGCCGTTCCTTGACCGCACGAACCGCAAAGTGATTAAGCGATTCGAATACACCGAGCCCCCACGACAGGCTCCGTTCCGGACCGCGCTCGGCGCTGGTGTTCTCGGATTGCTCGGAGCGTTGATGCTCGCGGCCTTCTATCACGACTATGAGTGGAGCTTAGGCTTCGTCTGGTTCCTGGTGATTATCATTCCCGCAATCTGCACCGGGCTCGTTTTCCTGGTTTCCGTTCGCACCTACAAAGACGAGAAATTCGACGCCACCGGCGACGACTTCCCGGAGCCGACCCTGGCCGAGAAACTGATGGTCAGCTTGAATCAAGCCGAATCATTGATCGGCAATCTCGACGGCGAGGAGCGCAAACGCGCGATCGCCGAGCTCGATCATCTCCAAGCCCAGCTCAAAAACGGAGCGAGCAAATCTCAGGCGGAATAATCGTCAATCAAAAGGGGAAGCCGGAAAAATACCGGCTTCCCCTTTTTGCATGTCCGATTTTGGGTCTCGATCGAGGGACGCTCTATTTGGCCTCGCTCTTCAAAAACAGCTCGATGACCGGAACGGCGACATCGGGTTTCTGAATCGGGAGCTCCAGCGTCAGCGTGCCCGCCGAACCGGCCATGCTCGTATTCTGCGCTTGCGAGTGCGGATCGTTGACGATGCGCTTGATCTCCGAGCCATCGTTCAAGAACTGGGCAAACATCACCTCACCGGCCATGTCATCCAGGTGAATGTGCCGGAATGGCCATGAAAAAACGTGCAGGTAGAGCCGGTTGCCCTTGCGCGTGAACCGGCAGTCGGGTGGCGGAGTAAGCTCACTCGCCTGAGCCCCGATCACCGAACGCTGATGCAATCGCATCCACTCCCCAATCTCGGACAGTGTGTTTCGCGCCCGTGGGTCGAATTCACCGCGACCGGTCGGCCCAACATTCAGCAGCAGATTGCCGCCTTTGGAAACGGTATCCACCAGCAACTTCACCAGCGATTCCGGTGATTTCCAGTCGAGGTTGTCGCGATCATAGCCCCAGCTTCCGTTCAGCGTTTGGCACGCCTCCCAAGTCACCCGCTTGCCATTTCGTTCCGCCCAACCACGCGGTTGGTATTGCTCCGGTGTGACGAAGTCAGCCTCTTCGGGGAGATCGAGACGGTCGTTGATCAGAATCCCCGGTTGCAGTTCCCGAACCATTTTGGTGAGCTCGACTGAACCCCAATCGTCACGCCCCTTGCCGCCCGGACGCGGATACGAAAAATCGAACCAAATGATGTCGATCTTGCCGTAATTGGTCAGCAGCTCTCGGGTTTGCCCGTGCAGATATTCGCGATATTTCGCGATATCCCGGGTCGAATTCGTGTTCTCGAGCGCCTCGACGATCGCGGAGCGATCCGGCAGGCGGTGCAGAATATCGCGCACGACACGATCGATCCGGCGATCGCGATCGTCGCCGGCTTTCAACGGCGAGCCAACCAGCTCACGCTCGAACTGCGGGTGCAGCCAATCGATCGGAAACTCGGGATGATGCCAATCGATCACTGAATGATAGAAGCCGATTTTCAAACCTTCGCCGCGAAACGCGTCAACCCACTCGGCAATCAAATCGCGCCCGGCGGGAGTATTCGGTGCTTTGTAATCGGTCAGCTTGCTATCGAACAGGCAGAATCCGTCGTGATGCTTCGTCGTAATAACGGCGTATTTCATACCTGCGGCTTTGGCATCCCGCGCCCATTGCTTCGGATCGTAGAGATCGGGATCGAAGTGATCGAAGAAGGGCTGGTAATCCTCGTCGGTGATCCGCTCCCGGTTCTTGATCCATTCGTGCCGGGCAGCGACTGAGTAAATCCCCCAGTGAATAAAGAGCCCGAATCGATCGTGGGTAAACCAATCGGTTCGTTCGGCGGCACCGGCAACGGGAGCGCTAGCTGTGGCGACCAACGGGAGATCCTTTCTTCGTACCGGAAAACACCGGAATCGAGCGAATCGCACCAAAACTTGACAGACCACTAGAGCACCACTACTGTATCACGTATTCTGAATACAGAATCCTATCAACATCTCGGTCGCCGGCCCGAGCGCCGTCTTTGCATCTACGGTTGGAGCCAACGCGATGAGACGCGCGGGTACGTCCGAACCAGTCAATCTGAACGCCATCGCCCTCGGCCTGGTCGATCCCTGGCGTGGTGTGGAACCTGAAACGATCCCGACCGCGGTCGATCACGCGTTTCACCGCATCTGGCGCCAGATCGTCAGCGGTGAGCTCAAACCGGGGGATCGTCTTTCAGACGTCGAGCTGGCCTCGAAGCTTGGAGTGAGCCGCACGCCGGTTCGCCAGGCGTTGCATCGCCTAGCTCAGGACGAACTGATTACCTTCGATCCTCGCCGCGGTTTTTGGGTTCGCGATCTCAACGTCGATGATATTCACGAGCTTTACGAAGTCCGCGTGGCGCTCGAAGTCCTGGCGCTGCGGCGCGCCGCTCAGAACCTCGACCCCCGGGAATTGCACGGTTTGCTCGAGCAGGTCGGAGTCGTTCGTGCCGAGCTCTCCGACGGCACCATTCCCCAGTTCCTCGAACACGATTTCCTCTTCCACAACGTGCTTATTCAGGCGTCGGGCAATGGCCGTTTGATCCGAACCCTCGCGACCTTGCGCAGCCAAGTCAGCATCTTTCAGATCCGCGACACCGAATTTCCGGGCCGGATGGAGCGCGCGCTCGATGAGCACGAAGCCATCCTGAACGCCCTTCTCGCCGGTCGCTATGAAGACGCCGCCGATCTCCTTGCCGCCCACATCGTCGCTGCCAAGGAGCGCGTGCTCGCAGATATGTTCGGTCGAAAGGAGGGGGCATCTTGAGTCAACGATCAGCTATCCGCGAAACCGGTTTCGATCGCACGTTCAACATCGTCAACTACGCCGTTCAAGGGCTCTTCCTGCTCATCGTTGCCTATCCGTTGCTCTACGTGATCAGCGCATCGCTCAGCGATCCGATCAAGGTCAGCGCCGGCAAGGTCTGGGTTTGGCCCGTTAATTTCACGACCGAGGGCTATCGTGCGATCTTTCAAGACGACCTTTTGATCCGAAGTTTCCTCAATTCGATTTTTTACGCCGTCGCCGGAACCTCAATCAGTGTCATCCTAACGATTCTCGCCGCGTATCCGTTGTCGCGAAAAGAATTGCCCGGTCGCGGTATTTTCATGTTTCTCTTTCTTTTCACGCTCCTCTTCAATGGTGGTCTGATCCCCACCTATCTCGTCATCAAAGATCTCGGCATGCTGAACACGCGCTGGGCAATGATCCTTCCCAGCGCGCTCTCCGTGTACAACATGATCATTACGCGGACCTATTTTCAGACGGCGATTCCGGACGAATTACTCGACGCCGCCAGAATCGACGGCGCCAGCGACTTCCGTTTCGTTCGCGATATCGTGATCCCGCTTTCCGGTCCCATTGTTGCGGTCAATGCACTGTTCTACGCCGTTGCGCAATGGAATCAATACTTCAGCGCCCTGCTCTATCTCACCGATCAGCACCTCTGGCCGTTGCAACTTACCCTTCGCGAAATCCTGATCCAAAACCAAATTCCGGCCGCGATGATGGGCGACGTCGGGGAAATGGTCCGCCGCCAGGCGCTGCGCGATCTGCTCAAGTACTCGCTGATCGTGGTCGCCACCGTGCCGATCCTGACCGTTTATCCGTTCGTGCAGAAACACTTCGTTCGCGGCGCGCTCATCGGTTCGGTGAAGGGATAAACGAAGATGACAGTCTCCACACCAATCTCCTCAGATCCCATCGCCGCCGCATCGCCGCTGCAACGGAAGAAAAAATCGGGAGGGCGATTCGGTGCCGGCACCCTAAAAACGATCCGCCGGAGCTGGCAGCTCTACGCCATGCTGTTCTTGCCGATGCTGTGGCTGGTCATTTTCTGCTACGTCCCGATGTACGGTGCGCAGATCGCCTTCCGCAATTACAACGTGGTTGCAGGTATCACCGGAAGCGAATGGGTCGGTCTGGCGCACTTTGACCGCTTCGTTCATTCCTACAATTTTTGGCCGATTATCAAGAACACCCTGGTTCTCAATGTCTATAGCCTGATCGCCGGGTTTCCGTTGCCGATCATTCTTGCGATCGGTCTGAACTACATCATGCGCGGGTGGTTTCGCCGCTCCGTGCAGATGGTGACCTACGCACCACACTTCATTTCAACCGTCGTCATGGCCGGTTTGATCCTGCAGCTCCTCTCACCGATCGGGCTGGTTAATCAGTTACTCGGTCTGATCAATGTCGGGCCGGTGTACTTCATGGGTGAGCCCCAGCACTGGAAATCGATCTACGTCTGGACGGAGGTCTGGCAGCATCTGGGTTTCAACTGCATCATCTACCTCGCTGCACTCACCGCGATCGATCCAACGCTGCACGAAGCAGCGATCATGGATGGCGCAAATAAACTCCAGCGGATTCGCGATATCGATCTTCCGGGCATCATGCCGGTCGCGGTCATCCTGCTTATTCTCAATATGGGATATCTCCTCAGCTCGGGGTTTGAGAAAGCCTATCTCTTGCAAACCCCGCTCAATATCAGCAATTCCGAGGTGATCGACACCTACGTGTTCCGGGTCGGTCTCCAATCTCAAGTCCCCAATTTCTCATACGCCGCGGCGATCGGCCTATTCAAAGCCGTTGTCGGATTGGTGCTCATCCTCGGCGCGAATCAAATCGCCCGGCGACTCAAAGTCGCATCGCTGTGGTGACCCATTCTCATGACTCGCCTGAAAGGAGGTAACGCGAGTCCTCTCGCACTCAGTGTCACCAATTCATCGAGTGTTCCAAAGCGGCGGTTCCGGACGAAATCGGAGGCGATGGAGTTCGCTGGCTGTCGAATCAGAAAGGAGCAATACCGTGGCAACGAACGATTGGCGCACGCTTCTTCATCAATTCGCAACTGGGGCCATCTCTCGACGGACGTTCGTCAGCAGCGCACTCGCTTTCGGAGCATCAGCTGGTGCAATCTCCAAGGCGATGGCAGATAGCGCCTGTGGACCATGCGACGATGTCCACGCCGAAGCGGTCGCGCTGCAAGCATCCACCCCGACAGCCGGTGGTCCGCTGCTGCCCGCCGACTGGGTCGGTCCTGTCAACTCGGCGAAGGAACCTCTTACCGCTGAGAAAGTGACGCTCAAGATCGTTGTTCCCGAACACATCGAGGTCGGTGATTGGGCGACCAACACCTTCACACAATGGTACGAGGAACGCACCAACGTCCACATTGAGTGGCAATCAGTTGCAGGAACGACTGACGAGAAGCGTGCCGCGGTCAATGCCATGATCGCCGGCGGCGATCTCCCTGACATCTTCATGGCACTGAACTTCACCCCGGCCCAGCTTCAACTTTACGGCGCACAGGGGCTCTTCACGCCGCTGAACGACTTGATCGATTCGCAAGGCTTCGAAATCAAGCGCGTTTTCGAGCAGTATCCGAGCGTCCGCGACACGATCACCGCCAACGACGGCAACATCTACACGATGCCGGACGTCAACGATTGCTATCACTGTAAAGGGTCGAGCAAACTCTGGATCAACAAGACCTGGCTCGACAAGCTCGGTCTCGGCATCCCGCAGACCACCGATGAATTCCACGCGGCGCTGAAAGCGTTCAAAGACCAAGACCCCAACGGCAACGGCCAGGCCGACGAGGTCCCGATGTCGGCCTCAACCGACGGTTGGGCCGGTGCGACCGGCACCAATGCCCCGACTGGGTTCGGGCCGTACGATCCCTATTTCATGGGTTCATTCCTGTACAACCCCGGCGAGCCATGGTTGGTCCTTACCGAAGGCAAGGTCGACGTTTCATTCAACAAGCCTGGATGGCGTGAGGGTCTGAAGTATCTCAACGCGCTTTACAACGACGGCTTGATCGCCCGCGAGAGCTTCTCGCAAACAGCAGATCAGCTGAAGCAAACCGGAGACCACGAAGGCGACAACATTCTCGGCGCCTCTCCGGCCGGCTATTGGGGCGTCTTCCTCACCATCGATCAAAACACCGCCGGCGCACGCTGGGAAGAGTATGTGACGGTTCCGCCGCTGCAGGGTCCGGACGGTACGCGCATCGCGACCTGGAATCACTTCGGCGGCGTCAATGTCGGTCAGTTTGTGGTCACCAGCGCCTGCAAGAATCCGGAGCTCGCGGTGAAGTGGGCCGATGGTCTCTACGAGCTGGAAGCGGTGATCCGCGCCTATGCTGGCAACCTTGACCAGGATTGGCGCTGGGCCACCGAAGGCGAAATGGGAATCAACGGCAAGCAAGGCATCTGGAAAGCGCTCGTCACCTGGTCGTCCGACGCGATGCGCGGTCACTGGTGGGGCCAGCAGAGCATCATGTACCGCTCAAGCGATCTCCGTCTCGGCGAGGTCGTCGACCCGGCCCACCCGACCTTCGAGTCACCCCTGTATCGGGCCACCGTCGACAATTACTTCCCATATGCGGAAGATCAGTCGCTGGAAGTGCCGCTGCTTTATCTCTCCGAGGAGCAGGCCAATCAGGCTGGCGAGCTCGGCGTAACCATCACCGGCTACGTGAAGCAATCGTTCGCCGAATTCGTGCTCGGCGATCGTGACGCGAACGATGACGGCGCCTGGAACGATTACCTCGACACACTCAACCAGATGGCGCTCGAGAATTACCTCGGCGTCTATCAGGCAGCTTACGAAGCCAAATACGGCGCTGCATAGCGTATTCCACCTGCGGGGAGGACCTTCCGTTCTCTTTCGATTCGGAGCCATCAAAAAAAGGACGGGCGACTCGACTGAGTCGCCCGTCCTTTACTCATTGAGACGTTGCTCTTAGTCGACGATGAACAACAGCACGATCATCGCAACCAGCAAAATGCCGGCTATCAGCAACAATCGATGAAGGTCATCCCGAACCATCATCATCTCTTGATCTTTTGTCAGTGTTTTCACACCGACCGGCATTCCGGTCCCGCGCGCCGCCACCCCGCGTTCGACGGCACGGCGCTGCGCTTGCGTCAATCGTTGGCGTTGCGCTCGGGGAGAAGAGGGCTCAATCGCGATCCCCTCTTCAACCTCCTCGACCTCGGCAGTCTCGGTCGCTGCATTCCGCATGGACTGCATCGTTCGCGTTTGCGCAGCCCGCACTTGGGCCCGATTCGGCTTGCCGCTTTGCTGCCGCTTCATTCGCTGTTCGTGGATCGAGGATCGTCGTGTGCGATCAGTCGATGGGTCTGAAGACACGTTGGCGTTCCTTCGCTCGACACGCTGAACGCGGCCACACCAGCCGCAAAAAGATATCGGCTTAGTATATCGCCCCGTTCGAACGGTTTGCGACTTAACGTTGGTCCTGAAGCCACTTCCTCGCCGCTGCCAGCTCTGCCGGCGAATTTGTATTGAAAAAGGACCGGAGTGAAGGGTCGAAGCGGAGTACGTCCCGTTCGGTAACGATCCGGGTCTGCAGACCGACAAGCGCTGATTGCAACCGCCGCTCACCCGCCTCAAATTGTCGGGTCAGCACGGGCAGTACGTTCACTCCGTATCGCGCCAGTAATGGATGGCCGCGACCTTCAATCTCAGGCATCACCAATTGAGACTCTGGTAGTTCACACATCCATCTAATCAGTGGAACGGAAAGAAACGGAAGATCGCACGAGAGCACGAGCGTTTGCGGGCAAATGCTCGCGCGCAGTGCTGAAATAATCCCCCCGAGCGGTCCTTCGCCCGGATGCTCGTCAGCCACGATGCGCGCCCCGAATCCGGAATACGCCCGATCTTCCGGGCAAATCACCATTACCTCGTCCGCGATCTGACGAGCGACGCGAGTTACCCGCTCCAGCATCGTCGGTCCATCCGGGACGATTCGAAGCAGCGCTTTATCCTCACCCATGCGCTTGCTGGCGCCACCGGCGAGGATTGCCACTGTTGTCACACTACCGCCCAATCTTCCCCCGTACCTACTACCCGTAGCGCAATTGTGATGAGGTCGTTATACTCCCACCTCAATAACCCGGGATACGACCAGCCTACCCGCGACTGGAGAAGCGGAACATATGGCAGAGGACGGATCGATCCGGAAAACCGAGCACCGAATGTCAACACCGCGGCGGTAAAACGCGCGGTGTTTTTTGTTTGCTCGTCTTTGCCGATATCTCCTTCGATCCCGGGGCGTATTCATTCGGAATGCGGGACAGTTCAGGAGGCGCTTGAATGAATTCGAGCATGATCGGCAAGATCGAAAAGGCCCACCGCTATGCCCGGGAGCCGCACCGCGTCCATGTTTCTACCCTCGCCGCTCGCTTTGAAGGTGGTCATGATGATTACCAGATCGAGCTTCGTGACGGAGAGTGGCACTGCAGTTGCCACACGTTCGAATCGCACATCGTCGGCGATACCTGCGCCCATGTGATGGCCATGCAGGAGATGTTGAAAACAATGATCTCAGACGACGCCCGGTATTTCGGGGCGGAACTCGCGGAGCAGGCCTAAACGCCGCCCGCGTTTTTGTTTAGTTGAGGGAGTAGGTGGATCGTTCGCCCGCCGATTGAAGCTCACTGAGCGGGACGGTGAGTATGATCCGGCGGGCGACGACTTCTCTCGGATCAAACACCCCAAATGGCAATTCCGGTTGGACACGCTCGATCGGGTGCGGTTCCCGGATTGAATCCGATGAAAATGCGTATCCGAGTTGACCGAGCATGATCGCGACCGATGCACTGTACGCCTGCACAATTGGTTTCATTTTCGATTTGAACGCGTCAATCATCGTGAAAGCTCACTAAGAACAGGCCGCGGAATTCGCACAAACCGCTCCACCGGCATGACAAAAACGACTCCGCCCCCCTGCTGCACCGGTGCAATCGATTCCAAATCGAAATCGGCGTACTCTGAATTTGCATCCATGCGATGAACGCGCCGGCCGCAGATTCGCTGAACGATTCCGACGCACTCGGGTAGCTGCTGATCCTCGACACCGATGAAAACAGTCGCATTCGCATTTCGCAAGTATCCGCCGCTGCTTCCGATCCGGGTGGCGCGCATTCCGACCGCCGCCAGCGACCGAAAGAGTGGATCAGCGTCCTGATCGTGAATCACCGCTATCACGAGTTTCATGCAATCGTTTCCAGTCCCCAACCCCTCGTACGGGCTCACACCCAAGGCGTAGGATACCGCTCATACGCTGATCCCGCTTAGAAGGATTGGACTGAATGCGACACACAATCCACCGTCTCGAGGAGCTCACCTGGGTCGAAGCGACCTCTGCCATCGCGGATTCCGTCGCGATATTGCCAATCGGGGCTATTGAAGCCCACGGTCCGCACCTTCCGCTCAATACGGACCTCTTGATCTCGGAAGAGGTCACCCGTCGAACTGCAGCCGAGTTGGTGAAGGCGAGATCCGTCGTTATCCTCCCCTCGATTGCGTACGGGGTGAGCTACGTTGGCACCTGTTTCGCCGGCACCACCCCTACTCCGCCGGGAGCGCTGACGCAAACGATCGCCGAGGTGCTCGTTACCACGCTCGATCGCGGCGCAACAGCCGCTATCATCGTCAATTCGCATCTCGAACCCGCGCACATCGCGGCCGTCACTGAGGCGCGAGAACGCGCTGCCGGCGCATCGCAAAAACCCGTCGCGTTCCCCGACATCCGCGATCCACGCTGGTCGCTTCGCCTATCGCAAGAATTTCGTGATGGCATGCGCCATGCCGGCGCCTACGAAACCTCGCTTATCCTCGCCGCCTATCCGCAGCTCGTTCGGCAAGAGATGCTTCCCACCCTCGAACCAGTGATGGTCGATCTCCCAGCCGCTCTTAGAGCAGGTGCCCGCTACTTCGATGAAGCCGGAGGCACGCTCGGCTACTTTGGCAACCCCGTCTCGGCCACGACTGAAGAAGGCGAAGCCATGTTTACCGCTCTCATTTCCATCGTTCTCGATTCTCTCGCCGAATCTGAACGATCACGATAGTGACTCGATGAAACCGGCACCCATCACAAATGAATCCTTTTTCTCCCGGTTGATTCGCAGCGCATCAGGGGCTCCACTAACCAACATACAAAAACAGCCCATGCAGTAATGCATGGGCTGTTTTCAATAACGTTGCAACTGGAGAATTAGACGACTGCGGTTGTCCCCGCGGCCGCGGCCAGCGCTTCCGCCTTATCGGTCCGTTCCCAGGGCACGTCCAGGTCATTGCGACCGAAGTGGCCGTAGGCCGCTGTCTGCCGGTAGATCGGCTGGCGCAGCTCCAGATTGTGAATGATCGCTGCCGGTCGCAGGTCGAAATGCTCGCGAATCAGCTCCTCGATCAAGCTATTCGGCACCTTGTTCGTGCCGAACGTCTCCACAAAGAGCGAGATCGGATGCGACATGCCGATTGCGTATGAAACCTGCAGTTCGCATCGATCGGCGAGTCCCGCCGCGACAATGTTCTTCGCGACGTAGCGAACCGCGTACGCCGCGGAGCGATCGACCTTTGTCGCATCTTTACCGGAGAAAGCGCCGCCACCATGGCGAGCCATGCCGCCATACGTGTCGACGATAATCTTGCGCCCAGTAAGACCGGCGTCCGCTTGAGGACCGCCGATCAAGAACTGACCGCTCGGGTTGATGTGGTATTTCGTGTTGGCGTCGAGATATTCGGCCGGCACAACCTGCGCGATCACCTGCTCTTTGATGTCTTTTGCAATCTGTTCCTGCGTAACGCCCGGGCGATGATGGCTGGAAACCACGATGGTATCGACGCGGTATGGCTTACCGTCCTGATATTCCACCGTCACCTGGCTCTTCCCGTCCGGCAGCAGGTACGGCAGCGTGCCATCCTTGCGGAGTGCCGACAGTTGGCGAGCGATCTTGTGTGCAAGCGAGATCGGCATCGGCATCAGCTCGGGCGTTTCGTTCGCGGCGTACCCGATCATCATGCCTTGATCGCCGGCACCGGTATTCTCGAACGGATCGTCAATCCCACCAGTGCGAATCTCGAGCGCGTTGCTGACACCATCGCCAATATCCGGGCTCTGCTCTTTGATCGAAACCATGACGCCGCAGGTGTGGGCGTCGAACCCGCATGACGAATCGACGTAGCCGATCTCGGTCAGCGTCTTCCGGACGATCGTGGGAATGTCGACATACGCTGTCGTCGTGATCTCACCAAACACGAAGATCGTGCCCGTGGTGGTCGACGTTTCGCACGCCACACGCGCCTGCGGGTCTTCCGCCAAAATGGCGTCGAGCACCGCATCGGAAATTTGATCGCACACCTTATCTGGGTGCCCCTCGGTTACCGATTCCGAGGTGAAGAACGTGCGCTCGGAACTTCCCAGCGACGAACCATTCATCCCCACGTTTGAAACCTCCTCGTACCGCGTTCCGCGCTGTGCAACGCCCACGCCCGGTCCGAAATCATTCTACCGGTGCCGTTATCGCCCGTAACAGGCGTTACTGCCAGGATGTGAGATACCGGTGCTGATCATCGGTCAATTCATCGATATTGATGTTCATGCTGACCAATTTCAGGCGAGCAATTTCGTGATCGATCTCCACCGGCACGCCATAGACGCGCGGTTCGAGCGATTTCGCCTGGCTCACCAGGTAGCCGGCTGCCAGCGCTTGATTCGCGAACGACATGTCCATCACGCTCGCCGGATGGCCTTCGGCCGCGGCGAGATTGATCAATCGGCCTTCACCCAGCACGATCAGCGATTTGCCTGAGACTTTGAATTCTTCGACAAATGGGCGGAGGGTGCGGCGGCCTTCGCCGGCCATCTCCTCGAGCGCCTTGAGATTGAGCTCTGAATTGAAGTGACCGGAGTTCGCCATGATCGCACCGTCCTTCATCACTTCGAAGGAATCGCGATCGACCGCGTTGATGTTGCCGGTAGCAGTCACGATGAGATCGGCGCGTGGAGCGGCGTCGACCATCTTCGCCACGGTGAATCCGTCCATCGCCGCTTCGAGCGCACGCACTGGGTTGATTTCCGTCACGATCACCTGGGCGCCCATGCCGCGAAGCCGCATCGCGATGCCCTTACCGCACCAGCCGTAACCGGCAACAACCGCGGTTTTGCCCGCGATCAGGATGTTTGTCGCGCGGAGAATGCCGTCGATCGTGCTCTGACCGGTGCCGTAGCGGTTATCGAAGAAATGCTTGGTGTCGGCGTCGTTTACGGCAATGACCGGGAATTTGAGCACGCCCTCGGCTTCCATCGCGCGCTCGCGGATGACACCCGTGGTGGTCTCTTCGGTCGCGCCGATGATTCCCGGAAGCAAATCGGCATATTCGCGGTGCAGCGTGGTTACCACGTCGGCGCCGTCGTCGATCACGATTTGCGGTTTGTGCGCGATCACCGCGTGAATGTGACGATCGTAGGTCGCGGCATCTTCGCCCTTAATCGCGAAGACCGGAATTCCCTCATCAACCAGAGCGGCGGCAACATCATCCTGCGTCGAGAGCGGATTGCTGGCGCAGAGCACCGCATCGGCTCCACCGGCTTTGAACGTCAAGGCGAGATTTGCTGTCTCGGTTGTGACGTGTGCGCAAACGCTGAGACGAATCCCGGCCAGCGGCTTGTCGGCGGCGAAGCGCTCGCGGATCTGCTTGAGCACCGGCATTTCGCGGGCGGCCCATTCAATCCTGCGGCGACCATCCGCCGCCAGGGACGGATCCTTGATATCGAAGTTGCGGGTCGATGTCGAACTGCTCATACGTTCCTTTCGTGGAATCGAAATCGATCCCTTATCCGGTCGCGACCGGGCTACGCTCGCAATTGATCTGCCGAAATGGCGCCTTTGAAATCGGAAAAAGCGTTATCGAAGCGATCGACAAATTCATCAATCGCGTACTCGTGTTCCTGAGTCCCCAAGCATTCCACAGCGAAGGTTGCCGCCAGCGACGCCACCCGCCCGACAACCTCAATATCTGCGTCGATGAGCAAGCCTTTGATCAGGCCCGCGCGGAATGCGTCACCCGCGCCAGTCGGATCGGTCACCTTCTCCGTTTTGGCCGGCGGAATCCGCACCGATTTGCCGTTGCTGCGGAATTCGGAGCCTTCTTCACCGTAAGTAACGATCAGCAGCGATACCCGCTCAGTCAGCGCATCGATTGTGAGACCGGTTTTTTGCTCGATCATGGCGAATTCGTAGTCGTTGCCAACGAGCGCCCAGGCGTCGTCGATTCCGGCCTGCAAATCCTCCGGCGAGAGCGCCACGATCTGCTGTGATGGATCGTAAATCAGCCGGCTACCCGCGACATTGATCTGATGGGCATGGTCGCGCATAGCCGAAGGTAATGTCGGTCCTACTAGGCCGTAGCGAACGGTCGACGCGGCCTTCTCGACTGAGTAGCCATCGATATGCCCGGAAGCTCCAGGATAAAATGCGGCAATTTGATTGTCGCGGCGGTCCGTCATCATGAATGCCGATGCGGTCAGTTCAACCGGGACATCGAGCACATGGGTGAGATCGACACCGAGATTCGTGAACGCTTCGCGGTATGGACCAAAATCGGCCCCGCCCGCGCCAACCAACAACGGTCGCTCTCCAAGCAATGCCAGACTGTAGGCGATATTGCCCGCCACGCCGCCACGCTGCCGTTTGAGTGAATTGACCAGGAAGCTTACGGAGAGAACGTGAGTCTTATCAGGCAGAATATGGTCACCGAATGAGCCAGGGAACGCCATGATGTAATCGTAGGCAATCGACCCGCTCAGCAGAACCCGCGGCTCTTTTGCCGAACCGTTCATCTCCCCCTGCACCCGCAAACCCTTCTGTACTGAACGCAAGCCAATGCATCGGGTCAGCCCGTCCCGATCCCGGCGAGCATAGCACGGACCCGCACCACCAGACGACGAATCGGCCAGGTTTCGATTCGATTCTTGACTACTCAGTTACTTCTTCGAGCGCAGCCCGCGCCACTTCGAGCGGCACGTCCTCGCTGATGGTTACGCCATTTAGACCTAGTGGGAGAACCCAGCGCAATCGTCCGGCGCGTTTCTTCTTGTCATTTTCGATCAGGTCCATCACCCGATCGCGATCGACCGCCGCTTTGGCGGGCAACGCAAATCGATCGATCAGCGCGTCGACCTGAGCGACATCGGGTGGTGTCGCTGTGCCAAGGGTTGCCCCGATCCGCATCGCGGCGCGCATGCCGACGGCAATCGCTTCGCCGTGGAGCAGCTTGTAGCCGGCGGCCTCGATCCCGTGGCCGAGCGTGTGTCCGAAATTAAGAAAAGCGCGAATTCCGGTTTCGCGTTCATCGTTCGCTACCACCGCGGCTTTGAGCTCGATGTTCCTGGTGACGAGGTAGCTGATTGCCGGTTCGTGAAGATTCCGCAAGCCTTTCGAATTTCGCTCGAGAAAGCATTGCAAATCGGCTCGCTCTCCTCCGGGCGTCGACGGTTGAATGATCGAGTGTTTAACGATTTCGCCAAACCCGGAGCGGAGCTCTCGCGGCGGCAACGTTCCGAGAAACTTCGTATCGATGATCACCAGCGGAGGCTGATAGAACGCACCGATCAGATTCTTGCCGGAGGCATGATTGATACCGGTTTTGCCGCCGATACTGCTGTCGACCATCGAAAGCAGTGTGGTCGGGATCTGGACCAAACCGATTCCACGCAATACCGTCGCCGCGGCGAAACCCGCCAGATCGCCAATCATTCCGCCACCGAGCGCCACGACCACATCGCCGCGCTCGACGCCGCCATTCAACATCCAATCGTGCAGCGTACCCAGTGTTTCGAAACTTTTGCTCGATTCACCAGCTGGAACCGCTAATCGCCGTGGGTGCAGACCGAATGCAAGCAATGTCGTTTCTACCGACGCTCCGTGAACGGCGTCGACATTCGCATCGGCGATGATCCAGGTTCGTTGCGCCTTCGGATACCGGCGCCGGATCAATTCTCCGGCATAATCGATTGCTCCCGGTCCGATGTGTATGTCAGAGCTCCCCGAGGCAGCAGTGAGCGTGGCGCGAGGCTCAAGCAATGACGGGCGAACCATCGGCGCGATCTCGTCGGCGACTGCCTGCGCTGAAATTCTGTCTGAGATCAGCGAAATATCGGCTCGATCGTAAAACGGTTGCCGCTCGGTTTTGAGATCATCGATCCGTCTCAACGGATCAGCGCCCGCCAGCATCGGCCGCTCCGTAGCGGCGCCGACGCTCTCGGCTTGAGCCCGCATGCGTTGCAACATTTCATCGGGACGGGCGTCGAGCGTAACCACGAGGGTACCGTCTCGTCGCAATCCCTGATCGGCCCAAACCTCATCATTCGCAACGGCTCCGCCGCCGGTCGCGATGATCACGCGACTTGCATCGAGCGCACGCATCAAATGGCGGCGTTCGAGCTCCCGAAACGGTCCCTCGCCATCGCGGGCGAAGATCTCCGGAATCGTCATTCCGGCTTCGATCTCGATGTCCTGGTCAATATCGATCGGTCGCCAACCGAGTTTTGCCGCCAGCAAAAGCGCAACTGTGCTCTTGCCCGAACCGCTGAATCCTGTCAGCACCACTCGTTGCACATCTCGCATCGAATTCCTCCAGGCTCACTCTGCATCGAGCGAATAGCCTCGTATACTCTCGGGACGATTTTGACCCACTGCCGCGGTTTGCGCGAGGAGCGATGTCATGAGCCGGTTCGTACTCGCCATCGATCAGGGCACGACCTCGACTCGAGCGTTGATCGTCGACGATACCGGTTCGGTTCGCGGGGTTGCCCAGCAACCGATTTCTCTCACCTACCCCGCACCCGGATGGGTCAATCAAGATGCCGAAGAGATCTGGCAACGAACCCGCCAGGTCTGCCTGCAAGCAATCGAATTCGCCAAACTCAGTGCCAACCAGATTTCCGCGATCGGAATCACGAACCAGCGCGAGACGATCGTGCTTTGGGATCCCAAAACGCTGGAGCCGGTTGTCCCGGCGATCGTCTGGCAAAGCCGTCAATCTGCTCCGATCGTGGAGGACCTCGTCGCCCGCGGTATGTCCGACCGTTACACGCAAATTACGGGCCTCGTTCCCGATGCGTATTTTTCCGCCACCAAACTGCGCTGGCTTTTTGACCACCACCCCGAGCTCGAATCGCGGGCGAAATCCGGTGATCTCCGCGCTGGAACCATCGATAGCTGGTTGGTCGCCAAACTCACAAACGGTCGATCTCACATCACGGATCGCTCGAATGCCAGCCGCACGATGCTCTACGACATTCGCAATCTCAAATGGTCTGAGGAACTTCTCGACGATCTGCGTATTCCTGAGGCAATTCTGCCGGCAGTTGTCGAGAACAGCGGTGAGCTCGCCGTCGCCAGCTCCGAAAACTTCGGCGCCGAAATTCCGATCTGCGGTTTGGCCGGCGATCAACACGCCGCGCTTTTCGGTCAAACCTGTTTCGCGCCAGGCATGGCTAAGAACACCTACGGCACCGGTTCGTTCCTGCTTATGCAAACCGGCTCACTTCCGGCTGAGTCCAAAAACAAACTGCTCACCACGATCGCCTGGAGCTTGAACGGTGAAGTCAACTACGCCCTCGAAGGCGCGATTTTTGTCACTGGAGCGGCAATCGGCTGGCTTCGCGATGGATTAGGTTTGTTCGAAAAATCAAGCGATGTTGAGTCCCTTGCAGCCACCGTCGACTCCAGTGACGGGGTCGTGTTCGTGCCGGCGTTAACCGGCCTCGGCGCACCGTATTGGGATTCCGATGCTCGCGGTACGATTCTGGGACTAACGCGCGGAACCACCAAAGCACACGTCGCCCGCGCCGCGCTCGAAGCGATTGCCTTTCAGGTGCGCGATGTGGTCGATGCCATGAGCGCCGATTCCACCGTCGCACTCAGTGGTCTGCGCGTTGATGGCGGCGCGGCCGGTAACGATCTGCTCATGCAACTTCAGGCGGACCTGCTCGGCGCACCGATCGTCCGTCCCGCGCAATTGGAAACAACGGCGATGGGAGCGGCCTTTCTCGCCGGATTGGGCGCGGGAGTCTGGAAATCGACTGCGGAAATCGAGGCAACGTGGCGGGTCGATCGAGTCTTCGAGCCAACGATAAGCGAGGACGAACGCGATGCTCGCTACGCGGTCTGGAAACGAGCGGTCGAGCGATCGCGACACTGGGCAGATTCTTAGGCGCTGCCAGAGGCGCGTTCTATGCCGAGCGCTGATCGATCGTGCTGAGAAACGCCAGCACTCGTTGGGTCAAAAGTTTTGCCGCTGCGAGGTCATACGACGGCAACGAGCTATCGGCAAAATAATGCTGATCGCCGGGATAGAGAAAAAGCTCACCGTCCTCAGCTTGATTCACGATTTCGCGGGCGGCATCAATATCGCCTTCGCTCACGAAGAATGGATCGGCGTCCATTCCGTGAATCTGGACAGGCATCCTTTCCGGCCACGAAGGACCGAATTCAGACGGGGGAATGGCGGAATAGAGGAAGATCGCGCCCCGTGCCCCCGCTTTCGTTTGGGCCAGCTTTTGAGCGGGCACGACCCCAAGCGACATCCCTGCGTAGACGACAGTTTCCGGCAAACCTTCGGCCGCCTGTTCGCCGCGCCGCATTACTTCTTCGAATCCAAGTTCTTGAACGTACGCCATTCCCTCGGGAATCGAATTGAATACGCGACCATCGAGCAATTGGGGAGTGTGCACGGTGTGTCCGGCGCTTCGAAGCTCATCGGCAAATGCGGTCACGCCATCGGTCAATCCCTGCGCGTGATGAAAGAGCACAACTTCGGCCATCGATTCCCCCTCAATGCGCGATCGAGCATCTTTGCTCGACAAGGTCGCGCTTCGTGCTCGGTCTAGTCAGCTGCCGATGATTCGATGAGCTCTTTCTCTCGGCTTCCGAACGGGAGTTTCGCCAGCAATTTGCGGCCTTGAGCGATAAATTCTTCGCGCTGGGCTTTGGTCGGCTTCTTCCCAAATCGGTAATACACCTCGGCGGCTCGGCCCAGGGCATACGTCCCCGTAAACGCGATCGCGACTTTCGGCACGGTGCCGGCGGCCAACGGCAATAGCGTCGTTGCTTCCCTCGCCACCGTTCTCCAGAGAAACCCCTGTCCCACAACCGGAATCATTTCCCGCAAGATCGCGTGCTGATCGTCGAGCGCGCGCCCACTCGCGGCGGCGATTTTGTAGACCATCATCAGTTGATTCTTGGTCAGGACGATCGTGTCGGCGCCCGCCGAAAGCAATCCACCGACTACCGGCAAGAGCGATGGAATGTTCGCGACAAACGCGAACTGCGCGTTGGCTGTAGATGTGCTGTTGACGATCGCCGTCATCGCGATCCCGCGAAATGCCGGGAAAAATCGCGCAAACGACACCACTCGATCGTCGAGCTCACCGGCCAGGCGTTGCCGCACCACCTCGGCTTCCCCCCGATCGAATGGCAAATGGGAAATCGCGATCGCCGGCTCCCAGGTGTCCGAGCTCGTCGACGCCTGGACATATTGCTGCGATTTCGCGCTCATTGCCGGATCGTTGACAACGATCGCGTCGTAGTTCGCGCGATTCCAGACTTCAGTTTCGAGCGTTCCCACCGTTACGCCGTTGAGATCCGGGTTTCCGGTCAGCAACCGGGCGATACGCTCGGCTTCCTCAGTGGTTTCAGCGAGAACGAGCAAACTCGGCGGTCGCATCGCCTCGTCGCGGACATCATCGAAGCTGATCTCGCGCACAACGTCGACCATCCGCTTGGTGGTCGCGATCGCCCCAAGCACCCCGATCGATGTTTTCACCTCTGATTTGTTTCGCTTGAGTAGTTTCATAAAAGGCGCCCTCGCCATCTCTCTGGTTAGTGGATCGACCAGAATTCACAAGTATCACCGGCGTTCACGGAGCGAACCGATTCCGGGATTACCAGCAATCCATCCGCTCTCGCCAGCAATGCCAATCCAGCAACGGATTCCGCGATGCGATGCGCAACCGGGAACCTGCCATTGCCAGCATCGATCCGCACCGGAACGATCAATCTTCGCGGCGACGGATTCTCGATCCGATCCGCCACTTGGGCGACCGATCGGCTCGCTTCATTAATCCTACGACCTCGCATGCGATCGAGTGCCGGTTGCACGAATTGCAAGAATGTTGCCGCCGCAGCGAAGGGATTTCCCGGCAGAGCGAAGATGGGAACGCGGCCGAGCAATCCAAATGTAAACGGCCGTCCGGGTTTCATCCGAACCTGGGAAAACAAGCGCGCGTTTCGCGTCGCCAGCAGATCACGCACCACATCCCGGTCGCCCGCTGATACTCCCCCTGATGTGACGATCGCGTCCGCATGCGGAGCCCGGTGAATGATCGACTCAAGCGTCTCCTGCCGGTCGCGAGCGACCCCGAGGAATTCCGCGTCGACTCCACAATCTCGGAGCATGGTCATCAACATCGGACCATTAGAATCAGGAATCGACAGCCCGGAAGCCGCGTTCGACTGAATCTCGTCGCCGGTCGAAATCACCGCCACGTGCAGACGCCGGTGAACCCGAATCGAGCTAATTTCGAGTGAGGTAAGCAAGGCAATCGATGCCCACGACAATTCGGCGCCGGCTTCAAGCGCAGTGGTTCCCGCTCGCACATCCGAACCGATCTCGCGTATGTGCTCACCTGCGGTAATGGACCGAGCGAGCCGAATATCATCGCGATCGATTTCGACATCTTCGAGACGAATCACCGCGTCACACACACCTGGAATCGCGGCTCCTGTCATCACTCGAACGGCTGAACCTGCATCGAGGGGCCCGTTCCACGGCGCATCGCCCGCCATAATCGTCCCGGCAATTCGCAGTACAACCGGGCGAACGGTCGAGGCATCAACTGTTTCGAGCGAGCGCACCGCGAATCCATCCATCGCCGAATTCCGAAAGGTGGGCAGGCTGCCCGGCGCGATGATGTCAGCGGCGAGCGTCAGCCCGGTCGAGTCGTGAAGTGGAACCTCGACGACCTCGGTCGTACCAACAGCATCGAGCACGATCGCAAGCGCCTCCTCGACGCTGATCGGCTCGACTCGATTCATGGTCGTAGCTGGCAATGGCGCGCTCATAAGCCCATGGTACCCGCCTGGAAAGCTGAACGGCGAGACGGACCGAATCGTCCACCTCGCCGCTCTCGCAATCGTTGCTCGCTACACTACGCCTCGGTGCGGATCCGTTCCATTGCACCGACCAGATCGCGAACCGCCTGAACCGAATTCTTCAGCGCGGCGTTCTCGGTCTCGGTCAAATTCAGTTCGATGATCTGTTCTAAACCGGCGGCGCCAAGCTTGACCGGTACTCCGACGTAGGTTCCCGAGACACCGTATTCGCCCTGAAGCAAAACACAGCACGGAAGCACGCGTTTTTTGTCGAGCAGGATAGCGTCCACCATCTCGACCACCGATGCGCCGGGAGCGTAGTAGGCCGAGCTCGTTTTCAACAGCCCGACAATCTCCGCTCCACCATTCGCGGTGCGCTGCTCGAGCGCGGTCACGCGCTCAGCTGAAAGCAGCTCCGTGATCGGCACCCCGGCCACCGTTGAATAGCGGGAAAGTGGCACCATCGTGTCACCGTGCCCGCCGAGCACGGTGGCGTGCACGTCCTGGATCGAAACCCCCAGCTCCTGCGCGATGAACAGTTTGAATCGGGCCGAATCGAGCACTCCGGCCATGCCGATTACACGCTCGCGCGGCAATCCGGCGATATCGTAGGCAACATGGCACATCGCATCGAGTGGATTCGAAACCACGATGATGATCGCATCGGGCGATGCCGCAACCACCCGTTCAGTCACAGAACCGACAATGCCCATATTCGTTTTGAGCAGGTCATCGCGGGTCATGCCCGGTTTGCGAGCGATTCCGGAGGTGATGACCACGACATCAGAACCAGCGGTTTCATCGTAGCCGTTGGCGCCGGTCAGCTTGGTGTCATACCCCAGCAGCGTGCCTGCTTGAGCGAGATCGAGTGATTTCCCTTGGGGTAATCCCTCGACAATATCGACCAGCACGACATCGGCGTAGTCCCGGAGCGCCAGCGTTTGCGCCACCGTTCCACCCACCATGCCCGCGCCTACTACGGTTACCTTTCGTCGCCCGCTGGCCATCGTGTTCACACTCCTGCGAGAGAGACGCACACCGTCCGCGGCAATAACATCGCGGTTCCGGTATCCAACTATTCGAACAGACAGGGATAATATCAGGTTGATCCCGCTGCATTTTCGCGTCTTTTTCAGACTGATGAAAGCGGCGGCATCGAGCGATTGGGCGTTCGTGCGCCGAATCCACCGGGCTATGTCAAGCCGCGATGCTTGCCAGGAATTGCGCGAGAGAATCGAAACGAATCGGATTGACGCTGCCCTCTTCAACATCCTATAATCTCGCGGCGCCGGACAACGGCTCGGGCCCAGGTGGCGGAATCGGCAGACGCGCTAGCTTGAGGGGCTAGTGCCCGCAAGGGCGTGGGGGTTCAAATCCCTTCCTGGGCACCGTACATACAGCGGGCGATTAGCTCAGCTGGAAGAGCGCCACGTTTACACCGTGGATGTCAGAGGTTCGAGCCCTCTATCGCCCACTAGCTGTTTCGCTCCAGCCGCAAACAGCTCCTCGCATGCCAAGGTAGCTCAGCTGGTAGAGCTCACGACTGAAAATCGTGCGGTCGGCGGTTCGAGCCCGCCCCTTGGCACCAGTCCTTGAACAAAAAAATCTCAAGAGTCTGAGTCGATTGGTGGTCACCAATCGACTTGTTTGCTTATGAACGTCGTAGGGCGATAACTCCGAACGCGCATCTCCGTTGGTCCGAAATCATCCCGGCAAGCCAGATGCTCAGGAACACAAACCTTGTAATCGAGCCCGATTTTCGAGCAACAGTCTCCCGAGTTCTCCCAACCGTGACATACTTAACTAAATTAGTCAGGATTCAATCAAGCACGGAGATGGGAATGGCTCGTTTCTCACGTCGAACGCTTTTGGCCGGATCGGGAGCGATTGCATCGGCCGCACTGATCAACGGACGCGCAAGTGCGCAGTCGACTCCGGTAGCAGCTGGGGCGTTTTCCTTCACCGATGATCGCGGCCGGGTGATCGAGCTTCCCGAAACACCGAAGCGAATTTTCGCCGAATATTTCGCTGCGCTTTCCCTCAAGCCGTTCGGCATCAAGCCAGCCGGAATCGTCGGGTATTTCGAAGGGTTTGATGTTCCACAAGAGTGGGCCGATGTCGAACGGTTCGAGCTGGCGACCGGTGAGCTCGATATCGAGAAGCTGATTGCGCTCGATCCCGACATTTCCATCGGCTTCACCTGGGACACCGCAACCAAGAATGATTTCGGCGCGATCGATGAAAGCACCCTCCCGGGATTCACCGATATTGCACCATCGCTATGCATCCTGGCGGTCGAGGAACCGATCGACCAGTCGATCGACCGCTTCGTTGAGCTCGCCGCCGCGCTCGGGGCCGACACCAATGCGCCCGAGCATGCAACGAGCCACGATAACTTCCTCAAGGCCGGCGAAGCCCTACGAGCCGCCGTCGCCGCGAAACCTGGCTTCACGGTGATGGCAATCGGTCCCACCGCGGATTCGCCCTACATCGGCAATCCCGCCTCGGCCTCCGATCTCGTTTATATGCGCGAGCTCGGCGTGAACTTCGTCGTTCCGGAATCTCCTGATTCCTACGCGAGCAATCTCTGGCAGCAGCTGAGCTGGGAACAACTGAGCGAGTACCCGGTTGATCTCTATTTAGTCGATAGCCGGCCATCGTCGCTCAGCCTCGACGATCTAATGAAGGTAGATGTGTTCGCTTTCCAGCCGGCCGCGCAAGCCGGACAGATCGCTCCATGGCCAGTCGAGTACATCACCACCTACGACGGAGTGACTCCGACGCTGATTGCACTTGCCGATGCGATCAACGCCGCCGAAATCGTGACCGGCGCCTAATAACCGCGCCGGCGAAACAAAAACGAGGCCGCACCTAGGTGCGGCCTCGTTTTTGTTTCAACCCGTTTAGTCGACTTTATTCTGGCTTGCCGGTTTCGGTCGGCAGATCGGATCGCTCGCCCCACTCATTCCACGAGCCGTCGTAATTGGAAACATTCTGAAAACCGATTTGGTGCAGCGCGAAGAGCACCGCCGTCGCCGTCACGCCGCCGTTGCAGTACGCAACAACATTGGTTTCAGGAGTGATTCCGGCTCGGCCGACAATCTCCGCGATTTCGTGCTGCGCTTTCCAAGTGCCATCCTCGCGGAAAAACGATTTCGCCGGAAGATTCACCGCGGTCGGAATATGCCCCTTGCGGCTCCCTCGCCAAACCTCACCGGTATAGGTCGGCTCGTCGCGCGCATCAACCAGCAACGCCCCACCCTCGTCAACGATTTTCGAAACGTCTTCGACCGAAACCCGCAGCTCGGGACGCTCTTTCGGGAAGAACTGCGCCGGGTACGGAAAGAGCACGGTTTTTGTCAGTGGCCGGCCTTCAGCTTCCCACTTTTTGAATCCGCCATCGAGAATCGCCACGGCATCATGTCCGTAGTAGCGCAACGCCCACCACATCCGGGTCGCGAAATGCCCTCCGGTGTGATCGACCACGACAACTCGGGTCCAACTCCCGATCCCCCGTGCATTCATCGCCTCAGCGAATTGCTCAGCTGTGGCGATCTGCGCCTTTACCGGGTCGTTGGGGTTAACGATGTCGGTTGTCCAATCGACGTAGACTGAACCTGGAATGTGCGCGGCGTCGTATTCATCGCGCGCGCCGACATACTCGGCGCTCTGAAACCCACCGCCGAGATCCTGCGATTTCACATAGCCGCGAATATCGATGATGCGCAACCCGGGGTCGTTGAGGTTTTCGGCGAGCCACTCGGTCGAAACGATCGAGCCCGTCAGCACCAGCGAAGATTCGGTAACAATCGCCATCGCGCCACTCCAATGCACAAGCGTATCGGTTCGCGCTCGAGAGCGCGTTTTTTCATCCCGTATAGTATGCCCGCGAATGAGCACGGGGACAGGTCTTTTCTGATGCCAACGTAACGTACTGCACCATTTGTTACTGCCCGGAAACGCAGGAATTTGCCAGCAAAATCGTCTTGACATGACTAGATGGCATCGGTATAGTTCTCTCCGCTGCCGAAAACGGTGCGCGCGGAAGTGGCTCAGTGGTAGAGCATCTCCTTGCCAAGGAGAAGGTCGCGGGTTCGAATCCCGTCTTCCGCTCCAGAAAAAACGCCCCCGGAAATTCCGGAGGCGTTTTTATTTTCCGAGTTCAAGATTTACTGAAGTCTCTCATGCACTCCGTCACTGGAAGACGAGCGACGAAGTGCACCCAAGCGGGTTAGGAACGCGTAGCCGCGACGGTCCATGCATGCAGACAGGTCACAAGAATCTTTACTTCCCCGGAGCTCGAAACTTCATACTGTGCCGGGGTTCCCGGGAAGAGAATAGAAGAACTGCTCTCGCGGGCGCCAACCTGACCAAGTCCGGTTGCATCGTCGGTGCAGCTAAGCGTAAATTCCCAGTTTCCAGGTTCCAATTCAACACAGACAAACGAGCCTCCAGCTCCGCTCAAGGTCATCGCGGAATCACTCGAGGTAAATGTCTCATCGTCCGAGATTTCCCCCGCTGAGCACGGTGCGTCCAGGGACGAGGTCGAAGCGGATTCGTCCGCTTCCTCGGATTCCGCCTCGGCAGTCCCATCAGCCAGGTCAGTCGATGAAAAGTCGACATCGGGTAATGCCGCACTCGCGAGCTCAAGCGAATCCATCGCGTCAGACAGGTAGGACATCGCCAATCCTATGTCTGATGAGTTTTGTGTGCGGATGGCAACCTCGAAGCTCTGTGCCGCCATGTCAGCCGACTCCAACGAGCTGGAGAGCTTGGCGTCAAAGTCTTCGAATGCTGGCGGAGCCACCAGCGTCTGATGGGCTTCATAGACCGCCGACCAGATTCTTCCCTCAGAGATGAGGTTCGTCTGCCACTCCAGATCCAACGGATCGGCGCTATTCAGCAGATCTGTGGTGCGCGCAAAACTCGGGGACATGAGCTTCGTCATACCCAGAGCCTGACCGAAGTAGAGTGCCTCATCGACCGTTGCGGGCCGCGCCAACGCATTGGCCGGCAGGAATGCCAGCAAGAAAACCGCTATCGCGAGTACTTTCACGGTAATGCTCCATCATTCTCTTTTTGACGAGGAATCAGTAAGCCGATTGTACGCCGACGCGATGCCCATCGTCAGTGTGGAACTCGGTGCGATCTACCCGACTCAGCTCAATGAGAACAGTCCAATGTTGGTTTCATTTTAGAGGATCGTTGTCTATCGATTCCTCCCCGGCTTTTCTGCTTTAATACCGGAGGCATTCAACAGTAGAGTGTCCTCCGAATCACAACTCGCGGGCGTGGCGGAACGGCAGACGCTGCGGTCTTAAAAACCGCTGGGAGTATTCCCGTACGGGTTCGAGTCCCGTCGCCCGCACCTCTTGTTCTCGATCGCGTTCAGGGATGATCCGTGCTCAGTATTACGCGCACTATCGCCCGCGACGGGCAGCATGAAATCGAGATTCTCAAATCTCGGTTCATCTGCTCGATGTTTCGTGTATCCGAGGAATCGGACGCGCGAAGCCACCTGGAACAGCTCCGCAAGCGCTACTGGGACGCCAATCACAACTGCTACGCCTACGTTATCGGCGAAGGCGGCCGCCTGCAAAAAGCGAGCGACGATGGCGAACCGTCCGGCACCGCCGGGGTTCCCATGCTCGAAGTTCTAAAACGCCGCGAACTCGTCGACACGCTTGCGGTCGTCACTCGCTACTTCGGCGGTACAAAACTCGGTGCTGGCGGACTGATTCGCGCCTACGGCCGATCGGTAACCGAGGCGCTCGATGAAGTTGGTATTGTCGAGCGCCGCCCGCTCGCCATCGTGGAAGTCGCGGTCGATCACGCGGCCGCCGGCCGATTCGAAAACGCCTTTCGCAACTCAATCTATGAACTCACCGAGATTCGCTACGATAGCGCGGTTACCTTCGTCACGCATTTGCCGGATGATGATGTGGCGGCACTGAATTCCTGGCTCGGCGAACAGACCAATGGCACAGCCCGTGGCGAGATCGCAGGGCACGCAATTATCGAGGTTCCAGTCGACCGCTAAGCTTCAGTTGAATCGCCTGATCGCATTTTTGCCGCCGGCTCCGCCGTTGAAGACTGAATCGCCTTGGGCGCCGTTCCCTCGATAGCAGCGGGGGCAGCCTTCGTCTTTTTGGCCGCATTCGGGCTGACCGATCGCGTCATTAGGCGGCCGCGAACGCTCTCCTTCGGGTGCGCCGGCGCTTTTGCCTTCTTGGGTGCTTGATCGCGCTTACGAGGGCTGGCATGCCGCACTGGAGGCGCTTTCTCGCGCTCACGCGGCGCCGGCTCGCGCTGCTCGTACTTTGTCAGCACCGCCTGGCTCCCCTCCAGGAGCATCTCCGGATCGCCGAGCCCCCGTCCCGTGATCAACGCCTGGGCCGCTTGCCGACGCTCGGGTTGGTTTTCACCGACCACTCGGTAACTAAAGCGAACAAACCAGACCCCGACCATGATCACCACAAACGGCGCTACCAGGTAAACCACCTGCGCCCCTGCCAGCGAACTGATCCCACCCAGTGCAATCAAGGCAATGATCGTCACCGCTTGCTCGATCACTTCCTGCATGCCAAAGGTGCGCCCCTGACGTTCGAGTGGCACGAATTTATTGATGAATGCCTGAACAGAAGCCGCCGCGGCAGTTGAGCCAAAATTCGTCGGGATAATGATCAGGCCGGCGGCCAGAATCGACGCTGAAAGGTTCACCCCAAATAGTTCAACGACCCGCAGAGGACTGTATTTCGAGAGTGTTGGCGCGACTTCGTGAACGGTGCCGAAGAGTATTGCCCCACTCGCGATGCAGAGGAGACTGATCGCCGCCACCCACCGCTCGCCGACTAACCGAATGAGCAGTGGACTGAGAATCGTGCCAATGAAAAACCCGACACCAGCCGGGGCAAAAATGTACACACTGAGTGCGGGGTCGGCGTGAAGCACCTCGCGAACGTAGACCGGAAGAAGTGAATTAATCGACTCGAAAAGGGCGACAACCAGTCCGCCAACCAGCACCATCGAAGCGACGCCGGGCGAGCCCGTCGCCCACTCCGCCATCCGCCTCGGGGTGACGAACGAATCCCGGAACATTCCTTCCTGGGCTGGTCGTTGGCGGTTAGCCTCATCCGGCAATCGCAACGACCGGATCGCCGCGACTGCGAGCACGAAGCCGGCAACGTACATCACGGCCCGAATACCGGAATAGCGGATAAGTGTCGGCGCTAGGAAGGTCGAACCCACCGCGGAGCCGAGCGAGCCAATCAATCCGATTAGCGCCGAAACCGCGACGACTTCAGCCATCGTGGTCACGAGCGTCACCGCCGACTTCATCGCCGGGGTGGTGACCTGCGATATCGCCGAAACGAGAAAGAGCAGCGCGATCAATGGCAATACGCCGGTGCCAAAAATGCTCGGGGTGAGAAAACAGAGCACCGCCTGAAGACCGAGCCCGATCGCCAGCGCCCATCGCTTCGGCAAGAGATCGGCGAGGGTCCCCCCCTGAAGTCCGAAAAGCAGGGCCGCCAGGTAGCCGCTCGCGCTCACGAGCACGACGGTGATGTCACTCGCCCCCTCACGGGCAAGATAGACCATGCCGCCATAGCTGAGCGTCGCGATCCCCAGTTTCGAGGCAGCTCGTGCCAGTACAAGCTCCTGCACTCCGGGCTCGCGGGCAATCCGAAGCTGAGCGCGAATTCCTCGCGATCGTTGCACGCTTGCCTGGTTGGATATCGCCCCTGCGCTCATTGCCTTCGGCTTTCCAATATGTCAACCACTACAGTGCCGAGATAGCACGATCATAGAGCATACCGCGCATCACTACCGGGTTTGCCGCAACGTACCTACGCGGTCAATTGAGCCCGCGAGCGCGATGGCCTACAGTTGATTCCGAGATCTCAACGATGAGTGGCGCCCACGACGTGCCAGGGAGTGGCCCATGACTGCAGCACCGGATCCGCGCAAGCGCGGCCTCGTTGTCAAAATCGATCCGAACCGTTGTATCGCTAACGCGAAATGTACGGTCGTTGCTCCAGGCGTTTACGTATTGGACGACGAAACCGGTGTCGCCGAGCTCGTGGATGAAGAGGCCGCGCCGTTCGAAGCGATCTTCGCCGGTGCCCGCGCCTGCCCAACCCAAGCGATCATCATCGAGCAATTCGGCCGCCGGGTCTTCCCTCAAATCCTCCCCCCGATGTGGGGTGACAAACCCCAAGCGGATTAACGGTTTTAGCAATTTAACTCATCCGTTCGCGTGGTCCTGCGATCGCGCGAATCATTTGCATGGGTTTACCACGCTGTTCTCTTTTCGCGCGGAGAATGACGAGAATTAGCGACCCGCCCCATCAAAAAGTTTTTCCAGCAAATACCTCGTTTTCCCCTTATTCACTAACGAAACTTACTCACTAAGGGGCACGTTCTACTCGAGGCGTTCGGATTAATTGTTGACACTTTGATTCACTACGCTAGAATGTGCCCGTAATCGGCTCGCCGGCCCCGTGCGAGTAAGGATCAATCACCAGCGGAGCCCCTGGCTCTTCGATCCAAATCGATTCCAAAAACCGGAGCCGAAGTATGCGGCCGAATTGCCCACCCGTTCCGAAGTCGTGAATGCAGGGGCGATAGAAGGAAGATCGATGGAGTAATCGAACTCGCATCCACCATTTCGTCACGCTTAAAAGGGACAGGAAAGTGGCCATACAAACAGACGCTCGAGTCAAGTTGATTCTGGAACCGGCGGATGCGTTAAACGACGAACTGATATCCGTTCGAGTTGAAAAATTGCGCCCGGGTCAGGAAATCACCATACAGGCTGTTCTGCGCAACGACGACTCGACCACGCGTTGGACCAGCGAGATCTCCATCACCGCGAACGAGAGTGGTGTGGTTGATCTCGCGGAACAGGCTCCCAGCTCAGGCAGTTACACCTCGATTGATCCGAACGGGCTCATTTGGTCTTTGACTCCAGAGGCGGGATCAGCCGGTGGCCGGAACGCCGCTGATGGGTTGAATCCGCTCCATTTTGAGGTGTCGGTTCTGGTTGATGGTTCGGTCGTCGACGCAGCAGAAGCCGTCCGTCGCTCCATCGATCCGACTGTCACCGTCCGCGAAATCCGTGAAAGCGGAATTTTCGTGAACCTTTTTCTGCCGGAGGGGCCGGCGCCGTTTCCGACCATCGTCGTGCTCGGCGGTTCGGGAGGCGGGTTCTCGGACGGGCTTGCCGCGCTTTATGCCTCACACGGCTATGCCGCAGTCTCGGTCGCGTATTTCGGTATCGATGGATTGCCACCCGAGTTGCTCAACATCCCACTCGAGTACTTTGAAGACGTGATTGCGTGGATCGAGGCTCAACCTGAATTCGATCTCGAACATCTCTCGATTTCCGGAACCTCGCGTGGCGGGGAGCTCGCGCTCATGCTTGCTTCTCGCTACCCGATTTTCAAAAGCGTCGCGACCTATGTTCCCAGCGGCTACGTTTGGGGCGCAGTCTCTCGATCAGAAGACAACGATCCGAGCGCATTTCCTTCCTGGACCTACGGTGGTGAGCCGGTTGCCTACGTCGATCGCATCCGTAATGACGCCGTTGAGCCGGACGAGCATGGTGTTCTCAATCTCACTCCCGCGTTCTTGCGCGCGATCGAGAACGTGGAGCGCGCGAACGCCGGCTCGATCGAGGTCGAGAAAATCAACGGTCCGATTCTCATGGTTTCTGGTCGCGATGACGCCCTCTGGCCCTCGGCAACGTTCAGCGACTTGATCGCAGAGCGGCTGAAAGCCAAGGGGTTTCGGCATGAAGTCCAAAACTTCACCTACGAGGGAGCCGGGCACACGATCGGTCCGCGCTTTGGGCCGGCCACGGTGACGAAGGGCTTTCACCCAATCCGCAAAGCGACGATCGGCTACGGAGGCACTCCGGCGGCAATCGCCGCAGCCAGATTCGATTCCTGGCCACGTGTCCTGGCATTCCTCGATACCTATGTGAAGTCGCCGGTTGCCGCTTCCAAATAGTCCCAACGACCAACTCGCTCTCGTTTTTATTGAAAGGGAAAGCCCATGCCACTCGGAGATAAATCGTTGAATCGCCGTTCCCTGCTCAAAAGCGCGGCCGCTGCAGGAGTCGCCATTCCATTTGCGAGCTACGTTGCAAACAACGCCTCGGCCGCCGGCTCGACATCAGTTTTACCGCTCGCTTCCTCAGCCCAGGACGGCGGGCAGGTTGTCATCGGCGCCTGGCTTGAGCCAATCACGCTCCTGTCGGGTGCGCCGGTCACCGGTGCTGCCTACCAGCAAATCCAGCGCACCATCGCGAATGGTCTCACGATCCTCGGATACCCGAATTTCGACGTTCAGCCCGATCTCGCAACGTCGTGGACCGTCACCGACGACGCCTTGACCTACGTTTTCACATTGCGCGAGGGTGTTACCTGGCAGGACGGCCAACCATTCACCGCGGCGGACGTGAAGTTCACCTTTGATCTCGTCACCGACCCCAATTTCGCTGGTGCGCTCGACTCCTACTTTGTGAACATTCAAGGAGCGACCGAGCACAAGGCGGGCTCCGTCGATACGGTGACCGGTATCACCGTGATCGACGACACCCACGTTCAGTTCGTGCTCACACAGCCCGACACCCTATTCTTGTCATCCGCACTGAGCCGCCAGCGCATCCTGCCTCAGCATCTTCTCTCGACGATCGCTCCAGCCGACGTCGATAAAAGCGACTTTTCACGCAAACCCGTTTACACCGGCCCCTACAGTGTCGATAGGTGGCAGGCCGGTGAGAGCATCACTTTCAAAAGCAATCCGAACTATTACGGCGGTCAGCCACCGATCGAAACCCTGATCGCGCGGTTCATTCCGGATCCGGCCACGGCGCTCGCCGATCTTCAAACCGGCGCGCTGAATTTGGGTACGACTGATCCCGATCAGTTTGATTCCTTCGCCAGCGATTCCAATTACACAACGCAAGATCTCCCCGGATTGCGCGTTGTTTACATCCAGTTCGATCTCACCCGCCCCATCTTCGCCGACAGCCGGGTTCGCCAGGCATTCAGCCACGCGATCGATCGCGACACGATCATCAACGCGATTTATCTTGGCCGGGCCGAAGTCGCAACCAATTACATCCCGCCGCAAGCCTGGATGAACGATCCGGATGTGCCAACCTATCCATATGATGTCGACAAGGCAAATCAGCTGCTCGACGAGGCTGGCTGGACACTCGGTGACGACAACGTTCGCGTCGATGCCAACGGTAACCAACTCGCCTTCACCCTTACCGTCCCAACCTCGAACTCGCAGGACGCGCTTGCCTTCGTTCCCTACTTGGAACAGGTGGGCGTAAAAGTCACGATCGACCAACAGGGTGCCGGTGAAGTCACCGGACCGTTGAAGGTTGGCGAATACGAGGCCGCCGTCAGCAGCTGGAACAATTTCATTATCGACCCGCGGGCCGATCTTCAGCGCACCTTCCAGAATCCGCGACCGACCGACGGCACCGGCTACAAGAACGACGAGGTCGACGCGCTCTTCTTGCAAGCGCGTGCCGCCACTGACCAGGAAACTGAGAAGCAGCTCTGGTTCCAAATCCAGCAAAAGGTCGCGGCCGATGCGCCATTTGTCTATCTCTGGCGCCAGCACGATCTCGTCGTGGTCAACAAGGATTTGACGGTGCCGCAGGTCTCCGTGATCTCCGAGCTCTACGCACGCATTCCTGAGTGGAAGCTCAGCGAATAGTCGCCGGGTCACGGTTGCAGAACGGAGCGGCATGAATAGCTACATAGCCCGGCGCGTGCTTTTACTGATTCCGATGTTGATCGGAATTTCGATCATTTCCTACGGGATCATCCGGCTCGCGCCGGGCGATCCCACCAAAATGATCGCTGACCCCGATATGTTGACGGCCGATCAGGTGGCCGAGTTGCGTTCGCAGCTCGGGCTTGATCGGTCGTTGCCAGTTCAGTATCTGAAAACGATGGAATCGCTGGTCGAGGGCAATCTCCGGTCATTCACCACTCGCCAGCTTGTTTTGACCGAAATCGGAGATCGCCTTCCGACCACGCTTACCCTAACTGCGCTGGCGATCACCTTCGGATTCGGTTTTGGCATTCTCCTCGGCACGATTCAGGCGCTTCGGCCCTACTCGCGTCTCGATCACATCGCGACCTTTCTCTCGCTGTTTGGGTTCGCCGTTCCCACGTTTTGGCTGGCGGTGATGCTCGTGCTGATCTTTTCAGTGAAGCTCGATTGGCTGCCGGCAAGCGGAATTCGTCCGCCGGACGAGCACGGTTGGAATCTACTCGTGATTTGGAAGTATTTGATCCTGCCGACCTTCGTGCTCGGCTCCAACCTGCTGGCGAGCGTGGCACGGTACACCCGATCCTCGATGCTCGACGCCATGAGCCAGGATTACATTCGCACGGCCCGCGCGAAGGGACTGCGTGAACGAATCGTGGTGGTTCGCCACGCGCTGCGAAACTCATTGCTGCCAGTCATTACCCTGCTCGCTGTGCAGATTCCATTTTTGATCGGCGGATCGGTGGCGGTGGAAACGATCTTTGCGCTGCCAGGAGTGGGGCGGCTCGCCCTCGATTCGGTTATCAACCGCGACTATCCGGTGATTTTGACGCTGAACGTGATGATCGCGTCGCTCGTTTTGATCGGGAATCTTCTCGCCGACATCGGGTATGGCTTGGCCGATCCGAGAATCAGGGTAAGCGAGTGAGCGCTAGCCTCTCCGCTACCCAGCCGGCCACCACGTCAAATCGGCTGTTGGAGCGAACCGTTCGAGCGCAGCGATCGCTTTGGCGACGTCTCGTTCGTAACCGCCGGATCGCGTTTGGCCTCATTACGCTCGGGCTTTTTTACCTAGTGGCGCTTCTGGCTCCGTGGATCGCGCCACACGATCCCAACGCTCAGGTACTCATCGATCGACTGAAGGGACCGAGCTTCGCCCATCCATTCGGCACGGATTCGCTTGGTCGCGATCTTCTCAGTCGCGCGATGTGGGGCACACGCCTGTCGCTAAGCATCAGTTTTGTAGCGATGTTGCTCACGATCCTGCTCGGATCGGTCGTGGGATTGATCTCGGGATATCGCGGAGGTTTTGTCGACAATCTGCTGATGCGGATTACCGATCTTTTTCTCGCGTTTCCCGTCTTCATCCTCTTAATCACCGTCGTTGCCATCTTCGGTTCCAGCGTCCGCTTGCTGATTCTCTTCCTCGGTCTCACGGCTTGGCCTGTGACCGCGCGCACCGTCCGCGCCGAGGTGATGTCGTACAAGCGCCGCGATTTCGTCGACGCCGCGCGGGTTGGTGGCGCGACGAGTACGAGGATCTTGCTCGTTCATTTGCTGCCAAACATCGTGTCGGTGATCGTCGTGGCCGCCACGCTGCGAGTTGCCAGCGTGATTTTGGTCGAGGCGGGGCTCAGCTACTTCGGACTCGGAATCGCCCCACCTGACGCTACTTGGGGCAACATGGTTGCCGACGGACGGCTTTTTCTCGCTCGCGCCTGGTGGATCACAACCTTCCCCGGTGCTCTGATCGTCATCACCGTGTTTGCCTATAACTTGCTCGGAGAAGGTCTCCGCGACGAGCTCGATCCGCGCCGAAACGGCCGGTAATACCCGGGAGGTTCAGGCCGTGCCCAGCGGCATCGATCATGTCGTGATCGTCGTCAATGATTTGGCTCAGGCGACATCTTCATTTCAAGAACTCGGATTCACCGTTACATTTGGCGGGCATCACGAACACCGCCCGTCGAGTAACGCGCTCATTCCATTCGCTGATGGCAGTTACATCGAACTGGTGGGATTTCGAGAAGTCAGTGAGCCGATCGTCGATCCCTGGTGGACCCTGCTCGAAAAAGGCGAAGGCCTTGCCGACCACGCCCTTCGCACGACGAAGGTTGCCGCCGATATCGCTCGCCTAACCTCTGCCGGATTTCACGCGCGAGGATCAATCGCCGGGGGGCGGAATCGCCCGGATGGCAGGCGCGTCGATTGGCAGATCGCCAGAATCGAGACCTTCGAGAATGCGCGTCCGCCGTTCATCATCGAAGACATCACCGACATCGCGTTGCGCGTTCCCAGCGGCGAGCTTGCTACCCATGAAAATGGGGTCGACCGGATTGCCGGGGTCACGACCGTCGTTGCGGACCTCGCCGCCGGAAAACGCCTGTACGACGCAATCATCGGTCAGTCCGGTCTATCCGCGCAGCCATCGGTTGCCGACGCTAGATCGGCGGTCCGGTACGCCCTCGGAAACCAATGGATCGAGCTCGTGGAACCTTCGGCCGAGGCAAGCCCTCTCCGAGACTATTTGGAGGTTCGCGGTTCGGGACCATACGAATTCACAGTCGGTGCCGGAACCGGCTCCACTCCATCCCTTCAAATCGTTCACGGCGCGCGAATCCGCACGCTTCACTAAATCAGGAGAACCCAAGATGTCGCTCAAAATCGGATTGACGTTGCCGAATCGCGGCGTGCTCTTCAACGCGACCACCCCAAGGGAGTTGGTTGAGCTGGCGGAAATCGGCGACCGTGCCGGGTTCAATTCCGTCTGGGTTGGTGACAGTCTCCTCGCCAAACCCCGGCTCGAATCGATCACGTTGCTGGCATCAATTGCCGCTCGCACGGAACGGGTCCGGCTCGGCGCGGCTTGCCTCGCCAGCTTCCCGCTGCGCGACCCAATCCAGCTGGCCTATCAATGGGCGTCGCTCGATCAGCTCGCCGAAGGCCGTACTGTTCTCGTCGCCTGCAACGGCAACGTCGACCAGTCAGCATTCCTCGTCGAGGGCTCTGCCTACAATGTGACCCGCAAGGATCGCGTCGAGCGCGTGACCGAGGGGCTCCAGATCATCAGAAAACTGTGGACTGAGGACAACGTTTCGCACGAAGGCAAGCATTACAAATTTGAGAATGTCTCGATCGCGCCAAAACCAGCCGCGCAGCCGCGCCCGCCGATGTGGTTAGCCGTTCACGCGCCCGCGAATGATCCGGAGCTCGTCGAACGCACCCACCGCCGGATCGTCAACAATGTTGACGGCTGGCAAACCTCAAAGTGGAATCCGGAGGACCTTAGCTGGAGGATCACCGATCTTCAGGAAAAGGCGCAGGCGGCCGGCAAACCACGCATCGAAACCCATCTCTATCACAACGTCAATCTCAACGACGACGCGGCAACCGGATACGAGGAATCGAAGAAGTTCCTCGATCTCTACTACACCACCGATTACTCAGAAGAATGGGTCAAGGGCTGGACCGCTCTTGGTAGCGTCGAGGAGATCGTCGGCAAACTCCGGGGCTACGAAGCAATCGGTTTCGACGAGGTCACGCTGCGAATCACCTCTTGGAACCAGCGAGAACAACTGACTCGCCTCATCAACGAAGTTTTGCCGCACTTTCGATAAGTTTTGAGAGCACGGCACTAAAGTGACCGTGCTAACACGCGAAAAGTCCCTTCGGGACTGGGCCTCGGTTGTTGAAGCCAGTCCCGAAGGGACTTTTCGCGTGTCAGCACCGGGTTTTAACCCGGTGTCTTGTTCCCCGACCGAAATTTCGTGGTTTAGTACGGCAGACCCTTCATTCCGTTCAAGCCGCGAATCGCCGCGATTTCACCGGTGTGATTCGCGGTATTCCACGCGAGCCAGGTCAACACATTCACCTGTGCGGTGGGACCGGTGAAAAAGGGAATCTCGCGATCGAAATCCTCATCGCTCAAACTCTCGATGTAGGTTTTCGTCTGCTCGCGCACGGCAGCGACATAGGCCCGCACGCCACCCAGATTGTCGTAGCGGATCGTTCGTGCCCACTCCATCGAGGATGGACCGCGATGAGGCTGTGCGGTCGGGATCGTTTCGATCCAGTTCTGCGAGTCGTACAGCCACGGCCGACCGGTCAGAAACTGATTCACCACCAGATCCTCGACACACGCCACGTGGAAGTAAATCGACGCCGGTGAACCAATCGTCGCGCCCTCAGCAATGTGATGCAGCTGCTCCATGCTCAGATCCTGGATCGTGAAATCGAGCGTGCTGTTCGCCGCGGCGAACTGATTCAAGAGCACATCCTGAAGGTTGGCCATCGTTCCCTCTTCCGATCGTTCTTTTGACGAACAAAAAACCACAGCGCGACCATAATTGGTCGCGCTGTGGTTGTCGAGCCTTTTGGGCTGCGGCCTGGACTAGTAGTCCATTCCGCCCATGCCGCCCGGCATCGCCGGAGCAGCAGCCGGTTCCGGCTTGTCAGTGATCAGCGCTTCGGTCGTCAGGATCATGCCCGCGATCGACGAAGCGTTTTCAACTGCCGAGCGGGTGACCTTGGCCGGGTCGGTGATACCGAACTCGATCATATCACCATACTTCTCGGCGATAACGTCGTAACCGATGTTGGTGTTGTTGCCAGCCTTCTGGGCCTGGCGAACCATTTCGATCACTACGGCGCCATCCAGACCGGCATTGCCGGCGATACCGCGCAGTGGCTCTTCGAGCGCGCGGCGAAGGATGTTGACGCCAGTCTTGACGTCGCCCTCAGCCTCGACCCCGTCGAGCGCCGAAATGGCGGCGATCAGCGCGACTCCACCACCCGGAACGATGCCTTCTTCAACCGCGGCACGGGTTGCGCTCAGCGCGTCTTCGACGCGGTGCTTGCGCTCTTTGAGCTCGGTCTCGGTGGCAGCGCCGACCTTGATGACGGCAACGCCACCGGACAGCTTGGCGAGTCGCTCCTGGAGCTTCTCACGATCGAAATCGCTGGTCGTAGTCTCGATCTGGGCGCGGATCTGCTCCGAGCGGCCTTTGATCGCGGCCGGATCGCCGTGGCCCTCAACGAATGTGGTCTCGTCCTTGGTCGAAACGACCTTGCGGGCGCGGCCAAGATCTTCGATTCCGGCGGAGTCGATCTTGCGGCCGACTTCCTCCGAGATCACCTGACCACCGGTCAGAATGGCGATGTCACGAAGCATTTCCTTGCGGCGATCGCCGAAGCCAGGGGCCTTGACACCGAGCACGTTGAGCGTGCCGCGGAGCTTGTTGACCACGAGCGTGGCGAGTGCTTCGCCGTCGATGTCCTCAGCGATGATGACGAGCGGGGCACGGACGCCGGCGACCTTCTCGAGCACCGGGAGGATGTCCTGGATCGAGGAGATCTTCTTGTCGGTGATGAGGATGTACGGATCGTCGAGATCGGCCTCCATGCGCTCCGTGTTGGTCACGAAGTACTGGGAAAGATAACCGCGGTCGATCTGCATACCTTCGGTGAACTCGGTCTCGAACTGAAGTCCACGGGACTCTTCGACCGTGATCACACCGTCTTTGCCGGTCTTTTCCATCACTTCGGCGATGAGATCGCCGATGAATTTGTCCTGGGCGGAAATGGTCGCGACCTGCGCGATGTCTTCCTTGCCCTTGACCGGAACGGCAAGTTCCTGAATCTTGGCGGCAACCGCATCGGCGGCGAGATCGATGCCCTGCTTCAGCAGCATGGCATTCGCCCCGGCGGCGATGTTGCGAAGACCTTCGTGAACGATGGCCTGCGCCAGCACGGTGGCGGTGGTTGTTCCGTCGCCGGCGACATCATTGGTCTTGGTGGCGGCTTCCTTCAGAAGCTGCGCGCCCATGTTCGCAAATGGATCGTCGAGCTCGATGTCCTTGGCGACCGTGACACCGTCGTGGGTGACAGTCGGCGCGCCGAATTTCTTGTCGAGCGCAACATTGCGGCCCTTCGGACCGAGGGTGGTTTTCACCGCATTGGCGAGGGTATCCACGCCCTCTTTGAGCGACTTACGAGCCGACTCATTGAACGAAATAATCTTGGCCATTGCCTTCATTTCTCCTTAGAGAAGCAGCGCTTCGCAGCGCCTCATCCGCCAATCAAACGGGCGAACTAGTCGACGATCGCGAGAATGTCTTTCTCGGCGAGAATGAGAAGCTCTTCATCGTCGAGCTTGAACTCGGTGCCCGCATATTTCGCGAAGAGCACCGCATCGCCGACTTTGACGTCGAGCGCAATGCGATCGCCGTCATCGTCACGCCGGCCTTCGCCAACGGCGATGATGGTGCCGCGCTGCGGTTTCTCTTTGGATGTGTCCGGGAGCACGATCCCGCTCTTCGTCGTCTCTTCGCGAGACGCCGGCTTGATGACCACGCGATCACCCAGCGGGCGGAGCGTTGTTTTCGTTTCTGCCATCGCTTTGCGTTCCTCCTACGCGACGCTAATCCGCTTTGCCGCCGTCGTCGCACCAGCAGCGCGTTTGCCTTAGCGGGCATAGCGTAGCAGCCAAATTAGCACTCTTCAAGGGGGAGTGCTAATTTAAGCACAGAGATCACAATGAGGGAAGCCGGTACGACAGGTACACTACCAGAAGTGTCGGCCGACGGCTGCTCGAAGCCGTTCAACCGCCTCGAAATCGACGGCCTGGCTGCCTGCAGATTGCCGCCTGCCATTTCCGACGAAAGGACCCATAGATGTCTGCCCAGTCCGGCGCCGCTCGCCCCGCCAGCGACTTCATCGCCGCCCGCGTGCGCGATATGGCGCCCTCTCCCACTGTCGCCGTTTCCGATAAAGCCCGGGCGCTCAAAGCTCAAGGGATCGATGTCATCGATCTTGGGGGTGGCGATCCCGACTTCATCACTCCGGCCCACATCCGCCAGGCGGCTGCCGATGCGATGAATGCCGGCGAAACCCACTACGTCGCCTCAACCGGCATTCCAGCGCTGCGAAAAGCCATCGCCGCCAAGCTGGAAACCGACAACGGACTTAAATACGACTGGGCAAAAGAGATCATCGTCACACCGGGCGGGAAAGCATCGCTTTTTCAGGCAATGCTTGCGCTGGTCGAGCCGGGCATGGAAATCCTCGTGCTCGAACCTGCCTGGGTTTCCTACGTTCCGATGATTGAGATCGCCGGCGGCACCGCCGTTCCGGTTGGGCTTGATTCTGACGACCAGTTCCGCATCACTCGTGAAAAACTCGAAGCCAAAATCACTGCAAACACGCGCGGGCTGCTCGTCAACTCGCCGAACAACCCGACCGGTCGGGTGCTCACCCGAGACGAAATCGACGCGATTTGTGATGTCGCGAAAACGCACGATCTCCTCGTTTATACCGATGAAATGTACGAAAAGATCATTTACGACGACAGCGTCCACATCAGCATCGCCGCGCAACCCGGCATGCACGAGCGCACTCTGACCTTCAACGGCCTCTCCAAGGCCTACGCAATGACCGGGTGGCGACTCGGCTACGTGGCCGGACCGGCCGTTTTTATGGAAGAGATCGCCAAGGTTCACAGCCACTCCGTCACCTGCGCCACGTCGTTTGCGCAGTTCGGAGGTGTGGCCGCGCTCACCGGCCCGCAAGAGTTCATTGGCGAAATGGTCACCGCCTGGGATCGCCGCCGCCGCAATCTCGCTGCCGGATTGAGCGAGGTCAAGGACATCAGGTGGGTTCCGGTCGAAGGAGCGTTTTATGCGTTCGTCGACATTCGGGGCACTGGCATGGATTCCATGACCATTTCGGACAAACTGCTCAATGAGGCCCGGGTCGCGGTTACGCCTGGCGTCGCCTTCGGCGAATCCGGCGAGGGCCACATCCGCCTCTCATTCGCTACTAGCGACGAGCTCCTCGACCAAGCCGTCCAACGCATCGGCGACTGCCTCGGCTGGAAGTAACGAAGTGCAGAGTACCGGGTTCGGAGTGCGTAGGAAATCCTCAGCACTCTGCACTTTCGACAAACATCAGAGATACTCTCCACGAACGGAATTCAACCAACACGGAAGGGGTTTTGCGTGAGCGCTGAACAGACGATCAAAGACAAGGGCATCGTGCTTCCCGCTCCGGTCAAGCCGGTTGCGACCTACGTTCGCTACGTCAAAACCGGTAATCTGCTCTTCGTTTCCGGCACCGGTCCATCCGACGAGCATCCTACCGGCAAGCTCGGCACTGATCTCACCATTGAGCAGGGTTACGCCTCGGCCCGAAGCGTTGGGCTCCAGATTCTGGCGACCGTCAAAGACGCCGTCGGATCGCTCGATAACGTCAAACGCGTTGTCAAAGTGCTGGGAATGGTGAATTCGGCGCCGGAGTTCGGCGATCAGCCTAAAGTGATCAACGGCTGCTCCGATCTTTTCGTCGAGGTCTTCGGCGATAACGGGTACCACACCCGCTCCGCTGTTGGCTTCGTCGCGCTGCCGAGCCAAATCTCGGTTGAAATCGAAGCCACCTTCGAAATCGCGGAATAGCTCCATGCAAAAGGCCCCGAGTGTAGCGTACTCGGGGCCTTTTTTGTTGCTGCTTACTCGACGTCGATCCCAACGATGGGACCGTTGCGATTCCAATCGGGATACTGATCGGCGTCGGTCAACTCCTCAAATGGTTTGTGGTGATATTTCAGCGATACGATTCTTCGAACCGCGAGATCTTCATCCGTGCCGTGCTCGAGAAACCGCGCCGACCCATCGAACCATTCACCGGCAATTCGGAATCGGACGGTGGAATTCGCCCGGATATTCTTGATCCAGTCCTTGTTCAAGTGGTCTGAAACCACGTAGATACGAGAACCATCGCTCACATACCAGATTTCAATTTCACGCGAAAGACCGGTCTTGCGACCGGTAGTGACGAGATAGCCATTTTCTTCGGCATTGCTGATCGCGAGCGCGCTCAAGATTGGTTTCCTTCATTTCTCGATGCCACATCGATCACAACGACCGACGCGGTTCGGCTCCACTCATTCGGGAGGTCAGCGCCGGAATCGAGATCGTAGCCGTAATATTTCGCAACGAGTAACCGTCGCGCCCGCAACTCCATGTCCGATCCGTCATCAAGGAATCGCGCAGTTCCGGAAAACCACTGATTCCCGATTCGAAATCGCACCGCCGGATGCGCGACAAAGTTCTTCACCCAATCCTTGTTGTTGTGATATCCGGAGAGGATGAAGATCTTCCCATCCTCAGTCGAATACCAGATCTCGGTTTCGCGCGGCTGCCCGCTCTTACGACCGATCGTTTCCAGATAGCCATTCTGCGTGTTGTTCGGAATCGACTGCACGCTCACCTGCGAGCCCTCCCAATGCGTGCCCCGTAGCCAATCGCCTAACCGCGATCGTATACCAGGTCGCCACCGACGAAGGTCTTCTGCACGTTGCCGTTGGTATCGAGTAACACTAAATCCGCCCGGGCATCGCGCTCGATTACCCCGATATCACGGCGACAGAGCACACGAGCCGGCGTGGATGTTGCCATCGGCAGCACCTCGCCGAGCTTAAGGCCGGACCACCGCGTCATATTCCGCACCGCTTCATCCATCAGCAGCACAGACCCAGCCAATGTGCCGTCGGTCAATCGCGCCGAGTTTTCGTCCCGAATCACGTGCTGCGCGCCGAGCCGATACGTTCCGGGCGGCATCCCCGCTGCTGCCATCATGTCGGTCACCAATGCGATTCGTTTCGGCCCTTTCGCCCGAAGCGCCAAAGTGATCGCGATCGAATGACTGTGAACGCCATCGGCGATTAAACCAACCACAACCCGATCGTCCGCCAGAGCTGCTCCGACGACGCCGGGAGATCGGTGGTTGAAGGGAGACATGGCGTTATACAGGTGAGTGGTCATCGTCACGCCGGCGCGTACGCCGGCCGCAAACTCCTCGGCGGTCGCGTTAGAATGCCCGATGCTCACGACGGTTCCGCGCTCCTTCAGCTTGGCGATTCGCTCGATTCCGCCGCTTCTTTCCGGAGCGATCGTCATTAACCGGCCAAGCTTCGAATCGATCAATGACTCGAACAGCTCGTTGCTGGCGTTTTCAATAGCACTCGCCGGATGCGCGCCTTTACGCGCGACTGAAAGAAACGGACCTTCGAGATGGAACCCCAGCGCGAGCGCTCCCGGCGCATCCCGCGCCGCTTCGAACGCGGCAAATGCTGCCGGGTACGCCTCGGGCGCGGATGAAATCAAAGTTGGCAGAAAGCTGGTGACACCGCTTTCGGGCAACCGGCGAGCCAGCGTCCGGTACGATTCCGGATCGCCATCGGCATCCACGCCGAAGCCACCGTTAACCTGCAAATCGATGAATCCGGCCGAGACAATGTCCGCTTGATAGACAGGTCGCGGCAGCTCATCGTCGCGCACAACCCGCGCCACCCGGCTGATCCGGTCGCCGGAAACGACGATGGCGCCTTCGGTGAGTTCTCCATCGATCGCCAGCTGGCCACGAACGGAAAAAACGCGGTGATCACCGCTCATTGGTCCCCCAAGAGCCTATCGACCATCGCTTCACTGGCGCCCGGCGCAAAAGGACTGGCGAGCGCTTCGTACAAACCATCGTCGTAGGCGGCGCGATCGGCAAAATATCCGAGATATCCGTTTGTATACCCCAGAACCAGGAATTGATCATCACCCAGCGTACACAGTTCCCCTAACGAAGCAAATAATTCTCCCGGAATGCCGTACCAAAAGAGATCGCCGACGGTCCAGGCCGGAATGGCGATCTTCGTGGGTTTATCCGGAAGAGTCGCTGCGATGCGTTCGAGAATCTCGATCCCCTGCGCACGAGTTTCGGCGATTCGCTTTGCCGCCGGATCGCAATCAGCGGCGGAGTATTCGTCGAGTTTTCCGCGGGCATCCGCGATGATGGTCCGTATTTCGGCGGAATCCCGCGGCTCTAGCTCAACCTCGATCATCTCGAGCTGAAGCTTCGGATCGATGGTCCGCTCCGACATCTCGGCACGCTCGACGGCCCAGGCGATTTCCTTTCCGACCCGGTCGACCTCGCGTTCATCCTGACCTTGGCGCGTGAAGCGCGTGCTCACGTCACCCGCAGCACCGTTTGCGAAAAGCACGGCGCCAAATTTCTCGTTCCGCAACGCGCGGCGAATTGCTCCCGGGAAATCAGCCGAGATCAGATTGCTCGATGCTGGCAGAATCGTGGGATGACAGGCAAAGTGAACCACTGTCGCAACCGGCCGGCGTTTGCGATCGCGCACTCGCAACACGTGCACCATAGGATCGAACGGACCATTTTCCGAATTGCGGTTCGCCGAAACACCCTTCGCTCGCGCGCTGCCATAGCTCAATGATGCGTGCGAGAGCCCCACTCGCGCCTGAAGCACCGTTTCGGAGCAGATCGAGATAAAGCGCTCGCGAAGTTCCGGGGAGATCTCCGCATCGGGATCGTTTCGAACTTGCTTCGTAATCCCGGCCGGCCCACTGTGCGTGTGCGATGCGCATACCGCCAGCCAACCCGGCTCAACTCCTGTTCGCTGTTCGATCTCATCGACGATTTCGCGATCGACTCCGAGCAGATCGACCGCGACAATCGCGAATTGCTGATCGCCGGCCTCGAGCACCAGCACGCTGATCGTGAGCGGGTCGAGCACACCGGTCGATCCGCCAACTCTCGCCATAAAACCAGCCATCGGCGTTCCGAGCGGAACTTCAAAGTCCGCCGATGCGACGCCTGCTTTCCAACCGTTCATGATTTCGTTGTCGCTTCGATCCTCGCCAGCCATTCGTCATCGGTTGGTATCCCGAGCCCGCGAGCGGCAAGAATCAGACCGCCAACGGCGGGTTGAAATCGAGGTTCCAGCAACGCCCAATTGCTCCAGCCATCGGCGAGAACCCGCCGAATCGACGCGAACAACCTCTCGCCGATGTTGAACACCCCACCTGTGTAATAGACGTTGAGCTGTTCGTTTTCGCTGAAAAGCTGACGTGCGATTCCCAGGGCCATTTCTGCAATGCTTTCGCCGGCGGAGGCGATGATCTCCTCGGCTACGCGATCGCCGGCATCGGCCGCTGCCGCGACGAGCGGGGTCAGCAGCGAAATCCGATCTCGCTGGAACCCAGCCCTATAGACGACTCGAGTAATCTCGCGAATCGTGGCAATCTCAAAATAATCACAAACGATCTTTTCCAACGTCGTGGGCTCGCCGCGTTTGTCAGCAGCCCTCGACGCTGCGCGAATCGCCGCAACCCCGATTTTGAAGGCGCTTCCCTCGTCACCGAGCAGGTAACCGAATCCCCCGGCGATCGCTTCCCGTCCGGCCGTGGTGATCCCGTAGCTGATCGCACCGCCACCGGCAACCAACACCACCCCCGGCCCACCAGCCGATGCTCCGGTGAGGTTGGTGATGTAATCGGCCCCGATCCAGATTTGCTCCGGACTGACGATCTCGCCAACGATGTCGTAAACCGGTTTTCGAGGTTCACCTTCCGGCGGGCAGCCGGTCAATCCAAGCGCGATCGAGGCGACCTGGCTGGAAACGGCTCCAGCGTCGAGCAGGGCGGCTTCGATGGCTCCGTGGATTCCCCGGCGATTCTTCTCGATTCCGCCTTCGATGTGAAAGTGATCGGAGGCACTGCCACGACCGGATCCGATCACGGTGCCATCGAGTCGCGATATCAGCGCCTTCGTCGAGGTTTGCCCACCGTCGATCGCCAGCAGCAATCGCTCACCCGCCATCGCCTTACCCTTTGAGCAAGCGCAGGCGGGGGCGGTATTTCTCAGTCAAAGCGGCGTTTTTCTCATCTCCGCCCGGCACATTCATGCTGACAATCGCCGGAGGTTCCACGTCGCGCGCCAACAATTTCGCCGAAGTTTCGACCACGATCGCGTTCATCAACGCAGCTCCGAGCGCGGTCGATGAGGCACCGATCGCGGCATCCATCCCATCAAGCGTGAGAATAGCGTCGCCGTTTGGCACCCGGCTATCGACCGTAAGATCGACAACGTCGGTCAACTTCTTGCCGCTGGAATGCCGCGATTTCGCGGACGCGTAAGCCCTAGCTGAGGTCACCGCGATCGTTTTCACGCCAATCGATCGCGCATCGATGGCAACTTCGATCGGCACGGGATTAATCCCGGAGTTACTGACCACGATCACGACATCGCCGGATTTGACATCGAACGAGCTGAGAATGACCTTCGCGTAGCCCTCTGTCCGCTCGACCATGCCTGCCTTCAATGTGCCGAAACTGGTGAGATTGATATCGAGCATGGCGTTGAACGCCCACAAGCCACCGGCGCGATGGAACACTTCTTCGGCCATCATGTGCGAATGCCCACTGCCAAAGACGTGCACCAATCCGTCGCCAGCGATTGCCTCGGCGCAGATCTCCGCGGCTGCATCGATCGCGGCCGCTTCGTCGCGCAGCGTGTCGATCAATGCCTGGAGTTTGTCGAAATACGCAGTTACTGCTTGAGACACGTCCGAAATCTCCCTCTATTGCTGCATCGCTGCGACATATCGCGACGTGATCGCCGTTGGATTGGTTATCGCGGTTCCGACCACCACGAAATGCGCGCCGATTTCAATGGCTTTTCGCGCGTCGTCTCGAGTCCAAATCCGCCCTTCGGCGAACACCGGAGTGCTTCCCAGCGCCACCATTTCCGCGAGAAGCGTGAAATCGGGTCCTTCCTGTTTCACGCTGTCCGGCGTATACCCGCTCATAGTCGTGCCGATCGCATCGACACCCGATTCGAGCGAGTACCGGGCGTCGGCGAGCGTTCCACAATCGGCCAGCGCCATACCGCCGGCTTCATGAATCGCGTCGACCACCTGTTTCAACGATTCACCACCGGGCCGCAGCCGCGTGGTGCCATCGATCGCCACGAGCTTCGCACCCGCCCGGATGACTTCCCGCGCCAGCTCGCCGGTTGGGGTGATGAACAACGAACCATCCGGTTGCTTCACTTTGTAAATGCCCATGATTGGCACGTCTGGCCCGATTGCCGCGGCAATCGCTGAGATATCCGCCACTCCATCGGCGCGAATCCCGACAGCGCCGCCGAGCACCGCCGCTTTCGCCATCGTCGCCATAAACATCGGGCCGTGAAATGGATTGTCTTCGCGCGCTTGGCACGAAACCACCAATCCTCCCCGGAACGACGCCAATTGTTCCTTCGCGTTCAAAACGAGTTTCTCCCCTATCCCTTGATACTCGACATCGTCATCGCTTCGATAAAGTTGCGTTGCAACACCAGGAAAACCACCAGCACCGGCACCATTGCCAGGAACGCCACCGCCATCAATTGCGGATAGTTGGTACCGTACGAGCTCTCGAACAGCGCCACTCCTAGCGGCAACGTCCGGTACTTATCACCGGTCGCCACCAGCAGCGGCCAAAGCACGCTATCCCAATTCCACATGAAAATGAAGATCGCCAGCGACGACAGTGCGGTCATGCTGTTGGGAATCACCATCCCGAAAAAGATCCGCAGCTCGCTGCTGCCATCGAGCCGTGCTGCATCGAGGAGATCGTCGGGGATTGCTGACATCTGCTGCCGCATCAGGAAAATGCCGAAGGCGCTCGTTCCGGCCGGAATGATCAATCCGTAATACGAATCGACCCAACCGAAACTCTTCACCACTTGAAACAGCGGAATGATCATCGACGACAACGGGATCATCATCGTCGCCAAAACCACCCCGAAGACCAGATTTCGCCCCGGGTACTTGAATTTCGCGAAGCTATATCCCGCCAGCGAGCAGGTCAGCAGATTCAGTAACGTTACCGATACGCCGACGAAAAGCGAATTGAAAAAGTAGTGCCACATCGGGTACTGATCGAGCGCGTCGCTGAAGTTGTGCCATTGCAGCGTCGACGGAATCCACTGGATCGGTTGCGAAAAGACCTGGTTCCGCGACTTCAGCGACGTGGAGATCATGTAGGCAAACGGCAACAGGATCAGCGCACCAAAGCCTGTCAACAGCACGTAAAGCGCGATGTTGCCCCATCGGATTCGCCGCCGGTGCACGATCGGTTTGTTGGTGGTCGTGGAAAGAATGCTCATTAGTTAGCCCCCTTCCGCGCCAACATGAATTGAAAGAATGTGATCGACCCGATGATCGCGAATAACACCACCGACATCGCGGCGGCGCGGCCTCCTTGCAGGAAGACAAACGCAGTCTGGTAAATGTTCAACGACATCACCAGCGTTGAATCGACCGGTCCTCCCTGGGTCATCACGTATTGCGGCACGAAAACCTGCAGCCCGGTGATCATGCTGATCACGCTCACGAAGAGTAATGTCGGTCGTAACAGGGGAATCGTGATGTACCGAAACACCTGCAGTCCCGTCGAGCCATCGACCTTCGCTGCCTCGTAGTAATCCGACGGAATGTTCTGTAATCCCGCCAAAAACACGACCATGAAAAAGCCGACCTCTTTCCAGACGCTCATGATCACAATCGCGTCCGGCGCCCAGTTTTGATCGGTTAACCAGTTTTTCGGTGATATCCCGGCCGGATCGAGGAAAAACGTATTCATCAGCCCCTGGCGATTGAAGATCAGTTTCCAAATCGCGGCTACTACCACCCAGCTCATCACCACGGGAATGAAGTAGACGGTCCTGAAAAAACCACGCCCTCGAATCTTGGTGTTCAATGCCAGGGCGAGCACCAGCGCGAGAATGCACACCGGGATGTAGGTGTAGAAAACGTATCCAAAACTGTTGAGCAACGAATCGTGGAACCGGCCATCGTGCTCGAGCGCGCGAAAATTATCCAGTCCTACGTAGACCGGATCATCGACAAAACTGAATTCGAAAAGCGAAAGATAGAAGGTGCGCGCGATCGGATAAATACTGAAAACCGCGAAAAAACAAAGCGCCGGTACGGCAAACGCGAACCCCCAAAGATTCCGCTTTTGCATATAGGTCAGTTGAAAACGGCGGCGTTTCGGCACAACCAGATACGGAGCAACGCGCTCAGTCACCGGACTGTTTTGCATGGATCGACCTCAATGGCGAAGCCGGCGCCGGGAAAACCGGCGCCGGCCAGCTTGAACCAGAGTCTTCGTACTCCGGTTCCGCCAATTACGCGCTGGCGATTGCGGCTTCGATCTGCGGTTTCGCGGCATCGAGCGCCGCCTGCGGATCTTCACCCGAGAAGAGCGCCGATTCCAGCGTCGACTTCATAATCGCGTCGACCTGCTCAGCGGCCGGCACGACGGGCAAGAACTGCCCCTTCAACATCTCACCCGACCAGACTTCAAAGAACGGCAGTTTCTGCGCCCAATCGGTCGTTTCCCAACCAGCTTTCGGCTGGATGAAATTGACATCAGTCAACCAGCGATCGGGATGCGAGGAGATGAAGCCGACGAACTTGAAAGCCGCCGCTCGCTTCGCTTCGTCGGTCGTGAGGGCATTCACCGACCAGTAATAGGCGTAAAGCGGTGTCGCCGGCCCATGGCCGTCAGCCGAGGGAGTTGCATCACCGGTTGCCGGGTATTTCTGCGGAAGCGGCGCGATCGCCCATTTGTCGTAGACCGCAGAATCGTCCGCGATCAATCCCATGCCCCAGGGATTGAACAGGGTCATCGCGATTCGCTCGTCCAGGAAATCCTGGTACGGAACCGTCGCATCCTGATTCGCCACGTTTGGATCGGCGATCTTGGCGGTGTAGATCAAATCCCACCAGATCTTGAGGGCCTCAACCGCCTGTGGCTCATTAACGGTCACGGTCGTGCCGTCTTCAGCCACATAACGGCCATCGGTTTGCAACAGCAGCGTGCCGTATTGCGTGTGATACCAACCGGCGTGGAGGTAGACGAAGTCAAACCCGCGCCGGGTGAGCGTGTCGCCATCGCGAACCACCAGCTTCTCGCCCTGAACCGCGACATCGTCCCACGAAACCGGCGGCGTGGCCGGATCGAGGCCGACTTCGGTCATGGCGGCGGTATTGATCGCCATCGCCGTGACATTGAATTCACTCGGCAGACCGTAAATCTTGCCGTCGACGGTCGCGCCATCGAACGCAGCTGGAATGTAGGCCGCCTTCAACTCATCCAGTGAGGCGTAACCGAGGCCGACTGGATCGACCTCCTGCACCAGCCCCTTCGGGATGTAGATCGAGCGCATTTGGCCGTCATCCATATTGATGACATCGGGACCGGTTCCGGTGCCCATCGACGCAAGCATCTTGGTCGCGAAGTCATTGTTTGGAATGATTTCGTATTCGACTTCGATGTCCGGATTCGCAGCCATGAACTCATCGACAAGCGTTTCGTTCAGCGTCACCATCGGTGGGTGGGTGTGAGTCCAGAACTTGATCTTGGTTTTTTCCTGAGCCTTGGCCGCATTCAATGAAGGCGCGGCAACGCCAAGCGCTACCGCGGTTGCCGCGGCCCCTTGGGTAAAGCGGCGACGATCGATTCGAACTCCACGTTCGGTAGATTTCGACGAGGACCCATGCGCGGATTCGGTCATGCTGATCGTTCCTCCCATCGGCGCGCCTCGCTACACAGCGCGCTTCCAATCCAATCGTTGCGACCTATGCGTTATCGCTACGAGTACGATCGATCCTATCAAGAAATGTTCATCTTTGCGCGATCTCACCCCACAAGCTGCACAAACGAAGGCATACGTGGTTTTATGTTTCATCTTTACTATGTCGTGTTCGCATAGCGGACGATTTCTGTAACAGCATCGAGTTGTCCTACTCGCATGAAATCGTTCATCGAGGAACTATTCCGCGCTCGATTCGTTCAATAGGTCCCGGTGCAACCTCCGGTTGTGGCGTATCTCCCCACCAGCACGGCATACTTGTGGATCGCGCCGGTACCCCGGCGCGAAGACCTCACGACAAAATCCTGCAGATTGGAGCAAAGACCGGTGGATCAGCGCCGACAAGTTACGCGCGAGGGTCTTGAGGATATCAAGGCTGAGCTCGCCGATCTCATCGATGTCAAACGACCGCACATCATCGCGGTGGTGGCCGAAGCCCGCTCGCATGGTGATCTTCGCGAGAACTCCGCCTACGATGCGGCTCGCCACGATCAAATGATGTTGGAGCGCCGCATTCTCGAGCTCGAAGATCTCATTCGCAACGCCGATGTGGTCGAAACTAATGTCAACTCGAACATCGTCGGTCTCGGCACCACGGTGATCGTCGATTTCGATGGTCTCGAAGAAACCTTTACGGTTGTCGGCGCCGCTGAGGCTCGTCCCGCGCTCGGGCGTATCTCGGTAGAATCGCCGATCGGTCGCGCCTTGATCGGCAAGCGCCCGGGCGAAACCGCCGTTGCCGCCACACCGCGCGGTCGCTCATCGATTGTGATCAAAGAAATCGTCAAGTAGCCCGCCGTAGAGGCAATCCACCACCGGTTTCGAACGGGGGAAATGTGTCGCGGTTCGGTCTACGTTGGAGTGATTTTCAGGCCTCGCGCCGGCAGGATGCGTCCTACCGGCGCGTTTGGCAATCGTTCCGCGGGCTCGATCATGTTTCCGATGGTCGCCACGACACTCCAGATTGGCGCGCCCGGCAGGGTGTTTACGCGGTTTGCTGTATCCGTGTTCCAGCCGAGGCGCTCCAACCGTCGCTCGACGAAATTCGCCGGGGATTAGCGCTGACCCCGAATGTCAGAGTTCATCCGAATCACTTTCTTCACGTCATGTTGCAAGAGCTCGGATTCGTCTGCAAAGAACCAAGCCGGGCCGACGAGATCGACCAAACCCGGCTTGACGAATTCGTCTCGCAACTCCCGAACGCGCTAGAAGGAGCGCCTAAATTCGAGCTCCGGCTCGGCGGCGCCAATTCATTCCAAGATGCCGTTTTTCTCGATGTCCACGATCGCGGCCATTGCGGGCGATTGCACTCGCGCCTCCGTGAGCTCGCCGGTATCCTCAGCGTTCCTCGCTTCGCCTATCTCCCTCATGCCACCATCGCGCATTTCACCGCTGAGTCCCCGATCGACGATCTGCCGAATCTGATCGGACGGTGGCGCGATCGCCGATTCGGCACGTTCGAGGTCGCGCAGATCGAGGTCGTGACGCTCGATGTCCGCCTCACCTATCCAAGGTTATCGACCTACGCCACGTATGATTTGAGCTAGATTGTCCGGCATTGACCGGGCGCGAGGGGAATCCAACTATGCCAAGAATCTCCCGCCGAACGCTGGCGCTGTCATTCGCTGCTCTGGCCGTATCTCCTCAGCTTTTTGATTCCGTAAACGCCGCGCCAGCTCCGGAAGCGACGCCCGATCCCGCGGTCGTCAATTCTCCAGCCGGTCTGGCGCTCCAATGGGTAATCTCGGTCATCAACGGCGACGTGCCGATGCCTACCGCGGACGATCTAACGACTCATTTTTCGGTCGCATTTCTCGAGGCTGTTCCCGCCGATCAAATGATCGCGATCTTCGAGCAACTCAACGCTTCGGGTCCGGTCACGGTCGATGGGGTTCTCGGAATTCCGACCGCGCTCGCACTCGATGTCGTCATTTCGGTTGCCGGCGGCGAAAAGGGAATCATCTCGATCACGGTTGAAGAGGCAGAGCCACACCTCATCGTCGGATTGCTCTTCCAACCGTATTCCGAAGCCACCCCCGTGCCGCAAGCCGCGCTCGGCGATTGGAGCGAACTCGAAACAGCGCTGTCGAATGCCGGCCCTCTGTATTCCGTCTATTCCGCTGAGGTTTTGGAGGACGGATCGTTCGCGGAAATCTATCAATCCGAAGCAAATCCCGTCTTCGCTATCGGTTCGCTGTTCAAGATCTACGTGTTGGGAGCGCTGGCAAAAGCGGTTGGTGAAAAGAATGTCGCCTGGGATGACACCGTCGAGGTCACCGCGGCACTGAAAAGCCTCCCGTCCGGCGTAACCCAGAACGAACTCAACGGCACCAAAATCGCGGTCAAAGAACTCGCCGATCGCATGATTTCAATCAGCGACAACACCGCCACCGATATGCTGATCACCTATCTCGGCCGACCGGCCTGCGAGGATCAGCTGGAGATCCTTGGCAACAGCGATCCTGAACGCACGATGCCAATGCTGAAAACCCGCGAGATGTTCACGCTTAAGCTTGGGGATCACCAGGAACTGGCGGTGAAATTCATCGCCGGAGATATCCCAACCCGTCACCGGGTTCTTGAAGAAATCGCCGGGAATCCCCTCCCACCCGATTCCGCCGCGGCGAAATGGACGAAGCCGATCGCCATTGATTCGTTGGAATGGTTTGCCACAGCTTCCGATCTCGCCCATGCGATGTCTGAGGTTTGGAACCGGGGAAACGAACCGGGACTTTCGGAATTGCAGGATACCCTGTCAATCAACCCTGGCGTGCCACTCGACGATGTTTGGACTCGCGCGGCATTCAAAGGCGGATCGGAACCGGGAGTGCTCGCCCTTTGCTGGCGGCTCGAACGCAGCGACGGACGCACCTTTGTATTGGCCTGCGGCGTGAACAATCCGGACGCATTGTTGCCAGAAACTGAGCTGATCGAGACGGTTGCCGGAGCAATCGCGCTGCTCGGGACTGTGTGAACCGTTAAGCGATCTCAGCGGGAATGATCGCGCCGCTCGTTTCGCCATGTCCAGGCGTCGCGGCTTTTGTGGCATCCGCGAAGATCGCGACCATGAAGCAGAGCATCGCCACGCCAAACATCATCACCCGCAACGAGGTCAATTCGGCAAACCAGCCGAGAATCGGCGCGCCGGCGAGAAACCCGATGTAGCCAACGGTGGCGACACTTGCCACCGATCGCCCGCTTGGCAAACCGGGATAGTTGCCGGCCGCGCTCATCGCGAGCGGAAATGCCACCGCCAGCCCGATTCCGGCCGCCATGAATCCGATCAAGGTCGGGATCGGCCTGCCGATCCCGATCGCGATCGCCAATCCCGTACCGGCGATCAGTCCACCACGGCGGGCAATTTTGACCGGTCCGAAGCGGCGCACCAGGTTGTCGCCGGAGAATCGCCCGATTAGCATCGCCAATTGGAACGAGGCAAACCCGAGTGCGGCAAACCCGGCGCTCGTTTTCAAACCGTCATCGAGATAGAGACCGCTCCAGTCGGCGATCGCTCCTTCGCACACCGCGGCGGAAAACGCCACCATTCCGAGCACCCAGAGTGCTCGCGGCGGAATTGCGAATGACGGCGCTTCCTCGCCCGGGATTGGCTCGTGCTCCAAATCGGGCACCAACCAGCCCTTCACCGCAAACAACGCAATCAGCCCGATCGTGCTCACCACCAGATAATGCGCCACCGGCACAACATCCAACGCGGCAAATCCAGCGCCAACCCCCGCTCCGGCAAAAGCACCAAGACTATAAAAACCATGGAGTGAGCTCATGATATTGGTGCCGAGAAACCGCTCGACCTCGACACCCTGCGAGTTCATCGATACTTCCATGCCGCCGTTCCCGATACCCATGCAAAACAGCAACGGCATCAGCAGCAGCACGTGTGGTGCCAACCCGATCAACGGCAATGCGCAAATCAATATCAATGTCGAGACGATCGCGACCGGAGCACTCCCTCGTTTCGCCACTAATCGTCCGACATTCGGGAATGCCAATATCGAACCGGCAGCGATTGACATCAGCGCGATACCGGTGACGCCATTGCTGAGGTCGAGTTTGTCGGTGATCGTCGGGATTCGCGAAACCCAGGAAGAGAGAATCCACCCGCTGATAAAGAAAATCGTTGAGGTCGCGATTCGCGCCTGCTTCTTCCGCTCGGCGGTTGCCGCCGGCATCGGTGCTCCAACCGTGATCGCGGTAATACTCAACGCGTTCCTGCCCCTTCGCTGTTATCGCGATAGTACTCCGCGTGCGGTCCGGTGTTCAGGCGATCCATAGCGCGGTCGGGAGCTTCCAGAGGATGGAACCCAAATTGCGCGTAAAGCCCATGCGCGTCCCGCGTGAACAGGAACCACCGCCGTACATCGCGAAGATCGGGATGATCGATCATCGCAGCCATCAGGGCTTTCGAGAGCCCATGGCCGCGATACTCCGGCAAAACGAAAACGTCGCAGATATAGGCGAAAATGGCCATATCAGAAACGACGCGGGCGAACCCGACCTGCACGCCACCGGGTCCATAAACACCGAAATTGAGCGAGTGCTCGATCGAACGCACCACCGCTGAGCGGGGCCGTCCAATCGACCAATACCCCTCGTGCGAGAGGTAATCGTGAATCACATCGATATCGAGCAAGGTGGCATCGTCACTGATCCGGTATCCTGCGCCGGCATCAACCTCGTATGAGTTCATGCCAATGCAACCTTCGCAGCAATCGCCTCTCCAACCTGGGAAGTTGTTGCCGAACCGCCGAGGTCTCCGGTTAGCAATCCATCCTCGATCGATGCTGAAACGGCCGATTCGATCGCTGCGGCGGCATCGGCGAGCCCCAACGATGTTCGCAACATCATCGCGACCGAGAGAATGGTGCCGATCGGATTCGCCTTGCCCTGACCGGCGATATCAGGCGCGCTGCCATGAATCGGCTCGTACAACCCCAGCCGTCGTCCGCCGCCCGATTCTCGCGCCGCACCGAGACTTGCCGACGGCAATACGCCGATTGAGCCTGCCAGCACCGAAGCTTCGTCGGTCAAGATATCGCCGAACATATTTTCGGTCACGACAACATCGAATCGCGCCGGTTGCCGGATCAAGTGCATCGCCATTGAGTCGACCAGCACGTGTTCAAGCTCAACATCCGGGTAATCGGCAGCGATTTGGGTCGCAATGCTCCGCCATAGCCGCGACGACTCCAGCACGTTCGCCTTATCGACACTCGCAACTTTTTTCCTACGCCCTTGCGCGATTTCAAACGCAAGTCGCAGCACCCGCTCAATTTCGTATTCGTTGTAAACCAGCGTGTCGACTGCGACCCAACCACCCGTTTCCTGCGTGCGATGCGACGGTTTTCCGAAGTAGATTCCACCGGTCAACTCACGCACGACCATGACGTCGACGCCGCGAACGAGTTCAGGTTTCAACGGCGATGCATTCTCGAGCGCTGGAAACACGGCGACCGGGCGGAGATTGGCGTACAGCCCAAGTTCTTTACGAATCTTCAGCAACCCCTGCTCGGGTCGCACCGTCGCAGAAGGGTTGTCCCATTTCGGACCGCCGACCGCTCCGAGCAAAATGGCATCCGAGTCACGGGCTGCTTCGACATCCTCATCTCGCAGCGGTACGCCGTAGGCATCGATCGCCGAGCCGCCGATCAACCGATCGTCCAGCTTGAACTCAACCGAAAATCGCTGCGAAACGGCTGCCAACACCCGTTTCGCTTCCGCCATTACCTCCGGTCCGACCCCGTCCCCGGCAAACACCACGATCGATGCACTTTGCGACATGAGGCAAGCATCCTTCAATCAAAACGCAAAACGCGACACGGTGAAAAACAGGTCCCCTCTCCTACGGCGGTAGAAGAGGGGGTGGCCAGAGGCCGGGACAATAGTTGCGAGTTCGGCTATTGCGTAGAGGTCGTCACTGGCATCCACGCCGGACGCCGGGCCTCGAACGCGGTGATCTTATCTTCATTCCGCAGCGTTAGCCCGACATCATCGAGCCCTTCGAGAAACCGATACTGAGTGAAATCGTCGAATTCAAACGTCGCCGTGATCCCCGCCTGCGGGGCGGAAATCGTCTTCGTCGCGATATCGATCGTCACTTCCAGAAACGGAATTTCCGCCGCAGCTTCGAGTAACTTGGCTCCAGTTTCGTCGTCGACTTGCGCCGCGACAAGCCCAGCCTTGGTCGAATTGTTCTTGAAGATATCACCGAATCGCGGTGAGATCACCGCCTCGAATCCGTAGTCGAGCAGCGACCACACCGCGTGCTCGCGGGACGAACCCGTGCCGAAATTCGGACCGGCGATCAGCACTTTCGCGCCCTGAAACTCCGGCCGGTTCAGCACAAATCCAGGATCAGTCTCCCGCCAGGCAGAAAAGAGCCCTTCGCCGAAGCCGGTGCGCTCGACGCGTTTCAGCCAAACCGCCGGGATGATCTGATCGGTATCGACATCGCTGCGCTCCAATGGCGCGGCGCGACCGCTGATGTTCTTGATTGGTTTCATCGTTTACCTCACAGATCCGCAGGGGTCGAGAATCGACCCGCGATCGCCGTTGCCGCGGCAACCGCCGGGGAAACCAGATGCGTCCGCCCGCCTTTGCCCTGGCGTCCTTCGAAGTTGCGATTACTTGTCGAAGCGCAGCGCTCGCCCGGCTTCAGCTGGTCGGGGTTCATGCCCAAACACATCGAGCAACCCGCGGCACGCCATTCAAACCCGGCTTTCGTGAAGATCTCGTCGAGACCTTCTTCTTCAGCCTGAGCCTTCACTCGCATCGAACCGGGAACAACCATCGCCCGCATACCGTTTCGAACCGAGCGACCGCGCACGACGGAAGCCGCCAGGCGCAAATCCTCGATCCGGCTATTCGTGCACGAACCGATAAACACGGTATCGACATCGATCTCTCGCATCGGTGTTCCGGGTAGGAGTCCCATGTATTTCAGTGCGCGCTCAGCGGCGTCACGGGTGCTGGGATCGCTGAATCGATTCGGATCGGGAACTCGATCGTCGATCGAAATCACCTGACCCGGATTCGTTCCCCACGACACATGTGGCCGAATCGCCGACCCGTCGAGAATCACTTCATGATCGAACTCGGCGCCATCGTCGGTTGCCAGCGCTCGCCAATCATCGAGCGCTTGCTCCCAGAGCTTGCCTTTGGGTGCATGTGGCCGTCCTTCGATGTAAGCAAAAGTGGTGTCGTCCGGCGCGACCAGTCCGGCTTTGGCGCCGCCTTCGATCGACATATTGCAGATTGTCATTCGCCCTTCCATCGAAAGGGAGCGAATGGTCGAACCGCGATACTCGACAATCGAGCCGATCCCGCCGCCGGTACCGATCTTGCCAATGATCGCCAGAATGACATCCTTGGCGAGCACCCCTTCTTGCAGATCGCCATCAACGGTGATCGCCATCCGGTGCGGTTTGTTCTGCGGCAGCGTCTGGGTGGCGAGCACGTGCTCAACCTCGCTCGTACCGATCCCAAATGCAAGTGCCCCGAACGCGCCGTGCGTCGAGGTGTGGCTATCGCCGCAGACAATTGTCATTCCGGGCAGGGTCAGTCCTTGCTCGGGACCAATCACGTGTACGATTCCTTGCCCCGGATCGCCCATCGGATAGAGGGGAATTCCGTACTCGGTGGTGTTCGCGGTAAGTGTCGTGACTTGCTTGGCCGAAATCGGATCGGCGATCGGCTGAAAGATATTGATCGTCGGCACATTGTGATCGGCCGTCGCCACGGTCAGATCGGTACGGCGCACTCCCCGACCCTGAAGTTTCAATCCTTCAAAGGCCTGCGGGGTCGTCACCTCATGGATGAGATGAAGATCGATGTAAAGCAGGTCGGGCTCACCGGGCGCTGAATGGACGACGTGTTGCGACCAAACTTTGTCGCTGAGCGTCTGCGGAATATCGCTACTCATTTCGTCTGATTCCTCATTTGCCTGCTGCGTGCTACGTCCAGCGCGACGTCGATGAGCCCGCGATCACGGTAGAAGGTTCCGCCTGTTCCACCCGGCTGAGCGCCGCGATGTACGCCCGCGCGCTCGCCTCGACAATATCTGTCGCGAGTCCGTGCCCGGTAAAGATCTGGCCGTCAACCTTGATTCGCACGTGTGCCTGCCCTTGCGCGTCTTCACCCGGGGTCACGGCTTCGATGTTGTAGTACTCGAGCGTCGGCTCTTTCTGCGTGGCGGCTTCGATCGCTTTGAAGATTGCATCAACCGGACCGTTGCCCTCGGCCGAACCGACGATGGTTTGATCGCCGTAGCCGATGACAACCTCGGCGCTTGCCGGTTCGTCACTGGCGATATCGACCTTCCATTGCCGGAGATCGTAGACATTGCCTTCTGACCCGAGCTGATCGCTCACGAGCGCCACGAGGTCTGCAGAAGTCACATGCTTTTTACGATCCGCGAGTTGAAGGAAGCGGTGATACGCCGCTTCGATTTGCTCGTCGGTCAGTTTCAGACCTGCTTCAGCCAGGGCGTTCTTGAACCCGGCGCGACCGGAGTGCTTTCCGGCGACGAGCTTGGTTCCTTCCCACCCGACATCGGTTGGATTCATGATCTCGTAAGTGGTGCGATTCTTGAGCATGCCGTCCTGGTGAATACCCGCTTCGTGCGCGAACGCATTCGCACCGACGATCGATTTATTCACCTGAACCTGCAAGCCGGTAATCCCCGTGAGCAATCGGCTCACCGGCACAATTTTCTCCGTGCGGATATTGGTGAATGCTCCGCCGAACTGCGCCCCGCGTGTGGCAAGCGCCATCACGACCTCTTCGAGCGCGGTATTGCCCGCGCGCTCGCCGATGCCATTGATCGTCACTTCCGCCTGGCGCGCGCCAGCCGCGATCGCCGCCAGCGTATTCGCCGTTCCCATTCCCAGATCGTTGTGGCAGTGAACCGAGATGACGATGTCATCGATCCCTGGCACTCGCTCTTCCAAATAACTGATCAGATCAGCATATTCACCCGGAGTCGTGTACCCCACGGTATCGGGAATGTTGATCGTCGTTGCGCCGGCTTGAATGGCCGTTGTGTAAACCTGAACCAGGAAATCCCAGTCGGAGCGCGTCGAGTCCTCACCGGAGAACTCGACATCGCTCGTGAAGGTCTTAGCAAAGGTCACTGCATCAGCAACCTTTGCCAGCATTTGCTCGCGGCTGATCTTCAGTTTGTGCTCGAGATGAATATCGGACGACGCCAGGAAGGTGTGGATCCGCGGGTTCTCCGCACCTCGCACTGCCTGGGCCGCTCGTTCGATATCGCTGCGCGTCGCTCGCGCCAATCCTGCAACAACCGAGCCCTTGACCCGCTCGGAGATGAGGCGAACCGCCTCGAAATCTCCGGGCGACGCCGCCGGAAAACCGGCTTCGATGATATCGACCCCAAGCTCGACCAGCGCATCGGCCATTTCCAGCTTTTCGGGCTCGGTCATGGTCGCGCCTGGCGATTGCTCGCCATCGCGCAGGGTCGTATCGAAAATCAATACTCGGTTGCGATCTACGCCACTATCCGCGGTATTCATGGAACCTAGTCTCCCGTCAGCGCGGTGCTCGGTTTCCCTTTCTTCAGGAACGGCATCAACGCGCGCAAATCCTTACCAACAATTTCGATTGGGGTTTTGGCGTGCTCAGCACGCTCGGTAAGGAAGTTCGGTTGACCCGCTTCATTCTCTTTAAGCCAGGCGGTAGCGAAGGTGCCGTCTTGAATCTCACCCAGCAATTTCTTCATGTTGGCGCGAGTTTCGTCGGTGATAATCTTCGGCCCGGCGGTGTAATCACCGTACTCGGCAGTTTCGCTGACCACATAGCGCATGTACGAGAGACCGCCTTCGTAGATCAGGTCCACGATCAGCTTCACTTCATGCAAACACTCGAAGTAGGCGCTCTCCGGCTGGTAGCCGGCTTCGACGAGTGTGTTGAACCCGGCCTCGATCAATGCGGAAAGACCGCCGCAGAGCACGGCCTGCTCGCCGAAGAGATCGGTTTCGGTCTCTTCCTGGAAGGTTGTTTCCAGCACGCCGGCAGTCGTCGCGCGCATGCCTTTGGCGTACGCCATCGCCTTCTCGTGGGCTTTTCCGGTGGCGTCCTGATGCACCGCGATCAGCGCCGGAACGCCGATGCCTTCCATAAAGAGCTCGCGGACGCGGGCTCCTGGTGCCTTCGGCGCGATCATCGTCACGTCGATGCCTTCCGGCGGAGTGATCTGCTTGAAATGGATGTTGAATCCGTGAGCGAACATCAACATGTTGCCCGGTTCGAGATTCGGCAGAATCGAGGTCTCGTACACCTTTTTCTGCGTCTGATCCGGAACCAGGATCATGATCACATCGGCTTCTTTGGAAGCTTCAGCCACGGTCGCAACGCGCAAGCCATCGGCTTTCGCTTTGTCCGCGCTTTTGCTTCCCTCGTGGAGCCCGACCACGACATTCAGTCCCGAATCGCGCAGGTTCTGAGCGTGCGCGTGGCCCTGGGCGCCGTAGCCGATGATGGCCACAGTTTTGCCGAGAAGCGGTTCGAGACTGGCATCATTGTCGTAATAGATTTTCGCGGGCACCGTGTACTCCCTCTGAGTAGTTTCCTAATTCCGGCGAGCCGCTCTCACCGGCTATTCGGAGATAAGAATGGGGAGCCGAGGCTCCCCGAGGTCTCCGTACCTAGTCAGCCGCGATCGATTCGCCGCGACCTACCTGGGTTCCTTTAATACTGGCCGTCGAAGCGCCACGAACCATCGCCACCGGACCGGTGCGCACCAATTCGCGAATCCCAAACGGCCGCACCATCGCCAGCAGCGCGTTAATGCGCTCCTCGGATCCGGTCGCTTCCAACATCAGCGTGGTCGGTGATGCATCGACAACCTTCGCATCGTAAATCTGCGCGATCAGCATGATCTCCTGGCGAGTTGCCGGCTTGGCGGCGACTTTCACCATCGCCAGCTCGTGCGCCACGCAAGCGGACTCGGAGAGATCGACAACCTTCAGCACTTCCATCAATTTGTAGAGCTGCTTGCCGACCTGCTCGACCTCATACGCCTCGCCCTTGACCACGATCGTGATCCGCGAAACGCCCGGCTGCTCGGAATGCCCGACAGAAATGGAATCGATATTGAATGATCGCCGCCGCATCATCGAAACCACCCGGTTGAGAACACCGGGATGATCTTCGACCAGCACCGAGAGGATGTGTTTTTCGGTCATTGCTGTACTCCTGCTCTCGGTGTGAGCTATAGCTCGTTCTGGTCGAAACGCGAATGCATCATCTCAGAATTGGATGCACCCGGCGGCACGATCGGGTAGACATTTGCTTCCGGCTCGATCACAAAATCGATCACCACCGGCCCCTTGATGCTGCGGGCGCGATCGATTGCCGGCCGGATTTCTTCATGCGTTTTCACGCGGATGCCGGTAGCGCCGAACGCTTCGGCGAGTTTCACGAAATCGGGAGCGCCGATCTCAACCTCGGAGTAATTCCTAGCCTGGAAGAGATCCTGCCATTGCCGGACCATGCCGAGATAGCCGTTATTGATGATGGCGATGTTGATATCGAGCCCTTCCTGAATGCAGGTGGCAAGCTCGTTGAACGACATTTGGAATCCGCCGTCTCCGACGACCGTCCAAACTTCCTTATCGGGGGCACCGACCTTGGCACCGACGGCCGACGGCAATCCGTAGCCCATCGTGCCGAGACCGCCGGATGTCAGCCAGTTGTTTGGAATATCGAACCCGAAGTGCTGAGCAGTCCACATCTGGTGCTGCCCGACATCGGTCGTGATGATCGCCTCACCGTTGGTTGCTTCGTGCATCGCCTTGATGATCGTGTAGGGCTCCGGCCACTCCGGATGATCGTCCAGCGCGGCTTCGAGTACGCGATCGCGCTGCTCGTCGATCCAGGTCTGCCAGTCGTACCGATTCTTCGGCTGCACCTCGGGGATCAAAAGCTTGAGTGCTTCACGTGCGTCGCCCACCACTGGGACATCGGTGCGAACGTTCTTGCCGATTTCTGCGGGATCGATATCGACGTGGATCACTTTCGCTTTCGGCGCGAATCCGGCGATTTTGCCGGTAGCGCGGTCATCGAAGCGGGCGCCGATATTCACCAGCAAATCGCATTCAGAAAGTGCCGCGTTCACATGCTTGTGTCCGTGCATGCCCATCAAACCGAGTCCGAGCGAGTGCGATTCCGGGAATGAGCCCTGGCCGAGGAGTGTGAACGCCACAGGGATATCGGTTTTCTCGACGAAATGCTTGAATTCTTCGGTGGCGCCGCTGAGCAGGATACCGTGACCGGCCATGATCAACGGTTTCTTGGCGTTGTTGATCATCTCGGCCGCGAGGCGAACCTGGCGCATGTTCGGGATCATGCTCGGCTGATACCCCCGGCGACCCTCGAAGGTCGGTTTGACGTATTTCGCCTTCTGCATGAAGAGATTCTTTGGGATATCCACCAGCACTGGACCGGGTCGACCCGAGCGGGCTAGATAAAAGGCTTCCTGGATGGTGGGGGCTATGTCTTCGATCCGCTTGATCTGATAGTTGTGCTTCGTCACCGGAAGCGTGATGCCTTCGATGTCGACCTCCTGGAAAGCATCGCGGCCGATCAGCGGCTGGATCACCTGACCCGTGATGGCGACGATTGGCACGGAATCGAGCATCGCATTCGCCAATCCGGTAACAAGATTCGTTGCCCCAGGTCCGGAAGTGGCGATACAGACCCCAACCTTACCGGTCACCCGCGCGTAGCCATCAGCGGCGAGGGCAGCCCATTGCTCGAATCGAACCAGGATGTGGTGCAGATTCGCGGTCGGGAAGGCGTCGTAGAACGGGATTACCGCCCCACCGGGATACCCGAAGGCCACGGTCACGCCTTCGGCTTCGAGTGCGGCGCAGGTGATCTGCGCACCGGTCATTTCCGGAGCGTCCTCGACTGTAATGTCGATGACCGTCTCCGCCGCATGGTTGCCATTCTGCTTTGCCAGCACGTTCGGATCGGCGATGGTCATTACGTCTGCTCCGTTCCTGCGCCGTTGCGCTTCGATGATCGCCTCCGATCACCGGTGTTTTGACCCGAGCCGCAAATCGCGGCTACAAAAAAACCTCCCGTTTGGGAGGCCAGTCGAACTTCACGTTCACTATTGATCGAGCGATTCGCTCTTAGTACCGGCCTCCACGACGACTCTTGGCGCTCCCTACCGGGAGCCCAATAAGTACGAGGCTGGTAATGTCGAGAATCAAACCGGTCATTTTGTTTCCTTGCGTATTCTCAGGCACATTACCCGAGAACACTGCTGCAGCATAGCCGAGCCTATTAAGAACTGTCAACAAGATACAGACGAGTTACCAGTTTTCAGTCGCCGGTTATCAGTAGTTTCATTCTCCTGGCGCTTGACGACCGAAAACCTGAGGCTCGTCACGCCTCCTCGATCAACTCATCCTCGTCGAAATGCATCGGCAAATGCCCATTCATCCCTGGGCAAACATGCGGTCCCGGTCCCATGGGATTGCCGCAAAGCGGGCACAGCGGCCGTCCCGCATTTACCACTAGCGAGGCATCGTTACTCAAATCCCGTGCCTGTTCGCGCGAAATCCGGCAGGTAACCCGAGGATCACTGGTCGGCTCCTCGAGATCGTGAGCGATGATCACCAACCGATCGCGGCGCTCGTCGTAGCCCAGTTCCATTCGGCCGGCGCGAAATTGGTTCGCGGTTTCGAGATCGAACGCCCCGATTGCCGTACCGCTTTCAAGCGCCGGGCGATCGCTCACAACTTGATCGAGCACCTGCTCGATCGCGATGCCAAGCGCCTGCAGCTGTTGCTTCTCCATCCAAACGACGACGGTTTCCGCTCCAATTTGCGCCACGAAACGGAAACGGCGGCTCCCAGGCTCGCCGATCGCCTCAACCAAGGTGCGGGAGGCTTCTCCGTCGATGCGCTCGGGACCGTTCACCATGCGTACTCGCTCCAATTTCGCCATCAGGGTCCGGTATTACGGCGACACCGGCACAAAAAGACCGGGGCTAGGATAGCATGCTGTCCTAGCCCCGTTGGCTTCAATCCTTAGCTCAATGTTGCCTACGATTCGCTCTGTTTCGGCTTCTCCGTTTGCCCGTCCGCCGAGGTGGGAACATCCATGACCGCCGTCGGCGAGGAGGCTGAGCTCGATGGAGCGGCGCCGTTTTGCGCAGCCGCGCCATGACCGTTCATGCCCGGAACCGACTTCAACAAGTCGCCGATCGTGATCCCGGTAAGGGCTTCGAGCATGGCCGGTGCCTGGGCCACCATCGTCGCGACGTCTGCCGTCAGGCGGTTGACCCCGGTTCCGTTCCCATTCGAGCCATCGCCGGTCGACACGACCGTGATCTTGTCCACCCGGCCAAGCGGTTCTGCTAATGCCCTCGCCAGCTCCGGCATCATAGTGAGCAGGCGATCGAGTACCGCCGCCTGGTTGTATTCCTGATACGCGGTCGCTCGTGTCTGCATCGCTTCCGCTTCAGCGTTACCGCGAGCAAGAATCGATTGCGCCTCAGCCAGACCTTCGAGCTTGATCGCTTCGGAGCGACCGGTCGCGACGGAAATCTGCTTGTTGCGATCGGCTTCGGCCAGCGCTTCGATCCGCTTCTTCTCGACCTCGGCGGCTTTCAGCACGGTCGCGATCAGTTCTTTCTCGCGGCGCTGGATTTCCGCTTCTTGAACGGCAATTTCACCTTCCTTGCGGACCTGCTCAACGCGAACTTCCTCGGCAACGACTTTCTGCTTTTCAATATTCGCTTGAATGTCGTAGGCGAGGTCGGCTTGCGCTTGCTGGCCCTTCACGGTTGCGGCGTATTCAGCGCGCTTGGTTTCGAGATCGCGTACCGCTTCGGCTTGGCGGGTTTGGCTCGCGGTTTCCGCGATCACCATCTCCTGCTCAGCCGCCGCTTCGGCGATCTTGGCTTCTCGCGAGGCCTGAGCGCGGCGGATTGCCGTATCGCGGTCAGCCTCAGCCGTTGCGATATCGGCGGCGCGACGAATGCTCGCCACATCCGGGCGACCCATATTCACGATGTATTCGTTGTTGTCACGAACTTCGCGGATAGTGAACGAAACAACTTCGAGCCCCATCTTCGACATATCGTCCGCAACATTCGAGCGCATGCGGTCGGCAACCATTTCCGGTTCTTTGACGATCTGCTCGACCGTCAACTGACCAACAATCCCGCGAAGATGTCCTTCCATAACCAACCGGATCAGACCATCGCGCTCTGCCGGCATTTTTGTAAGAAATTGCTCGGCGGCCGTTTTGATGCTGACCTCGTCGGATTTGACCTTGATCTGGGCGACGGCCTCGACATTTACTGCCACACCCTGATTGGTGTAGAGATCCTGCGTCGGCGCCACATCAAAGGACATGAGCTCTAATGAAAGCTCGCGTCCTTGCTGAATCATTGGCCAGATGACTTTGCCGCCACCCACCACGACGCGCGTCCCACCAAAACCGTAGACGATCAGCGCCTGGTTCGGGCCTACTTTGCGGAACATTGTGGCGATCAGCGCGAAGAGCACGAGCAAAACGAGCACGAGCCCTACGACGATTGCGAGTACCCCACCTGCTCCCATGGAATTGTGTCCTCCATTACCAACGTCCGAACCACGATGTCCGGTTATGCCTTAATCTCTGTCGGCTGCACGAGTATCGTGCCCGGATCCCGAGACGAATCTGGTCGATCGACCAAATTGTCCCAGAGATCGACGTACACGATCCCTTTGTCGCGACGGAGTATGACCACCTCCGTCCCTTTGGGAATGGCAACACGTTTTTCGGCTCGTGCAGCCGCGACTTGGCGAATGCCCATTTGGACGTACATCACTTCTCCCGTTCCGCTTTCGCGGATCGACGATGTCACGCGGGCGATAACACCCGGCAATCGGTAATCGTCGGGATTCATGATCGTTTCCTGGGAACGCGCGTACAAGAAGAGCCGGCGCATTAGGTAGCCGCCTAATACGCCAAACGCCAGGCCGACGAGCACACTGAGTGGCGCGAAGAGATTGAGCCCATCGCGGAGCAGGTATGCGATTCCGCCAAACCAGGTGATAAACGCGAGGATCACGCCGATATTCAGCGTGCTGGGACCGTCGTGGCCCCCATGGTCACCGTGGCCGATGTGCGCGCCACCAAGACTGAGATCGGCAAACCCAAGCAGCAATGCTGCAACCGAGAACACCAGCCCGAAGAAAAATGCTCCGAGCAGGATACCGTCGAGCCAATCATTGACCGAAAACACCGGTTGTCTCCTTGCAGTGCGATCCCAGCGATGCGACGTCGAATCGGGCGAATGCGCTCTGCTACTCAAGTCAACGGCAAATCCGATTCCACGGATTCATGTCGGTACGAACGATTGATCAGACTATACTCCCTTCTTATAAAGGGAAGAGGAACTATGACAACCCAACTAACCCCAACTACCAATTCTCCTATCGAAACCGGATCTTCGAGCATCATTACTCTCGAAACGGTGCGCGATGATCCCGAAGTCCAGGCATTCATCAAGCAAGCGAATAAAAATCTCGGCGTGCTCGGTTTTACGGAGCACGGATTTCGCCACGTCGGGCTTGTTGCTAACATCGCCCGCAACGTTCTGAAACGGCTTGAAATTGATGCCCGCCAGCAAGAGCTTGCTGCCATCGCCGGATATACTCATGACATTGGCAACGTCATTAGCCGCCACGGTCACGCGTCAACAGGCGCCACCCTCGCCTACCCGATTCTCACACGACTTGGGATGCCTCCCGAGGAAATCGCGATCGTGCTCGGCGCAATCGGATCGCACGGCGACGATCACGGCCGTCTCGGTGAGCCGGTCAATGCCGTATCCGCCGCGCTAATCCTCGCCGACAAGTCGGACGTCCACCGCTCGCGCGTTCGCAACCCAGATCCGACCACGTTCGACGATCACGACCGGGTGAATTACGCGGCTACATCGTCCTTCCTCCGGGTTGACCCAGAGAACAAGACGATTACCCTTGAGCTCACGATCGACACGTCCATCGCGTCGGTCATGCAATACTTCGAAATCTTCATGCCGCGCATGCAGATGAGCCGCCGTGCGGCGAACCTGCTCGACTGCATGTTCCGCATCACGATGAACGACGTGGCAGTGCTCTAGTCACCGCGTCTGGCCCCGAGAGGTTCCGCTTGGACGTTCGTCTCAAATCGCAATCCCATCTCGATTGGCTCATGCTCGTCTGTGTGGCGATTCTCATGTTTTTCGGTGTCGTTTCCATCTGGAGCGCCACCGGAGACCAGACCTTCGTCTTCAGCAATCTCGGTGTGAAGCAGGCGTTTTACGGCTGCGGTGGAGTCCTCGTGCTCTTCGCCGTCTCTCGCATCGATTACCGGTTGATCCAATCCGCTGTTTGGCTCTTCTACGGTACGGCGATCGTGCTGCTCATCGCTGTGCTCTTCGTCGGGCAGGTGATCGCGGGTTCGCAGCGCTGGATTGCCATCGGTTCGTTCGCGACGCTGCAACCCTCGGAAATCGGCAAACTTGCCTCAATGATCGCGCTCGGGGTGTTCATCGCCTCTCGCGGCTCGCAAATGCAAAAGTTCAGCAATTTCGTCGTGTCATTGCTGATCGTCGGCTTTCCCGCGCTGCTCGTCTACGTCGAGCCCGATCTCGGATCGACGCTCTGCTACGGAGCCATCTGGGTCAGCATGATGGCCGTTTCGCACACCAAGGCTCGCTATTTTCTCTTCATGGCTCTCGCCGCGATTCCGGCCTTTTTCATCGCTTGGGAGTGGGTGTTTCACGATTACATGCGCGATCGCCTGATCGTTTCCTACGATCCCTACAGCGATCCGTCCGGTGAAGGCTTTAACATCATTCAGGCCCGAATCAGCATCGCTACCGGTGGCTGGACCGGTCAGGGTATCGAAGGCGGTTCGCAATCGCAATTGAACCTGCTTCGCGTCCGCACCACCGACTTCGTCTTTTCCCACGCCGCCGGCATGTTCGGCTTCATCGGCATGGTCGGATTGCTGACGGTATTCGTGATCTTGATCTGGCGCTGTCTCTCTAACGCCGAAGAGGCGCGCGACACCTTCAGCCGAAGTTTCGCCATGGGACTGACGGGTCTGCTCTTTTTCCAGGCCTTCGTCAACATCGGCATGAACATCGGGCTGATGCCGGTGACCGGCATTACCCTGCCGTTCATCTCCTACGGCAATACCTCGATTTGGATGTTTCTGGCTTCGATCGGCATCATCCAGAGTTTCCGCCGTCACCAGGCCCAGCTCGGCTTCCGACCAGATTAACCGAGTTCTCGCGCGGTTTTGAGTCGCTGCGCCATCTCATAAAGCTCCGAACGCGGCAGGCCGGTTAATATCGCGGCTTCCTTCGCGGCGACGCTTGCCTTCATTCCGGTCGCGAGTAGCCCCAGGAGAACCGTCTCGGGTTCTTCATCGGCAGATTCCGTGTTGCCACCAGCGACCGCGATCACGATCTCGCCGCGTGGCGCTTCTGCCCCGTATCGTTCCGCTAATTCCGAGAGTCGCCCCACCACGATCTCTTCGTGGAGCTTGGTCAGCTCGCGCATAACACTCGCAGGTCGATTCCCAAGAACTGCGAGCAGATCGCTCAGTGTTTCCGCCACCCGATTCGGTGATTCGAAAAGCAGCAGCGGCAATCGGGAAGTGAATCCTCGCGCGACCATCGACTTTCGTTCTTCACCGCTGCGCGGCAAGAACCCGAGCATCACAAATGGCCCGTCGATCAACCCGCACACGCTCGCCGCAGCCACCAGCGATGACGCTCCCGGAATCGGCGAGACCTTGAATCCAGCCTCATGCGCCGCGCGCACGATGTCCGACGCCGGATCAGCAATCGCCGGCGTTCCGGCGTCGGTTACGACAGCCACATCGCCCTCAGCGAGGGCTTGGAGAAGTTTTTCTCGACGGCTTCGTTCGTTGAAGGAGTGATAGCTGAGGAGCGGTCGCTCGATACCAAAGTGGGTCAAAAGCTGACGAGTTCGTCGCGTATCCTCGGCCGCGATCAGATCGACCGAACGCAACGTCTCGAGCGCTCGCGCGGTGATATCACCCAGATTGCCGATCGGTGTCGCCACGACATAGAGCGTTCCCATCGATCTCCCGTCGCCTACGCGATTGAGCCGCTCCCACCGAGAGCCGTATACTTCAGGGTCGAACACGTCGTTCGCTCGCACCCGTGCCGATCCCGCATAAGGCTGGCCGCATGTCCACATCGACCCTCTTCGGGCTCGACGCCGAATCTGAACAGCCGAAGCCGGAACCCGCCGCGCCCGTCGCCGTAACGCACCCGCGTGGGCAAACGTCGTCGCTTTACCGCAAGTATCGCTCCCAATCGTTCGACGAGAGTGAATTCGTTGGACAGACGCACGTCGTGCAGACATTGCGCAATGCGATTCAGCTTGGCCGCATCGCCCACGCCTATCTCTTCTGCGGACCGCGCGGTACCGGAAAAACGTCGACCGCCCGCTTACTCGCGAAAGCGGTTAACTGTTTGCACCCGGATCTTCACCAGCGCCCGTGCAATGAGTGTTCAAGCTGCCTGGCTATTTCCACCGGTGCCACCACAGACGTGATCGAAATCGACGCAGCCAGCAATCGCGGAATCGATGATATCCGCGACCTCCGCGATCGCGTGAAATACGCTCCGACGCAGTTAAAAACCAAGTTCTACATCATCGACGAAGCACACCAGATCACCGGTGCGGCCGCGAATGCGTTTCTCAAGACGCTCGAAGAACCACCCGAACACACCAAGTTCGTGCTCGCGACCACCGATCCCGAGGAACTGTTGCAAACGATCGTTTCCCGCTGCCAACGGTTTGATTTCCGCCGTTTTACGCTCGATCAAATCGTCGGCCATGTGGAGCACATCGCCTCGCTCGAACATCTGAACATCGAGCGCGAAGCCGCGATCGAGATCGCCCGCAACGCAACCGGGAGCATGCGGGACGCACTCGGACTGCTCGATCAGCTTTCGGTTTACCAGGATGACGATAACGAAGCTGGAGCGCGCGACATCACCGCCGACGCCGTTCGCGCGTTGCTCGGCGTCAGCCGGAACGAGCGGATCGAATCGCTCGTCGAGGCGATTGCGGAGCGAAATGCCGGTAAGGCTCTGACCATCATCAACGACAGTGTCGATGCCGGCGACGATCCACGGCAGCTCAACAAACAGCTGGTCAGCTACCTGCGCACGCTGATGTTTACGAAAGCCGGTGCGGGCCACGACGCGGACGAAACTGCCCGAACGCTGGCCGGCCGTTTTCATCTTGGCGATCTCGCGGAACTCGCCGCATTGTTCAGCCAGGTCGATTACCGCATCAAGCACTCGACCTACGCCCAGCTTCCGCTGGAAATCGCGCTGGTCGAGGCCGCCACTCGCGGTGAATCGAAACCGGTTCCCGCGGCAGTGCCCCCAACGCAGGCGGCTCAGCCCCAGATCGATCCGAGCTATTCGGCCGTCGGCGTAACGCCGGATCAGATCGCGGCGAAACCACCGACTACCCGCTTGGCCGATCGCGTGCGCCGGGGTACATCGATAGCGGAAACGCCGCCGCAGGCTGTGCCGACACCGACGACGCCATCCCGTTCGATTCCAGTCGCGCCACCGACCATCGCGACACCATCAACTGCGGGAGACCTGAGCGTTGAGGTTCTGGCCGATCTCTGGTCGCAAATTCGAGCCGATGTTAAAACAATCGACCGCCGGGTTGAAGCGCTCCTCGCCGCCACCGATCCATACGATGTCCGCGGCAACGAAATCGCGCTTACAACTCCCTACCCGTTCCACTGCCAGCGTTTGAACGCCGATAAAGAGAAAGCGATCGTCACCGATGTCATCGCCCGGCTCGTCAGCCGGCCGGTGATCATCACCTGCTATCTCCGCGGTCAGGAGCCGCCGAAATCCTCGGCTGCGTCAGCGCCACCCGCGCCGATGGTGGCGACTACCACCCCTCCGCCACCGCAGACCGCGGCGCCGCCAGCCTTCGATCTCCCCGAACCCGAACCGCCGGACGAAGAACCTTCACCAGTTACTAGGGCGTCAACAACCGACACCGAAGAACGAATCAAGGCTGCCAAGGCCATCTTCGACGCTGACGAAGTCGACCGCTAATCACCGATTGGTATGGCTTCGCCTCGCCCGCGTTTGCGTATGGGAGTCCCTTGTGGGCTCCCTCTGCACGCGAAACGAACAAAGACGTTGGCTTGGATCCTGGGTGGAGTTTGGCTTACGAAACTCCGAGTTCCTTCGCCGCTTCGGTCAAGAGCGCGATATGTTCGGCGGGGGTTTTGAAGCCTCCCCCCATAGTGTTTAGGGTCAAATGGGTCGCACCGAGTTCTTCCCAGCCCCGCACGTAACTCTTCCAGTACTCGGCGTTACCGCGAGTCAGCGAGAGTTGAGGAGCCAGACCGATTGACTTCGGATCGCGGCCAGCCTCGACCGCGTACCCATGCAACCGCTCGATCGCCGACTTCATTTCATCGTTCGGCTCGCGCCAGGGGAACCAACCGTCGCCGATGCGAGCGACCCGCTTGATCGTTTCCTCGGCGTATCCACCGATCCAAATCGGAATCGGCCGCTGAACCGGCAATGGCAGGATTCCGGCTTCATGAACCGATTCCCACCGACCCTCGAAGGTGATCGCGTCATGCGTGAACAGTTCTCTTAGCAACGCGATCTGCTCTTCACTGCGAATCCCGCGATCGCGAAAGTTCTTCTGCAAACCGTCGTATTCGACCTCGTTCCAGCCGACTCCGATGCCGAGCCGCATCCGGCCGCCGCTCAGAATATCGACCTCAACCGCTTGTTTCGCTACCAGCGCGGTTTGCCGCTGCGGCAAAATCAGCACTCCGGTGGTCAATTCCACTTTTTCGGTAATTGCCGCCACGAAACCGAACAACACGAATACTTCGTGGAATGGATCGTCGAGTGAATAGCCGCTCCATCCCGGGCGATTCGTCGTATCGGCGCTCAATACGTGATCGTAGGCGAGAAAATTAGTGTATCCCAATCCCTCGATCGTTTGCGCGTAATCGCGAATCGCGATCCGGTCGTTGCCGAACTCCGTTTGCGGAAAGGTCACGCCGATATTCAGTGGCACGAGTCGACTCCTAGCGAGGACCAAATCAGGATTTGATTGTACTTGACCAACTACTTAGAAATATCGGCATCCGGCTACAGCTATCCCCAGGTTCCGCCATCTTCACGCGCAATCGCCCGCGACGCCAGCAAGATCAAAAAGGAAATCACTAGTAACACGACCGAGATCGCCAACGCGGTTCCCAGATCGCTTTCGAACGCGGTCATGATCGCCAGCGGCATCGTTTGCGTTTCGCCCTGAAAGTTCCCGGCGAAAAGCAACGTTGCTCCGAATTCCGAGAGCGCCCGCGCCCAGCAAAGCACCGCCCCGGCGGCCATGGCCGGAAACGCCACCGGCACGCTGATATCGAGCATCACTCGCCACATCGATGCGCCATCGACTTGAGCCGCCGCCTCGATATCCCGACCGACCGTGGTGAAACCCGCCTTCGCGCTTCGAACGTAAAACGGCGCCGCCACGAAAATCTGGGCTACGATCACCCCGGCAGTCGTAAACGGTAGCTGAATCCCCAGCATGTCGAGCTCGCTGCCGAGCACTCCTCGCCGTCCAAACGCCATCAACAACGCCACGCCCGCCACCACCGGCGGCAGAACCAGGGGCAGGTCGAGCATCGATTCGATAATCCGTTTCCCCGGAAATCGCCATCGCGCCAGCAGAAACGCCACCGGCGTTCCCATCGCAAACGCCACAAATAGCGTCACGGTTGAGGTCAGCAGCGAGAGTTTCAACGCCTCGGTTACAAACGGATCGTCGACATACCTCCAGACGTGCTCTTTATCAAGCGCACGCCAGAGCAACGCCCCGAGCGGCACCGCGAGAAACACCACAAACAGCGATCCGAGCAGAATCATGGTCAGTGGCGGACCACCGCTGGCACGCTGTTTCAACTCGAATTCACTCCCCATGCCTCAGTTTCGCAACGACGTTCACATTTTTTCCGCGAGGATAGGACATCTTGACTCCCCCGCAGAGCGCTATTATGCTCCCGACGATGATATTCAATCGCTGAATACCCAACGAATGAAGGGCGGAAATATGCGACTCAAACACCTCGGGCAATTCTTTGCGGTTCCGATTGTCGCGGTCGGCAGTTTCGTTGCCGTTGCCGCAACGCCCGCGACCTCGTTCGCGCAAGCAGCGATCAGTTGCGACACCCCTGCCGCTGCGGCCGCCGCGACACCCGCCGCCAGCGCATCACCGGCGGCGGTCACCGCACTTCCGTTTCCGGCCGACGCCGGCGAAGTCGACGTTTTCGCGGCATCTTCGCTGACTGACGCGTTCAACGCCATCGGCGCCGATCTCGAAGCCGCGAATCCGGGACTCGATCTCGTCTTCAACTTCGCGGGTTCGCAGGCGCTCGTGACCCAGCTTTCCGAAGGCGCCGAAGCCGATGTCTTTGCCTCGGCCAATACATCGCAGATGAAAGCCGCCCAAGAAGCCGGCGTCATTAGCGGCGATTCGTCGATCTTCGCGCAGAACCGCCTCGCGATTGTCGTTCCCAAGGACAATCCAGCCGATATCACCAGCTTCGCCGATCTCGGCAAAGCTGGCATCAAGCTCGTGCTCGCCGCTGAGGATGTTCCGGTCGGGCAGTACGGTCGTCAGGCGATCTGCAATGCCGGCGCTGACACCGCGACGTACGGCGACAGCTTCGTCGACAACGTCGCCGGCAACATCGTTTCCAACGAAACTAACGTCAAGAACGTTCTCGCCAAGGTTCAGCTCGGTGAGGCCGACGCCGGCATCGTCTACGTCACCGACGTAACTGCTGATGTCTCCGCCGACGTCACCCTGATCGACATCCCGAACGACGTCAACGTCATCGCCAAGTATCCGGTCGCGGCGGTAGAGGGCGGCGACACCGCCAGCGCCGACGCCTTCATTAGCTATCTTCTCAGCCCCGACGGCCAAGCCACGCTCGCCAGCTTCGGTTTCCAATCGAAATAACAAGCAGCGCAACATCTCTCAAAAACACCGTCGCCCAATTCCGGGCGACGGTGTTTTTGTTTATCCGTCGAGGCAATCGAGCCCGTGCCATCCCGTCACTCATCGTGTTTTTCCCCTACTCGGCAGAGTTGCAATCTTGCGTTTTGTATTCGGTTTTTCTCCTCTCACAATTTTCGCGAGCAGGTATTTCGAGTGACTTTAAGTCAATTTCTTCGGATACTTGCGGAGAAAGAACAAATGTTCTACTATGCGGATGAATCGATCATACGCGGCGATTCGGAGGTATTGAGATGATAGCCTGCGTTCGTGTACTCCATTTCGCGCTGCGTTTGAACTTGCTCGATCACCCGGAACGCGACGGTGAACCGTTGGTGCTCAGCCCGGCTCAGGGAGAGCGCCGCAAGGTACTCGACTGCACGCCGGAGGCCACAGCCCTGTACATTCGCCCAGGCATGGCCATCCGCGACGTGATAGCAATGAGCCATGCCGCGATCGTTGTCGAGGCAAACCCTGCGCGCGAAGCGGCGGCCAATCAACGCATCATTTCCGATCTTGAGCTCCTGAGCCCGCTAGTGGAAGCCGATGAGCAAGAGGCTGGTTGCTGGTACATCGACCTCAATGGGCTCGGAGGTTTGCTCGGCCCGCTACCGTCTATTGCCGGGCAATTGCTGAGTCTGATGTCACCGTTGCTTCGCCCGCGCGTCGGCATCGCCGGTGGAAAGTTTGCAGCGCGTGTGGCTGCGGGTAGAGCAACCGCGGGCTCGTTTTCGATTGTCGACCCAGCTGAAACCAAAACGTTTCTCTCTGTTGAGGCCATCGAAAGCCTGCCACGATCGCCTGAGATGATCATGCTGCTCAAGCAGCTTGGGATCGACACTCTCGGTCATCTTGCTGCTTTGCCCTCCTCAGCCGTAGCCGCACGATTGGGACCGTCTGGGCGTTCGGCCTGGGATTTGGCCAATGGCAATGACACATCTCCGGTAATAGGCCAGCATCACCGTGAAGTGCTACGTGAGCGCATGGAGCTACCGGCACCCACAGCGAGTCGAGAGGCGCTGCTCTATGCCTTGCGTATGCTGGTCGAGCAGGTATCTCGTCAACCGCAAATGAGTGACCGGGGAGCGCGTCAGGTGCTGGTGCGCGCCATTTTCGAAAATGGCGGATCGTGGGAAAAGCCGATCGCGATGCGAGAGCCGGCCCAGGGAGCTCGATTGGCCGAGCTGCTTCGCCTGCGTTTTCAAGCACTGGAACTACCACAGCCGGTCGTCGAGCTCGAGATCGAACTGACCAATCTGAGTAATCGAGGCGGTCGCCAGGAGTTGCTGCAAGGTTTTCGCGCCCGCAACGAGCAGCCGATTGTCGAGGCAAATCACCAGCTCAAAGGGCGTTACGACAGATCGGCACTCTTCCACGTGGTGGGAGTTGAGCCCTGGTCCCGGTTACCGGAGCGGCGGTATTCGATGATGCCCTACGAACCGATGCCGTCTGACGAGCCGAAATCACTCAACACCCCCAAATCGATCGATGTCGAATCCCGTCTCTCTCCTCGCGGCAAACCAGAGCCTGCCGCGCTTATCCGGGAGAACCAACGTCAGGACGTGAAGCAGATCGATGATTGCTGGATTGTCGATGAAGAATGGTGGTTACGACCGATAAAGCGTCGCTACTTCCAGGTACGGTTGGCGGACGGAGCACAACGCACCATTTATCACGATCTCGGCGATCAGCAATGGTATTCCCAGAACTACTGACCGGGCGCTTCGTGAAACCAGCAAGCCAATGACTACACCTGCCTATGTGGAGCTTCATCTTCACACCAATTATTCCTTTTCGGATGGAGCATCATCTGCGAAAGAACTGCTCAGTCGTGCCGTTAAGCTGGGCTATCACGCGCTAGCAATCACCGATCACGATGGCTTGCACGGCGCGCTCGAATTCGCCGGGGCTGCGGCAGAAAAAGGGATAGAGATTCAGCCGATCACCGGCGCGGAGCTTACGCTCGTCGATGGATCGCACGTTACTCTGCTCGCGGAAACGCAAGAGGGGTATCGCAATCTCTGCCAGCTCATTACGGCCGCGCACCATACCCAGCGCTTGCATGCCGATCCCTGGTTGCCAGAGAACGAAACCTCCGATTGGGATGAAGAGCAGGATGGTGTTGATGCATCATCGCATCACTATCGTGTACCGGAAACGAGTCCCTGGCTTGAGCCGCTCTTGCTGAAAAAACATGCGAAGGGGTTGATTTTATTGACTGGTTGCCGCAAGGGCCAGCTTTCGCGCCTGGTCGATGCTGATCGCCGGGCGGATGCGAAAAAGCTCCTTAAGCAATACATCGAGTGGTTTGGCCAGGAGAATGTTTTCGTCGAGCTTCAGCACAACTATGTTTTTGGCGATGCTCGGCGTGTCGAGCGACTCGTGGCAGTCGCTCGCGAGGTAGGAGTCGGTTACGTCGCCACAGGTAACGTGCATTACCACGTGCGAGATCGGCACCGCTTGCAGGATGTACTGGTGGCGATCCGGCATCGCACTACTCTCGATGGCTGTCACCGGCAGCGCCGGCCGAATGCGGAGTTTCATCTTGCCTCGGCCGAAGAGATGAGCGTGCGTTTCGCGCAGTATCCCGAAGCGTTGGCGACAAGTGTCGAGATTGCCCGCCGCTGCGAGGCATTCGATCTTAACAACGATCTTGGATACCAATTCCCTGATTACGATGGCGTGCAACCAGGCGAAACTCCCGACGATACGCTCAGAAGAATTTGCTCAGCTCCATTCGAAAAGCGATACCCGCTGAGCTACAAAGGGCCTGAATACCGCAAGCAGGCTGAACAACGGCTCGAAGAAGAGCTGGCCCTGATCAAGCAGAACAAGTTAGCCGGCTTCTTTCTCATCCATCATGATCTATTGGAGTTGGCCCGGGAAGTCGCTATCGAGATTCGCGGCACCGATACCTATCGCGCAAAAGCGATGCTTCCTCCTGGCCGGGGTCGGGGTTCGTCTGTAAGCTCGATCGTGTGCTATCTGATTGGTCTCTCACCAATTGATCCACTTGAGCACAAACTGTCATACAGACGCTTTCTTAATGATTATTCCGCTGATCCGCCGGACATAGATCTCGATTTTCCGCGCGATATCCGGGAACGATTACTCGAGCGCATCCATGAGGATTACGGCGACAAAGCGGCAATGATTTGCGCTTTTGCCACTTATCGCCTGCGCTCTGCTGTCCGCGATGTGGGCAAGGCGCTCGGTTTGCCGCTGGCCGAGATTGACCGTATCGCCAAATTAAGCGAGCCGTATTCGAAAGAGATCGGCAAGGAGATGGATCGTATTTCGACCTACGAACAGCGCAAGAAGGAACCGCCCTGGTCTTATCTTATCGAGCTCTCCGAGCAGCTTGCCGGCTTTCCTCGACACGTCACCCAGCATTCGGGCGGAGTAGTCGTTTCCTCGGGTCCCATCACGCAAATGGCTCCGGTACAGCCGGCGGCAATGGACGGAAGATTCCTCTGCCAGTGGGACAAGGATTCCTGCAACGACGCCGGGTTCGTCAAAATCGACTTCCTCGCGCTCGGCATGCTCTCACTCGTCGAGGAGGCCATGACATTGATCGGCGAGTCCGGACAAGAGGTGCCCGATCTCAGTCGCCTCGATTTCGAGGATCAGGCGATTTACGAGATGATCCAGAAGGGAGACACTGTCGGCGCGTTTCAGATCGAAAGCCGTGCACAGATTCAGACAACGCTCCGTACGCAGCCGATGGTGCTCAATGATCTTGTCGTGCAGGTGGCGATCGTTCGCCCTGGCCCCATCCTCGGCGGCGCCGTGACACCCTATATCGATCGCCGAAAGAACAAGGATTTCCAGCCGACATATGATCATGAACTCCTGATTCCTATTCTGAAAGACACACTCGGAGTCATTCTCTTCCAAGAGCAGGTGGTGGAAGTTGCAGTGGCGCTTGCAGGTTTTTCACCCGGTCAGGCTGACAAACTACGCAAGGCCATGACTCGGAAGCGAGCACTCGACTCCATCAACGAGCATCGCGCTGATTTTATGGATGGCGCCACGAAAAAGGGAGTGCCTCTCCATGTAGCAAGGGAAGTTTTCAAAAAGCTCTGCGGGTTTTCAAGCTACGGGTTTCCCCAAGGGCACGCCGCATCGTTCGCTGTTCTCGCCTATCAATCCTGTTACCTCAAGCTCAAGCATCCGGCTGAATTTCTCTGTGCGTTGCTCAACAATCAGCCGATGGGGTTTTATCCGCCACATATGCTTGTGAATGACGCCAAGCGGAGCGGAGTTCACCTCAAATCGCCCGACATCAATTCCAGCGGTTTGAAATGCACGGTCATTAGCTCTAAAGGCAAGCTGCTTCGGGTAGGGCTTGCCTTTATCAAAGGACTGGGAGAAGAGGGGGCGAAAGCGGTTATCGCCGAACGGGAAGCAAACGGGCCCTTTCTCTCGCTTGCCGATTTCATCCGGCGCATGTCACTTCGCCAGGATGTGATCACAAACATGATCTCTGTAGGTACCTTCGACTGCTTCGGGCTAGGCCGGCGCGAACTGCTCTGGCAGGTAGGACTCTTTATTCCATCACGCCGCTTTGGGCAGGAGCGTACGACGAAAGTGCGCGCGCGCAAGCCTAATCGCATCGCCGGTGTGCAACAGGCACTCCCACTCCCTATCGAGCAGGATCTTGTCGAGCTGCGCCCCACGTCGGTGATGGATCGGATGTCGGCCGATTACCGGGTTATCGGCATGTCGCCGCTCTATCACCCGCTTGGGTTAATTCGCTCCAAGCTGCCGGAAACCATCTCGACAACCCGGGATATCGAAACGATGAAGGACGGCGAGCGCGTGTTGATCGGCGGTCTGGTGGTTTGCCGTCAGCGCCCGCAAACTGCCAAAGGCGTGCAGTTTTTGCTGATCGAGGATGAGATAAGCACGGCGAATATCATCGTTTACGCGTCGTTGTACGAGAAGCAACGAAATATCGTGCGCAGCGAGCATTTCATTCTTGTTGAAGGGATCATCAAGCGCGAAGATCGCAATCTCAACATCGTTGCCACACATATCAGCGAGCTTCGTAACGTTATCGAGCGAAAAACTGAGGTCACAGAGATCTTATTTGATGGATCGGCAGTCGCCGCAAGCATTGAACTTCCGTACGATCTCGAACCGGCATCGCATAACTATCGGTAGCAGTGGGCAGTGGGCAGTGGGCAGTGGGCAGTGGGCAGTGGGCAGTGGGCAGTGGGCAGTGGGCAGTGGGCAGTGGGCAGTG